>Ga0079995_1061019_pt1 | contig 17516 bp, 17 predicted proteins | sample FaiFalFF_MnMetaG_2_FD_69198 | JGI IMG/M metagenome (GOLD analysis project Ga0079995, IMG submission 69198) | Freshwater microbial communities from Yellowstone National Park, Wyoming, USA - Fairy Falls C (FF_Mn_C) (SPADES assembly) (version 4) | ecosystem: Environmental > Aquatic > Freshwater >...
CCAATCAAAGCAATATTTGTAATTTCTATATATCTTCTCATCTCTTCCTCATGATAATTCTTTAAAGTTCCTGATATTTCATTTAACAAATAACCTATGTTTCCTCCTGTCCTTAAAGAGCTTACTATTCTCCATAGTGTTGTTTTCATAAAATCACTTTTTATTGTTGTTATAATTTCTTGTAAAGCAACCCTTTCATTATACCCCTGGTTTATTTTTTTTACAACATCTTTTATTTTTTGACTTGCTATTCCATAGTTTGCATTTCCAGCAGATATTAAAGCATCATAAAGATTGATCCCACTTTTCAATTGGATGAGTAAATCTTTTAACAAAAAACCAAGGTATCTATCTGTTTCCTTTTTTATATCAATAGATTTTGCTTTTGGATAGATTATGTAAAAGGCTAAAGAAAAAACAAAAATATATATGAAAGAAATTAAATAAAGAAGAGAAGGCAAAGAATAGCCAAATATTGAAAAGACAAGAATAACAAAGAAACAAGAGAAAAACAAAGAGTTAAAGAAAACAGAAGCCATATATAAAGAAGGTTTTATATCAGGATAGATTATGGCTATATCATGCTTTAAAAAAGGAAGAAGAAAAAGGATAAATCTTCCAAAAATTTCTAATCTTCTTAGAAATCTGTGTTTACTTGCATCGAAAATCATTTTTAACCCTTAATTTTTATTTTTCCTTTTTTTATTTTTTCATAAAAATTTTTATCTTCATAATACATGTTTATAAAATTTATGAAAGCGTTTGTCTCCATGATATCATTTTTTACAGCATATTTCAAAATTTCTTCTTTTTCTTTTAAATCTTTATTTATCTCTTCTTCGTTCATTCCTGTGTATAAAGCTATCTTTTCTTTGTATTTTATAGGCAAACCAGAATATTCAAAAGTATCTGTCCTAGGTCTGTGAACATATATCCTTTCAGTAACTGTTGCAAAATCTTTGCTTAAAAATTGTCCTATTTCAAAAACCCTCCTTAATCCAGTTTTTCTGTCTCTTCTTAAAGTTATAAAAAGATCTATAACTTCTAATTCTTGGAAAGGCAAAGCTATTGGTTCTTCAGTCAATCTTTTTACTGCTATATAAGCTGTATCGGCATGGAATGTTGAATAGCAACTATGTCCTGTATGCATGGCCTCAAAAAGTACTATTGCTTCTTCTTTTTTTCTTATTTCTCCAACTACTATCCTATCTGGTCGCATCCTTAAAGAGTTTATCATTAGATCTAAGAGCTTTATTTCTCCTAATCCTTCAGGATTTGGAGGTCTTGTTATTAAGGCTACATAATTTTCAAAAGTTTCTGGCAAGTTAAGTTCTCTTGTATCTTCTATGGTTATTATTCTGTGTTTTCTATTCATTAGCATCATTATTGCATTAAGCATTGTTGTTTTTCCAGAAGCAGTTCCACCAACAATTAACATGTTCATTTCTAGTTCAACAGCTTGCCATAATAATGCTGCCATTTCATATGATAAAGTTCCATTTTTTATCAAAAAAGGAATTGTATAAGGTTTTTCAGAGAATTTTCTTATTGTTAATGTGTTCCCTCTAATGCTTATTGGATATAGAGTTGCATTTGCTCTTTCTCCTTTTTTAAGATTTGCATCAAGTAAAGGGTTTAGCAAAGTAATTTGTCTTCCACTTTTTCTTGCTATTCTCGATGACAAATTTAATACCTCATCTTCGCTATCTATTTTTATATTAGTTTTTATCCATCCATATTTTCTATGATAAACTATAGTTGGAGTAAATGCATTGTTTATACATATCTCCTCTATCTCTGGATCAATGAGCAAATATTCAAGCTCTCCAACTCCAAAACTTTTAGCATCAACATAACCAGCCAGTAAGTAAGCATCCTCGTCATTATAAACAATATCCTTAACTGTTTCAAGTGTTTTTTCTATCTGTTTTTTGTAAATCTTTTCTTTCTTTTCCTCTTCAGTTATTAAGACAGTTTCTAAAGGGATCGTTAAAAACAATTTTTCAGACATGACTTTTAAGTATTCTTCTGTTATAAAAGATGGTTTTGGATAATCTACGTTATATATTATTTCGTTGTTTTTTTCAATTATGTTTACTTGAGATTTGTAAAGTTTATCTTTGCTTTTTATCTCATAACTTTCAATTATTTTTCCTTCTTTTGCCTTTGTTTTTTCTTCATGTTTTATTTGTCCCTCTTTTAATATTATCATTGTAGGAAGAAAGAAAATAGGAGGATAAAATAACTCTAAAATTCCAGTAGCCTCCAATCTGTTTAATATTTCTTCAAGAGTTCTTTCATCAATTTTTGTTATTTCACTTGCTTTTTTTAATGTTATTTTTTTAAAATCAAGAAGCTTATCTAATTTTGTTTTTATTATCATGCTTCCACCATTTAACCTTCTTCTAAAACAATGATGCTTATGTTTTTTTCAACTGTAAACTGCTTTAAATATAAGTTTCCTGGAATATAAGCCATAATATAATTCTGTTCATTGTTTATAAATGTTGCATTTATCGTTGCAAAAGCAGTTCTATTTATGGAAAACCTTAAACTTCTGTCAATTGTCGCTATTTTACCAATTTGTAATGTTACTGTTTTTTGAGGAGTTGATAAATAAGTTATTGTAAAGTTGTTTGTTATTGTCGGATTTATGAAAAAATTGAATATAGAGTTTCCACTATTATCAGTATAATTAAGAGTAACATTGAAAAACCCAGTTCCAAAGTTTCCACCGTTACATGAGATAAGAACATTGTTAAATCTGCATGTTTTTGATGGATATGGAGCACTATTATTGTAATTAATACTAATATTGATCCTTGTTGCGTTATTATTTCCAAAAAAATCGAAAAAAATGTTTGTTCCGGAAACATAAGTTCTTTGCCTTTGGCCATTTGTGAAAAATATTTCAGGATTATCATTAACTGAAGGAATAATTAAAGAACTGTTTGAAAGTCCATAAAACTGATTGTATTTACTGAAAAATTTGTTTGTGTAATTAGCTATGTCATTTGACAATCTACTTGAAGATAATTTTGAATCATTTAAAACATCATAAACAGATATTAATGCTAAAGTGCTGTTTCTTCTTATTGTTATTTCTTTGTCAAGATTGTTTTTAATTAAAGTTTTAATATCACTTATAATGTCATCAGCAATATAGCCAAGTGTATTGTAACTTTCTTCATAATCTCTTATAAAGTTGTTTAATAAAAAGTAATAAGCAATAAGCGCAAATAATGGCAATATGATAATAGTTACGAAAAGTAAATTGAAAAAACCTAAGATTTTGGCCATACTCTCAATATAAATCCATAGCTTCTTTGATTTCTTATCAATGTTGAGTTAGTAACACTTCTGAATAATTGGTAATAATCTTTTTGTTCAGAACAACCACTTTTTGTTATGTTAAAAATTAGCAATGAATCGTTAGTTGGTGGAGGGAAATCATAAAAATAATAAGAAATGCAGTATTCTGGTTTTAAGTTGTTTATAAACGTTTGCATTTGTGTTTGATTAGACAAATTTCTTATCTCCAATGATTTTTCCATCATAGAAGCAAGTGTTAAGCTATAGCTTTCTAAATCTTGTTTTTCATAATCTTTTATTTTAGTTTTGACAAAGATGTTAACTGCTGATAAAAATAAAAACAAAATAATAACTGCAAGCATAGCATCCAAGGAAAAGTAAAAACCTTTTGCCTTTCCTATTTTTATCTTTTTTTCCATAATACCACTTGTAAATTAGCTTCTTTCTCCTATTTCAATATTTATTATTACCGGGTTTTTTTTAAGCGTTCCATATATGGTTAAAATCTTCTTATTGTTTCCTATCAATTCACTGTAATAATAATAAGTATAGCCAGTAAAAGCATTACTAATGTTTATTGATATGTTTTTTCCTTCCAAACCTATGTTTGTCTTTGTTTTTTCATTATTCACTGTTAACAATGAGATAAAAGCTTGAACTTTTTCTTCTTTTAACTCGCAAAAGTCATAATATTTGCCCAAGCCAATATAGCCACCATTTATATGCCATAAAGGGTTATCTCCAGGATAACAAACAAAAGATAAAATATTGAAATTGTTATTTTCACTTTTGTTTGCTAATATATCTATTGTTAAAGATTGCACGTAGAAAAAGATGAGAAAGAATATGATAAAAGACAATAAAATGTCTAAACTATTCAATTAAGCTCACCCGAAAATCAGTGTTATTTATGTAAAATCTAAATTTTGTTCCATTAATATAAAAGGTTTTATTAAAAGGAATGTAACAAGATAAAATAGTGTTATTATCGCTGATTAAACAGTTATCTCCTGTTTTGTTTATAATTATGAAAGTTGGAAAAGTTGCTTCAACACTGCAATTATCATAGCAGACTTTTAATTGTGAAATACTGTTATGCAAAATTTCTCTTGAAAGGAGCAACAAATTCGCTTTATTTAGAGAATCTAAATTTTGCAATTTTCCATATTCTATAAAAATTAAAAACATTACTATAGAAAGAGATAAAGAAAAAAGAAACAGATTTTCAGCACTGCTCATTGTGGATAAACACCAACAAAATTTCCACTGTTATTAATGATAAAAAGAACATATCCATTTCTGTTTGGAGAAACAATACTTATGTTGAATCCAAAATCTCTTGCTATTGTTGAATTTCTTATTGTTAAAATTACTTTTTGTTGGTTGCTTGTTATGTTTGCATCATATGGAAAATATAAGATTACTGTTTTGCTTGCGTTTTTTCCTTGTATAAAAACAGATTTAGCATTTTCATAAAGTTCATTAACAAAATAAAGCCCTCTTTGTTTTTCTATCTGTTCTTGTAAACTATTAAATGTAGACATAGCTATTCCAAAAAAAAGAAAAATTAAGAGAAGAAAAAAGCTTGTTAAAATCATTGTTTCTAATGAACTTTGTGCTTTATTTTTTAACATTTTTCCCCTTTTTTTAAGTTTCCATTCCATATTGTTTTGGCTTAAACACTTTAGCTTTTGGAACTATTTCAACGCCATTAGAAGTAATGTAATATGGAGCTACATGTTCATAAAAAGCAGTATCCCTCATTTTTACTATTTCAATGCTTCTTATTCTAAAATCTAATTGATAGAACGTTTTTAGCCTTATCAAACCATCAGCCATGAATTCCCATCTTGAAAAAGATTCATATTCTGTTTTTTCCATACTTAATAATGAAGTTACTTTCATTTTCTGTAACAATTCAAAAAATTTATATATGAATTCATTCTCTTCTTGCTTAGTGTTAAACGATATCTTTATTGATGATAATGAATCAAGAGCCAACTTTTTTATGTCGTTACTCTTAACATAATCTAGGATAGATATCCCTCCTTCTTTTATTATTTCTTTTATTTCATATGGACTATAAAAAAGGAATTTAACATTGTCAATTTCTTTTAAACCTATTACTTCAGCATGTTTTTTTAATTTTTCTATACTTTCATTGGTTGATATAAATAAAGAATTTTCTTTATTGATAGCTGCATTGTAAACGTATTGTAACAACATTAATGTTTTACCACTTCCTGGTCCACCACTTATTACGGTTGATGAATTTTCTACCAAACCTCCATATAACATTTCATCAAGCCCTTTTATGTAACTTTTTGTTTTTTTTACTTTAGTCTCTTCTGTTTTTTTTCTAAATAATTCTCCTAATTTTCTTAACTCTTCTGTTGCTTTTTTGATTTCTTCTCCTTCTTCTTTTTTTTCATTTTCTTTTTCTACTTTCTTTTTTTTTGTCATCTTTTTAATTTTTAATTTTTTATTTTAAAAATTTGCTTTTTTATATGAGCTTTTTGTACTCAAATGGAAAAACATAAAAGGTTTGCAAAGAATTTGCAAAGAAAAATTAGAAGAAGTTTTATTACTTCAAGGTTTTAAAAAACTTTAAAAAAAGATATATCTTATGCTCCTGTCGTCTAGTGGACAAGGATGCTGGCCTCTCACGCCAGCGACCCGGGTTCGAATCCCGGCAGGAGCAATTCCACTAAATTAAAAAAGCTGTTTTTTAGCATACTTAAAAAAATCATTTAGGAGAATCATTTGACATTTATGATGCATTGATCTTCTTTATAGTTTTTGTCTACAAATATTTCAACAGCATTTTCATAAGCAGCTGTTTCATTAACATTTCCAAATTTTACAATAAAAGAATAGCAATCAGATAAAGCGATTATATCATAGCATTCATTTTTTGATGTTTTTAAATCCCTACCTTCACATGGAAAGATTTTGCAGTTATCATGTATTAACCCTTCACATATGTCATTTTCAAAAACATAAAAATCCACTCTTTTTTTTGGAAAGGCATTAATAGCAGATTGAAAATATGAAAGAGCACAGTTCATAATTTTTTCTTTTTTTTCATTATCTTTTTCATTTAACTCTGCAACTATACACAAGTTTCTTGTTAAAATATTGTACTCAAGGTCTTTAACTATAATTGGCTTTCCTTTGTTAAACTCTTTTGTTAAGAAAAATGTTTTGTGAATAAGATATAGAGAAACAGCTAAAAGTAAAAAAACAATAAACCATTTGAAATTTTTATCTAACATAAATTAATTCTTTCAAGATTTTATTTAAAAATATCAGAGATATAGCATTTTTCAAAGTCTTCTTCTTTTAAGCTAAGATAAAGAACAGGTTCTCCAAGAAATCTACTAAATATAGAAACAGGCTCTTTAATGTCTGTTATTATAGTATTTCCTTTACTTATTAGAGTGTTGCATTCATTCATTGTTATTGGCTTTCCTTTAACATAACATTTTTCATTTTTAATTTCTAAAACTGTTGCTTTAATGTTTTTTGCTATTTCCTCACTGCATTTTTTTGTTTTTTCACTTTTTACTACTATATAATTAGCCACATCATTTTTCATAAACTTCTTAAAATCTGTCAAACTGCCTTTATTTTGTGCATATTCAAAAGTTAAATAGCTTGATATAGAAATGGCTAAAAAGACTAAGAAAGAGACAATTAAAACTAAAATAGTGAAATATAATTTTTTTGTTTTTTGTATTTTTGTTTTTTGCTTTACTTTTCCGTAAAAAAGTATGAAAGAGACAAACATTATAAAACCACTGAAAGAAGCAGCAATCAGAACAGCAAAAATAATAATAAGCATATTTATTGTTTGGTTTTTTTCATCTAAGTTTGTTGGCATGAACGGAGAAACAAGATTATAAAGGGCTTTAAAATAACTTACAAAAGCATTTGCCATTGATGATTGCAAGCTGTTTCTTTTTTCATAAGAGTAACTTGCTATTTTTGATATTAAAGCATCTATCTCTTCTATAGCTTTGTTTATATCTTGAGGTTTAATTTTTCCATTTACTGTATTTGTTATCCTTTTTTTCTCTTCTGTAATGTTTTGCTTTAATAATATGTCATCAATATCATTTATATAAGCAAGATAATATGCTTCTAGTTTTTTCATTCTTTCATTTATCTTCTTTACACTTTTTTCATAGTCCTTTGTCTTTTCTGAGATGCTAAGGATGTTATTTTTTATTTTGTTTATTTCTGTGTCAAGTCCTTCGAAATTATTGTTGTTTATAGATGAATAAACAGAGTCTTTTAAATTTATCACTGATTCTATTTTGCTTGCATATTCTTTATCGTCTATTATGCTTCTTATTTCTTTTGTTCTATTGTATAAGGCATCCCAATTAGAAAGAACTTCATTTAACTTTTTTAAATACTTGAATTTCAGTTCTTTATTGGTTTTTTCACTTATTCTCGTTATAGTTGAGTTATATACATATTCTTGAGTGATATTTAAATTGTTGAAGGCTTCTGTCAAATTAACGACATAAAATAGGCTATTTCTTATTTTTTCTAATGCTGTTTTATTTACTACTAGTTCATCACAAATGCCATAACAAGTAGGACATTCACTTATGTTTGGTTTTCCATCATCGTTTCTTGGATATCTAAATTGATTTTTTTTGATTGTCTCAACACTTTTGTTTAAAGAGTTAAATGCATCTAGAGCCTTTTTGTAGAAACTATTTATTATTTTATAATCAATGTTTTTTATAGCATCGGTTATTACTTTGATTTGAGCATCTATGTTATAAGAGTTTACAAAAAAACTTTCTATATCTGGCAATATTTTTTTATAATCTCCACAACCAATAGCATTTGCATATTGATTACAAACAAAGACAGCATATCTATGATATAAAGAAGGAAAACCACTTGGATCATTTGGTCTAGGCAAGTTTTCTCCAAGAACTCTTCTACAACCAAATTCTTCTTCAACTAATCCATCACTTCTGCTTTTGTTAAAGTAAAAAATTGCATTATTTACTTCTTCAATTATTTGGGATATGTTCTTTGGATAAAACTTTTCCATGTAATATGCCTTTATTATACTTTCTAAGAGATCTTTATCAGTTATTAACTGTTCCTTATTAACTATAAAAGACATTTTATCATTTATGAAGAAGATGTCATACTCATTATTTTCAAATAAGAATTTCTCTTTTTTTATTTGATTTTTATCTTCATTTGGCAATAGATATTCCTCTGCGTTAAAACAAAAAAAATATGGAGAAAAAAGGATAAAGAGAAAAAGTGACATAAAAAGTTTATTCATAAAAGAAATTTCTTCAAAAGCCTTAAAAATCTTTTAGAATTTTCTTACTTAAACCTTCAGAGCTCCAGATAATCATCATTAAATCAGTAAACAAGCATTTCATCACTCTTCATAAAATTGCAGGGGGTGGGATTTGAACCCACGAACCCATAAAGGGACCGGATAACCCCTTCATATAGCTTTTTATCTGCTTATAGCCTTGAGTCCGGCGCCGTTGACCAGGCTTGGCGACCCCTGCTGTTAATTATTGATATGCAGAAATATTTTTAGTTTTTTTATCTCATTTATTCTTCTTGATTTTCACTTTCATTATAGCTTTTTATCCTTTTTTTCTGTTTTTCTTTTTTCCAAGGAAGCTTTATTTTATCTCTGTAAAGATATATTGCAGATAATACTGCAAGAATAAAAAACAATATATAATAAGTTAAATTTTCTTGCTTTCCATATGTATTTGTTTTTGTTAATATGTTAGATTTTAATTGTTTAACAGCTGCAATAACTTTTAAGTACTCTCCTTTTTCAAGAGCTTTTTTTGTTTTTTGCAAACTTTCAAGAAGCCTTTCATCATTTATTTTGTAATAATAAAACTGTTCTTCTAAATCAGCTAATTCATTTTCAGCAGCTTTTTTAACAGCATCTATAGCATTATCAACATCTTGTATTAGCAAGTTTAAGTCATTTAAAGCATTTTTCTTTTCTCTTAATGTTTTTAGGTTTGTGAATAATTTTAGCCTTTCTTTAAAATAAGATGAAGAAAATGGTAGATAACTTGACAATTTTAGTTCTTTTGCATTTTTTTCAAGGTTGTCATAAAAATTTATTTTTTCTTGAGCAACCTTTAATTTCTCTTTTATTTCATTTTCATCTATCCTTAAGTCATTAACATTCTTCTCTATCTCATCAAGTCTTTTTGAAGCAATAGCCAAATTTTCAGTGTTATAAGATAACTTTGCCTCTTTATAAGCCTCTTCAAAGTTTTTAAAGCTCTCTTCAACATCAGAAGATTGGGAAGCATTTTCTATATAAAACTTTTGAATGCTGCTAAACTTTTTCCATAGATTTTTTAATTCTTCATCGATAAATTTCTTTTTTTCTTTTTCATAATCATATTTTCCTTCTTTTATTTTTTCTTTAAAAGTGATCAAACTTTTTGTCAGAGAGCTGTTAATATTTATTGCTTTTTCTATTTCTTCAATTATTTTATTTTTTGCATCATCTATTTTTTCACTTTCATTTTTTCTTTTTTCTACAGAAGACAAAAGGTTTAAAGCATCATTTAAAGCTTGGTAAACAAAACCTTGATTTTGCAAAGTTTTTATTTTTTCTAATGCTTCTTTTTCTTCTTGAGTAAGATTTTTATTTTCTAAATCTTTTATAGATTTTGATAAATAATTGCTAACATTCTTTATTTTGTATGAAACCTCTAACAAATAACTGCCTCTTTTTACATTTTTTATCTCTAACAATCCATTCTTTAAACTCAAGAGTTTATTATTCATAACAACTGTTGCATTTTCTTCTAAATCTAAATTAATAAGATCAACGTCATCTTTTAATTCAATGTTAATGTTATACTTGCATAAAGTTTCTTCTCCTAAGCTTACACAATTATGATTATTTTTCCATATGTTGAAATTCTCAAGCTTTTCAATAAATAAAATGTTGTAAGATCCTTTTTTTAGTTCTATAAACCTTTTTTTGCCATAATAGTTTTTATTTATGTAAACATCTGCATCTAATTCATTTCTTAATAAAGCATCTGTTAATACTTCAACACTGTAATTTTTCTCTGCTTTTCCCTCATTATTTTTTATGTATTTGAAAACGCTTTTTGATAAAGATTTGATGAAAATGTCTTCTTTTCTTATTTCTCCATAAAGTGTCTCATAGGGGTTTATGTATGGAATTTTCCAAATGATGTTATTAGTAGCTTTTATTGTTCCTCTATCTAAATTGTAATCTTCTGGTGATAAAGACATAGATATAGGGATAATTTTTTCAACGTTTTGAAATGTTACTGGATATGGGTTTGTTAAGTAAAAGTTTATGTTAAAAGCAGTTTTTTCATCTATGTTTGAGACTGGTTTTGTGAAATAATAATTTACGTTTATGTAAGAAAATTGTTTTTCAAGTTCTTTTTTCATACTTTCTATTGATGATTTATAGAAATTTTCTAACTTTAATAAAAATCCAGCAGCCTTTTCATAATCTATATTATCGTTTTGAAAAACAACACTTTCCAGTTTTTTCTTCTCATATAATAAATCTGTTATTGCTTCGTTTGGCAACAAAGCAAGAAAACTTTCAAGCCTGCTTTTTAACTCTTTTAGACTTGAAAATCTTGTTCTTATCTGGTTTATTAAGTCATCTTTTAGCTTTTTAAGCAAATAGTATTTTTCTAAATAATTTTCCATGCTGTTTATTTTCTCTAACTGATCTCTATAAAATGAAACCTCTATGCCATCTTTTGCTGCTCTATTAATAAGATCATTTAAAACAACGTATAAGTCTTCATAATCTTTCTTGCTTTTTGGTTTATTTTCTTCAAGTAATGAAATTGAATTTAAAATTGAAACATAAGAAACATATTTGTCACCAAGAGAAGTTTTTTTATCGGCATTAAGCAGCTTTTCTTTAATCTGGCTTGTTTCATATCCTTTTTTTGCCAATTCTTCTATTTTTTGTTCAACCCTATTTCTTATTTCTTCAACTGTTATTTTTGCATGATTTATAATTTTGTCATTTAAATAGTATTTTTCACTTTTATAAGCAATTTTATAAGCAATAGTTAGATAGTTAAAAGGTTTGTTTTTCAGTAAACTATCAATGTTTTTTAAGTCCTCATCTAGTTGCCTTTTAGTGTTTTTTAAAGCTTCATATTGTTCATAAATGTTCTTTGTATCAAGATAATCATCTTTTATGTAAACGCTATCTATTAAATATAATTTTTCTCTTTCACAATTTTCTATCAAGTTTGCAACCCTTTCGTTTAAGTTTTTTATTTCAGAAAATTTTTGCCGCAAATTATTCAACGCTTGTTTTTCAGAAATAAAGAAATTGTTGCTTAAATTTTCTACTCTTTTTGAAAATTTCTCTACTGCATAAGATATTGAAATAACATTTATTGGATTTGGCACATAACTATTTTTCATTTCTTCTAATTTTTGTTTAACAAATTTTATTTCTTTTCCAACGTTCTTTATTTGTTTTATTTCTTCCTCAATAGCTTTGCACTCACTAAAACCATATCTTCCATATTCTTCATCACAAAAACCAGAAAAATAGGCATTTTCATAATTTTTTAATAAGGTATTTTTTGATTTTTCAAGTTTCTCAATATCTATGTTTAGGTCTTCATAAAGGTTTATCCACATGTTAAAATAATATTCTCCATAGTTTTTGCAAGCATCTGCAGAATCTTTTATTTCAGAAGCAGTTATTAAAAAAGATGTAATCTCTGGTAAAAGAGGAATAGCACTTGCTAAATACATAGCAAAATTTACTAAAGCATTTGAATCTTCTTGACTAACATAAGAAGGACTTTTTTCATATTCAAGAGAATAATAAGTTTTCTTTTTAGTTACTTCTTCCCCTTCTTCGTTTATTTCTGTGTATGTATATGTTCTTCTTTCTACTTTATAGCCTAGTGAACTGCTCATTATGTAATTATAACTTATAAGATTTGCCAGGCTTCCTTCTCCAAGGTTTTTTATTGCTGTTATAAAAATCGATAAAACAGAATCTTGAAGATTTACTTTGCCATCCTTGTTGAACTTAAATATTTTAGTGCATTCTTTATAAGCTTTATAAGCTAACCTAGCTTGTTCTCTTGCTTTATATAAAAGTTGATAACTTTGGCTCTCTGGAATATCTGCTTTTATTATGTCTTTTAAGCTTTCTCCTGTATATGAAGGATTGAACGTTGTTTTAGAATTAAACTTTATTCTATAGCTCCATGATTCATCAAATGGCTGTGGAATGTAGTAAAGAGTAATGTTTTCATTGTAAATAACAATATCATTCAAAGAGTAGGAAAATAAAAGGCTTGTTGGAATTAAGAAAAATAAAAAGATATGTAAGAAAACCTGCATTAAAAATTTTTTATTAAAAAACTTTAAATTTCTTAACGAAATAAAGAAGTAAATTTTTTGAACATTTCAAGCTTTCTTTTTTATTTTTATCATTAATGCCTTTTTGAGACGAGGAAAATCCTTAATTTTGAATCTGTTATAAGTTTCTCTAACTTGTTGTATTTTTCTGTTAATGGCTCTATAACATGTATTTCATCTAATAGCTATTTAACTCTTATGAAGGACTAATCTTGATTGTTTTTGATGTATTAGAAGTTAGTGTTAAAGGCAGATATGAAATGATGAGAGCAAATGTAAAAGTCAAATCAACAACTATTGAATAAGTTAAGAAAACGCAAGCTATAAGCGGTTTATAGTCAAAGTTCTTGTTTAAATATAATGGCAACTTAATGAGCTATAATGCTGATTATGCTATATTCATTCTCTCTAAAGAACCTTTTGTAAATCTATTGTTGAATCTTCATTTTTAGAAGAAGCAAAAATAAAAACAACTAGAAAATGAGAGAACTTGTTTTCAATAAATGATGCTGCTTTGACAACTAAATATACAGATAGTAAAAAAGTAAAAAATTCGCAAAACGTGAAGAATCTCTTCTAAATCTCATATATAGGTATTATTTTTTCCAAAACGTTATTTTTTATCTTGTAATAACATTTTCCTCTTAACTAGTTTTTCGATCAAATTGCATCTATACTCACTTTTTTAAATAAAATAAACATTATTTTATTATGGCAGAGAAAACAATAAGGAAAAGAGAACATAAGGAAGAGAGCAAGAAAATAGAAAATGAAGAGGCTTTATTTGCATCTTTAACTCAAGCAATTGAAGCTGCAGCCAAAAAAGCTAGAGAAATAAAACCAAAGATAGAAGGAGAAAAAATAAAGAAAGAACAAGAGAAAAAACTCGAAAAATATAAAAGCCTGGAAATAAAGAAAGAAGATAAAACATTTCAACAAAGACTTGAAAATGCAAGAAAAGAAGCTGAAAAACTAAGAAAAGCTTTGGACGAAGCTGCTGAAAAAGGAGGCTTAATAAAATGGTAAAATGAGGTGGAAAACATGGATCAAGGAGACCCTTTTAAAAACATGAGCAAAGAAACAAGGCAGAAACTCTTGTACATATGGAAAAACATGAGCAAAGAAGATAAAGAGCATTTTATCAATCAAGTGACTTATGCACTTGCTTGTTGGGGGATAGATGAAAAAGGAAAAGAACTTGTAGCCATTGTTCTAGAAAAACTTGTTGAAAGTGGCAGTACTAACTTGGCTGACTTTGGGATATATGTGAAATGGATGTTAGATGAAGGTGTTGAAGAGATTTATCCTGAAAAAAAAGAAGACATAAAAAAAGCCTTAGAGTATATAAATGATTATAGGATGAGGTTTGAACTTCCTCAAACACCAACAAAAGGTAATCTAGTTTAATCTTTTATATTTCTCACAAATTTTTAAAAGCCACTAAAAATTTTAACAACAATAATTGAGGTTTTAGATTTTTTAATTTTTATTGTATTTTTTTAAAAGCAGTTAATCCATATTTACCTTTAAAAAATGAATAATTACTTTGAAGGAGTGCTTTTTCTAGTTTTGTCCCTCTGTTTTTTATTACCTCTATTATGTTTTCTTCTTTTGGATTTTCTCCACAAATAGATACTACATAGGACAATTTCTTATGTTTTGAAAGTTGTTCAGTTAGCTCTATAAGCTTTTCTCTTATCCCTCTTCCTTCATAAGCAACTAAAATTGCTATATCTTCTATTATAATGGCGTTTTTATCAGGACATTTGTAAATATTTTTTGTTGATTCATTAAAACAGATCTTCCAAGCCAATGATAAGCCTACTAATAACCTATCTACATATGCTCCATAACTACATTTGTCTTCCAATATTTCTAATATTTGCTTCTTTTCCTTATCTCCTATTTCAAAAGCAACTTTCCTTAAAACAGAAACAATGTCATCAACATCCTCAACATCGAGTAACTTGAATTCTGTTTCTTCACTGTCTATAGTTATCTTCTTTATTCTTTTTCTTTCAAGAGCTACTGGTTCTCTAACTTTCAGTTTTCTATCTTCCAGTTTTTCCACAATTTTTATTTCAAGAAAATTTTTAAAACGGTTTGCAAAAAAATAATGATAAATGATGAAATGTACAACCACTGATAAATGATGAGCAAGACAGCGTCTGAAGAGGAAAAGCATGAAAATTTATGATCCTTATGAAAGAATAGAAAAATTCAGAAAAAAGTTAGAAAAGCTTTTTAGAGATAAAGAAGTTGGTATTTTCACAATACCTTCTTTAAAGGTTTATAAAGAAAATAAGAATATAGTTTATGAACTTCCTATGCAAGAGTTTTCAAAAGATGAAATAAAAATAGATGTAAATGATTTAATATTAACGATAAAAGCTAAAAAAAACGAGAAAAAAAGTGAAAAAATTTTTATATTACCAGAAGGAGCAGTAATCGATGAAATAACTGCTGAATATAAAGATGGAACATTAAAAATTACTGTTCCTGTTGATAAGAAAAAACAAAAGAGATCGATAGAGATAAAATAACATTGTTGGAATTTTGCTTTTACTAAGCCTTAAGGATTAAATTGTTTTGAATGAATTTGAACAATGTTCTTTAATCACATTTACTATAGTTACATTTTTCATTTATGCAAATCTCGCAATTTCCCTCTTTTTTTAATGTTTTCTCATTGCATTTTGGACATATTTTAAAAGATTCTTCTATCGTTAAATGAAATTGCTTTATTTCTTTTTCTTTTTTTCTCTCTAACAATCCTATGTCTTCAAAAAATTCTTCTAAAACATCTGCTATTTCAGCATAAATAGATGGAAAATACTTTCCATCTTTATAATAACCTCCATTAGGATCATAGATGCCTTTTAGCTCTTCTATTATAAATGTTGGATCATCAGATCTTCTAAAAATGGCAGATATTAGCCTTGTTAACATAGTATATTCAGCTGCTTTTGTCAAATCTTTACTATTTATAAATATTTCAAATGGTTTTTTCTTCCCTTTTTCATCTATTATATAACTGCAGGCAACGTAAATTGCATGAGAAACGAATGGAGATTTTATTTTATATATTTTTGCATCAAGCTTATAAGGCCTTTCTTCTTTCTGATTCTTTATTTTCTCTTTTTCACTCAATTCTTTAACAACAACGTCATCTTCTCCTTTTATCTCCATCATAAGCATACCCAGATTTTTTTCTTTCTAAGTGTTTTAAAAGTTTTTTAACCATCAAGTTTGTTGCATAAAAAGTTCCTAGCTTTTTATTTTTCTATTGATTAATCGTTTCTTTTTAAATTTTTCTTCTTTCTAATTCTTCTTTTTTTGCTACTCTCAATTACATGCTATTTGTTTATATATTAAATTCTGTGGCTAAAAAGATAAAGAATAGAAAAAATTTAATAAGCTCTAAAAATTAATTATGCAACAAAGCACTAAAACATCAAAATTTATAAAATCCTTTGCTTAATTAAAATTGATGAAAGAGTACTTAAAAATTTATAAAAAAGCTCTAGACGATAAAAACTTTGACAATGAAGAGTTGCTACTTTTCATAGGAAAGGCCATTAAAAACAAAGATTATGAGTCTGTTTATTTTCTTTCAAGAGCTATTTATTCAAAAGCAAAAGAGGAAACAAAAATTAAGCTTTCAAATCATCTTATGAAACATGGATTAGAAAAGATCATCCCGTTCCAATATATAAAAATGCTTAATGAGAATGCTGAATTAAGTTTACATGAAGATTTTTATTAGTTACAAAATTTAATATAATAAGGCAGGGCCTGTGGTCGAGTGGTTAAGACGCTCCCTTGACATGGGAGAGATCCCAGGTTCGAATCCTGGCAGGCCCATTAGATTTGGCAAAAAACTATGAAGGTATGAAGGCTCAGAATATCGTTTTTGAAGCTTATAGTGATAGTTATGGAAAAAGAGATTAAGGTGAAAAATGAGTCAACAAAGAAAGATAAGAAAAAGTTATTTCTAGAGGGCGTTATTTTAGATGAAGAAACAGAACTTTCAAACTTTGTTAGAAAAAATGTTGAATATGGCAATTATAGAGAGTTATTAAGATTACTAAAAAAAGGAGTTTCTTTTGATGGATTTGAAAAAGCTATAGAAGAAGCAGCTATAAAAAGAATAAAAATATGTGTTGATAACGGATGGTATAATGATTTATTAGATATGTGGAAAGATGAAAATTTGCCAGATTACATAAGAGAAAGAGCAAGAGAAAATGTATATGCAGCCTTGTTAAATTTTGTTGAGAAAAACGTTAATGCTGTTTTTTACAAAAATCTGCTACAAGCTTTGGATAATAAAGAGTTAAATGAAAAAGAAAAAAAAGTAATTAAAGAAAAACTGGAAAAAGCTTGTATAAGTTTCATAGAAAAATGTGTTAGATACGGACTTTATGAACAGCTTATAGATATGTCAAAAAATGAAAAAATTGAAGAAAAAATAAAAAAACTTGCAGAACAAAACATAGAAAAAGCAGCAATAAAATGGGCTGAAATTTGTATTAACTACAAATGGAAAGAAAAAATAAATGAAATTGTTAACGATGAAAGACTGAAAAAAGAAATAAGAGAAAAAATAAAAGAGATGTTAAAAGATAGTAAATGAAGTAAAGAAAAGAAGTTGAAAGAATTAAAATGACTTTAAGATGTTTGCTTTGGCTGTAGTTAAAAAATTGCTAAAATCCAAAGTTTAAAGCCGGCTAATTTTTAATTAATCATAAGCCTTTTGGAAAGATTTAAAAATT
>Ga0079995_1061748_pt1 | contig 17505 bp, 15 predicted proteins | sample FaiFalFF_MnMetaG_2_FD_69198 | JGI IMG/M metagenome (GOLD analysis project Ga0079995, IMG submission 69198) | Freshwater microbial communities from Yellowstone National Park, Wyoming, USA - Fairy Falls C (FF_Mn_C) (SPADES assembly) (version 4) | ecosystem: Environmental > Aquatic > Freshwater >...
AATTTCAGATTATGTTAAAGATTTAGCTATAGAATATAGACAAATGTACAATGAACCACCATCACTTATTTTTCTAGTTAAAAGAACTGCAGCACTGTTTCAATCTTATACTCTATTTGGAGGGGCCAGGCCGTTTGGAGTAGCTATTTTACTGGTAGGTTATGAAGAAGATAGACCATTAGCATATGAAATAGATCCATCAGGAGCTTATACAGGATATTTAGCAGTAGCTATAGGAAGCCATAGAAAAGATATAGAAGTTGAATTAGAAAAATTATATAAACCAAATATGAAACTAGAACAATCGAAAAAATTGGCTATAGATCTGATAAAAAAAGTTTCTGATCAAGATGAATATAAACATGTAGAAATATTAACTATGAAAAAGCATAAAGGTGAAGTAATTAAAACTTATGAAATGATTGATATATGATTTCTCCCGATTTAGGAACTTTTAGCAAAGATTTCAATTTACCATTTTTTAGCCATAGTTTTCAATATGGTGATGCTATTTTTGAAGGTATGAGTTTAATTGTTAAGAAGCGTGTATCTATATTTCATCCAGAATTAAACTATGAAAGAATGCAATATGGTGCAGATATGCTTAACTATAACTACAAAATAGATGTTATTAAAGCCATAAAAACAGTTTTTGAATTATATAAAATAAATAAAATAGAAGGTCATGAAAGAATATATGTTAGACCTATATTGTATAAAATTAATCAATCAGTCGGCTTAAAAGATAAATTTACTGTTAAATTAGCTCATGCAATAATGGGGTTTGGAAAATATATCCAAAGCAAAGACCCTTTAAAGGTGAAAGTTTCTAATATAGCTAGAGAACTACCATTAGGCAGAATTAAAGCATCAAGCAATTATCAGATAGCTATAGCAGAAAGAAATAAATATCCGGAATATGATGAAGTAATATTTCTAGATAGAAAAGGAAAATTGCTGGAAGGTAGTGGAGAAAATATAGTAATGTTCAAAGATAACACTTTCTATACTCCAAAAGATTATGCTTTACCAGGAATAACAGTTAGATTTGTTAAAATGATAGCAGAAGAATTAGGATTTGAGTTCAAATATGGAAGCTTTACTTTAAAACAAATTAAGAATTTAGATTTTATATTCTTTACAGGAAATGCGGTCGGATTAGAGTTAATAGGAGAGATACATCACGATAAAATCTATAAGCCAAAAAATACTAATTTAGAAGCATTTAATGCGATAAAGAAAAGATATGAAGAAATATTTTTAGGTCAAGATGAGCAATATCACTTTTTCATGGATGAATTTGATGATAAACCTGAAAGATTTGATAAGGTTGTAAAAGAAAATATACAAAAGCTAGGAATCAGAAATTTTCTTTAATATCTAATATAACCTCATCTATAGGTGTATCTTCACTATAAACTTTAATAGGTATATTAAGAGCTGACACCTCTTCTCTTATTTTAGCTAATCCTTTATCTGAATTAGGGCCACCTCTTCTAACATATATTTTAACAGAATCTCTGATGAACAAATCTTTGTAATCTTTTATAGCTTTTATTATTCCATCAAAAGTTTTAGAAACATCTGTAAAATTAGCTATACCACCCCCTATTACCAATATTTTTTCTCCACTTTCCTTAAACATAGCTTTAAAAAACAATTTTGCATATTCGTATGTTTCTGTTGTGCTTGGATTCCCACTATACTCAGCATAATTAGCTAATTCCTTACCTAATCCGTTTAAATAAATACTATCTGCAAAAACTAAACTTGCGCCACCACCAGCTACCATTAACCATATTTTACCATTTGGATTTAATATAGAAAATTTAAATGAAGCTCCTGAATTTTTATCAAGCTGTTCTATTTGCTTTTCTTCGTCTGTTTTAATTTTTTCAGATGGATCTGGATATTCAATTATAAACTTTTCTTTGTATAAAGAATAACCATCTATTTCTCCAACAGCACCTAATGGAATATCATTTGTATATGGATTAAATTCTAAATAACTAAACTCAGCATATTTGAAAAATTTATGAAATTTCTCAAATTTAGATGATATTTCATCATGAGGGATAAATTCTTCTTTTACAGAATTCCAATTTTCTTCTATATTTACACCTCCTTTATCACTGTACAAAATTCTATCACCGTACCTTTCAGATATAATAGCTATATATTTTTCATCAGAATGAGGTATATAAGGTTCTATTAGAAAATGCTTTAAAATTATATTATTAACTATTTTACCATAATTTTGTCTTATAAAATCTTTTGCTTCATCTATTGATACGTTTAGCTTTATTAAACCGGTTTTATATCTTTTATTAAAAAGCTCATCAACTTTAACAACCAAGTTTCCATCTATATTAAGATTATCTAGTTGATCCAAGTTAGATATCATTATGCCTTTATATTCTTTTCCTATGAATTTATAAAAATTTTTCTTTATATCATATTCTCTTACTCTTTTTCTTGCCATAATCTAAATTTATAGGTTAAATATTAAAACCCCCTGGCAAAAATTTAGCTTTTAGATTAAAAATTTTATGAATCTATAAAAGATATAGATAAAAATCAGATTTAAAAAATGAATTAAATTAAAATCTTTCCAAGACATCCAACCATATAAATGCCCTATAGTAGCTATTAAAGTAAAAATTTTATTAATGCTATTTAAATACAATAACATAAACGTATAAAAGAATGAAAGAATATCGTAATATCTTATAATTAAACTATTTCTAACTATTAGATTTCCTTCTAAACTTGGGTTATTATATGCATTCTTTTTAGTAACAGAATAATCTAAAGTTCCAAATAAAAACAACAAATACAATAACAAATCTGGTTTAATAGAAAAATATTTAAGATATAGTAATATAGCTAATAATATTGGATAAGCTATAATTTCCACAATTTCGTTAATGTAATCCATTTGTGTCTTATATATGGCTGTAAAATCTTATAATGTTCTCTAATAGCATTTAATGTTCTTGGATCAGAAGAATAGCCGCTTCCAAAATCTATTCCTGTTTGTTGTTTTATTTCTTCTATTCTTCTATCTCTTATAACTTTTGCTATAATACTTGCTGCTTTAACTATTGAATATTTTTTATCTGCTTTATATTCAGCTATTATATTTTTAAATTTAGCAAATTTAGAAGGATGGGTAAAAGCATCTATATATATTATTGCTGATTTACCTTGAATAAAATCCAATATTTTCTTGTATTCTATTTCATTAATGCTATATCTTTCTATCTCTTGTACAGATATCTCAATATATGAAGTTAATGAATTTTTAGAAATATAATCAAATAACTTTTCTCTTTGATTAGGAGTAAGTTCTTTTGAATCTTTATCTACATTAAGTTCTTTATCAGTTTCCACTATACCAATTATCAGCGGACCTATTATAGCTCCTCTGCCCGCTTCATCTATGCCTATTTTATTTAACAACAAGTTTTCTCTTTTCTAATATAACATAGTCCTTTATGGCTAATACAGCATCGAAAGGAACTTTAGCCATACCTTCTTCATATTTTATTAAATTTTTATTATCTAAAGCAAATGATTCATTTATCTCTACAAGAATATATTCTAATTTTCCAGTTTTTGGATCAAATGTAGCATCTATTAATTTTCCCATCTCTTCTCCATCGGTTGTCACTATTTTTTTACCAGCCATATCTCTTGAAGTAATTATTTTTGCCATGAATCTCACCTATATATAAATTAGATAGTTTTTTAAATAATTGTCATTAATCTTTTAATATGGCTGTTATAAGAGTAAATGAAAAACTAGATTTAGAATTGTTGAATAGTTTAGGATATCCGTCAGAATATTCGGAAGATGGAACTCTAATAGAGATAAATCCTAATAGACCAGATCTTTTATCTAAAGTTAGTATAAAAAGATTGATAAGCTTATATAATTCGCCTAGATATATAGAATATAAATCCGAGCCACTTCAAATAGAGTTTATAAAAGAAGAAGTTCCTCAAAGAAATTATATAGAAATAGCTGTTGCTAAAATAAATAATCTTGATTTAGAAGATATAATTCAATTTCAGGAAAAATTGCATGAAACATTTGGAAGAAAGAGAAAAAGAGTTGCTATAGGTTTTCATGATTTTTCTAAAATAGTGCCACCAATAAGATATACTCAATCTGATAATATGAGGTTTGTTCCATTAGGAGGTGTAGAAATGTCTTTAGATGAGGTGTTGGAAAAAACAGAAAAAGGAAGAGAATATAAACATTTAGTAAGCTCTCCTTATCCAGTTCTTCTAGATAAATTAGGTGTGATATCGATGCCCCCAATAATAAATAGTGAAAGAACAAAATTGACAAGCGATACAAAAGAAATCTTTATAGATGTAACTGGAAATAATCCATATTACACCAAAAAAACTTTAGATATTATTCTTTCATATTTTATAGATGCTGGCGGAAGTGTTCAAACTTTATCTGATTTAAAACCAATAGAAATGAAAATAGATATACAAAATATCTATAATCTTTTAGGAGAAAAAGTTGACCCTAACTTGCTACTCAAAGCTGGGATATTGGTTAAAGGTGATAAAGTTATAATTCCTCCATATAGAGTTGATATAATGGATGAAACAGATATAGCTGAAGAACTAGCTATTTATCATGGATATTCAAACTTTGTACCTGAATACCCAGAGATATATCAGGAAAGTAAAATAATAGAAATTCCATTCAGAGAAGAGTTATTGAGATTAGGATTTTCTGAAATTGTGGGATGGTATTTAGGAAATAATAAGTTATATGAAAATTTTTATCCTACTCAAAAGCTTTCAAACGCATTAACAGAAGAATTTAATTCCATGCGGCCTTTAATAGAACCATCTCTATTACAGTTTTATGAGAAAAATAAGATGAGTAAATTACCTTATAAAATATTTGAGATAGGGCATGTTTATAGAGATGAAAAAGAATATATTGAAATAGGCTTTTTAATATCCAAAAAAGAGATATTTGTTGAAGATTTTTTACAAGTATTTTCAACTTTAGCTGATTTAAATAATTTAAAATTAGAATTTACAAACAAAGATTATCCTTTTTATGCTAAAAATTATTCATTTGCTGGAAAAATAGGAAATTTTAGCTTTAGAGCTGGTGTGATTAAACCTGAAATTTTATCTATCTATAATCTCATCTATCCTGTTGCTACCGGAGTTATTGTATTAAAAACATTATGAAAGTTAGAGACTTAATAGAAAAACCTGTAACTGTAACAACTGAAGCGAGCGTTCAAGAATGTGCAAAATTAATGAAAAAAAATAAAACAGATTTTTTAATAGTTTTAGAAAATAACAAAGCTGTTGGTATAATTACCACTACAGATATAGTTTATAGGTCCGTTTCATTAGGAAATCTAAATCTAAAAGCAAGAGACATAATGTCATGTCCTTTAATAGTAGTATTTCCAGATACAGATATAGATGAAGCTATGGAAGCTATGAAGAATCATAAAATAAAAAGATTAGTTGTAATAGATGAAAAAGGTGAATTAAAAGGTATTGTTAAATATATTTAAAAAATAATTTACTTAAATAATATGGCCGGGTAGGGATGGCCCCTTGATTTGGGTGATAGATTGGGTCAACACTACCCGGTTTTATAAGGTGAAAAAATGGAAAGATCAAAAAAAATATATAATGATGTTTATAAATATATGATCATTGCGCATATGGAGATAGAAGGAACAAATATAGAAAAAGGAGATATAATAGGAGCTATATTTGGACAAACAGAGGGACTATTAGATAAAGATCTGGATCTAAAAAACTTGATCCATTCTGGAAAAATAAGTAGAATAGAACCAGATATGAATTTAGAATATCATGGAGGTATAACTAGAATACTTTTAAAAATTCAGTCTGGATTAAGCTTAGAAGAAACAGCAGTTATAGCGGCAACTTTAGAACAAGTAGAGAAGGTTGGGCCTTATAAAGCAAAATTAAAAGTAGATAAAATAGAGAATAAAAGAAAGTTGAAATTAGATCAAATAAGATCTAGAGCAGAAGAACTTTATAATGATGCTCTTAAAACAGAAATACCAGATACTAAAGAGATAATAGATAAATTACAAGAAAATAAGTTTAATATAATTAATCTAGAAAATGGATTAAAAGCAATTAAAGGATATGAAAATTATAATGAAATTATAATAGTTGAAGGTGAAGCCGATCTAAAGAACTTAGCAAGAGTAAACATAAGAAATGTAGTTTCAATAAATGGTATTAATAGAAATATTCCAGAAAGCTTTAAAGAATTGGCTAAAAAGAAAATAATAACTGTATTTATTGATGGAGATAGAGGCGGCGATATGGTTTTAAAAGTTATTGAAGAGCAAGGAATAATATGGCATTTTGTAGTAAAAGCTCCAGAAAATCTAGAGGTTGAGAAGCTTCATAAAAGAGAAATTTTAGAGATATTAAATAACAAAATACCTAGAGATGTTTATTATTCACAAATGGATCCAAGTCAAGGTCAGGAATTAAAAAAAAAATTGAATCAATCAGAGGAACAGGAAAAGTAATAATAGTAATCAAAGGTGAGATAATAACTCTAGATGCAAAAAATTCTAATATAATAAAAATGTTAGAGCCATATCAAGAGATAGAAGAATTTTATGGGGATTTATTTTTAACTTATGCTTTATATAGAATTTTAAAATCTAAAAAAGCTAAAGTAATAGCTACTACAAAGTCTGGATCCAATATAAAAGATCCAGAAATAAACATATATAAATTATGATAGCAGAGATATTTCCACTAGGAACTTCATCTGGATTGCCTTCCATAAAGAGAAGTTTTCCATGTTTTGCTATAAGATATAGAGGAGAAGTTATAATCTTTGATGCAGGAGAAAATTGCCAGAGACAGATTTTGAAATCTGGATTAGGATTTGGCTCTATAAAGCATATATTAATTAGTCATACCCATATAGATCATTTTTTAGGATTGTACGGATTAATAGAAAGCATGAAACTTTATAATATACAATTACCAAACATATATTTACCAGAATCAATTCCAGAAATAACAAAATTTGATTATAAACGCATAACATCAAGATTAGAGATAAAAGAAAAATTTTATTCTATTAAAGCTATTAAAGTTAAACATACTGCAAAAAGTTATGCTTTTCTGTTTAAAACCATAGATCAAATAAAATTCGATAAAGAAAAAACAAAAAATTTTACTCCTATGGATTTTAAAAATATTCTATCAAAGGGATATATTCTGAAAGGAGATAATATAGTTAAGTTAGAGGATGTTGCTAACAAAATAGATGGCTTATCTATACTTTATACTGGTGATGTATATAAGCCAGATTTTGACGGAATAAAGGCAGATGTTGTTATTCATGAATGCACTTTTCTTGATGAAGATGATGAAGCAAAAACTAAAAAACATTCTACTCTTAAAGATGTTATAAATACAAAAAATAAGGTTGATGCAAAATTAGTTATTTTGACTCACATTAGCAATAAATATGAATTTCAATTAGATAAATTTGGAAATGAATTTGTTATAGCTAAGGATTTGCAAAAAATATTTATAAAAAAAGATAGAAATTTATTAAAGGTGACAGTTGAATGAAGATAGAATTTCATGCACATACTTACTATTCAGATGGAGTAATTCCATTGTCATATATAAAGCATTTTTGTAAAGATAGAATGGTAATTATAACAGATCATAATAGTATAGAGGGATCTTTGAAATTAAGTAAAGAAGTTCCAACAATAATAGCTGAAGAGATAACTTGCTTAGAAAATAATAAAAAGATTGATGTTATAGGGCTTTTTTTAACTGAACATATAGATGGAAAAAAATATTCATTTAGAGAAGTTATAGATAAGATTCACGAGCAAGGTGGTATAGCTGTTGCTCCACATATTATGGATCATAAAAGAAATGGCGCTGGGTCAGAGCTAGCAAAATATTTTGATGTTATAGAAGTGTTTAATTCTAAAGCAGATCCAGAAGCTAATGAACTAGCTATGGAAAAATTTAAAGATAGCTTAAAAATAATAGGAACAGATGCCCATATATGGTTTGATTTAGGAGCTACATTAATTGAGATAGAAGATTTTGATATAGAGAATCCAAAGGAATTTCTAAAGAATTTAAAAACAGCTAAATTTCTTAAAATGAATTATCAAAGTAGAGTATCAAAATTTGCAAGAAAAATATATAGATTAGTTAAATATGGAACTACGAAACTTAATCCATAAATTTTTAAACTTCAGTGAATTAGAAAAACAGCAAGGTATTGTTAATATTAGTTTTGATGATTTAAATTACTTTCCAGAATTAAAAGATCTAGTTAGACAATCTCCAGACGAATTTTTCAAAATTTTGAAAGATTTATTAATAGGTGTAAATGATATTATTCTTACAGATGTAGAACCTAAAATATTGATAAAAGATATTGGTGTTCAGAATAACAATAATTTAATTAGCTTTTATGCTGTAATCTCTAAAAGATCTGAGATCCAACCTTATGTAATGGGTAAAGTTTATAAATGTGATAATTGTGGAAATACTATTACACTAAAGCCTAATGAAATTCCGGGAAGATGTTCGTGCAAGAAAGGTAAATATAGACTACAAAATCAAATTCTAGAAAATATTCAGGTTTTAGAACTTCAAGAGTTGTTGGAGAAAACAGATCCTGGTGTACCTGCCCCAAAGATAAAGGCCATATGCAAAAATAGCTTAATAAATAAATTTTTACCTGGAGATGTAGTTGAAATTAATGGTATATTAAGATTAACAGATTCGACTAAATCTAAAGATATCTTGAGCAAATATGTAGACATAGTTGGAATAAAAAAATTGAAAAAAGATTTTGATATGTTTGAATTAAGTGAAAGAGAGATACAAGAAATTATAGAGTTTAGCAAAAACAATCCTTTATATAAATTAGCTTCAATAGTTTTTCCTGATATTTATGGCTATGATTTAATAAAACAGGCTGTTATACTGCAAATGGTATCTGGATCAAAAAGATATACTAGACATGGAACTAGAATAAGAGATAATATTCATATTCTATTGATAGGAGATCCTGGAATAGCTAAATCTAGAATATTACAGCAAGTATCTAAAATATCTCCAAAAGCAATATATGTTAGCGGTAAAAGCGTGTCTGGTGTCGGTTTAACTGCGTCTGTTGAAAAAGAGGAGAATTTTGGTTGGACATTAAAGGCTGGTGCTGTTGTATTAGCAAGTGGAGGTCTGGTTGCTATAGATGAATTTGATAAAATAGATGATGATGAAAAAGCTGCTTTGCATGAAGTTATGGAAAGTGGATCTGTATCTATAGCAAAGGCTGGAATAGTAGTATCTCTAGTAGCAAATACAAATATCTTAGCTGCAGCTAATCCAAAAAGAGGGAGATTTGATTCTAGTAGATCTATAATTGAGCAATTTAATATACAACCATCTCTTTTATCTAGATTTGATTTAATATTTCCTTTAATAGACATAATTGACGAATCTAGGGATCAAGAATTAGCACAGCATATTTTGAATTTTAGATCAGATTTTAGCAATACCAATTTAGATAATTTTGAATTTGTTAGGAAATATATTTCATATGCAAGAAAGTTTAATCCTATCATGACAGAAGATGCTAAGAAAATGATAATAGATTTCTATGTGAATACTAGAAAAAGCGGAAAAGAAAGTAAAAATGTTACAATTACACCAAGATATATTGAATCAATATCTAGATTAGCGGAAGCTAGTGCAAAAATTAGACTTTCAAAAAATGTTGAATTGACAGATGTTCAATTAGCAATAGATCTAATGAATGAAATGTTAGCTAATATAATGAGAGATCCGGAAACTGGACAAATAAGTGTAGATATGCTATACACTGGAATGACGGCATCAAAAAGAAGCAAATTAGATTTGGTTTCATCTATTATAGATACTCTTATTAGAGAAGAAGGAAAAGCTTATAAGAAAAAAATTATTTCAATGGGAATTAGTAAAGGACTTACAGAAGAAGAGATAAAGAAATATTTAGAAGAATTAAAGAAAAGTGGAGAAATCTATGAAGCTAGATCTGGAGAAGAAGGATATTATTCTAAAGTTTAAGTTTTTGAATCATAATTAAGTCTTACTGGCAATACTGGAGCTCTAAATCTAACTGTTTGAGTTACAACTGTTGAATGAATAGTTGCTATATAATTAGCTGCTGTCATTAATTCAGACATTACATTGTCTGGAAGTTTTCTATTTAATGTATATGATTTACTCATTTCTTCAGACTCTTTCTGACTAGCTAATACATATATCTTTCCTTCTAAAGTTATTTTACCTGCTGTCTGATAATCGTATACAACTCTATATGGTAACTCTATCAGTATTCCTTGATCATTCTTTTCAGTCTCTTTAAAACCTAATACACTGAATTGAAATGTTGGAAATGGCACTTTCTCTCTACTATTAACAACTATTTCTAACCTATCTACTGTATCCCCAATTATATTCATATTTTCACCTCAGTTAAGTATTATTCATCATTAAATCAGCAATACCTCGCTTCATCATATAATATAATAATCTTTTTTAATCTTTATTTGATGATAACATAACCATAGCTGCTAAATATTTCCATCCATCTATACTTCTATAAATTTTTTGCATAGTAAGATAATTTTCATAAAGTATTTTGCCTTTTTCTCCATACATTAAAAATGCTTTTTCCAAATCTCCCCCACTCTTCTCTTGAAGAGATTTAATAATTTTATCTAAGTCTTCTTTAGGTAAAGATTCATCTTTACCTAAAGCAATTAATCTAGCTTTTTTTAAGGTTTCTACAGTTATATTCATCTGATTTGTATTTATCTGAGATGTAGTTACTTTTGTTACTGGGAGTGGTGCTACATATTGCAAAAATGCTTGTAACTGATTAGGAAATTTTTGTTTATCTATATTAGGATCTACGCTAGAATCATTGATATTAGAAATTTGAAGAATATCCAAATATATAGCTCGATAAATTTGATTAATTTTATTTTCATCTAAAGATTTAGAAAATTTTAAATATGCCCATATCAAATATATAGATCTATATCCAGGTAAATCAAGCATTTGCATTTCTTCTATAGATTCTAATTTTTTCTTCGCATCTTCAAAATTTCCTTGCTCTATCAATTTCATTATCTCTAACTGAATTTGCTTTGAAGCTTCTATTTTTTCTCTCATTCTTTGAAGATTTTCTTTCATTCTTTGAAGAGTAGTTTTGATCCCAATAGGTCGAATAAAGTCGCTAAAACCATATTCTAATTGAACTCTATGGATAATTTCCTGATCCGAATATAAACCATAGAAAAATGTAGAGAACCCTACAATATCATATCTTAATTGCTGAAATGCTGTTTTATATTTTTCATTGAATTTATTAGATTGATCTACAAGTTTTCGATAGATAGCGCCAGGATTAGTTATAACTCCACCTCCTAGCATTTGATCTAGACTAAGTAGCAAAGAAACCAGATATGGATAATCACCAAGATCTGAAAAACTTTCATATGATGATAAATATGAAACAACAGATCTTAATTGAACATCTTCATTTGCATCAAGCTTTTGTCGTTGAGATAATTTATTGAAACCTTCTAGCAAAAATAAAAACATTCCTATTATATATTTTTCCTTTTGTTCATTATCTAGATTTCCAAAATTGCTCTGATTATCTAAAAAGAACTTTTTATATTCTTCAATTTGAGATCTAATCTGACCAGGCATATGTCTGTTAAACATAAAATCAAGAGCTGTTGTTAAACTACTAAATGGCCTAACTCTTTTTTCCCAATGTTCTAACTCTACTAGCATTAAATAAGCTTTTATAAATGGATTTACATTATCAGAGCTTTTAATAGATTGTATTATATGCTCAGATTCTCTAAAGTTTCCCTTGTTAGCGGAATGTATAGCTTGAAAAACTCTTAATAATAATTCTTCTTGATTATATTTAGTAGGTCTAGAAAATAGATATCTAATTTCATCTGCAAATTCAGCAATAGCTCCAAAAATACTATTAACCGTGCCTTGTAAAAATAATGAAGCACCTTCAATAAAATTATTTGGCTCTCTACTATTAACTTCTTGAATTCCTGAGATTACAGCAGGTACAAGTTCTAATGGAGATTTAGGTAAAGAAGATAAAGATATACCTCCATCCCATTTTACTGGACCTAAGGAAGCATATAGTCCTTTATTATTAAATGAAAAATTTAAACTATTAATACCAACTGACACTGCCGGATTACCTCCAATAGCGGTTCCAATACTAACTTCCCCAACTCCACGATCTCCATATTTCATAGACAAATCTAATCCATTATTAGAAAAACCAACTGTCGATTCTAAAGAATGATATGGTGTTATAAATCCTACACCAACACTTGCTGATATAGTTCCAGACTGACTTGTTATACCTGGAGAAAATCGTAAACGAGAACGATCTACAGATTCTTTAGGTATATATACACCATCCTGATAATAATATCTTTCTAATATTTTTCTAAGAGCTTTAGCAGCTGGACTTAGTTGTCTCTTTGACGATCCATTAGATTGATTTTCAAATACTTCATTATATAAATTAATTAAATCGTCGTATGTTATCTTCTTATATTTATTCTTATATTCATCCTGAGCTACATCAACAAATTTTCCTAATACTTGCTGTTTATATCCATCTGGTAGTTTATATTCAGGTGATAATTTTTTTAATTCTTCTTCAAATTCTTTTTCAAACTCTTCTACAAATTCTTTCGGTACAAGAATTATTCTTTCTTTCGGTACAAAAATTACTCTTTCAATTTGTTCCTGCATCATTTATCTTAATTCTATTTCCATAGATGCTCTAATATTTAATCCTTCTTTATCTCTAATTCTTGCCCATAATCCTTCCAAATATGATGTCTTGGATCCAACTTTAACACCTAACAAATATCCGGATTCTGCGCCAACAGAAACTCCTACTGTAGGAATCAATGCTATAGATCCATCTTGAGTTATGTAAAATACTCTTTGACCAATCAATCCAATAGTACCATCTGAATATGTTCCATACAATTTTGTTGAATCAAATTCAACTTCAACAGCTCCTTCTATTCCTTTATTACCACCTATTCTTAATGCAGCTCCTATTCCTAGATTTTCTGCCCATCTTCTTACAAACAACTGAAAATCATTACCAATGGATCTATACATAGCTCCAATTACAGCATTAATTTCTGGCCAATAAATATTTACACTTGCTCCAGATCCAACATTTCCAAATGTAGCTGTTGCACTAATATTTCCTAAATTAGCTCCAAACATGTATTGTCCTATATCTGAAGATACAAGAGCTCCAAAAGCTTTGCCATCTAAATTAGCATATCCCCAAAGAGCTGATCTTGATAATTTAAACAAATCTGCATATGGTCCTGCAATTGCCTTCATTTCTTTCTCCATAGCACTCAAATATAATAATTCATAATATTGCCTTCCAAATCTAGCTCCTACCCCTATCATCATTCTTTCATTTCCAGAGTAAAATTGTACTATTCCTTCTACACCCCCCAAATTCGCTAAAGCTTTTGCAACTATGTCATTATTATCATATCTTAACTCAGTAGCTAAAGATGGATTTGCAAATCTAATTTCTATTCCAAAATCTCTTCCAACATATCCTAAAACATTTAAAACATTGTCATTAGAAACAAATTGACCTCCTGCAACAAAATTTCCTTTATAATATCCAGCAAAAACTAACTGTGGTGCCGATACCATTCCTAATATAGTTTTAGAACTACTATTTGGTGATGGTAAATAAGCTCCAATTGCATTTATATCATTATTGTTCAATTCTCCAGTAAAAGAAAATCCTGACAACATAGACAATGAAACTACAGCACTAATTCCATTACCTGCACGAACTTCAGTAAATAAATCTCCAAAGCCTGGAATAGCTTTATTCATACTAGCTATCCACTGTTCATTAATTCTACCAACTCTATACCAATCAGTTCCTATTCTAGCATATAGATATCCTTCTTCTCGATTATTTGATCTAGAATAGAAAATTGCAACATCTCCATCCAACTTATCTAATTCTGCTTTTACTTCAGCAGATACTTTTTGAGGACCTAATGATAAAACACCATTAACATTACTAAAGCCCATTCCTCTAAATTCATCTATATCTCTTGCTATTACAGTTAAATTTATAGATGAATTCTGATATCCAGCTATAGTAGTAATTGAAGAGCTAGTCCCAATCAAATCTGCAACTATAGATCCTGATCCAGATTCATTATTTCCAGATCTAGTATATAAGATTCCACCAGTTGCTTTAAATCTTACCCATTCATTTTCAAAATCATACCTATATCTAGGCTTATAGAATGCATAATATAATGCATTTTGAGATAAAGATCTAGTATATAGACCTATGTCTGGAGGTATGAGCTGTCTTGAAATTCCACCTCTAGCAGATGAACGAATTTCAGGTATTCTTATTCCAGCTTGTGGATTGGTAGCAGCTTGTTCTATTATATCTTGAACTGATTTAAAATCAAGAAAAGCAGATAGATTGTTTCCTCTAACTTGTGGTTTTATTGAATCTAATTGATCTAAAAGACTAGATGCAATCGCTTCAGCATAGTTAGATAAATTTCTAGCTATTATTGAATCTAATTGATCTAAATATGCTTGTCTATCTAATCCAGCTAATCCATAACTTTTGGTACTATTTGACAATCCAGTCAAAACTCCACTAACTGCTAATAATCCAACATCTAATGCATCTAAATTTCTAGTTGCTTCAACTAATTTTTGAAATGATGGATAAATCTGATAGTATTGTCCGGTAAGCAATATAGATAGGGTTTTTGCTATTCTTTGTTCATCAGCTTGAGCATATTGATTTGATTCCAGGTAGCTATATTCTCTTAATCTATCTATATATGGCAATACATAAGTAATAAAACCATATCTAGATATTAAATCTAGCTTTTCATATTGACTAACTAAGCCAAATTCTCTTAATCTCTCTTTAGCTCGTGCATCGTTCTGTCTTAAAGTCTCATATACTTGATTTATATCTGTAATTCCATATTCTAATCTTAATAGAAATCTTATTGCTTCTGGATGTTGAAATCTTGGTTCTTTAATATCTATAGAATTTAGCCACTTGTTTAATTCTTCTCTAGCTGAAGCTATTTGACCTAAAGTCAGATTTACAGGCATGCCGATAGACAATAAATCTCTTAACCATAATGAAAATAAATCTTTTCGTTCTTTTATATAATTTCTTAAATGATCAGCATCTTTAAATTCTACACCATAAACTTCTTGAGCTATTGATAACAAAGTTTTTCCATATAAAGATTTATCTTCTAAATAAATTCTAGCTCCTGTTAATGCATAAGCAACTCCTGACACTATTTTCACAACATCACGACTTTGAGATCTCTGTTCTTTTGATGTTTGCTGTCCTTGAGATGTTACAGATTGTTCATGTTTTGCTTGAGGAAGTGTGATAACAATCTCAAATCGATTACTAGCTAGGTTTTTAGCTCTATCTTGTGAAATTCTGCGCCTTTTTCCATCTTTCTCTAAAAAATAATCTTCGCCTACCTTTATTACTAACCCAGCTGATGTTTTTGCAACAAATTTTATATCAAGTGGAATATCTGTCTTTTTATCTGTTATTTCATAGACTTTTCCATCTATAGACAATTTCATTCCTGGTTCTAGCTTTACATTATGATTTAACTCAACATATTTCTTCTGATTCCCATCCCAATAAAATATTCCTTTAAGATTTGTTGTTTCTTTAGTTTCTTTTAGGTATAGTTCAGATTGAATTAATTGTATTTCCATTTCATTCACCTCTAAAGTAATATTTCATCATTCCAAGGTATTGTTGTTCAGTTAAATTTTCATAAAATAGTCTAACTAAATAATAAAAATCTTTTAGCTCTTGATTAATTTCTCTCTCTTCCCTAGCAATTGTTTCAAATTCTTGCATACTAACACCATCAGGATTTGCTATTATATCTAACAAAACTTCTCTATCTATCTCTTTTAATTTATCTAATTTTGATATAATTTCCAACAATGCTTTTACTTCATTTGGAGTTAATCTATTTATTCTTTGAATTATTTCATTTCTTCTTTCTGTTATTAGATCAGAGCCATATGTTGATCTTATTTGTTGAATTATACCTTCAACTCTATCAATTAAGATTTGAGTCTCTTGGTTGGTTGTAGTTTGAGATTCTAATTCGGGTTTAGTTTGAACATCTTCCATTATTTCATCTTTTACACTTGGTTTAGCTTCTAATTTTTGATTAGGTTTTGCAGTTGGTTGTTCAAGCAACTCAGTTTCCTTAGTTTTTTCCATAAACTGTATGAAACCACTACTCGTTTTTATAGAATTATTTCTAATATCTTTCAAAAGTTGTTCCAATGCGCTTCTAAATTTTGGACCAAATTCTTCTGGTGTTGATTCTATAGATTCCACATAGGCTAAATATTGTTCTAATCTAACTTCGTAACCTCTTTTTAATAATTCTTGATAACCTATCATTAATGATGATATTTGTGATTCTCTCATTCCTATTTCTCGAAGATATTGTTTTGCTTGTTCTATCTGATCCTGAGAAACAATAGGTTGAGTGATTGTACCGACATTACCTTTTTCTTTTTCACTTGGTTGAACTTCTAATTTTTGATCTTGGCTAGTTGATATGGGTTTATCATATTGCATCCTTTCTTCTTGTCTGTATAATTCATAGGCTTTTTGTTTTTCACTTGGTTGTTCATTAGTACTACCTTGCCTGTTTAATTCAGATTCTTTAGGATATTTATTAATTAATTTATCTTGTTGTTCGTTTTTTTCTAATTCATATTCTTTAGGATAGTTATCAATTAATTTACCCTGTTGTTCGTTTTTTTCTTTTACATTTGGTTTAATTTCTAATTTTTGATCGGGATTAGCTGGTATAGATTTATCATATTCCATCCTTTCTCCTTGTCTGTATAATTCATAGGCTTTTTGTTTTTCACTTTCTTTTTCACTTTGAACTTCTAATTTTTGATCTGGACTAGGCGATACAGATTTATCATATTGCATTCTTTCTCCTTCTCTATATAATTGATAGGATTTTTCTTTTTCGGTTGGTTTAACTTCTGATTTTTGATCTCGACTAGGCGATACAGATTTATCTTGCATCCTTTCTCCTTCTCTATATAATTGATAAGCCTTATCTTTTTTCTGATCTTGACTAGCTGGTACAGGAGTACGTTTACCTTGTTGCGTTCCTTGTCCTTTTGATTGATCAATTGTCTGACGTGTATCTAATCTTTGATCTTTCTTAGCTTCTGGTCTTTCTTGTTGTCCGCCTGCTTTATCAGGTCCTTTTTTCTGACCTTGACTAGCTGGTACAG
>Ga0079995_1058050_pt1 | contig 17440 bp, 16 predicted proteins | sample FaiFalFF_MnMetaG_2_FD_69198 | JGI IMG/M metagenome (GOLD analysis project Ga0079995, IMG submission 69198) | Freshwater microbial communities from Yellowstone National Park, Wyoming, USA - Fairy Falls C (FF_Mn_C) (SPADES assembly) (version 4) | ecosystem: Environmental > Aquatic > Freshwater >...
ATCCCCGTGCGCTACGCGCCACGCCGCCCTGGTGATGCCGTTCGGCTCATCGCTTCCGCTGAAAAAGCCCAGCGCGAACTGGGCTGGCAACCACGCTACCCAGACCTCGCGACCATGATCGAGCATGCCTACCGCTGGTTCCTGAAACATCCAGAGGGATATGCAAGATAAAACCATCAGCGAGGGTACTCATTCGGACTACCATCTCGCTGAAATGAATATCAAACAGGGTATCATGCAATTTGGGATGGTGAGCGAAAATGATCAAGGATATAGGGAACATACTTAAAGATCCAAGGTATCGTCTCGAGTTTGCACTTTCTATTGTATTTCTCATAGTGGCTCTTATAGGTGTATTGATACAAAATTTGTATTTAATAATCTGTGTATTACCTGCGTTGATAGAGTTATTAATTATTATTATTATTTTATATCAAAAACATATTGAAGAAATTATTCAAAAACCTTATCCAATAAGCCAACGGGAAGCCAGGCAAAGTCTTGATAAACTTGCGCCTAACGCTATGCATATTCGCATCATTGGAAGAACCCTGTTGCAAGTACTTACGAATCATGGCAGTTATTTTCTTGAAAGGTTGCGCAATGGTGCAAGGATTGAACTGTTGCTCACACACTACGAACTATATCAACATATGGTGGCAGAGATTGGAGCTGATCATTTATCTGATCTTTCCAGTGCACTTAGTACAATAATAGAAATCCAAAATGAAATAAAAGGAAGAAATTATGAAGGACAACTAGAAGTTCGAGTAATCCGTTATGTGCCACCTCTGAGCTCTGTAGCGATTGATATGGATAAACAAGAAGCCATCCTTATTGTTGAACTAGTTCTTCCTTACTTAGAACCAAGAAGAAGACCGAACATATTGCTAAATCCAAACTCCAACATTGCAGATGAACGAGAATGGTTTAAACATTTTAGATATGTAATTGATATGATGTGGCAACAAGCACAGGAAATTGAAGATGTAAAAAATTTTCTCGGAGATTTAGAAAGATATAAAAGGCAAAAGATATGTAGAAAGATATGCCCGAAGGCGTAATGCCCGACAAGGATGTTTGCTACGGCTACTTAGGGGCTTTCGCGGGTGAACTCGGCGGAGCGTTCCTGACCAATCACATATTGCTGGAACAGGCGTGGCGGCAGGGTGAAGATGGTACACTTGTTTGGATGCGTCGTGTCTATCTGGATTATGCGGCGACCACGCCGTTAGACCCGCAGGTGCGGCAGGCAATGGAGCCGTTCTTGCGGGAAGCGTTTGGTAATCCCTCCAGCCTGCACCAGTGGGGGCGGCAGGCACGCATGGCGATTGATGAGGCGCGCGAGACCTTAGCGCACGCGCTCGGCTGCGACCCTGCCGAAATCTGTTTCACCTCCTCCGGAACCGAGGCGTGCAACTTGGCGATTATCGGTACCGCCCTGAAAGCACCGCCCACACGACGCCACCTGCTGGTCTCCGCCGTGGAGCATCACGCCGTGCTGAATGCCGCCGAGTGGCTTCGCCCGTTCGGCTACGAAGTGGAGCTGATCCCGGTGGATTCGTTCGGGCAGGTGAACCCCGATGAGGTGCGCCGTCGCCTGCGAGACGATACCTGGCTGGTCGCCGTGATGCACGCCAACAACGAGATAGGCACGCTGCAACCCATCGAGGTGATCGCTGCCATCTGTCGCGAACGCGGCGTACTGTTCCATGTGGACGCCGTTCAGACCTTCGGGCTGTTGCCCGTGAAGGTGGACGCGCTGAATTGTGACCTGCTGAGTGTTTCGGCGCACAAGCTTTATGGTCCGAAGGGCGTGGGCGCTCTCTATGTTCGGGCAGGCACGCCGTTGCAACCGCTGATGGTCGGTGGGGGGCAGGAGCGGGAGCGTCGTGCAGGCACCGAAAATGTGGCGGGCATCGTCGGCTTCGCCCGTGCCGTTCAGATTGCCGAAACGCGCCGCCAGGAGGACGCCCAACGGCTCACCCAATTGCGGAACGGCTTTATCGAGCAGGTGCAGCAACATATACCCGATGCCATTCTGACGGGTCATCCAACGCAACGATTACCTGGCAATGCGCATTTTCGCTTTGTGGGTGTGCCAGCCGATAGCCTGTTGATTGCGCTGGATCGGGCTGGCATCGCTGCGAGCAGCGGCGCGGCGTGCAGCGCGGGTTCGCTGGAGCCATCCCATGTGTTGCGGGCGCTCGGCTGGGACGAGCAGGCTGCCCAAGAGGGCATCCGCTTCACGCTTGGACGCCACACCACCCAAGAGGAGCTGGAGTACACCGTCGAGGTGCTTATTCACGAGGTCGCTCGCATCCGTGCGACCCATGCATGCGCTTCATAAGAGCAGCTTCTATCGGGGCAACCACCACGGATTGCCCCTACTCGTTCACTCGCACACCCCACAGGAGTCGGTCGCGCAATTTCTGGAAGAAGTCGCCCTCGTTGAACACCAGCAGCCGTGCGCGGAACGGTGCAGCGGTGACCGCGATGGTCTGCCCAACGGTGAGCCACTGATGGCGTCGTCCATCAGCAGTCATCAGCACCTGCACTTCGGGGTCGCCTGTCGCCTCACAGCCCACCGTGATTTCGATGCGGGCGGTGGGAGGCAGCACCAGGGGGCGCGCTCCTAATGTGTGCGGCGAAATGGGGGTCAGAATCAGGGCTTCTGTTTCAGGGTGCATCACAGGCGCACCCGCCGAGAGGGCGTAGGCGGTGGAGCCAGTCGGCGTCGCCACCAACGAGCCATCCGCGGGATAGGTGGTGAGCGGCAGCCCGTTGATGGTGATGGCGAAGTCGAGCATCGGGGCGGTGGGATGGCGCAGCAGGGCAATCTCGTTCAGTGCCCACGCCAGCCGGATTTCACCTGCCACACGCGCCTGCACCATCAGCCGCTCCTGAACCACATAGTTGCCCTGGCGCCATCGTTCGAGCGCATCGCGCAGCGCTTCCGGTTCCACCTGGGCGATAAAACCGAATCGTCCCAGATGCACACCCAAGATGGGCACGCCAGCCGGTGCCGCCAAATGTGCCCCTGTGAGCAGAGTGCCGTCGCCACCCAGCGTCACCACCAACGCAATATGGGGATCGGGCAACTGCTCCCAGCGGGCGACGGTCTGCTGGTCTGCCAGCACCACCTCGTAGCCTTGCGTTCGCAGATAGCGTGCCGTCTCCTGCGCTTGGCGAACCGCCTCCGCCTTCCCCGCATTATACACCAGCAAAATATGTTGCATCATCACGCGCCTTTACTATACCCTTTTAGCACCTCGCATCGAGGGTGTTCGAAAAATCGCGCCTGCGGCGTGGTTTGGAGGCGGTTTTAGCAGGGCACGGGTTTTAAGCAGGGCACGGGGACCGTGCCCCTACCGGTACGGGTGCGGTTCCCGCACCCCGATTTTAAGGTTCCCACATCCTGATTTTCGAACACCTTCACCTCGCAGGGAAGAGAATCGAAATGCGCAGCGGGTGGGGTATAATGGCAACCTGTGATGGCGCACCCCCTCTACAACGGTAAAACAAATGATGACGAGGTGGCAGTGCCCTTGACAATGGAACACAATGCTGAGGTGACGAAATGGCAGTGGTGAAATTCGCAATCCCGAAGGGTTCGCTTGAGAAAGCCACATTCGACCTTCTGGAGCGGGCGTGGTACAAAATCTATGGGCGTGAACGCACATACCGCCCGAAGATTAGCGACCCGCAGATCGAACTGAAAATTCTCCGCCCGCAGGAGATTCCCATCTTTGTGGCTGAAGGACTGCATGATGTGGGCATCGCGGGGCTGGATTGGATTCGAGAAGGGCAGGCTGATGTCGAGCCGCTGCTCGATCTGGAGTACGGACGCGTGCGACTGGTCGTGGCGGTGCCGAAGGAGCTGGAGGTTGACTCGCTGACGGAACTGTTCCGCCGATTCTGGCGCGAGGGGCGAAAGATACGCATCTCGACCGAGTATTTGAACATCACCGCTGAGTATGTGAAAGCCAACCCGTTCTATCAGGAGCAATTTGGACAGGAAGAGCCACTCGCCATCACCCCATGGTGGCGGCGCGGCACGAACGATCGCGTAAGCCTCTATCTCTCGTTCGGAGCGACCGAGGCGAAGCCCCCAGAGGATACCGATGTCATCGTCGATGTCATCGAAACGGGCACGACGCTGGAACGCAACAACCTGAAGCCCATCGAGACGGTGTTAGAATCCACCGCCATTTTAATCGCTAATCGGCAAGCCTTGCGCGATCGGCAAAAGCGGGAGAAAATTTATGACATCGTGACCCTCCTCCGGGGAGTGATCGATAGCCAGAAGAAGCTCCACATCTTCGTCAATGTGCGCCAAGAGAATCTGGAGGAGTTGCTAAGCGCACTACCCGCTCTGAAAAGACCGACCATCAGCCCTCTATCGGACCCCGGATGGTATTCGGTCAATACGATTGTCGAGAAGCAGCAGTTCCTCACTCTGCTGCCCACCCTGCGTCGGTTAGCCCAAGGATTGGTCGTTCACGAGCCACAGCAGATTCTGCCTTTGGAGGAGATTGCGCTCGATGAAGCCTATGAGTGAGGGAGTGAGCATTCCGATTCGGGCGTTGACGCCACACACCTTTGAAAAGCGGCTGCAGGAGATACGCAGCCGCAGCGGGATCCCAGAGGATGTGTGGATGAGCGTGCATCGCATCCTGCGGGAAGTTCGAGCGCGCGGGGACGAAGCGGTGCGCGATTTCGTGGAGCGGTTCGATGGTGTCGCCCTCTCGCCCGATCGGCTGCGGGTGGACGCTGAAGCCGTTCGAGCCGCGTATGACAAGGTGCCGCGGGAGGCGATTGCGGCGCTCCGATTGGTGCGAAGGCGTCTGGAGCGAGCCGAGCGACGGTGGCTCGACGGGCAGCGGAGCCTGCGCCTCCTTGCCGATGGTGTGCGCATTCGCAGCCAATATCGCCCGATTCGGAGTGTCGGATGCTACATCCCCGGAGGGCGGGCTGCCTATCCCAGCACGGTCCTGATGAGCGTCGTGCCCGCGCGCTTGGCAGGAGTCGAACGCATCGTGCTTTGCTCGCCACCTTCGCCGGAAACAGGTGAGATTCATCCGCTGGTGCTTGTCGCCGCCGATGTGTGTGGAGTCTCGGAAATCTACCGCATGGGAGGGGCAACCGCCATCGCCGCACTCGCTTATGGGACGGAGACCATCCCACCCGTGGACAAGATTGTCGGACCCGGAGGTCCCTATGTGGTCGCAGCCAAGTTATTGGTCTCCGAGCGCGTGGGGATTGATCTGCCAGCGGGACCGAGTGAATTGGTCGTCCTCGCGGATGAGACAGCTTCGCCGCGGATCATCGCGGCGGACCTTGCAGCGCAAGCCGAGCATGGGGAGGAAAGCCTGTGCGGATTGCTGACCACCTCCCGACGCCTGGCTGAGGAGACGGCGCGCGCCCTCGATGCATGGATTGACACAGCGGAGCGTCGTGAAATTGTTCGCCAATCGCTCGCGCGGCACGGCTTTCTCCTCTACGCGGAGGACATGGACATCCTGGTGCGCTTCGTGAACGCGCTGGCGCCGGAGCATGTGCAGGTGATGACGCGACATCCCCGCAGGGTGGCGCGACGCATCGTCTCAGCGGGGCTGGTGCTTATCGGTCCGCACACGCCAACGAGCGCAAGCGACTATGTGCTTGGCACGAATCATGTCTTGCCGACAGGTGGAACGGCGGCGGCATCTTCTGGTCTGGCGGTTCTCGATTTCCTGAAGCGGGTGACCTATGTCGAGTGTACGCGCCGAACCCTTCTCCGATTCCGGGAGCCGATCCATGTTTTGGCTACCGCCGAAGGCTTGCCGAACCACTATCGCGCTGTGGAGGAGCGGGTGCGAACCGCTCCCCATGTCGGAAGCGACGCACCAGCGCACCAAGAGGGGTAATCGGGCGATGCGTATTCTCGTTCTCGATTACGGTGTTGGCAATCTGTTCAGCCTGAAGGCAGCCCTGCAACAGGAGGGTGTGGAGCCGATTGTGTCGGACACGCTGTCGTCGGCAGAGGATGTGGCGGCGCTAATCCTGCCCGGAGTCGGGCACTTTACGCCCGTGGCGGAACGGCTTGGTGGGCTTCGCGAGGAGCTGCAACGCTTGATAGAGAGGGGAACCCCCATTCTGGGCATCTGTCTCGGCTTGCAGGTGCTGTTTGAGGAGAGCGAAGAGGGTGCAGGGCAGGGGCTTGGCTTCTTCAAAGGGCGTGTGGTGCGCTTGCCCGATACGGTGAAGGTGCCGCATATCGGTTGGAACGCTCTGCGCATACGCCAGCGCCACCGCCTCCTCGAAGGCATCGAGGAGGGCGCGTGGGTCTACTTCGTCCATTCGTATCACCCCGCACCGACGGATGCATCGCTCGTGCTGGCGGAGACAGACTACGGTCGGACATTTCCGGTTATTTTCGCGCGCGACACGCTCTTCGGGACGCAGTTTCACCCGGAGAAGTCTGGACCGGTCGGACGGCGACTGTTGCGAAACTTCTTGGCTTTCGCGAGGGAACGATGGAAATCATCGCCGCGTTAGACCTCTACCGAGGGCAGGTCGTGCGGCTGACGCAGGGTCAGCTCGCCACAGCGAAAGTCTATAGCCCCGATCCGGTGGGCATCGCCCGCCGCTGGCAGGAACAGGGGGCTGATGCGCTCCATCTCGTGGACTTGGACGCCGCGCTCGGTACAGGCTCCAATCTCCCCACAATCCTGCACCTTCTGAAGGAGGTGGCGATTCCGGTTCAGCTCGGAGGTGGGATTCGCAGCGAGCGCACGGCGCAGGAATGGCTTGAGCGGGGTGTGGCGCGCGTGGTGATGGGCACATTAGCCTTGCAAGACCCCGCGTGCATCGAACGGCTCGTCGAAGGCTTCGGAGCGGAGCGGATTATCGTGGCGCTCGACACCGCGCAGAGGACCGTGATGACCGAAGGATGGACGCAAGCGACCTCGGTCACGGTCGAAGACGCGCTCGTGCGCTTTCGAACGCTCGGCGTCCGGCAGTTTCTGGTGACGGCGGTTGAACGCGATGGCACATTGAGCGGTCCCGATCTGCACCTCTATGCGCACCTGGGGACTATCGATGGGGTTCGCATCGTCGCCAGCGGTGGCATTCGCGCGGTTGCCGACATCCTCGAACTCAAACGGGTGGGAGTCGCGGGAGTGGTGATTGGCAAAGCGCTCTACGAGGGATCGGTCACCTTACCGGCGATTCGGCAAGCGCTGGGGGCAGACCGCGAAGGGGGCACATCGGCATCGGCGGAATCGCTGTGCGAGAAGACGACGGATGCTGCCTCCCTGCGCGCACATAGGAGGAGATGATGGGACTGACCAAGCGGATTATTCCTTGCCTCGATGTGGATCAAGGACGGGTGCGTAAGGGGACGCACTTTGTTGGTCTGCGTGATGCGGGCGACCCGGTAGAATTAGCCGTGCGTTATCGAGATGAGGGCGCGGATGAGCTGGTCTTCCTTGACATCACCGCCTCGGTCGAAGGGCGGCAGACGGTGCGCCACTGGGTGGAGCGCGTGGCGCGCACGCTGGATATTCCCTTCACGGTTGGTGGCGGTATTCGCACCGTCGAGGAGGCACGCATCATTCTCTGCAGCGGCGCGGATAAGGTCTCCGTCAACACAGCGGCGCTGGAGCGTCCCACCCTTATTCGGGAGCTGAGCGAGATGTTCGGACGGCAGTGCGTCGTCGTTGCCATCGATGCGCGGCGGCGTGTGGATGGCGAGCGTATCTGGTTCGAGGTCTACTCCCATGGCGGGCGCGTGCCGACAGGGCGCGACGCGCTCGAATGGGCACAGCAGGCTGAAGCGCTCGGCGCAGGCGAGCTACTGCTGACCTCCATCGATCGGGATGGGACGGAAGCCGGATATGACATCGAGTTGACCCGTGCCGTCGCCGAGCGTGTGCGCATTCCCATCATTGCGAGTGGAGGGTGCGGACACCCCGAACACATACTGGAGGTGCTGACCCGCGGCGGCGCCGATGCCGCGCTCGCCGCCTCCATCTTCCATTATGGCAAATATCCCATCCCGTGCGTGAAGCAGTTCCTTCGCGAACGGGGAATTGAGGTGAGACTATGACCAAAGTCAGGCTCGAAGAGGTGGACTTTGCGAAACTTGGTGGACTTGTACCGGTCGTCGTGCAGGACGCCACGACACGCGAGGTGCTGATGGTCGCTTTCGCCAACCGGGAGGCACTCGCTGAGACCTTGCGCACCGGCTATGCCCATTACTTCAGCCGTTCGCGCGGGAAGCTATGGAAAAAGGGGGAGACCTCTGGGCATGTCCAGCGCATTCGAGCGGTTCTGGTCGATTGCGATCGGGATACGGTGCTGTACCTTGTGGAGCAAACGGGCGTGGCGTGCCATCGCGGCACACGCTCCTGTTTCACCGATCCCCTGCGGGATGACTCTGGTCACACTGACGAGCTTTGACTGAGACCTGAAACGGGTATCATCCGTACATGATGCGGCAGATGGAGCAGCACGGTCGTAAAGAGCAACAGTTCTTTAACGCGCTGGAAAACATCTTCGTCGGTGTGCCCGTCGAAGGCGAATCGGGCTACATCAACCTAATGCGCATCAAAGCGCGCTACTTCGAGAAAGTCATGGAACCCCGCCTGCGCGAAACCATCGACGCCGAGCTGCAATGCTTTCCTGACTTCCGCGAAGAACTGTTCGACAAACTCTACACCTTCTTCCGACGCTACTTCACCGAAAGCGGCTCCATCGGCTTCTTCTTCACCCCCTACCACCAAAGCGTCTACGAGCAGGTCTACACCAACGAGCAGGATGTGGTGCTGTTCTGGAAGACCGCCCGCCTCTACTATGTCAAAACCGACCGCCTCTTCCAGAGCATGACGGCGGAAGTGGACGGCTTCCGCTTCCACTTCGATGTCTCGCAACTGGAACACAAACGCGCCAACGAGAAGCGCGAACTTATCTACGCCTTCAAGGAGCGCCAACAAGACGGCACGATCGTCTTCACGGTTCACTACTCCGAGAGGGGACGGCAGACCAAGATAGACGATATTCGCCGCGCCATCCGCGACGCGCTGGGCTTGACCCGCTACACTGACGCCGTGCCCTCCGAAGAGATCCTGCAGAAGGCGTTCCGAATCTTCGAGCGTCAAAGCGAGGTGGACTACTTTCTGTGCAAGGACGCCAAAAGCTTCCTGCGCGAGCAGTTCGACCTGTGGATGTGGCAGTACCTGTTGGGCAAGCCGGGCGAAGAACCACAAACCGAGTGGACAGAGACCCGTCTTGCGCGGCTGCAAGCCCTCAAACGCATCGCCTATCGGGTGATTGACTACATCGCCGCCTTCGAAGACGAGCTGGTCAAAATCTGGAACAAGCCGAAGTTTGTGCTGAACAGCCACTATGTGATTACGCTGGATTCGGATAGCGGCACAACCTGGTGGGGGTGGAGATGCTGGAGCGGCTGTGGGCGCACCCGAATATGGAGGTGCAACTCCAAGAGTGGCGCGAGCTGGGGATGGTAAGCGAGGACTTCACTCTCGAAGACCTGCTCCTACCGCCCTCCGCTGCGTCGAATCCGCAGCAGGATCTGTTCGAAGTTGCCGAGGCGCGCGACCTAATCACGAATGGCTACCATCTGCCGTACAACCCCGATTTGGTGGAGCGCGCTCGCGAACTCCGCCGCAACATGACCCCCGCCGAACGACAACTGTGGGAGTACCTCAAGCATGCCCCCTACCGCTTCCTACGCCAACGCCCGATTGACCACTTCATCGTGGACTTCTATTGCCCCGCGCTCCGATTGGTCATACAAGTCGACGGCGAGCAGCACTACACGGAAGAGGGCAAAGCCTACGACGCTGAACGCGACACCATCCTACAAAGCTACGGGTTGCGGGTAGTACGCTTCCACAACGAAGAAGTGCTGCGCCAGTTCGAGAGCATGCGCCAGCGAATCGAGGCGGCGCTTGAATCTCCCCTCACCCCGTCCCTCTCCCCCCTTAGCAAGGGGGAAGAGGGTGCAGGGAGTGTTGAATCCCCCCTCACCCCGTCCCTCCCCCTTCGTAAGGGGGGAGAGGGTGAAGGGAGTGGGGGGATTCTCAGCAAGGGTACAGGGAGTGCGGGGATTCCACCCGCGAAAATCAGCCGCTGCATGCAATAATTGAACTCAAGCGATGTACCCTTACCAGGTGGGTAGAAAGGATACAGGTGATGCTGCGACGAGCATTTTTGAGGATACGGCTGCCGCGGGCGGTGGTGGCGCTGGGGATGGTCAGCCTGCTGAATGATGCCAGCAGCGAGATGATTTATCCCTTGTTGCCGCTCTTTCTGGCACAACTGGGTGCGTCGGTCGCTTTCATCGGGCTTATCGAGGGCATCGCGGAGACGACTGCCAGCCTGCTGAAGCTCGGTTCGGGCTGGCTGGCAGACCGACGAGGCTGGCACAAAGGGCTGACCGCACTCGGCTACGGTTTGGCAGCCTTTACACGCCCGTTGCTCGCGCTGACCACGGCGCCTTGGCAGGTGCTGTGCCTGCGCTTTGCTGACCGTGTGGGCAAAGGGCTACGCACCGCTCCGCGCGACGCGCTGATTGCCCACGCCACGCAACCTGCTTCACGGGGGCTGGCGTTCGGCTTCCATCGCGGCATGGACCATCTGGGCGCGGTGATCGGACCCATGCTCGCGACCGCGATATTGTGGTGGGCACCGAAGGATTACCGCCTCGTGTTTTGGCTGGCAGCCGTGCCCGCGCTGCTCTCGCTGGTTGTGCTCGCATACGGCATGCGCGCCGTATCGGAACCGAGTCGGATGCCAACCAGCGAGCCGATGCGCCTTCGCCTGCCGTCGGGTTCGTTTCGATGGCTGCTGTTGTGCGTGCTGATTTTCACGCTGGGCAACTCGTCGGATGCGTTCCTGTTGCTGCGAGCGGAGCAGGTGGGCGTAAGCCCTGCATGGGTACCGGCGTTATGGGCGGGATTGCACCTGCTCAAAAGCCTGCTGGCGACGCCGGGCGGCGCGCTCTCAGACCGTTGGGGTCGCCGCCCCGCGCTGATGTTGGGCTGGCTGGTTTACGCGCTGGTCTATGTTGGGTTCGGATTTGCCAGCGCCGCGTGGCAGATTACGGTGCTGTTCGGGCTGTATGCGCTCTATTTCGCGCTTACGGAGAGTGCGGAGCGCGCGATGGTGGCGGAGCTGGTGCCGCCGGAGCAGCGGGGTCAGGCGTTCGGCGCGTTCCATTTCGTGGTGGGGATGGGCATGCTACCTGCCAGCCTGCTGTTCGGGCTGGTGTGGCAGCTGTGGGGTGCCGCCGCAGCTTTCCTGATGGGCGCCGCTCTTGCCCTGACGGCGACCCTCTTGCTGTGGCAAGGGACGAAGTAAACGAACCCCCTCACCCCAGAAGGGAGTTGGCGGATTCGTCAGAGCGATTCGGGATCCACGCCCAGTTCGCGCAGGCGTTGAGCCAATCGTTCTGCCCGTTGATGCGCCGCTTCGGCTTGGGTGGGCACTAAGTTGCCCTCGGCGGTGTAAAGGCGCAGCCAAGGATAGCGTCGTCCCCGATACTCGCCATGCCACACGCCGAAATAGGCGCCCAGTTCCGCGCTCCAGAGCCAGCCATGTTCGTTTGCCGCTATGGGCTTGTAGCGCCCCTCGTGCCATCGGAAGCCCTGCAGCTCACCCGTGTCCACATCATACCAGAAGTATTCCGCCGTGTGGAACACCCGCTCGTAAAGCGCCTTGTTCTCATGGCGGTCCTTGTGAGCCGTTGTGGGGGAGAGCAGTTCCACAATCACATCGGGGTAGCGCCCACCTTCCTGCCACACCACCCATGACTTGCGCGGTTTCGTGCCATCCACATCCTTGACCACAAAGAAGTCGGGACCTTTGTAAAGAGGACGCCCTTGGATGACGCTGTGCGCCTGTTCGAGGCTATAGTAGATGAACATGTTGCCGCCGCAGAAGAAATCGGTTCGCCCCTGAAAGAGCTGGCGCACCAGTTCGTCCAGCAAACTGATTTGTACCACATGCCAGTCGCTTTCCAACGGTTCACCGTCCCCTTCTGGCAGTTCGAGATTTTCGAGATATTCGATCTCGCGTTCGATGTCGGTGCGGTAGGCATCCTTTCTGGTGGCGGCTCGCCTACCCTTTCTCGGCTCCGTTGTGGTTCGCGGCATCGAGCATCCTCCCCTCACTTATTCGCGGCGCGTTTGATGGCTTGCTCGATAAGTGGCTTGATGGTGGACGCAGGCAGAATAAAGAGAGTCGTGCCACCCTCTCCACCGAAGCTCATGGAGAAGCCGAAATCGCTTTCATCGTCTTGTTTCAGCCCGTGTCCCATCAGGATGGAGACTCCCACAGCCTCGCCTGATAGGGTGTAGACGGGCAGTCCCAGCTCGCTGATGTTGCCCTCCATCAGGAACGCTTTGCGGGGTTTGCTCACCTCGCCAATCACGCGCCCGCTGGAGAAGTAGGGGGCATAGTCGAAACCTTTGGGCAGACGCGACACCACGAAGAGTTCCTGCCCAATAGTGAGCGGGGTCTCTTTGAACTGGATGGGGGTCAGCTCGCGCCCCTCCAGGTCTTTGATTTTCACGAACGCCAGCCCCAGCTGCGAATCGGTTGCCACTAAGTCCGCCTCATACTCCTTGCTCTCCTGCCCGAAGATGACCTTGAAGCTCTGGGGTGTGAGTTTGAGGTCGAACCGCTCGTCCTGATCCGACTCAACGCCCATCATCTGCTTCAGACTTTCGGCGCTCAGCGGCATGGCAGAGAGCAGGATTAAGCCATCCGATGAGATGACGGCGCCCTGCATGCTGAACTTCTGCTCGCTGGACTGGCTTTGATCGCCCGCCTTGAACTCGTACTTCATCACCACGCGCACCGTGACGATGCTGGGGGCTATCTTCTCCAAGAGCTGCTTGTGGCTATTGACTGGCTCTTGGGCACATACAATTCCGAAACTCATCAGCCAAAGTATCGCTGTTCTGCTCATCGCTTCCTCCTATGGGTGCAGCTGTTTCCAATCCGGTTCGATGAAGACAAAGTGGGTGTCATTATCCCGGCGCACGAAGAGAATAATAATGGGGGGTCGTTGCTGGAGAAGGTGCTGCATGACCTGCTGGAACGCTTTGGTGTCGGGGATAGGTTGGTCGTTGATGGCGAGGATGAGGTCGTTCAGGCGCAGTCCGCCCAGTTGTGCCCAGCCGCCGCTTGCCACCTCCGTCACGATAACGCCCGTCTGGTTTTGGCTCCAGCGGTTGCGCATGCGATCCATTGGGGTGACATCGCGCACAGCGAACTCCAGCTCTTTTTGGCGGACGGAGCGGACGGTCTGCGCCGATTCGGGCGTCGGTTCCAGCTTCACCTCAATTTCGAGCTGCTGGTCGCCCCGCAAGACGGTCAGTTTCGCCATTTCGCCGATGGTGAGCTGTTCGATGCGTCGCTCCAGTTCGCGTGCGTCTTGCACGCGCGTGGCTTCCAGGGGCTCGTTGTTGAGCGCGATGATGAAGTCGCCCACTTGCAGTCCCGCTTTGCTGGCTTCCGACCAGGGCAGCACTTCGGTGATGCGGAAGCCTTTCAGGTCGGGTTTGCCCAGCGACTGTGCCACTTGGCGGGTGATGACCTGCGTGCGAATGCCCAGCCACGGTTTGGGCAGCTCGGCGCTGGGAGCCGATTCGCTTGGTGGCTTGTTGCGCACCGCGCTGATGATGACCTCCTCCTTGCGTTGGAGAGTGATGGGGATCAGCTCCTTGCCCTTGAAGCCGTCAAGTGCCTGCTGCAGCTCATTCAGATTGCGGATGGGCTGTTCGCCCACCTTCAGGATCACATCGCCTGCGCTGATGCTTGGCTCCGCGCTGTCCATCGGGTAGCCCGGTCGGACACCGGTGATGAACACGCCCTGCAAGGGCAATCGGCGGGCATAGGCGAAGGGGCGGGTGATGTCGCGGGCAGTAAAGCCCAGCTCGCGAAACTCCATCTCCTTGCCGTAGTATGGCTCCATGCGCGCCACGGTCAACCGCACGGATTGCCGCTTCCCCTTGCGCTCCAGCTCGGCGACCACCGTTTTGCCAATCGGTAAATCGGCTATCTGCTGATAGACGAGGGGCACTTCCTCCATGAAGCGGGCGCGGACGGGTTTGCCATCCAAGCGCAGCAGGATATCGCCCGGCTGAAGCCCCGCGCGTGCCGCAGGCGATTCGGGCGTGACGGAGGCAATCAAGGCGCCTGTCTGCCGACCCAATTTCTCCACGGGCAGCACGGCGATGCCAATCCAGCCGCGTTCGATTTTGCCTGTCTGCAGCACCTGTCGTAGCACCTTGCGGGCGATGTTCGAGGGGATGGCGAATCCAACACCCATGCCACCCAACTGGTTGATGCCCACCACCTCGCCCCGCAGGTTCACCAGCGGACCACCTGAATTGCCTGGCAGGATGAGTGCGTCGTGCTGAATCCAGCGGGTGAGCATGCCAGAGCGGTCGCCTTTTTCGAACTCCACCGCCTCGATGCGCGAGCCAACCACATCGGTGAACACGCGCCTTGGATTCGACACAATTCCCAGCGTCACCGAAGAGGAGAGCAGCAGCGGATTGCCCATCGCCAACACATAGTCGCCTGTTTTGACCGTGTCGGAGTCGCCCAGCGGGGCAAAAGGCAGAATCCGTTTCGCTTGGCGCGCACTACCCCTCTCCTCGGGGAACTGAATCTGCAGGATGCTGAGGTCGGTCAGCGGGTCGTGGGCAACCACCCGCGCTTCGAACCGCTCCCCTGTGCCCAGCGTGCAGAAGAGGCGCACAGCGTTCTCCGCCACATGGTAGTTGGTCAGCACGATGCCACCGGGCGTGACAATCACGCCACTGCCGCCGCTCAGCCCGTATTGTGCCCGTCCGCCCTCATAGTAGCGCGTCACGGTCAGAATATTCACCAGGGCGGGGAACACGCGGTCGCGTGCCCGCTCGATGTCGCGGCGCAGGGCATCCTTAATCGGGTAGCGGCTTCGGATAGGCTGGGCATGGGCAACCGGTAAGCACATACCTGGCGCCGTCAGCCAGAACAGACCCCATAACAGCACACCAATTCCACGCCTCATCGACTCTCGCCGAAGAGTATACCCCACTTATTCCAAACGCACCGTGCCCAGATCGATCACGGTGGTAAGGCTGGTGACGGTGATAGTGCGCTCGGCGTGCCGGTTGCCACCCACACTGGTGAACCGCAATTTATAGTTGCCGGGCAGGAGCCAGAGGCGGAACTTGCCGTCTTCGCGTGTGATGATGACCGATTCGTCAGGGAACGACGCATTGGGGGACGAGAAGATATCGATGCGCGTGCCCACCACCGGCTCGAAAGGCACCTCCACAACGCCCCGCACATTGCCCGGCTCGTTGGGTGGATTCTCGTCAGTCTCTGGCTGGATGGGGATGTCGCCCAGTTCGATCTCGCCATCGATGGGGGGTGTCTCAACGAAGAAGCGTCGCTGCAAGTAGCCCGTGCGCTGGACGGTGCCCTCCGGGTCCAGCACGCCATTGGGGTCGTAGGCAACCTCTTCCAGAGTGAATCGCCCGTTCGAATCGCTGCGTGCGGTGCGACCCAGCAAACGGATGATGGCGTTTTCCACGGGGTTCTGCGTGATGGCATCCACAATCCGCCCGCGCACGACCACGGTCTGCGGACCGATGTAGAGTTCGCCCAAATCATAGGTCTGTCCCGCCTGAAGTGGGGGCAGGGCATAGGTGAAGAGTTGCGCCCCCTGCGCGCTTATGGTCAATTGGGTGGCGCTGGGTGGCACGGCGAGGCGAAAGGTCCCCTCTTGGGGATCGGTGGTCGTGCGAACGCCGCCTGCCTTCACGGTTGCGGCGGGATTGGGCGGTCCTCCGGTGCCCACCAACACCACGCGACCCTGCAGTATCGCGACGGGACCTAATCCACCGCCTCCGCCGCAGCCGTCTAAGAGCAGGGTCAGCAAGCTGAGCCATAGAATGGGATTGCGTCGCATCGCTTGTTCACCGTGTGAGAAGGATAGGGGCAACGGCGCGTGCCACACGCCCCTCGCTGTCGATCGCCTCAATCTGTAGCAGGTAGGTGCCGGGCGGCAGGGCACGCTCCTGCGAGTCGCGTCCGTTCCATGTGAGGCTCTGGATGCCCGACGAGGCGGCGCGCGCGGGCTGCAAAAGGCGCAGGGTCTCCCCGCGCGCCGAGCGGATTTCAGCCCGCACGGTCGCCTCGCTCGTGAGCTGATAGCGGATGCTAATCACATCGCCCCGTGTCGCGTTCACCTGCACCCCCACAATACGCACCGGCAAGAGGCTCTCTGGCTCCAACACGACCCGCAAGGTCTGAACACCGCCCGGCGTGAATCGATAAGCGGCTTGGCGGCGCATATCGACGCGCTCGCCTGTGACGGGGTTTTCGAGCGTGATGCGCCAGCGGCGTCGCGCGTTCGGGATGTGCCAGGTGAGGGTATGTTCCAGGTTCGGCTCGCTCGGCACCACCTGAAGCGTCCACTCCTGCCGCCCACCTAATGGGCGTATGGCGCGAATCAACAGAGGTTGCCCGGCTAGTTCATCTTGGTTGCTCTCCAGCACCCCAAAGGCGGTCATGCCGGGCAGCAGGGGAGGCAGCTCCTCCTTCGCCCATGCCTGTCGGGTGCGTGCGGGGCTATCCAATCCCAGCGTGACCACGGCGCCCCCTGCCCGCGACTGGAGGGTCAGCTCCATCGCCCATGCGGGTTCCATCGACCCGTCCGATACGGAGCCATCAGCAACCCGACTGCGCGATCGACTGGGCGGTGGGATGAGCAGCGTCACGCCCTCCGGTCGCAGCACCCGCACCCAATACGCCTTGCCCGGCTCCAGCAGGGTCGCTTCCCTATAGCCACTGGTGCCCAGCGTGTAGACCTTTCTGCCCACCAGCGGCGGTTCGCTGCCTATCTGCTCGCTGGCGGTCTCCCACACCACTGGCTCGCTGAACTGATGCACCACGCGCACCGAGCGCAGATCAACCGCCTCTTTGAAGGGATGCCCAATAAGGTTCCAGCCCGGCTGGAGCGCAAGCGCAAATTCGCGGTCAGTTGGCGCAGCCTCACCCTGAATCGTGACGCTGAGCGGGTTCCTTGTGCGGATGAAGTAGCCGACGCCAGGCGCGGGCGCGGGCGTCTCCGGGTAATACACATAGTCGAACCGCTCCTGACGCCAGTGCGCGATTCGCAACTCGTTCGCCGGGATGTTCAGCAATTTGGCGAAATCGGTCTCATAGGGGCGCAGCGGCAGGCTGAACATACTCAAGCCAGCGGGCAGGTCTAAGCGGAAAGTGTCGGTGGTGGACTGGAGATGCACTATCACGAACTGGAAGTCGGTTCCCGTGTTGACCTGCACTCTGCCCACCTCTACGCCTTGCTCGTTTCGAAAGATGAGCCTCGCCTCCTGCTCCTTTAGGGCGTCCGCGCTGAAACTGGTGC
>Ga0079995_1112016_pt1 | contig 17424 bp, 18 predicted proteins | sample FaiFalFF_MnMetaG_2_FD_69198 | JGI IMG/M metagenome (GOLD analysis project Ga0079995, IMG submission 69198) | Freshwater microbial communities from Yellowstone National Park, Wyoming, USA - Fairy Falls C (FF_Mn_C) (SPADES assembly) (version 4) | ecosystem: Environmental > Aquatic > Freshwater >...
AGCCATAAAATCACCTCTTTATATATACCCTACATAACAGACTGACTCTTTATAAAAACATCCTTTATTTCACTTAAATCTATACCATCGCTAATATTATCTGTAGATAATCTAACTTTATCTTTTATTAAAGATTCATTTACTAATTGTTTTTTATCCGTTTCCTTATTTGGAGAGAACGGGAAAAATGGCATTTCATCTGGTTTTTTATTTAATTCATTTGTTTCTTTTTTTGGAGGAAATGGGAAAAACGGATTTTCATCTGGTTTTTTGTTTAATCCGTTTGTTTCTTCGTTTGGAGGAAACGGGAAAAATGGCATTTCATCTGGTTTTTTGTTTAACTCATTTGCTTGCTTATTTGGAGGAAATGGGAAAAATGGCATCTCATCTGGTTTCTTATTTATCTTATCCATAAACATCACTCCCCTCTTTTTATTTTTTTCTAATTCCAATTAATCTTAAACTTCAATAGCAAATTTATTATAAGCTTCTAAATCTAAGTTTATCCACTTGCAAATTTCAACATCTTTTTTACCATTAGCAATGTCATCAAGTTCAAGATATATATTTTCAAAATCCTTTAATTTAATATCTCTACCCCCAAGCCCACCTATATAAGATTGGATTTTTGGTCTTTTAGGTAACTCATATAAAGTAAACTTAACTTCAGTAGCAATCATGCCACCTAATCCAGGAGACATATTCCTATCAATAACTCCTATTGCTTTTATGTTATAGTTATTAAAAATCTTATGTAATCTTTTAATAGGGAAAGGTCTAATACTTCTTAATCTAATTACTCCCGCTTTAATATTGTATTTTTCTCTAACTAATTTAGCAGCTTCCTTAGCATCCCCACTAGATGCACCCATTACAATTAATGCTACTTCAGCATCTTCAAGCATATACTCCTCTATAACTCCTCCATAATCCCTACCCGTTAATTTAGCCCAAGCTCTATTAATTTCATCCACTAAATCTTCTGCTTCTTGAATAGTTCTAAAAATATCCCATCTCATCTCTTGATACAACTGATGATAAACAGCATTCCCATGAGTAGAAGGATCTTTAGTATCTAAGGCATATGGTTTAGGAGTATTTTTAGGAATGAAACTATCCACTAACTCCTGATTAGGTAATTCAATAGGCATAGTTGTATGACTTAAAATATAACCATCTAATCCTACAATAACAGGAATAAATGTAGAATCTGCTAACTTATAGGCTTGTATAATAGTATCAAATACTTCTTGATTATGTTCAGGTGCTAACACCATCCATCCCCACTCTCTGGGTAATAGCATATCAGTATGTTCATTACCTAAAACCCAGGGAGCACCCATAGCTCTAGAAGTAATAACCATAACAACAGGTAATCTCGAACCTGCAACCCAATAAACCATTTCAGCCATATAAAGTAATCCTTGGGAAGCAGTAGCAGTAAAAGCACGAGCCCCTACAGCAGCAGCACCCATAGCTACCGCCATCGCACTATGTTCCGATTCTACTCTTACTATCTGTAAATCTAAACCCTCTGTTTCCTGATACTTAGTTAAATATTCCATTATACTTGTTTGAGGACTAATAGGATAAGCACCTACTACATCAACCTTAGCATACTTTACAGCTAACGCCACCGCTTCATTCGCAGTAACTACTTTTACATTCTTCTTTAAATTAGTTTCTCTTCTATCCTCTATTATACTCATTTAATACCCCCTTTTAAATTTATTTAAACAAAATTTAATTAATCATCAACCATATCAATAGCTTTAGTAGGGCACTCATTAGCACAAACCCCACAACCTTTACAATATTCATAATCAATTGAAACACTATTATCTTCATGTCTTATTATAGTAGTTTCAGGACAAAAAGCCCAACAAATAACACATTTTATACACTTACTTTCGTTAACCACAGGTTTACTCGTTCTCCATAGTCCTGTCTTACCTACCGCACCTTTTGATGGCTTAGATTTTGGTATTAAAACTTTCATATAATCAACTCCTTAAAATTATTTTATTTAACTTTTAATCAATTGCTTTTGGATAACTTCATATGTTTCATCATATGCTCTAATAGTAGCTTCAATATTTTTTTTAGCAATAGATTCCTTCCAATTCTCTTTAATAGCTTTAACAATAGAATCAATTGATACGATATTAGTAGCTTTAGATAAAGCACCCAATATAGCTGTATTAACGACTGCCCAACCAGAAATAATTAATCCCAATTCTTGGCATATTTTAGTAGCATCTACTATAAATAATCTACCATTTGGTACTATAAAATCCTCAATTACTTTATCGGTATTTAAAATTACAAATCCATTATCTTTTAAACCAGCTAATACATTTGTCATCTGTAGAATTTTTTTATCTAAAACTACTACTATATCAGGCTCGTATATTTGATGGTGAATATTAATAGGTTTATCATCTATTCTGGCATAACCATTAACAACAGCTCCTCTTCTTTCTGCTCCAAAAGAAGGGTAAGCTGAACCATATTTACCTTCTAAAAAAGCAGCTTGTACTATCAAATTAGCTGCTGTAACAGCACCTTGTCCACCTCTACCATAAAATATTATCTCTTTCATAACTTATTCCCCCTTTTTTATTCTTATACAAAATAAACTAAAATACCTCTAATGAAATTAAATAAATTTAAACAAAATTTATAAAAATCAATATTTTTAAATTAACATTACCCTTACTTTTTAAAAGGTTCTTATAAATCTAGTCTACTTATGAAAATACTATCTAAATCATAATGATTCTTATTGTCAATAAAAAATAGTTCTATTTTTGTTATTTTCTTTAAATAAGGTTCAGTATGAATAATAGGAATAAAAGAATCATCAAAAAATTCCTTATGATCATGACCTCCTAATATCAAAAACCTATTTACAATGTTATAATAATTTTCTTTTAAAAATTTAGCTAAATTAATATCATCTGATATCCCTAAATGCGATAAAATCAAAAAAATATCCGTTATCTTATAATAATCCTTAACAATTTTACTAACAGAATCATAAAAATTAAGGAATCTAAAGCCTGTAACAAATTCCCAAAAATGTTTTTCATTATATTGTGGTTTAGTTAAACCAATTATACAAATCTTAATATCATTACAAACTAAATAAAGATTTTTTTTTATCTTTTCGTTATTTTTTTTAAACCTTAAATCAATTAAATTAGAAGCTAATAAATAAGTATTAATTTTTTTTAACCTATTATAAAATACAGACCTAAAGTAATTAAACTCTCTATTGCCAATAGCTATAGCAGTATAATTAAGTTCATTTATTTTATTAATAACCGGTTCAAAAGGAGAAAATATAATATTTCCACCTAATAAAAAATCTCCACTATCTAATAATAAAAATTCAGTATCACAACTACTTAATAAATCCTTTATTTTTCTTAATTTATTACCATTAAGCTTATTATGAATATCTGTAGTATGAAATATAGTTAAAACTTTTTTAGTTTTCATTACAAAATACTAAAAATAAATAATAAATAAATTAAGAATACCACCACCAATGATGCTTAGGATATTTTGATCTATAATTCCCTACATTTCCTATTAATCTTTTAATATCTTGAAAAAGATTTAACATTACATTATCTAACTCTTCCAAATCCTTTAATACCTCCTTGAATTCATTATAAATACTATAAGGTACCTCTTCCTTTTTTTCTTCAAAATAATCAATAATATCTTGAATTTCACTTCTGTATTGAAAAATCAAAGGAGCTTTAAATTTATCTAATTTCTCATTTAATAATCTTTTATAATCTTCTAAATTTTCCTTAAAAAATTCCAGTAACTCAACATATTTATACATAATTTTAATAATTTCTTACAAATCTTTTATTTTGTTTTTAATTTACTCTATAGTAAACAAAATCTAAAATTTCTTTTAATTCCCTAAAGTTATTAAATCTTTTAATAGAATTTAAGGCTTTAAAATAATGAATATTTATTATTTTCTTTAACTCTTTTTCAGATAAGATATTATAAATTCCATCTTTATCTAAATAATCATCAGTATATTGAAACAAATATCCTAAATTAAATCCATACTTAATTAAAGAATACTTTATAGAGTATTCAGGGTTAAGAAGAATTAAGGGAATCTTAATAGATAACAACATTAAACCTGCTGTTTTATAATAATTAATTAGTTTAATATTTTCTAAATTAGCTGGTATTAATTTTTTTTGATACTTTATATCTAAATACTGTCCAATAATTAAAAAATCCTGACCTACATAATAAGTAAGCTCATTTATTACTTTAATTAATTTATCTGGGTTAAAAGATTTAATATTTTTAGGATCAGTTAATACTTGAAAAGCCAAAGTTAATAATAAATCTCCAATCAATATAGCTTCAGCTTCTCCATATCTTTTATGAACAGTAGGAATACCTCTCCTATAATCAGAATTGTCCATAGCAGGTAAATCATCATGTACTAATGAATAATTATGAATTAATTCTACAGATAAAGCAAAAGGCAAAAAATCATCTAAATGAATACTTAACTTTAAACCTGAATTACTAATAATAAAATTAGCTACCTGATAAAGTAAATAAGGTCTAAAAAACTTCCCACTATTAATTAATGGATATAAAACCCCTTCTATTAACTCATCATAATATAAAACTTTCTTATTTTTCAATAACCTTTTTACCTCCACTTGAATATAGTCTTTAAATAAACTATTAAACCTATTCCATAATTCTATATCTATTAGCTCTTTTGACATAAATCCACTCCCCTTTATTATTATGTAAAAAAAAAACTAAAAATTTTCAAAAAAATCTTTAAAAATTTCCTTCTCTTTAAATTGATTTAACAATTTTATATCATTATTTATAATAACTTCTAAGTACAGAGCTATAGCAAAAAATAAATCAGATAGTCTATTAATAAATGGTAATATATTTTCATTAATCTTATAATAAGGTAAGCAATCAATAATTTTACTTTCAGATTCTCTTACTAAAGTCCTTAAGTAATGAACCATAGAAGCTAATACATTATTAGCAGGTATAATAAAACTATTCAACTCAGGAACCCTTTTTAAGATTTTATCAATAATTTTTTCTAAGTCTTTTATATTCTTCTTTGTAATTCGTTTTATTTTAAATTTATCAGATAACTCCTGATTTAAATTAGTAGAGGCTAAATCAGTAGCTAAATCAAATAAAAGTAATTGAATATCACTTAATAAATCAATTATAATATCAATTTTTCTCAGTTTTGACTCATTTTTAATATTAAATGAATAAAATTCTTTATAAAATGAGATAATAAAAGCTAAAAAAGATATAAGTTTATCAATACTCCCATAAGCAATAACTAATTTATCATTTTTATCAACAATCTCCCCACTTATTAACTTAGTTTTCCCTTTATCCCCAAAACATGTATAAATTTTCATAAAAACCTAAATATTAATTTACATTTTTTAATCTTTGTTAATATCTATGATAGAATTAAGGTACTCTATATATTTGATTTTGATTAATTCAGGTTCAATTATTTTAGCATTTTTTCCAAAAGAAGCTACCCACATAAACAAATTATTTAAATTAGTTATTTCCAAAGTTAATATTATTTTAGAATTAATACTATCTTTATTAATTATTTCTATAGTTTGAGAAGGATGCCAAACCTTTAAAATATCATATATAAAAATATTACTAAATTCAATTTTAACCTTATATTTAGGATTAGGTTTTAAATAAAAAGCTAATTCAGGTAAAGCATCCTCTATAAAACTGTCAATATCACCTTCAAAAATCCTACCCGTATAAAATATTTCCTTTATATCACTGATCTTTATAAAATCAATTTTAGGATAATTAGTGTGTAAAATTTTTTTAATTTCATTTTCTATTTTTTCTTCTATGTCTCTATTATTTTCTAAAAGTTTTTCATCATCAGTATTTTTATCAGTATTTTCATTAATATTTTCATTGATATTTTCAGAAATATAAATTAAAAACCACTCACCTTTTAAAAAAGCTATATACAAAGGTACTAAATTAATATAAGTGATAATCCCAAAATTATCAACTAAAACTCTTAATTCTTTTTTATTATTAATAGCATCTCTAATTTTAGTAAAAAGATTAAAATCAATAGGAGTATCAGTAAATAATATATCTTTCCTAAAATCTGAAACATATTCACCTAAAATATAATTCCTATCAGTAAAACTTTTTAAAGAATTAAAATTATTGATAATAAAATAATAAAATAATAATGCTTTCTTTTTATTTTTTAAATCTGAAGAAGTCATAATACTACCTAAAATATACAAAAAAACATCATTTAATGTTATATTATTATTATTCAATAAATTAAAAATCTCATTATCTGCTAATATATACTTCCTATTTTTTCTATCATATATGAAATTAATTCCAAATTGATTACTTAAGGTATTAATAATTTTTTTAATTACATTAGTAGATACCTTTAGTTCATCAGCTAATCCTTTAATAGTAAAAGTAGTTTTCTTTAAAATAGATGGAACTAAATGAATATATTTAATAACCAATTCTTCATTCCCCCTATTAATAAAATATTAACTAAAACTTACTGTCAGATTTTTTTAGTTTAAAAGGGATAAAAATAGTTACAGTAGTACCTTTATTTTCCTTACTCTTAATAATAATCTTGCCGTTATGAGAATCTATGATTTTCTTAACTAAAAATAACCCAACCCCAAGTCCATAAACATTCCTATTAAGCTCATTATTAGTTCTACTAAATAAATGAAATATCTCCCCAATTATCTCTTTTTTGATACCTACCCCATTATCTTTAACCTGAATATAAAATCCCTTATTATCTTTATAAGCTTTAATGATAATTTTATCTTTACCATATTTATAAGCATTTTCTATAATCTCTTGAAGAGCATACCTTATTTTCTCAAAATCACCTATAATTTCATCATCATCATCTAAATTAATATCTAATACTAACTTTATATCCTTATTACTAATTTTAGACCTAAATTTAGAGATAACAAAATCTATTAATTTCTTTAAAGAAAATATATCATCTTTTAATAAGACATTACCAGAAATAAATTTAGACACTTCTATTAACTCACTCACTAATTCCTCCAATCTATAAATATTAGAAAGTACGATATTTAAAGTATTATAAAAACTTTCAGTATCTTTCAATTTTAATAGATATTGAATATAACCTTTAATAATAGTTAAAGGAGTCTTTAATTCATGTGATAAAGTATTTAATATAGCAATTCTAAAAAATTCATCCCTAATAAATCCATCATTAACTAAAATAAAGTAAAATTCATTACCCACCTTAAAAACTAAAAACTCAAAATCTATATCTTTATTATAAAAATTAAGTTTTAATTTTTTGTTTACAAAGCAAAATTCCTGTAAATTGGATTTAAGTAGCTCCTTATATATTTCCTTAACATTATTAACTATCTCGTTATTAAAATTAGCTGGTAAAAAAGCACTGTTAATAAAATTATTAAAAACCCTTAACTCGTCTTCTTTTATAACTAAATAAAACTTATTTATACTTTTTAAAAAATCACTAATAAAAGAAATTTTATTATCTATTTTTAAAGCTTTTTTATCCATTAAAAAACTTCACCTTAAATCATCAATTACATTTTATTTATTTATTATGTTCAAAATAAAATCACTTATTTTTTTTAAAGAATCCTTAGGATAGTAAGCTTTTAGAATTTCATTAAAAACCCTTATTTTAAGCTCATAAGATTCAATTTCATTATAAACTCTAAATATCTTCGATTTTAAATTATGTAAATTATATTGATCTTGAATTAGTTCTTCTACTACTAAATAATCATCCTTTAAATAATTAGGTAAATTAGAAATCATTTCATCTTTAAATTCGTATTCAATTAATAAATTCGGGATTGAAATATATTTTACTTCTATTTTTTTTAATAATTTAAAAGTTATCTCACTTATCTTAAAAACTTTATAATAAGTTATAGTTGGTAGACTGTTTAAAATATTTTCGAAAACAATAGTACCTGACTTGCTTAAAGCTAATAAACTATTTTGGTAAATCTCCATATTGTCCTTAACTATTTCTATTTTTATATTATTTATTTTATCTATATTTCCTTTTTTTAAAGAATTAATCAAAATTTTATTATTTTGAATTAAACTAGAAATCAAAAATTTATCAAAAATAGTATATATATCTCTGTCTTGAATAATATTTAAGGCATCTTTGGAAATAAATAATAATTCAAATTTTCTACTACCTGGAAATATCCCTAAATTATTCTTTTCTTTATTAGTTAATTTATCTCTACTTTCCTGAATATATCTATTTCTTTCTAAATTAACTATATCTAACAAAGGATGACCAAAAAAATAAGCCTTTTTATATAAACTTAAATTGAATCTAAAAGGTAATATAATATAATCACAAGTTTCTTCAATAAACTTATGAACTTTATCCCTTTTGTTTAACCAAGTTTTAGGGGGAATTAAATAAATTATAACAGGGTTATATAGACTCCTTAAATACTTTATTAATTTAGTATTTAAAAAAGGAGCATCTATTAATAAAACATAATTCGGTTTTTCTTTCTTTAATATCTCCTTTAATTTAATATACTCTATATAAGCAAAAGGAACATAACTAAAATTCTCAAAAAAACCAACTGAACTGTATTTTATTGAATTACTTATAAATTTAATCCTATTAAAAGGGTATTTGCTATTAATTTGATCAGCTAATTCTTTAATTTTATCGCCAGCTACTACTAATATTTCTATATTTTCATCTTTAGTAACTATTTCTTTAATGATATAGTAAGCATACTTTTCAGCAGATAAATCAGCTAAAGATATAAATAATTTTTTATTAGTTCCCACTTTTATTTATAAAATTAACATTAAAGATGCTAAAAAGTTAAACTAAAGAAAAACTCTCTATAATCTTTTAGATTAATAAAAGAAAATATAGGTAAGAATCCTTTTCTAATTTGCCCAGCTCTTAAGTTTAATAAAAAAGCCGGATTAATAGTTAAATAAGCTAATATATCATGAATATCCAATTTAAGATAAATGGCTGCTAAATTAGCTACAAACTGTAAAGAAAAAACATTACTACTACCTGCATTATAATCAGTAGCTAAACAAATAGGAATACCATTATCCTGAAGCAATTTAGCATTAGCATAATTCTTATTTAAAAACCACGAAGTAGAAGGCATAATAACCCCAAACACTTCTTTAATTTCATTCATTTTTTTTAAACTCTCTATATTCTCTTTAGTTAATACTAACAAATGATCAAAACTAATTATATCGTAATCTTTAATTAATTCAACTGCCTTATTAATAAAACCATCATCCTCAAATTCATTAACATGAAACCTAAACTTAAAATTATAATGTTCAAGTATTTTTAATATTTTAAGTGTTTGTTCAATAGTAAAAGCAGTCTTATCTATAAATATATCAAAGAATTGGGTTAATTCCCTTATTTTTTTAGCATTAGATTCTAATTGTTTTAGATAATTCTCAAAATCAGAAGGAGGGATATGTGCTAAAAAAGTCGGTACAATAACCATATCTACATACTTAGAAACATCAATAATTAACTCTAAATGTTCTATTTCTTTTTGTATATCAATAGCATACCCGTTCTTTATTTCTATTATCTTTGTATTTGATTCTTTAAATAATCTTATTTTATCAATTAATATTTTTTTGAGGCTATTATAGTTTTCATTTATGGTTTTATTAACAGTATATTTTATTCCTCCCCCAGCTTTAGCTATATCCTGATAAGAATAACCTTTTTGTCTTAAAATAAATTCCTCTACCCTACTACCAGCAAATAATAAATGAGTATGACAATCTATTAATGAAGGAAAAACCCACCTATTATTTACATCAACTATATTATCAACCTTATTTAAATCATACTTACTTTTTATTTCTTTATAACTCCCAATATCTATTATTTCATTATTATTAAATAAAATACAAGAATTTTTTAGTTTTATTAAAGAATCTTCTGAATTTTTTATAATAGGTTTATCACTAATATAAGTTATAATATTAGCATTTACTACTAAATTATAACCATTCATAAATTTTTAAATTTAAAAAATTATCATTAATTAAAAACACTTTATATATTATTTAATTTTTATCTTTTCAATTCCTTTTATAAAAAAAAGAATAAAAAAGAAAGCAAAAATAAGGAAAATAATAAAAAATGTTGAATAAAATTTATAGCAAGAGGAGTTAAAAAATTCATAAAAAATATGTACAAAATTGTAAAAAAGATATATTTGATAACCCTTGCTATATACATCTTCATAAAAATTTTAATACTAAAAGGAAATACTAGTAATTTAGAAAATATACTAATAATAAAAGGTAAAGATATAGAACCAGTTAATTTAGTTATTCAAGGTTTTCTATCTCAATATCCTAAATGTGATATATATAATTTAAAAGACGTAGAAAAAATAAATTTAAATAAATATGATATAATAATAGCATTAACAAGTGAAGCAACTTATTACCTTAAAAATACAAATCTTAAAAATAAATTAATAATATATGCCTTGGTATTATCTCCAGAAAAAATAGGAGTCTTAGGAAAATTTATAGGATTCTCAATATACCCTCCATTTCAAGAAGTATTTAAAGATATAAAAAATAGATATAATAATATAAAAACAATTGGATTTATCTTTAACGAGAAGAATTATGCAATAGAAGAAGCTGCTAAAGCTGCTAAAAACTTAAACCTTAATTATATCTTAATTCCAATAGATAATTACAATTACAAAAACGCTCTAAAACAAATAGAAAAAACTGATATAGTATATTTATTCTCAGATTCAATAATATTAGAAGAAAATAATTTATTATTTTTAATTAGCTCTATTAAATCAATGAATAAACCATTAATTTCCGCTCATAAAATACTGCTAAAATATGGAATAGATGCAGCTTATTCTATTGATTATTTCTCTTTAGGAACTAATATAGCTAATATCATTAAAAAAAATGATTCCCTAAATTACGATAATACCTATAAAATATATTTCCCTTACCCCTATGTATATACTTCTAAATAAACTTAAAAACAAAATAAAATATTCACTTATTTTATTAGTTTTATTACTTATTTTATTATCTTTTTCTAAATTTGGATTTTCAACAAATAAAGATAATAAAGAACTAATGGAAGAAGAAATATTTCTAAAATCTGAACTAAACTTTGTAAATGAAATAGAGTCATTAAATAAGTATAGTCAAAGTGTATTGAAATCAGCAGCAAGTATAAGTATAATCCAACCTCAAGAACTAAAGTATTTTTTTTATCCAGATATAAAAAGATTACTAAATTTTAGTCCAGGTCTATATATAGTAGAAGATGGTGCATATTGGTATTTAGGAAGTAAAGGGGTTCAAATACCAGGAAGTTACAATTCAAGAGCACTTTTCCTATTTAATGGAATAACTTTAAATGAACCCTTATTTGGAAACCCTGTAGATATACCTCTGTATTTAGTTAATAATGTAGAAATAGTTTTCGGATTTTCTAACGTTTATTTTGGCAGTAATTCCCTATTAGCTACAATTAATATAGTTCCCAATTATAAAAATTTAAACAACCAATTTTACTTTAATAGCTTTATTAACTTTAATGATAATAAAATAAATACTTTAAATAATTTTACTTTTAACACAACACTAACTAAAAAATACGATAACTATCTAAAATTATCTTTAGGTATTAGTTTATTAAATTACAAAGGTTCAAAGGTATTTTTTAAAGAAAGAGAAGAATTAGCTTTAGCTTCAACTGCTTATTATATAGATAAATCTTATCAAAATTATTTTTATATTTCATTATTTAGTGAAGATAGCGAATTCCATTTTAATTCATATGAACATAAATATCATTTTCCAACAGGAGCATATAATACAGTATTTAATTCTTTTGAAACCAATATATTAGATAACTATTATAACCTCTTATATAGAAAAAAGATAAAATTAGATACAAATAAAACAATAAATTTAACATTTTATAATCAAAAATATAAGGAATTTGGAAATTATTTTTATAATAATCCAATAGACTACCTAAATATAGATAATCTCAAATCAAATTTAATTTCTTTTGATATAAATATGAATCTTTCAAAAAATAAATATAAATTTTTAATAGGTACAGAATTAAAAAATCTTTCTTTTAAATTAAATAATTTTGATGTAAATTATACTAATAGACACTTAATAAATGAATATCTTAACTTGGAAAAAAAATCAATATTCCTGTATTCAATATATACTAATATGGAATACTTTTTAGAAGATAATTTAATATTAACTACAAGCTTAAGATATGATAATTACTCAAATTTATATAATAACTTTAAAGACATTCTATTACCTAAAGCAGGCTTAATAAAACTATTAAGTGAAAATAGTGCTATTAAATTAATTTATTCAACAAATTACAGAGCCCCGAGCATTAGTGAAAGTTATTATAACGACGGAGGCATATCAACCCTAAATAACTTAAATTTAGCACCAGAAAAACATAATACCTTAGAACTAATATATTACAAAGAATTCAATGAATTAAATCAAAAAGGTTATCTAAATATCTCCTTTTATAATATGAAAATATCAAACTTAATTAACAATGTAATTGTAGATGATATAAATAATGTAAGTCAATTCCAAAACATAGGAAATATATATTCTATAGGAATTTTATTAGATTACTTTAAACAATATAATAACAAAAACTTAGTAAGATTTAGTGTAAGTTATAATAATGCTAAAATAAAATCAGATTTATTTAATTTTTTACCAAATTCTCCTAAATTATTAGCTTTATTCAAGTATGGATTTAACTTAAATGATAATATATTAATCGGTTTTGAAACTAAATATACCTCATCAGTTATCTCAGAAAATAATATCAAAATAAAAGACTATCTTCTATCTAATTTAACTGTTTCATACTATTTATCAAGAGATAATTACTTTTTCATAAATATTGAAAATATATTTAATACAAAGTATTACAATGTAATAAGTTATCCTAATAATTTCCCAATATATTCTTACCCATCTAAAAAAAGAAACATATACTTAGGGGTAAATTATACATTTTAAAATAAAGGGTTTTATGTTGATAAAAAGCGAAAAAGATATAGAAAAAATAAGGATAGCTTCATATATAAATGATTTTACTTTAAAAATCCTTAAAGATTTTATTGAAAATAACTATGAAATTATAAATGGGAAAATAGTGGATGACTTAGCCTTTGAAATAATAACAAATTTAGGGGGATATCCTGCTTTCAAAAACTATAAACCACCATTTAGTAATGAAACTTATATATACAGTATAACCCTATCACTAAATGAAGAAATAGTACATGGATTACCTTTAGAATCTAAAGTTTTTAAAAAAGGGGATATCGTTAGTTTAGATTGTGGAACCTTTTATAAAGGATTTTATGCTGATAGTGCAATAACCTTCCTATTGGATGATAACAATAATTTAAAACTAAAATTAATAAAAACTTGTAAAGAAGCACTAGATAATTGTTTAGAATATGTTTATCATAATTCTTTTGTTAATTCAGTTTCAAAAGCTATAGAAAATTATGTGGTAAATAATGGTTTTAAAGTTATAAAAGAATTATCTGGACATGGGGTAGGTAAAAACCTCCATGAAGAACCAGAAATCCCTAATTTCCATAACCCTAATTACAAACAAAAACTATATAACAAAATGACGATAGCAATTGAACCAATGATAACTTCAGGCAATGGTAAAATAAAATTACTAAACGATAAATGGACTATTATAACCCAAGATCATCTCCCTTCAGCTCATTTTGAATATACTGTCTTAGTTACAAAATCTAAACCCGAAATCCTAACCAATATACCTTTAAATTTGTTTAATGAATTTTACAATAAAACAAAAGACATAATAACTAAATACAACAGCTTAATAAAACATAAATAATTTACCTAAAGCTATTTCTTATCTAAGAATTTATAAATATTTTTATTGACCTTTTATAATATCTTCTATGTTTTTAGAGTACTCTTCAGGAATTATTTTATGAATCTGAACAAAAAAAAATGAGCTAATAAGTATGTTATCCAATACATTTTCTAAAACAGAGGCATTTTGAGTTATAATAAATTCCTTTATTTTATCTAAAGCATAGTAATAATTTCTAAAAGCTTCACCAAAAATAATATCTAAAAAATTTTTAAAAAATTCATCATCTTCTAAGATTATTATATTAGCAACTATCTCAGCATTCATAAATAGTTTTGAAAGCTCTGATTCATAAAATTCTTTTAGCTCTTCATTAGTTATTTTTTTAGCTTTAATATTTTTAATTAATTCTTCCCAAAATAAATAAAGTTGATTACCTTTAGCTTCATTTATTAATATCTTTAGCTCCAATGATTTTAACTTTAACAAATATTTATATATATTAGCATTATCTTGATTTTCTACTGCTTTAACGAGTTCAGAAAAAACTTGCTCTATTTCATTAATAGTATTATTTATCTCTACATTTTCATTATTTTTGAAATTTTCTTTTAAGTTAAGAATAAAAGTGTTAATATCTTTCAAGATATAATATAGAGTTTCAGAAGTTAAGTTATCCATTTTTTATAATTTTTATTTTTTTATATAGCAAGTAGGATCTTTATAAATTAATGAATTAAATTCATTAAAACTCCTAAATCTACATCCTCCTCTACAATTATCAAAATATTCACATTCCTTACATCTAGTATCATATTCACTTATATTATTTATCTCTTTTAAGTGAGTATTAAGCCATATTTGTTTAAATGAAGAGTTTTTAATATTTCCATAAGAAAATTTTTCTTTGTAATTTATAAACATTCCAGATGGTAAAACATCTCCATAAGGAGAAATATAACATACAGTTTTACCACATCCACAGCCAAACCCTGTATATAATCCTGTTTTCCCAACTTCTAAAGGAACATTAAAAAATTCTATTTCTATCCTCGTCCTTTCTTTCATATTATTTATAACAGTATCAATTTTTTTAAGTATTTCAGTAGATAAAGCTAAATCTTTAGTAGCTCGACCAGTTATAAATATAGGACTAAATGATAATTTATCAGCTTCATACTGCTCAGCAAAATTCAAAAAAGCAGGCAAATCATTATAATTTAACTTATTTAAAACAAAATGAAACCTAATACTTACTTCATTGTTAAGTTCTTTATACATTTTTAATAATTTTAAATTATTTTTAAGTTTATCAAAATAACTTCTCCCCTTTATATTTAAATAATCCCTAGAACTAACTGCATCAATACTAATTTTAAACTCCTTTATTTTTATATTATTATCTATAATTTCTTGATAATATTTATCAAAAGTAGTTAAAGAAGTAGAGATAAATACAACTAAATTTAAATCGTTACAATATTTTAATATTTGAATAAAGTTATCTTTATCAAAGGGTTCCCCACCACCAAATGAAATATAATATACTCCTAATTCTTTTAATTCTTTTAAAATTTTTTTAATTTTTTCAAGAGATAATTCATCCTTTTTAAGAGAATCTTCTATATCTCCAGAATTAGAAAAACAATGCTTACATCTTAAAGGACAACTATAAGTCAATGCAAAATATACCTTCAATGGAGCACTTAATATCTTATATTCATTTAATAACTCTAATTCTTCATTTACTAAAAACTCAACATTTAATGAATAATCATCATTTATTATCCCTAAATACTGTGCTAATTGTATAAAACTCTTATAACTTAAATAATTAAATTTATTAGAAAAATATCTATAATATATCTCATCTATATCCTTAAAATCTGAGATATTAAATAAAATAGAGGTTGCATCTTTATCAAAAGGAATATACTCTTTCCTCTCTAAATCAAAAAGTAAAGATCCAAAGTATTCTAATCTTCCAATAAACCTTTTTTTCATAAATTATTAAACCTATCTACAAATCATAACTTATTTTAATACAGATATTAACAGAATAACTAAATAAAATTTCACTGGGAATTAATTGAAGCATTTTATTATCTCCTCCATAAAACATTTAACATATATTATTTTCTTTTTTATCTAAATAAAACCTTTCCAAAGAAAAAATTAAAAATTTTATCACAATTTTTTAAAAACTAAAGAAGGTTTTAATAAATATTTGTCAAAGTTTATTAACAATTATAAAAGTCCCTTAAAAAAATATTACATAAATGAATTCATTACATAAAATAGATAAAAACACAATAATTCAAATAGAAAAAGAAAATTATTATTACCTAAACATTTTTTTTCAAAACTATCTAAATATTAACAATCTACAACAACAAAAATATCAAAAACTCTATAATACCTTAGTAATGGATAGTATTTACCAGTTCTATATTATTTTTAATCTTATTGAAAATGATATAAAAAATATTAACTTTAAGGGAAACGATTTAAACAATACCTTAAATTTAGTGGATATAGGAACAGGTTTTGGATTTCCTGGAATTATAATTTCTATCCTATATAAAAATTATAAACTAAAAAATTTAATTACATATAATCTAAAAATTCACTTAATAGAAAGTAATCAAAAAAAAGCTAATTTTTTAAATAATATCAAAAAAGAATTAAACTTAGGTATAGAAATAATAAATATGGATTGTAAAGAATATATAAAAAAAGAACCTAAAAAATTTGAGTTAGTTATTTCAAGAGCAGCTTTTAAAATGCCCAATATAATTGATATATACAAAAAATACTCTAACTTATTCTCCTTTTGGTTATACTCTAAAAATTATAAAGAATTACTAAAAAAATATGAAAATAAAATTAATCAATACTTTGAAATATATAAGATTTATGAATATGAAATAAATGATAATAATTATTACACAATAATTTTACTAAGAAAACATAATGATTTACACTAAATCAAATGCTTTATACTAAATTAGAAAAAATTAAAATAAATTAGAATAAATTAGAGGTATTATACTAAAGGTATTATTTTTTAAACATTTAAAAAGTGATAACCAAGAAAATTTACGATTAATTTTTTATAGTTTGTGAGTTTTATGAATACAGTTGAAAATAAATTAAAAGAGGGTGGCATCGACCTACTCTCCCACAGGGTCGCCCCATTAGTACCATCGGCGCTGGTGGGCTTAACTTCCGGGTTCGGAATGGAAACCGGGTGTTCCCCCACCGCTATAAACACCACCCATCTATATACTTCTATATTTTTTCATTTCCCCCTCTTTTTTATAAAAAAATGTTAAAACCAATATTAACCTCTT
>Ga0079995_1067920_pt2 | contig 17378 bp, 15 predicted proteins | sample FaiFalFF_MnMetaG_2_FD_69198 | JGI IMG/M metagenome (GOLD analysis project Ga0079995, IMG submission 69198) | Freshwater microbial communities from Yellowstone National Park, Wyoming, USA - Fairy Falls C (FF_Mn_C) (SPADES assembly) (version 4) | ecosystem: Environmental > Aquatic > Freshwater >...
CTCAAGGACATCCTGGCCGTGGGCAAGGAGGCCTTTTTGGTGGCGGTTTTGGGGGTGGCCTTCCCCTTCCTGGGGGGGTATTTGTTCGGCCTCCAGATCGGCTTTGAGACCCTCCCCGCCCTCTTCCTGGGCACCGCCTTGGTGGCCACCAGCGTGGGCATCACCGCCAGGGTCCTGCAGGAGCTTGGGGTCCTCTCCCGCCCTTATGCCCGGGTCATCCTGGGGGCGGCGGTCATTGACGACGTGCTGGGCCTCATCGTCCTGGCGGTGGTGAACGGGGTGGCCAGGACGGGCCAGGTGGAGACAGGGGCCATCGCGCAACTGGTGGTCCTCTCCGTCGTCTTCGTGGGCCTGGCCGTCCTCCTCTCCACCCTGGTGGCCCGCCTGCCCCTAGACCGGCTTCCCGTGGGCAGCCCCCTGGGCTTCGCCCTGGCCCTGGGGGTGGGGATGGCGGCCTTGGCGGCCAGCATCGGGCTGGCCCCCATCGTGGGGGCGTTTTTGGGGGGGATGCTCCTCTCCGAGGTGCGGGAGAAGTACAAGCTGGAGGAACCCATCTTCGCCGTGGAGAGCTTCCTGGCCCCCATCTTCTTCGCCATGGTGGGGGTGCGGCTGGAGCTTTCCGCCCTGGCAAGCCCCGCCGTCCTCCTGGCGGGGAGCGTGGTGACGGTGATCGCCATCCTGGGCAAGGTCCTGGGCGGGTTCCTGGGGGCCCTCACCCAGGGGGTGCGGAGCGCCCTCACCGTGGGGGTGGGCATGTCCCCCCGGGGCGAGGTGGGCCTGATCGTGGCCGCTTTGGGCCTGGCGGCCGGGGCGGTCAACGAAGAGGAGTACGCCATCGTCCTCTTCATGGTGGTCTTCACGACCCTCCTCGCCCCCTTAGCCCTCAAGCCCCTCATCGCCTGGACGGAGCGGGGGGCTAAGGGATAGCCCGGTAGGCGGCGTAGGCGGCGAGGACCTTGGCCAGGTACTCCCGGGGCTCGTCCCGCTCCTGGAAGCGGAGGAAGGGGTATAGCCCCCCTTGCTGCGCTATCCCCCTCAGGGTGTAGCCGATGCCGCCGTTATAGGCGGTGAGGGCGCAGGCCACCCGCTCCAGGCCCGCGAAGGCCCCGCACCGCTCCAGGAGCCAGGCCAGGTAGCGGGCGGCGTAGCGGATGGCGCTTTCGGGGTCAAAGGGGTCGGCGGGGGGCTCCCCCAGCATCCGGGCCACGTCGGCCCAGGTGCCCCTGAGGAACTGGGCCAGGCCCAAGGCCCCCGTGGGGCTCACCGCCCGAGGGTCAAAGCGGCTTTCCACGTGGAGGAGGGCATAGAGGAGGTCCGGGTCAAGGCCCTCCTTCCTGGCGTAGGCCTCCACCCACGCCCGGTAGGGCCTGGGGTAGGCCAGAGCCGTGGGCCAGGCGGCCCGGATCCCCTCCCGGTACATCCCCAGGCGGTAAAAGAGGGGGACCAAGGAGGGCCAGTCCCGGGGCCTGGTCCAGAGGGCGTAGCGGACCTCCCCCCGGGCGTAGGCCTCCTTCCCGGCCCGCACCAGGGCCGCCACCTGGGGGGCCTCCGAGGGTGGGGGGCCTTCCGGCGCGGGCGGAGGCGGGGGCGGGGTCTTGCCCAGGAGGAGGCCAAGCCCTCCCCCAAGCCGGGCGTAGGCCTCCTCCCTGGCCTCTATGAGGCCCAGCTCCCCCGCCAAAACGTAGGCCCTGAGGGTGGCGTCGTCGGCGTAGAGGCTGTCCCCCTGGGCGAGCCTTAGGTAAAGCTCCAGGGCCTCTTTTCTGAGCCCCAGGCGCTCCAGAAGGGCCGTGGCCCGCCAAAGGCCCTCCGGGGTGCTCCTCCGGTAGGCCGCCACGGCCTCCAGCCAAAGCCCCATCTCCTCCAGAACCCGCCCCTGGCCCAAGCGGGCCTCGGGGTGGTCGTAGCGGGCGAAGGCCACAAGGGCTTCCTTCCGCTGCCCCAGCCGCCACAGGGCGTACCCCAGGCCCAGGTACCCCCTGGGGTCCGCCTCCGCCCAGGCCCGGTAGAAGGGCAGGGCCTCCCGGTAGCGCCCCAGGCGGAAGAGGGCCTGGGCCCTCAGGTCGGGCCTCTCCCCGGGGGGGAGCACGCTCAGAAGGGCCTCGTAGGCCCGCCCCCGGAAGAGGGCCTCCCAAAGCCTCTCCCCCTCCCCCAGGCGCAGGAGGGCGGCCACGGCCTCGGGCTCGGGCAGAAGCCTCTCCCAGGCGGAAAAGGCCCGGGGGTCTTTGGCCCCTTCCAGAAGGGGCGCCGCCACCCGCCAGGCGGGCTTGGCCTCCCAGCCGGGCTCCAAGGCCCTCACCCCCTCCAGGAAGAGGGCGTAGCGCCAGGCGTACTCCGCCCGCTCGGCCAGGGGGACCTCCTCCCGCTGGGCCAGGCGGGAGCCCGCCAAGAGGGCGGCGTACCCCCCGCCCTGGGCCACCTGGCGCAGGGCCTCGAGCCTCCCCGTCTCCAGAAGGGCGTAGGCCTCGGGCAGGCCCTGGGCCCGGCAGGCGAAGAGGAGGAAGAGAAGCCACCAAAGCCGCACCCTCCCACCCTAGCAGGCCCCGCCTGAGAAGCCTTAAAGGGAGGGGCCCAAAAGGGCTATCCCGGGGCAATCCTTCCCTCAGGGATAGTCCCCTTTCGCCGGAAGGGGGGGAGGGCGTAGCCTGGTAGGGCTTATGGAAGGCCCTATTCCCCCCCACAGCCTCGAGGCGGAGCAAAGCGTCTTGGGCTCCATTCTCCTGGACTCCGACGTCATGGACGAGGTGGAAGGCCTCCTCCCCTCCCCCGAGGCCTTCTACGCCGAGGCCCACCGCAAGATCTACGCCGCCATGCAGGCCCTGAGGAGCCAAGGCAGGCCCGTGGACCTGGTGACCCTCTCCGAGGAGCTTTCCCGCAGGGGCCAGCTGGAAGAGGTGGGCGGCACCGCCTACCTCCTCCAGCTCTCCGAAGCCACGCCCACCGCCGCCTACGCCGAGCACTACGCCCGCATCGTGGCGGAGAAGTGGACCTTGAGGCGGCTCATCCAGGCGGCGGGGGAGGCCATGCGCCTGGCCTACGAGGAGGCCGGGAGCCTGGACGAGATCCTGGACACCGCCGGGAAGAAGATCCTGGAGGTGGCCCTCACCAAGACCGACACCGAGGCCAGGCCCATGCGGGAGCTGGTCCACGAGACCTTTGAGCACATTGAGGCCCTCTTCCAGAACAAGGGGGAGGTGGCCGGGGTCCGCACCGGCTTCAAGGAGCTGGACGGGCTCATCGGCACCCTTGCGCCAGGCTCCCTCAACATCATCGCCGCCCGCCCCGCCATGGGCAAGACCGCCTTCGCCCTCACCATCGCCCAGAACGCCGCCCTGAAGGAGGGGGTGGGGGTGGGCATCTACTCCCTGGAGATGCCCGCCGCCCAGCTCACCCTGCGCATGATGTGCTCCGAGGCCCGCATTGACATGAACCGGGTCCGCCTGGGCCAGCTCACCGACCGGGACTTCTCCCGCCTGGTGGACGTGGCGAGCCGCCTCTCCGAAGCGCCCATCTACATTGACGACACCCCCGACCTCACCCTGATGGAGCTCCGGGCCCGGGCCCGCAGGCTGGTGAGCCAGAACCAGGTGGGCCTGATCATCATAGACTACCTCCAGCTCATGTCCGGTCCCGGGAGCGGGAAGTCGGGGGAAAACCGCCAGCAGGAGATCGCCGCCATCTCCCGCGGCCTCAAAGCCCTGGCCCGGGAGCTAGGCGTCCCCATCATCGCCCTAAGCCAGCTCTCCCGGGCGGTGGAGGCCAGGCCCAACAAGCGCCCCATGCTCTCGGACCTCCGGGAGTCGGGCAGCATTGAGCAGGACGCCGACCTGGTCATGTTCATCTACCGGGACGAGTACTACAACCGCCACTCGGAGAAGGCGGGCATCGCCGAGATCATCGTGGGCAAGCAGCGGAACGGCCCCACGGGCACGGTGGAGCTTCAGTTCCACGCCAGCCACGTCCGCTTCAACGACCTGGCCCGGGACGCCTAGGGGGAAAGGAGGGCCTTGGCCCCCTCCTTAAGGGCCTCCCCCACGTCCCGGTGGCCCAGGAGAAGGCCGCGGGCGAGGGCCTCCAGGTAGCTCTCCTCCACCAGGGCCACCTCTATGGCCAGGATCTTTTCAAAGGCCTCCACGGCGCTGAAGACCTCGAGGCCCCGCAGGGCGCTCCGCAGGTGCTCCAGGGAAAGCTCCTGCACCAGGCCCATGGCGGGGACCATGGCCCTAGGCCCGATGCCCAGCCTGGCGTGCACCAGCCCGATGCGCCTCCGCCTTTCGGCGTAGGCCCGGTCGTAGGTGCCCGAGAAGAGCTCCCGGTACCAGGCGGCGAAGGTGCCGTAAAGCCTCTCCACCCGCCCCGGCACGGGTGGAGGATGCTAAGTGCCCGCACTTTGGTTTCGCAACATGGGATGCCCAAGTCTGGTCTTTGGAAGGGCTTTTCTGGGGCCCCCACCGCGGCTTTTGCCGCGGTGGGGTACTTAGAAAGCTCCTCGTCCCGCCCCAGGTAGTCGTAGAAAGCCAGGGCTACCTCGGGAGCGATGGGGGCCATGACCTCCCCCAGCTCCTTCAGAATGGCGGCGTGGGTCTGGGTAAAGCCTGTGCGCCGCTTGAGGAGGTCCAGGAGCTCACCGGGGTCCACGGGACAGATGTACCTTGCCCGTCCCCCCAGCGTCTAGGGCCCAGAGGCTACTCGGTGCTCACCCCCTGGTCCACCTGCTGGCTCACGGGCTCCACCATGCGGAAGTGCCGGACGGGGTCTTCCAGAAGCCTCTCCAGCCGGACCGCCTTCTCCTCCCGCTTGTTCTCCCTAAGGACCCGGATGTAGGCGCCAAGGAGCTCCCGCACGTCCTCCACCCCCCGGGCGTCCAGGGGCTTCACGGCCACCTTGGCCCCCTTGGCCAGGCGGCGGCGCATGGCCTCCTCCGTGAGGCCCATCTCCGGCCAGTGGCGCAAATAGACCCGCCCCCCGGTCATCCCCGAGCAGATCCAGGGCCCGGGGTCCCCCAGGACCAGGGCCCGGCCCCGGGTCATGTACTCAAAGGCGAAGCCCTTGGCCTGGGCCCGGGCTGCCAGGTTGCCCAGCTCGTCCCGCAAGGGGCGCTCGGGCTCCCCGCCCAGGACCACATCGGCCCCGGAGAGCCGGATGCAGAAGCGGCTGTCCGCCACCCCCTCCACGATCAGAAGCCCGCCGATGGCCCCGTAGGCGAAGCTCTTGCCCACCGAGCCGTCCACGTAGGCCCCGTAGGGGTTCCTGCCCTTTAAGACGGCCACCGTGCCGCCGAAGGCGCTCTTGGCCACGCCGTCCTGGGCCCCGCCCTCCACCACCACCTTCATCCCCTCCACGTTGAAGGCGGCAAGGCCGTTCCCGGCCACGCTCCCGGCGTCAAAGCGGAGCTCCACCTCGGCGTCAAACCCCTTGCCGTAAAGCCTCCTGCGGGCGATCTCCCCCGCCAGATGGGCCCCGAGCGCCCGGTCCGTGGAGTCCACGGGGCCCTCCTGGAAGACCATGCGCTTGCTCCCCTCCCCGTAGGCGGCCATGACCACCTCGGTGATGGTGCGGGTGAGCTGGTTCAGAGGCTTCCTCAGGACGTGGGCCGAGGTGTCCTTGAGCCACTCGGGCTCCTCCACGGGGAGGAAGAAGTAGCTGAGGTCCAGCTCCTCCAGGTGGTCCCGCTGGTAAAGGAGGTCCACCCGGCCCCTTAGCTCCTGGAGGGAACGCGCCCCCAGGGCGGCCACCAGCTCCCTCAGGGCCTCGGCCTTGGCCTCAAAGAAGCGGGTGATCTGCTCCACGGCCCGCTCCAGGTCCTGGGGGACGAAGCGCTTCAGGCCGTGGGCCAGGGCCTCCTCCACGGTCTCTATCTGGGTGGTGATGCCCACGTGGCAGGTGTCCAGCTGGCACCCCCGGCAGATGGTGCAGCCGATGGCCACCATGGCCATGGTGGCCATGCCCACCCGGTCCGCCCCCAGGAGGACCATGCGCAGGACATCGTAGGCGGTCTTGAGGCCCCCGTCGGCCCAGATCTCCACCCGGTCGCGAAGCCCCGCCCGCACCAGGGCCCGGTGGGCCCGGCGCACCCCCAGCTCCACGGGAAGGCCGGCGTATTTGAGGGCGTGGAGCCGGGCCGCCCCCGTCCCCCCCTCAAAGCCGGAGAGGGTGATGACGTCGGCCCCCGCCTTGGCGATGCCCACGGCGATGGTGCCGATGCCGGGGATCACCGGCACCTTCACCGAGACCAGGGCCTTGGGGTTCACCGTCTTCAGCTCCTCAATGAGCTGGGCCAGGTCCTCAATGGAGTAGAGGTCGTGGTTGTTGGAGGGGCTGATGAGGTCCACCCCGGGCACGGCGTTGCGGGCGGCCGCCACCTTGGGGGAGACCTTCTTGCCCGGCAGGTGCCCGCCCTCCCCGGGCTTGGCCCCCTGGCCGATCTTGATCTCTATGACGCTGGCGGAGTTCAGCATGTAGGCGTGGACGCCAAAGCGGCCCGAGGCCACCTGCTGCCCCCGCCAGTGGGTGTACTTGCCCAGCATGTCGGGGATCTCCCCGCCCTCGCCGTTCATGCAGAGCATGTTGAGGCGCTTGGCCGCCTCGGCGTAGGCCCGGAAGGCCGCCTCCCCCTGGGAACCGAAGCTCATGGCGCTGATGACGAAGGGCAGGGAGTGCCCCTTCACGGAAAGGTCCACCTCCTCCGGGGCCACCTCGCTCCTTTCGGGGAAGCGCACCTCCAGAAGCTGCCTGGCGGCCACCGGGCTTTCCCGCTCCAGGGAGCGGACCTTCTCCTGGAAGTGGCTGTAGGGGGCCTGGCCCGTGGCCACCTCCTGGGCCGCCTTGTAGATCCTGGGGTTGAAGCGGAAGTCCTTGGCCGGGGGCACCTTCTCCGCCCGGAAGAAGCCTTCCCGCTCCAAGAGGGTCCTCTCCAGCTCCAAGAAGCCGTACCCTCCGTTCTCCGAGCCCAGGAAGTTGCGGGTGCCGAAGACCTCGGCCAGCTCCGGCTTCAGACCCAGGGAGCTGAAGATTTTGCCGTAGCCCCGGAGCTCGTGGATGCCCATGGTGGAGATGACCTTCTCCAGGCCCTTCCTGAGGGCCTCGAGGGCGTTCGCCACCCCTTTCCTCCCCTCGAGGGCCCGGGCCTTCTCCTCCAGAAGCCAAGGAGCCACGGCCTCGGCCCCCAGGCCCAGGAGGAAGGCCACGTCGTGGAGGTTCCGCACCCCGCCGGAGTGGACCAAAAGCGAGGTCTTGCGCCTTAAGGCCACCCCGTCCGGCCCCCGCTTCATGAGGGCCCGGTTCACCGCGGCCACCGCCAGGCCGATGTCAATCCACACCCCGCCCTGGAAGGCCTCCCGGTCGGAGAGGATGAGGACCTCGGCCCCCGCCTCCACCGCCCGCACCGCCTCCTCCTCCAGGCGCTTAAGGCCCAAAAGGAGCCCCTCCTCCACGGCGAACTGGGGCACGAGGGTGGCGGTCTGGAAGCGGGCCTTGACCTCCTCGAGGGTCAGGGTGCCGAAGGCCTCGGCCAGGGCCTGGTCGCTCTCCAGGACGATGGGGATGAGGAGCTCCTCCACCCTTCCCCCACCCCGGCCGTTGGGCAGGGGGCGGCGGCCCAGGAGGGTGCGGGTGGAGAAGTGCTCAATCTCCCGCTCCCGGTCAATGGCGGGGTTGGTCACCACCGCCACGGTCTCCTTGAAGAACTCGGAGAGGTTGGGCTTCTCCGGGTTCAGGGCGGCCAGGGGGCCGTCGTAGCCCAGGGAGCCGATGGGCTCGTTCCCGGTCTTGGCCAGGGCCTCCAGGTAGGCCCCGTCCCAGCGGTCCCAGCCGTAGGCCCGCTCCACGCCCAAAGGCGGCGGGGCGGGCTTCTCCTCCACCTGGGCCTCGCTCCCCCCGGCCACGGGGGGCGGGGCCTGGCGCAAAGGCCCCTGGAGGTGGATCCGGTACCCCTCCACCCGGGTCCTGGCGGCAAAGCGCTCCAGCACCAGGCGCTGGTAACGGTCAAAGGGGAGGACCTTGGCCCCCTCCTCCGTGAGGCGCAGGTAGACCTTCTCCCCCGGGGCCAGGGGCTTGGGCTCGGAGACGAACTCCTCGGCGCTGAAGACCCCCCTTTCCGAGGAGAAGACCACCTCGTAAGGGGTCTCAAACTGCCAGAGGGGCCTCAAGCCCATGGCGTCGGTGGCGAAGACGGCCTCGTCCCCGTGGCGGCTCACGATGGCGGCCGGGCCCTGGGCCAGGGGGCCGAAGCGCTGGCGGAGGGCCATGTAGAGGTCCTGCAGCTCCTCGGGCAGGCCCTTCACCTCGCCCAGGATGGGGGGGAAGACCAGGTCCATGGCCTCGGGCAGGGTGAGGCCATAGCGGTAGATGAGGCCCTCCAGCATGCGGTTCAGGTCCTGGGAATCCGAGCCCCCGGTGCGGGGGATGCCCAGGAAGTCCAGCTCCCGCCTGAGGCGCTCAATGGTGTTGATCTCGCCGTTGTGGCCCAGAAGGCCAAAGGGCTGGACCTGCTCAAAGGTGGAGAGGGTGTTGGTGGAGTAGCGGTTGTGGCCCAGGGCGATGGCGCTCTTGAACTCGGGCCGGGAGAGCTCGGGGTAGTAGCGCTTGAGGAGCTCCGCCGCTCCCCGCACCTTGTAGACCACGCTGTAGGTGGAGAGGGAGACCACGTGGACGGGGAACTGGGCCTCGAGGCGAAGCCCAAGCTCCCACAAAGGCGCATCCCCGTCCGGGGAAAGCCCCGCCACCTGGAGGAAAAGGGGCTCCGTGCGCCGCCCCACGGGGCCCAGGACCTCGCTCACCACCTCGCCCCTCTGGAAGTGGATGGGGCGCACGCCAAGCCGCTGGCCCTCCCGTTTAAGGAGGTCTAAGAACTCGGGAAGCCGCCCCTCCTCCCCCTTGGGCACGAAGAAGTGCCCCACGAAGAAGCGGGGGTTGAAGGCGAGCCTGGGGTCGTGCCCCGCCCGCTCCAGGAAGCCCGCCCATAGCTCCCGGGGGATGTCGGTCTGGATTCCCGTTCCGTCCCCCTCGCCGCGGATGGCCCCCGCGCGGTGGGCCATACGGTAGAGGCTTTCCAGGGTGCGCCGCACGATGCGGTGGGAGGGCTTGCCGCTCTTTTCCGCCATGGCGATGATGCCGCAGGCGTCCTGGCCTAGGGGGATATCCGGGTAGGCTTCCTTCCAGGTCATCTTCGGGCTCCTTTGGGCAAGGGGATTGGGGTGGGCAAAGATATGCGCGTCGTTCCCAGGATTATACACGGTGGGCCCAGGGGGGTCAACCACGGGCCTTCCAAGACGGGGACACGCCTTGGGGCCCCCGACGTGGCTCCGGCCACGCCGGGGCTCTCAAGGCCCCTGGACCCTGTGGAAGGCGTTTAGGAAGAGGGGGAGAGCCAACGCCCTTTCCTCCTGCTCCCGCAGGGCCGCCTCAAAGCCCTCAGGGTCCATGAGGAGGTGGGGAAGGCGCAAAAACCCCAGGTAGTACTCCCCCGCCTGGCCCGGGTAGGCCAGCCTGGCCTTTTCCTCGGGGAAGAGGAGGGCCTCAAAGGCCTCGGGCGAGGCCAGGTAGGGGGCGGCGGGGGCCCTCTTTAGGAAGTCCCGAAGCCTTAAGGGGTTGGTCCAGAAGCCGTAGCGCAGGCGCTGGTCCAGGCCCTCCAGGGCCTGCCAGTCCCCCTTTCTGGCCAGCTCCATCCTCAGGAGGCGCAGGCGGGCGTACTGGGAAAGGGAAAGGACCTCTCGGGAAAGCCCCAGGGCCACGAGGAGCCTCGAGGCCATCACGTAGTCCTGGTACTCCCGGTAGGGGTCCACCCCCTAAGGATGCCAAAGCCCCCGGGGTAGGATGGTGCCATGGACCGCAAGGCCTGGGTCATGCGGGCGGTGGAGGCTCTCCGCTATGCCACCTTCAAGGACATAGAGCGCTACCTGGAGGACGAGGGCGAGCCCTTCTCCCGAAAGGAGCTTCTGGACACCCTCAGGGCCCTGGTGGAGGAGGGCAGACTGGAGGAGAAGGAGGGCACCTACCGCCTGGCTCCCAAAAAGGGGCGCGGCGAGGCCTTCCACAAGCTCTTCGGCGACTAAGTGCCCGCACTTGGGTTTCGCAACATGGGGTGCCCAAGTCGGGGCTTCTTTTGGGGCCCCCACCGCGGCGAAAGCCGCGGTGGGGTACTTAAGCGTCTAGCGGGAGTAGTTGGGCGCCTCCTTGACCACCACCACGTCGTGGGGGTGGCTCTCAATGAGCCCCGCCATGGTCATGCGCACGAAGCGGGCCTTCTTGCGGAAGGTCTCTATGTCGGGGGCCCCCACGTAGCCCATGGCGCTCCTCAGGCCCCCCACGATCTGGTAGAGGACGTCGGCCACCGGCCCCTTATAGGGCACCATGCCCTCAATGCCCTCGGGGACCAGCTTCTTGGCCTCGGTCTCCCCTTTTCCGGGGTCCTGGAAGTAGCGGTCGGCGGAGCCCTGCCTCATGGCCCCCAACGAGCCCATGCCCCGGTAGAGCTTGTACCGCCTGCCGTCTTTTAAGACCTCCTCCCCCGGGGCCTCGTCGGTGCCCGCCAGCATGTTCCCCAGCATCACCGCGTGGGCCCCGGCGGCGATGGCCTTGGCCACGTCCCCGGTGTACTTGATGCCCCCGTCGGCGATGATGGGCACGTCCAACCCCTCCACCCCGGCCACGGCCTCGAGGATGGCCGAGATCTGGGGCACGCCCACCCCCGTCACCACCCGGGTGGTGCAGATGGAGCCGGGGCCGATGCCCACCTTCACGGCGTCCGCCCCCCGCTCGGCCAAAGCCCTCGCCCCCTCCCGGGTGGCCACGTTCCCGGCGATGACCTCCACCTTATCCCCGAAGGTCTCCTTCAGGTAGGCCAGGGCCTCCAGGATCCCCTTGGAGTGCCCGTGGGCCGAGTCCAGGACCAGCACGTCCACCCCAGCCTCCACCAGGGCCTGGGCCCGCTCGGGGAGGTCCCGGCTCGCCCCCACCGCCGCCCCCACCAGAAGCCGGCCCATAGGGTCCTTAGCGGCATTGGGGTACTGCTTGCGCTTGACGATGTCCTTGAGGGTGAGAAGACCCCTGAGCCGCCCAGCCTCGTCCACCAGGGGAAGCTTCTCCACCTTGTGCCGCCTCAGGATCTCCTCGGCCTCCTCCAGGGTGGTGCCGGGCGGGGCGGTGACCAGGCGCTCCAGCGGGGTCATCACCTCGCTGACGGGGCGCTTCAGGTCCCGCTCAAAGCGGAGGTCCCGGTTGGTGACCAGGCCCAAAAGCTTCCCGTAAAGGTCCACCACGGGAAGGCCGCCGATGCGGTACTCCCGCATGAGGCGCTCGGCGTCCTCGAGGGTGGCCGTGGGGGGCAGGGTGACGGGGTCCTGGATCATGCCCGCCTCGGAGCGCTTCACCTTGCGCACCATGGACGCCTGGGTCTCTATGGAGAGGTTCTTGTGGATGACCCCAAGCCCCCCCTCCCGGGCCATGGCGATGGCCATGTCGGCCTCGGTCACCGTGTCCATGGCGGCGGAGAGGATGGGGATGTTGAGCCAAAGCCGCCGGGTGAGCCGGGTCCTGACCGAGACCTCCTTGGGCAGGACCTCCGAGTAGCCGGGCAGGAGGAGCACATCGTCAAAGGTGAGGCCCTCGTAGAGGATCTTCCCCTCGTACATGCCCCTTAGCCTACCCGCTTCCCCGGGCCAAGGTCCAGGGGGACCCCCTGCGCCCACCCTAGGGGACCTCAGCTCACCCCTCCTCTTGCTGGGAGATCTCCGCGAGGGCAAGCCGCTGGGCCTGCTCTTCCTCTTCCAAAGCGGCCGCGCCCTCTTCCAGCCGCCTCCTTTCCTCCGGGGAAAGCTTCCTTCCGGTCAGAAGCTTTGCGAAAAGGCGCAGGGACTCGGTGAATGCGTCCACCGTCCCCACCCCTGACCCCTCATACCCTTGTTTCCCGTTTCCTTCGGCCTACCATGCCTGGTAGCTTCCCCAAGGATCTTTTGCCGGGGCCCCCATGCTGGCGCAAGCCAGCATGGGGTGGTATCAGAACCCAAAGGCGGCTGGGGAGCCAGGAGCTTGCAGAATACCCCTAGGCAACAACCCCGCCCACGAAGGGCGAGGATCCTCTCCCTTTAGTGAGGGAGCCAGGCTACCTCAGAACTTCTTGGGCAAACCCGCCTGCTTGAGCACGGCATTGGCGGTGTGGCGGGACTTTATCTTGCCGTCCACCACGAACTTGCGCCCCGTGATGGGGCTATACCAGATTTCGTGGTCCCCCTTGCCCTGACGCACGGGGTAGCACCCCGCCTCCCGGAGGAGGCGCTTGACCTCGGGGGCGTAATCCGCCATCAGGAGAGAACCAGGGGCCGGGTGGCCTCCAGGTGAAGCACCACCGGGGGCTCTACCCTCACCCCGTTCTCCTCAAGGAGCTCAGGCACCATTACCGCGAGCTTGGTAAGAAGCTCCTCCAGGGTGGGGGCTTCCGTAGCGAGGCCGGGCACGTCCTGGCTTTCCGCTACCCACACCCCAGCTTCCCCATCCCAAGAGGCCCCTATCTTGAGGACCCGCATATCCGTAGGATACCGCACGGGCGCGGATAGAATGGGAATATGGGGGACGCTGAGGCGTGGCGTAGGTGGAACGCCTGGAGGTATGTTCTGCACGCCCTGAAGGAGATAGCCCCGGAAGCCCTGGAGGACCTGGCCCGCTTGGTGCCGGTCTACCGGGAAGCCGCCCCCCACATGGACCGCCCCGGCTGGTACATCCACGACTGGGAAAGCCTGGGAAAGGCCTTGGAAGCCCTAACGGGCGTGCCCGGCTATGAAGAGTCCCTAGCAAAGCTAAGGGACTTTCGGGAAGCCCTTCTCGCCTGGGGGCGTGAGTGGAACCTGGCCCACCCCGAGCCCTTGAGCTGGGCCATGGAGAACCTTCGGGTATGGGCTAAAGTCCCCGAAGTGGCAAGGAAGCCGGTTGTTTACACCGGCCCCCTTGTGGACATCCCCCCATTTCCTCCTTTCCGCCCGCCGGAGTTTGATCCGCCCATCTATGGGAGCAAGAAACTCGGGAGCTGGAAGGAGGTGGAGAAGGAGCTTCGCCAAGCCTTTGAGTCCTGGCTACGCGAGTGCCGGGCCCAGTATGAGGAGTGGGCCCTCCATAAACGCGAACTTCTGAAGCACGCCCGCTGGTGGGTAGCCCATCGCGTCAAGAAGTGGTCTACTCGCACCCTGCACCAACGGGCCCGGAAAGAAGGACTAGTAAAAGATGGGCGCGTCCTCATTGAGAAGGCTAGCCCCTCAACCATCTCGGAGGCTATAGACAGCCTTAACCAGGAGCTGAACTACCCTGCTCAGGAGCTGAGCCCCCCTGCCCCCTAGGGCTAGAGGGCTAGAAGTGTTCGGATGGGCCACCCTATGGTCATCCGAACACTTCTAACGGCACCCTGGGGGCATGAACGCTGAGAAGCGGCTCCTGAAGGTTGAAGAAGTTAGGCGGATTGTAGGTGAGGACCGGTTGGGGCGGGACGCGGCGTATGCCCTGGCCCGCCGGTACGGGGTGAAGCTTGGGAAGCGGCTCCTGGTGCCGTACCGGGTGGTGGAGGCCATTCTGGAGGGGCGGCTGGAGGAGCTGGAGAAGACCCCCAGGGGGGAGGCCTGGGGGCGGTAGGAGGGCACCGTGCAAACGGCTCAAACCCATTCTAGCGCCCTGGAGGCCGCCGTGGCCTACGCCGGGCTGGGGTACGCCGTCTTTCCGTTGGCCCCCGGGGAGAAGCGGCCCCACGGGCGTTTAGTCCCCCACGGCCTGAAGGAGGCCTCCCGGGAGGAGGCCACCATCGCCACGTGGTGGCGGTCCTGCCCGGGGTGCGGGGTGGGGATTCTGGCCCCTGAAGAGGTCCTGGTCCTGGACTTTGACGACCCCACGGCGTGGGAGAGGTTGAAGGGGGAGTACCCCACCCTCGGGGACGCGCCCCGGCAAAGGACCCCCAAGGGGGGCTACCACGTCTTCCTCCGGCTACCCCAAGGGGTGCGGCTGAGCGCCACGGTCCGGAAGTTGGCCGGCGTAGACCTCCGGGGGATGGGGAAGGCGTATGTGGTGGCCAGCCCCACGCGGTTAGCTGACGGGAGGGGGTACACGTGGGAGGTGCCCCTGGTAAAACCGGAGGACCTTCCCCAGATACCGGAGGACCTTCTCCTCCGGCTCCTCCCCCCGCCGCCGGCCCCTCGGGAGGTGGTAGTGGGGTCCTCTTCCCCAAGACGGCTCCGGGCCCTCCTTGAGTCCTATGCCGCCGCCGTGGCCGGCGCCCCGGAGGGGACGCGGCACAACACCCTCATCCGTTACGCCGTGGCCGCGGGGGGGCTAATCCCCCATGGACTCTCCCCGGAGGAGGCGGAAGAGGTCCTGGTGGCCGCCGCCATGCGGGCCGGGCTACCTGAGCGGGAATCTCGGGATGCGGCGCGGTGGGGGCTGAAGGTGGGCGAAGGCAGACCTCTGGCCCTAGAGGACTCCCGCCCCTCCGAACCCCGTAACTACCGGGCCCGCGTTTACGCCCGCATGAGGAGGTGGGTATGACCTTCCAGGACCTCCTCAAAAAGGTGGAAGGGGTCAAGGCGGAAACCCTCCCCGCCCTCCTCCCTGAACTCTTCGCGGGCATCTACGAGGCCGGGCTCCTGGACACCGAGCGGGAGGCTCTTTTCCTCTCCCTCAAGAAGAAGACGGGGGTGAGCATGGGGGCGCTCCGCCGGGACTGGGGGCGGTACCTGGCCACCCGGGAGGCCCAAGCGCGGGAGGAGGAAGCCGCCCTGCCCGAGGATGCCCTGGAAGCCGCCCGGGAACTCTCCCAGGACCCCGCCCTCCTCCACCGGGCCATCCGCGCCATGGGGGCGCTTGGGGTGGTGGGGGAGGAAGAGAACCGCGGGCTCCTCTACCTGGCCCTCCTTTCCGCCCGAACCGAGAGGCCCATCAGCGTGTTCGTGAAGGGACGCTCCTCCTCAGGGAAGAGTTTTCTGGTGGAAACCGCCCTGACCCTCATCCCACCCCGGGGCTACTACAAGCTCACGAGCATGAGCGAGAAAGCCCTGGTGTACACGGACCTGGACTTTTCCCACCGCCACCTCATCCTCTATGAGGAGGACGGGCTGGCCACGGAGGGCATTCTCTACCTGGTGCGCACCCTCCTCTCCGAGGGGGAAATCCGCTACCTGACCACCGAGAAAACCCCCCAGGGGAAGATGGTGGCCCGGGAAATACACCGCCCCGGCCCCACCGGGCTCATCACCACCTTGACCAAGGGGCTCACCAAGGAGGACAACGAAACCCGCACCATCAGCCTCTACATGAACGACTCCAAGGAGCACACCCTCCGGGTGATAGAGGCCCAGGCCCTCCGGGAGGGGGGGCTGTGGGCAGGGGAAGAGGTAGACCCCCTTCCCTGGCACGCCCTCTATTGGACCCTCCCCCAAACGGAGGTGGTGGTGCCCTTCGCCCCCGCGGTGCAAAGGCTCCTCCACGCCCAGGACCTCCCCGAGGACCTGACCCGCCTCCGCCGGGACTTCCCCCGATTCCTCACCCTGGTCAAGGTGGTGGCCCTCCTCCACCACGCCCGGAGGGAGGAGCGGGAAGGGCGCATCGTGGCCACCCTGGAGGACTACGCCCTTACGTACCACCTGGCCGCCCGCCCCCTGACCAGGAGCGTGCGCAACATCTCCCCCCAGGCCCTGAAGGTGGCCGCCGCCGTGCGGGAGGTGGTCAGGGAAAAGGAGGACAGGGCCAAGGGGGAGGGGCAGGAGTTTTGGGCCACGCCCTCCGAGGTGGCCAGGGTGCTGAGGTGGGGGAAGAGGACCGCCTACAAGTGGGTTGACCTCGCGGAAGAGGGCGGGCTCATAGAGGTGCGCACGGAGGGGAACCGCAAACGGCTCTACCCCGTGGAAGACGCGCCCCTGGAGGAGGCCGCCTTCCGCCTCCTCCCCGAGCCCGAGACCTTGGCCCAGGAGCTGGGGGAGGAGCTGACCTATGTGCACCCCGTGCACGGGGGGTGGGAAAAGAGCGTTCTCTCTTTTCCCCAAACCGCGTGCACAACGCCCCCAAAAACCGAGGAAAACGCCCTCCTGGACGAGGAAAACCAATGTGCACGCCATGTGCACGAGCGTGCACGCGAGGAGGAGAAGAGCCGTCTAGGAGAGGAAAAACCCCGTGCACAAGGGGAAGTGCCCTTCTCATCGCAAAAACCCGAGGAACGTGCACGCCCCGTGCACGCCCCCCGTGCACGCCCGGGGTGGAGGGAGGTGTAGCGTGCACAACCCCCGTGCACAAAACGCCGCGAACGCCGTCCTGGACGTAAGGAGGAATGTGCACGCCATTCGCCCCGTCCTGGACGGCGCTCCTTCTGGGGGCGTGCACATCCGTGCACACAGCGTGCACATCGGTTTTTGCCGTCCTGAACGGCATTACTACCCGATTTTGGGCGAGTTGTGCACGCACTTGGGGGAAGAAAGAAACACGCAAAGGAGGACCCCATGACCAGGCTGACTACCCTGACCGCCCTGTGGGCCCTCGGGGACCTGTCCCTGACCCGGGAGGAGGGGAAGCTCCTCCTCCCCGAGGAGGCCCCGGAAGAGGTTTTCCAGGCCATCCGCCCCCACAAGGCCCGGGTCTTGGCGGCCCTGGAGGACGGGGAGGAGGTGCCCGCCCGCGCCCTCCTGGAGGACCCCCGCCGCTTGACCCTCCTCCTTTTGCCCGAAGGGGCGGAAGAGGAGGGCGTGAGTCTTGCGGTCTACCGGGAGGAGGAGCCCCACCGCTACCTGGCCCCACCTGGGCACCTGGCCCCCTTCCTCCTGTGGTCAGCCCGGCATGAACCTGCCCCACGCCGGGTGTGGGTAGGAGGTGCGCATGGGAAGTGGAGTCTGGATGTGGAAACCCCGCTGGAGGCCGCCCTGGAGGTGAGCCGCCCTCTCCCCCACACCCTGGCCGGGCCGGCCTGGAGGGTAGAGCGCTACCTTCACGCCCTCCACGAGGCCACGGCCCTCCGGGCCTTAGGGGGGAGGGTTACCTGTGGCGGCCCGGGGGGGAAGGTAGCGCGTGCGTAATCTCCCCTCTACTGGAGGAGGTGGCCCATGTGGGCGGTTGACGCGGTGGCCCGGTTTCTCTGGGAGCAGGGGGAGGGGCTAGACATCTACACGGACCCCCTGGAGCCCCCCGGCCACCTGGTGGTGCGGGAGGGGGACTATACCCGCGTCTTCTCGCCGGAGGAGGTGGTGGCCCTAGCCACCGCCCTCTTGGCCCTGGGGCTCATGGATGAGCGGGGCCGTCCTCTAAAGCGGGGGGATTTCGGTAGGGAGGTTAGACCTAGCGTTGTGGAGGTGAGCGCGTGAGCGAGATTATGACCCTACTCCGGGAGGCCATAGGGGCAGGAAGGCGCGGCCCCCTCCCAGGGCAAG
>Ga0079995_1054867_pt1 | contig 17331 bp, 20 predicted proteins | sample FaiFalFF_MnMetaG_2_FD_69198 | JGI IMG/M metagenome (GOLD analysis project Ga0079995, IMG submission 69198) | Freshwater microbial communities from Yellowstone National Park, Wyoming, USA - Fairy Falls C (FF_Mn_C) (SPADES assembly) (version 4) | ecosystem: Environmental > Aquatic > Freshwater >...
CTGATGATGGGGAAGCTGTCCACGAAGCCGCTGAGGGTGTTGGCCTCTGCGGCGAGCTGCAGCTCCACGTTGCCGTCGGGCAGGATTCGGGGCGTAACCTGGAGGCGCATGCCTGCGTTGACGGTCTGGATGACGACGGTGTTGCCCTGCTGGTCGCGTCCGAGCACGGGGACCTGGTCTCCCACGGTGATGGTGGCCTGCTCTCCCGAGACCGTGAGGACGCGGGGCCTGCTGAGGACCTTGGCCTTGCCGTTGCGGGCCGCCGCCTGGAGGCGTGCGACGATTTCGAATGGGTCGAGGCTGCCGGGGGCGAGGGAGATGGTGTACTGGGCGTTGATGCTCCAGTCGATGCCCAGGGTTTTCTCGACGGAGTCCTGGACGCTGAAGACCTCGGCTTCCACGAGGATCTGGGGCAGTGGCCGGTCGAGGGTCTGGAGGATGGCGCGGACCCGCTCGTGCTGGTCCGGGGTGCCGGTGACGATGATGGTGTTGAGGGTGTCGTCGCTGGACACCTTGATGTCCTTGACCTGCTCGGTGATGACCTTGGCGGCGGTGCTGGGCCTGGCGTAGCGGAGCGTGTACGGCTCCGTGACCGGGCCTGTGGGCCTGGGCCGGGGCCTGGGCTGCTCGGCCTGCTGCGGGTCCTTGCGGTCCAGCTGGCGGACAGCCTGGGCGATGAGGAAGCTCGTGTGGGGGGTGGCCCTTACGATCAGCTGGTTGGTCTCCGGCAGGGCAGCGATGGCGACCTGTGCGGTCCCAGGGCCGTCCTGGGGTTGCGGTACGGGCCCTGGGCCGGCCTGGGGCTGCGGCTGCTGCTGAGGCGGCTGCCCTGCGGGTGGCTGGTTCTGGGGCTGTGGCCCTGCCGGGGCGGGTGTGCTGCCGCCGAAGAGCCTGGCCAGGGCCTCGGCGACTGCCTCGGCGTTTGCGTGCTGGAGGGTATAGACCCTGACGACGGTGCCGTCCCACCCCGCGGGCCGGAGGACCTGCTGGCCCTGCCCGGTGGGGGCCCTGGAGGCGATGAACACGCCCGGGACGGTCTCGCGGATGACGAGCCCGTAGGCCTGTTCCAGGACGCTCCATGCAGCCCGGAGTGGGGTGTTTCGGAAGTGGACGGTGGCCCTGGCGTCCTCCGGGACGCTGGGGTCTACGGTGATGCCGGCGCCTGCGGCGCGTGCTGTGGCCTGCAGGACGGCGGCGAGGGGTGCGGAGACCATGGAGACGGTGACTGTGGGTTCGGCAGCGGCCGCGGGGTGTGGCGCGCCTGCCGCGGCGGCTGCCAGGAAGACTGCAAGCGCCAGGATCACGGTTTTTCTCATCTCCCGACCCTCCCTGTCGGACTGGGTTGCTGGCCGATGCGGACCACGGTCTTCCTGCCTGCTGCATGCAGGGTAACGTGGTCCGGGGTGATGGAGACGATCACGAACTCGCCGGCCTGCTGGCCGGCCTGGAGGACGTGGACCTGGTTGCCTGTGCGCAACACGGCGTAGGTCCCTGCCGGGCCTGTCGCCAGGCCGAGGTACTCGACCTCCGGAGCTTGTTCTGTCTGTACAGGCGGCGCCGGGGGTGCTGCGGGCCTGGCGGGCTGTTCCGGCACAGGGGGCAGCGGCAGCTGGGGTGGTGGAGGGGGAGGCAGCTGGCCTCCAGGTGCCGGGATCCCTGGGACCCTCGGGGTCCTCGGGGTGTCCTCGTTTTTCCGTTCCAGGGCTTGCCACTGTGGCGGTGGCGCCATGGGGTTGCGCTGCGCGGCCGCCGTCCGCGGCGCCGGTGTCGGGGCCTGGAGCTGCGGTCGGGAGGGAACCGTGCCCGCAGGTCCCGGGGGCGTGACCGGCGCCGCGGGCGGGGCCGGAATGGGCATGGGGCTGGCTGCCGGGACGATGGCGGCGGCCAGGGCTGCGAGGAAGATGCCTGCTGGTTTCACTGCTGACCTCCCGTGGGGGGTGGTGTCTGTGGGCCCGGCGGGCCTCCATCGAACAGCAGGACCACCGTGGCGGTGAGCTTCACCGTGCCTGGCTTTGCGGGCAGGCGTTCGAGCGACAGTTCTTCCACGGCGCCTGTGGGGAGGCCGGCGAGGGCTTTGACGATCCCGACGGCGCCCTCGTAGGAGTGCTCCACGGACACGTTCATCCTCACCTGGCTGGCGATGGGCTGCCCGCCGGGGGGCACGAACTGGCCGGGAGCATCTGCCCGGACCGAGTAGCCTGTCTGGGCGGGCAGGAGGGTGGCGACGGAGGCCACCTGCTGCCTTGCCTCGGTGACCGGGGGCAGGGCCTGGACCTTCTCCTGCTGGAGCTTTCGGATCCTGGCGCGCATTTGGGCGGTCTCGGTCTGGAGGGAAGAGACCTCCTGGGCGAGCCGGGACGCCTCTGCGGAGGCGGGCTGTCCGATGGCGGCGAACACTGCGGCAGCGCCTGCGGCGCACAGGACTGCGACGAGGAAGGCGGTCCTGGACGTCATGGCTGCAGGGTGGCTTCGATCTGGAACTTGTACGAGGCGGCCGGTGTCTCGGCCCTGTCCACGGCCTTGATCACCACGGACTGCCAGGCGGAAGCTGCTGCGGCGGCGAGTCTGAGGACGGAGTCCCTGGACAGGGCCTGGCCGTCGATCTTGACGGCTGTCCCGGAGATGTGCACGCGGTCCACCCACAGGTCCTGTGGGACGATCTGTGGGAGGTGGTCGAGCACCTCGGTGCGGGCTGCGCGCCTTCTGAGCTCGGCGAGGGCGGCTCTGGCCTGCTGCTGGCGGGGCCCTTCCAGGCGTGCGAGCTGGGCCTGGAGGACGTCGCGCTGGGCCCTGAGCCCTGCGGCTTCCTGCCGCAGGGCGTCGGCCCTTGCCCGTTCGCCCATGGCGTGCGCGGCGGAGGCCAGCAGGAGTGCGGCGCACGCGGCGGCGGCGGCCTGGGGGGCCCATGGTGCAGGCCCCCGCAGGGCGCTTGCCAGGTCGGAGGACCTCGGGGCTTTCCTGGAGGCGGCTCCTCTGGCGACGGCTTCCGCGGCGTGCGCGGTTTCCAGGACGGAGTCCGCCTCGATCCCGGATGCGCGGACCAGCTCGGCGACCCTGCCGGCTGCGGGGCCTGCCAGTACGACCCTCTGGGGGGCTTTCCCTTCCCGGGTCAGATAGCGGACCGTCAGCTCCACTTCTCCTGCAATGTCTTCTACCTTTCTGGCGGCCACGGTCCTGGCGAGGAAGGGAGCGTCGGTGGTCCCTGCTGCAATTTCCGCGCCGGTGCTTGAGAGGGCGGCCACGAGGCAGAAGGCCCGGCGTGCTTCGGGCAGGCGGAGGAGGGAGAGGGCTGCGGGCTCGACGGCGTCGATGCGGAGCCCTGCCCGCTCGCCGGCGGAGAGCAGCCTCCTCACGGTTTCCTTGCTGGCGGCGCAGACCCACCAGGGCCCTCCTTTGGCGGCCCCGTGGGCGTATGTCGGCTCGGCGTCCTGGACGAGCTCCCTGGCTGCGGAGGCGGCCCAGTTCTTGTCCTCCGGCGGCTCGTGGGTGGTCTTGATGGGGGCGGTGAGGGCCGGCAGGGCGGCTGTGGCCCGGGCCTTTTTCTGCCCGGTCCCTTTGAGGAGCGAAGAGAGCAGGTCGTGCCACTCTTCCTCGGACAGCTGGTCGAGCTGCGGGGTGCAGGGCACGGAGGCGGTCCTCGTGCCTGCGAGGAGCACGGCCTCTCCTGCTGCGAAGGCCAGGGCAGCGCGTGCCGGCATGGCTACCGGATGGTGCGGGTGAGGGTGTAGGTGGCGCCGGATCCGACTTCCACGACCCTCCACTCGAGGGTGACTTCGCCCCCGGGGTCCTGGTGGAGGGTGATGGTGCCGGACTCGGCCTCCCCTGGGTTGATCCGGCCGGCGTACCCGGACGGGTTGACCCGGGCGACGGAGAACTTCAGCTCGCTGCCGCCTGCGGTGACGCGGAGCCTCAGCAGGTCAGTGAGCACGGTGCGCTGCCCGGTGTTGGAGAGGGTGTACTGGACGACGGTGCCGGAGGGTGTCCTGGTGGCGGCGACCTGCCAGTCGAGCCAGTCGGGCCCGCTGCCGGCCTGGGCGTGCTGCGGAAGTGCCGGTCTCTGCTGCGGGGGCATGCTTGAAGGATCGAGGCCCCTGAACCTGGCAAGCCGGAGGAAGGTTTCCCTCTGCTGGGGGGACAGGGTCTGGAGGAACTCGAAGAGCCTGCCGAGGCTGAGGTCTCTCATGAGTGCAAGCAGCAGGGCTTTCTGCTGCGGAGAGAGGGTGTTGACGAAGGCGTCCCACTCCGATGCCGGGGCCGGCTGGGCGGCCGGGGTGGGGGATGGCTGGGGCGCCGGCGCGCGCGTGCCCACCTGGGTTGCGGGCCTGGGAGGCTGCGGCTTTTCCTCCGGCTCTGGGGGAGCGGAGGAGGTGACGACGTACTTGTGGGTGGTCCTGGGCTGTGACGCGATGCGGGCCCTGAACAGCGCCCGGACGTCGGCCACGGAGACGACGATGTCTGTGGACCCGCTTCCGGCCCTCGGGCGGAGCATGACGGTGCCGCCGCTGACGTCGACCAGCTCCACGATTCCGGGGTTGCCGGTGGCGACGGCGTTGACGGCGTCCTCGAACTCCAGGATGGTGAGGAATCCCGGGACGAGGAGGATTTCTGCGGGCCGCTGGGCCAGCCTCTGGAGGTACAGCCGGACGGTCTGTGCCCGGGCGTGGCCCTGGGGGTATGCGAGGGCGCCCGCCACGGCTGCGGCGAGCGCGAGGACTTGCAGCGCTCTGCGCATGTTGCCCTCCTGAGTCCCTCCCGTTTACCCGGAGGGGATTTGGACTGTGCGCTGGAGCCTGCGGAGCCTCTGGTCGAACTCCTGGGGCCTCAGCGCGGCCGCTCTTGCCACCTCCTCTTCCACGACGCCCTCTGCTGCGAGGCGCGCCAGAGACTCTTCCATGGGCACAGACCCCTGCTCGGCGTCGATCTGGATCTGGCTTGCCAGCTGGTGGAAGCTGCCGGAGCGGATGAGCGCCCGGCATCCCGGGGTGCCGGCCATCACCTCGAAGGCGGCGACCCTTTGCCTCAGGGGGTCGGTCTCCTGCCGGCCCGTGGCCCTGGGGAGCAGGATCTGGGTCACGACGCCGAGCAGGCTGCTGGCAAGCTGGACGCGGGCCTGGGCCTGGTCGCTGGCGGGCAGTGCGTCCACGATGCGGGACGGGACCTCGACGGCGCTGGCGGTGTGCAGGGTGGCCAGCACCAGGTGGCCTGCCTCGGCGATGGACAGCGCGGCCCGCATGCTTTCCGGGTCGCGCATCTCGCCGATGAGGATGACGTCAGGGTCCCCGCGGACCACGGCCCGCAGGGCCGTGGCGAAGTCTTCGGTGTCCCTGCCCACCTGTCTCTGGGTGATGACTGCCAGGCCCGGCGGGTACCGGTACTCGATGGGGTCCTCGATGGTGACGATGTGGCACGCCCGGGTGAGGTTGATGTGGTTGACGATGGCGCTCAGGGTGGTGGACTTCCCCGCCCCTGTGGGCCCGCTGACGATGACCAGCCCTGCTCTGTGCCCGGCCCACTCCCGGACGGCCTCGGGGATCCCGATCTCGTCCATGGAGGGGGGAGCGTCGCGGAGCCTGCGCGCGGCCACGGCAGGGCCTTCCGAGCACCAGTAGGCGTGGAGTCTCCATGCGCACCCTGCCATCTGTACCGAGTCGTCGAGCTCGCGTCTGCGGAGGAATTCCTCCAGGGACCTGCGGCCGAGGGCTGCCTGGACGAAGTCCAGCACGTCGTCCTCGGAGGGGGGTGGGACGTCGATGCGGGCCATGCTGCCGGCCACCCTGATGGCGGGGCGCCCGCAGGTCTTGATGTGGACGTCGCTGGCTCCCCTTTGCACGGCCTCCTGCAGGATGAGCTCGAAGCTGCTGGCTACGGGCATACCTGGACCGGCACCCCCTGGGTGAGCCAGACGGTCCACCGGAAGCTGCCTCCGGGCCTCCAGGACACGCCGATGTCGTTGCCCTGCTGTTCGTAGTCGAAGTCCGCGGGCCACTGCCCTCCGGTGTAGGGAGCGAGCCCTGCGGGCATCTGCCCCGGGCCCACCTCCCGCGGGTAGCACCCGCTGGCCATCTGGTAGGCGCTGACGGCCATGAGGAGGCTGCTGGCGGTGGCACGGGCCGTGTCCTCCTGGGCCGTGGCGCGGCTGGTGGCGTAACGGGGGACGATGATGGCGGCTAGGATTGCGAGGGCTGCCACCACCACGACGAGCTCCACGATGCTGAATCCTGACTGGCCGGCTCGCATGAGGTGCCTCCTCAGGGAACGGAGCATGTGGCGAACCCGCCGGAGCACACGTACACCCCGGAGGGGGTGGCGGCGATGACGCGGCCCGGGGACAGGGGGCTGGTGACGGAGACCGCGTAGCCGTGGCCGGCGAGGGCGCCTCCGGGGGAGCTGGTGACGGTGAAGGTGTTTTCGTTGGGGCTGAACACCCTCTGGGCGTCGGCCCAGGAGGGGAGCAGGAGGACCTGGGACAGGGCAGCTCTCAGCGCATCGTACGCGGTCTGCCCCGACCCTGTGCCTGGCAGCCCGGAAAAGCTGCCGTTGCGGGCCTCGTAGGCGGAAATGCCGCTGCGGACGGCGCTCATGAGGGCCATGACCCTGGCCTCCGCGGCGGAGTTCCTCTGGCTGAGGTAGTTGGGGACGATGAGGGAAGCCACGATGGCCAGCATGGCGATCACCACCATGGCCTCGACGAGGCTCCACCCGGCCTGCGCGCTTCTCGGCATGGCCGTCACCTCCCTGACGCTGCGATGGCGTTGCCGAGCTGGGAGAGGGGGACGTACACGCTGGCGGCGATGAAGGCCACCATGCCGCCGACCAGGATGAGCATGGCGGGCTCCAGCAGCCGCAGCATGCCCTGCACGGCGGTCTCCGCCTCTTCCCGCGCCATTTCGGAGTAGTCTTCCAGCATGCGGGGCAGCTGCCCGGTCTCCTCCCCCATGGCCACGAGCTGGACGAGCATGCCCGGGAATACCTGCGCCTGCTGCATGGCACGCGAGAGGGGGGCGCCGCGGGAGGTGGCCTCCCGTGCTGCGCGCAGCCCTGAGCGGAGGATGGAGTTCTGGGCGGTGCGTTCCACGAGCTCCAGGGCCTCGATGAGGGGCACGCCTGCCCGCAGGAGGCCGGAGAGGGTGCTGGCGGCGTGGGAAACCTGGAGCTTGCGGGTGACCTGTCCCAGCTTGGGGAGGTTCCACAGGATGGTATCGGTCCTGCGCTTGCCCTGCGGGGTCCTGGCCCACCGCAGGAAGGCGTAGACGGCGCCAGCCATGGCTGGCAGGATGGCCCACCAGTACGTGGCGGCTGCGGAGGCGGCTCCCATGAGGACCCTGGTGCCCCAGGGCATCCTGACCCCGCTCTGCTCGAACACCTGGGCGAACTTCGGGAGAGCCACCGCCATCATGACCCCCAGGGACCCCATGGATGCGGCGACCACGATGGCCGGGTACGTCATGGCGCCCTTGATGGTCCGGCGGACCTGCAGGGCGCGGTACTCCACCCGCTCCACCACCCGCAGGGCGTTGGCCAGGGCCCCGCTGCGTTCCGCGGACCTGACCATGTTGCAGGCCAGGGAGCTGAAGCACCGGGGGTGCTGTGCCATGGCCGAGCTGAGGGACTCCCCGGAGTTCACCCTGCGGGCCAGGTCCTCCACGGCGGCGCGCAGGGCCTGGTCCTGCATTTCCGACATGGCCCCCTGCAGGGCGCGGCTGACTGTGAGCCCTGCGTCGATGGCCGCGGCCAGCTGCTTGTACAGGACCAGGACGTTCTCGGCCTTGGGCCTGGAGGGCTTGCGGCCCCGCTGGGAAGTGCGGGCAGCCGGTGCTGCGAGGACCCTGGTGCTCACTGCACAGCCTCCCCTGCCAGGCCTTCGGAAGAGGCCACGCGGATGACCTCCTCCACGGTGGTGACCCCCTGGCGGACGAGCCTCAGCCCGTCCTCGATGAGGGTGGTCATGCCCTGCTTTCTGGCCACGTCTCGGATGGCGTTGGCATCGGCGCCCCTGTTGATGAGGGCGCGGACCTCAGGGGTCACGGCCAGGACCTCCCAGATGGGGGCTCTGCGCCTGTACCCGGTGCCTCCGCACTGGTCGCAGCCTGCCCCCCGCATCTGGTAAGCAGGGCACGCTCCCTCCAGGGCGGCTGCGAGGTTCGGGTCCACGGGCACGCGGGACGCGCAGTTCGGGCACACGCGCCTCACCAGCCGCTGGGCGATGGCTGCCGTCAGGGAGGAGGCGATGAGGAAGGGTTCCACCCCCATGTCCACCAGCCGCGCCGGGGCGCTGGGCGCGTCGTTGGTGTGGACGGTGCTGAACACCAGGTGCCCGGTCATGGCGGCCCGGGTGGCGATCTCCGCGGTCTCCTGGTCCCGGATCTCGCCGACCATGATGATGTCGGGGTCGTGGCGGAGGAAGGACCGCAGGGCCCTGGCGAAGGTCAGCCCGGCTTTCTCGTTGACCTGGACCTGGTGGGCGTGGGGGATGTGATACTCCACGGGGTCCTCGATGGTGAGGATCTCCTTCTCGGGCGAGGCGATGTGGCGCAGGAGCACCGAGAGGGTGGTGCTCTTGCCGCTCCCGGTGGGGCCGCAGACGAGGACCATTCCCCAGCTGGCGCCGATAGCGCGGCGGACCACCTTCTCGTCCCGGGGCGACATGCCCAGGGAGGAGATGTCGCGGACGTCGGCGGTGCGGCGCAGGATCCGCAGGCACGCGCACTCCCCGAAGTGGGAGGGGATGGTGCTCACCCGGATGTCCACCAGCTCGCCTGAGGCGTCCCGGGCCTTGATGCGGCCGTCCTGAGGGAGCCTGCGCTCCGCGATGTCCATCCCGGCCATCACCTTGATGCGGGTGATGACCCCGGGCAGGTCGCTTTTGGCGATGCGCATGACCTGCTGCTTGACCCCGTCCACCCGGGAGAGGACCAGGGCCTCGTCCTGGAACGCCTCGATGTGGACGTCGGAGGCGCCGCGTGCGAGTGCGTCGCGGATGATCGAGCTGACGAGGTTGACGATGGGGGCCTCGCTGGCCCGCATGGCCAGCTCCTCGACGGGGGCCTGGACGGCCGGCTCGTCCTCCGTGACGGCCACGCCTCCAGCGAGGAGGGTGCTGGAGCTAAGGGCCAGCTCGATGTCCTCGGCGGGGACCGCGTAGAAATGGGTGTCCTGCCCGAGGACCCTGCGGATGGTGTCGAGCAGGGGGAGGTCCTGGGGGTCTGCGACGGCCACCGCCCTTGCGCCGTTGCCGGTGCGGACCGGGACTGCGCGGAGCCGCCGCCAGTCCAGCAAGGGGGCCAGGTCCGGGTCTACGTCCCCCGGGGTGATCCTGCGTATCTCTTCAGTCATCCCCCGCCTCCCGCCGGGGGCCGGCCGGCCCCCGGCCAGGGGGCCGGCCGGCTCGAGACTGTTACGGACAGGTGGCAACGAGTGCCTGGCCGTCGGGCGTGCCCCTGACCCGCTGGCCGGTGCCGCCGTCCGGCGTGGCGCAGATGGTGTACGTGGTGGGCGGTGTGCCGGTCGGAGTGTAGGTGAAGGCAGACACCCCTAGGTCCGTGGTGTTGGCCGGCAGGTTGACGTAGGGGGCCAGGGCAGTCCTCAGGGCAGCATAGCTGGTTGCGTTGGGGTAGCTGCCGTTGTCCGCGGAGAACATCGCGAGCCCCTTGCGGACTGTGGCGATGGCCTCCAGGGCGCGGGAGTCCGCGGCACGCTGCCGCTGGGACAGGAAGTTGGGGATCATGATGGCGGCCAGGATCGCGATGACGGCCACCACGATGACGAGCTCAACCAGGGAGAACCCCGCCTGGTCACGGGGGGCTGCTTTGCGCAAAGCGCATCACCTCCGTCAGAATATGTCTGGCGCATAGCGTATACCAAACAGGCAGCAGAAGTCAACGGGGCCCCCGGAGGGGGCCTCCGGGGGCCCGAAGGCCAGTCGAGGGCCCTCAGGCCGGAGGCGACGGGGCGGCGGGCGCGGGCAAGGCTTGATGGACCGAACGAAGGTGCGTATAATCGGGGCACAATGTGGGGCAGAACGGCGTCCACCGAAAGTCGTGCTCCGGGAGATCGCGGGCCGGGCAATTGCAGCGGTCGTGGGCACGTTGCCGCCTGCAGGAGGCCCGCTCGGGGCCGCGCTTGCGGGAAAGCCCGTGGTCCCCGACCACAAGCTGTTCTTCGTGGCCACGGACACAGAGGACGAGGCGCACTACCTGTGCGCGATCCTGAACAGCAGCGCATGTGTGGAGCTGCTTGTGGCATGGAGCCCGAAGAGGCATGTAAGTGGCAGGGGCCTCCTGGACCTCCTGCGGCCTCCTCGCTACGACTCGGGCAACGCGCGGCATTGCGAGCTGGCCCAGCTGTCGATGGCTGCGCATGCAGCAGGGGGAAGGCTGGATCAGAAGCTGGCGAAGGAACTGGACAGGCTCGCCATAGAGGTGCTCTCGGGGGAAGGGCAGGACGCGGGGTCCGCGAGCCCGGAGTGAGCCGGGCCAAAGCCAGACCTGCAAGGTGCGCCACAGGACCAAAGGCTACGGCTGGCACCTCGGGGGATCGGGAGGGGCGATTTGCGAGAATCTGGTGTTAGGTGGATGGGCGTAGATCGTGCAGAATATCGCCGCCTCGACGTCCAGGCCCGGGTAGGTGGCGCCCGGGTACAGGATCCCTCCAGGCCTGTCACCATGTCCCCAGAAGCGCAGTGCGTGCAGCATCTCGTGCACCACGGTGGCGAGGCCCACGTCCGGCCGCAGCTCGACCGCGGAGCCGTACGACGTGAAGTAAGCGCAGCCGAGCAGGCCGAGATTGCAGGGGTCGTTCGACGCCTTGACGAGGATGTACCTGTCCGCAACACCTTCCACGAGCTGGTAGGAGCCCGCGGTCACCATGTGCCAGTACCACTCGGCCTGCTTGAGGAAGGGATCGAGCCGGCTGGACCACGGAGGCGAACGGTCGACTGTATAGACAATGGTAGGCCCGGCCCACCTCGGAACTGGCCAGTCGTTAGCCGTGCAATCGGGCTGCTGGCCCGGCGGAGCCGCGTAGATCATCTTGCACGCCAGATCCCGGTCAAACTCCGACGGCCTCACCAGCCACAGCAGCTTCTCCTGGCCGTCGCCAACCTGGACCCTGGTCCTCAGAGTGGCATACCCCGGGGAGGACACGGTGACGGTGCCCAGCCCTCTGAAGGAGGTCTCCATCCGGAACCTTCCGTCGGAGCCTGCCGCGACCTGCTCCCCTGTTTCCTGGAGGGTGATGACGGCCCCGCCCACGGGGGTGCCGCTGATCTTCGTCACCCTGCCGTACAGCGGGGCTGGGGCGCCTCCCCCGCCCGGACCCGTCCCCGACCCGCCGCATGCAGCGAGGGCGAGGACTGCTGCGCATGCCAGGACGATCCCTTGCTTGCTCACCTGCACACCTCCACGCATGCTCTCCCAAGCCTGGTTGTCACCACGCGAGCGGTCATCCCGTGAGACGAAGCGACGATCACCTCCCCTTCGGTGGCCACCATGACCGGTGCCGAGGGGTCCCTCTGCACCGTGTACGTGTCGGACGGGTACGTGGTGGAGGAGACGGTGACGGGGCCTGCAGGTGCTGCCGCGTTGCGGACCGCGCCCAGCTCGGAGGTGACGTCCACCCACAAGCTGCCTCTCAGGACCTCGGCGGTGGGGGGCCACGACCCCCTGGTGAACCGCACCCTGGCCTGGGTGTTTTCCGAGGCTGCCAGGTCGAAGGCGCCCTGCAGGAGGGCTGCCACGTGTTCGGCGGCGGCCCTTGCCCTGGCGGCGGATGCCGCCCTGGCGGAGGAGATGACGGAAGCTCCGGCGAGGATGGCGATGAGGGCGACGGCCAGCAGCACCTCGACGATGGTGAGGCCGCGCTGCCTGGGAGTTACCTCACGGCCCACGGGTCCTTCACCACCCCGGGGTCGTCGGTGATCAGCACCGGCGGCGTGATGGTGATGGAGACGTACTCCGGGTAGGAGCAGACTGAATCCAGATCGAAGTCAGACTGCTCGCAGTGCGGGTACTTGAGGTAGATCATCGAGTCTTCCGACAGGAGAGTGACCTGCCAGAGGATGTTCTGTTCCCGTGCGTTGCCCGTCTCGGCCCTTGCCCAGGAGTGCACCGCGAGGTCGAAGTAGATCCTGGCCTCTGCAGGCCGGTTTTGGTCTCCCGGGGTCCACTCCCACGCCCTGTAGTTTGCAGCCCGGATGTGGGAGTAAGTCCTCCACCTGGACCGGATGGGGGCATCGAAGATGCCGCCGAACTCCGCGCCTCCGAACCCGTAGACCTGGAATGGCACCGTGTAGGGGTCGTTCTCGATGGCGGGAGGCATCACATTTCTCAGTGCGGACACGAGAGAGCTCAGGGCGCCGCCCCAGCCGTAGCGGCTCTGGTTGACCAGGGAGGGCAGCAGGTCCTTGCGGATCCCGCTGGTGCGGCCCGTGTCGTATCCGGGCACAGCGCAGTCCCAGCCGTCGGGGGTCTGCTGCCTGCACCCCTGGTCGAGGATGTTCTGGGGGATGCTGTCCTTGAGGATGGCGGTCATCCAGTTGTGGTGGAACCGCCCCATGGAGGTGGCGGTGAGCATGAGCTGGACGCGGATGCCGTGGCGCCGGGACGCCTGTGCGAGGGATGCGGCGACCTCCATCATGCCCAGGATCACGAGCGTGGTGGCGGTGAGCACCCCGATGGCGATCAGCAGGGCGAACCCGTTCTGGGACCGGAGGATGGCTCTCATTACGGGATGGTCCTCCGGACGGAAGCCGTGGCGACGTGGGTGAGGCCGGGGTGGACCAGGGAGGCCAGGGCGTGTCCTTCCCTGGTCCTGAGTGTTACGCGTCGAGGCGCGACGGACGGATGCGCTGGCATTCCTTCGAGGTTATACGCTTCGAACCTGCCGCCTTCCTGCCAGGGGAGGCGGTCCTGGGGGCCCGTGGGCCCCTGGGTCCTGCGGAGACCGCCCTGGCCGAAGCTGTACGTGACGATGGCGCCCCCGGAGCCCTGCGGGCCGGGGACCCACAGGGTTGCGGAGGTTCCGGAGACGGAGAGCGGGACTGCCCCGGAGACTTCGCGGAGGACGTTGGAGGCTTGAGGGGCCTGCGGGGCGGTGGAGGCTGTGTGCCTGCCCTGTGCGGAGAGCACGCCGCGGAGCAGGGTGACTGCGCCTGCGGCGACGGCAGCCGCCAGGGAAGCTGCGAGGACCACCTCGACGAGGGTGAAGCCGGGAGGTTGCAGCTTCTCTTCGTAGAAGGCAGCAGCGCTTCTCAAGAGCTACCTCCCAGGCTCGTGCCTACGTAACGGTATCCACAGCCACGTCTGGGTTCCCACCCACTGCCCATTGACGAGATACCGGGGCCTGTAGCTGTCCGGGACGAGAGTCCAAGCAGGGGTAGAATCCCAAGTGGCTTGCCAGCGGCTTGAGATCGTCCAAGGTGGCGGGGTGTTGCTGGTCGGTCCGCTGTACTGTCTCAGGCTTGCCCCCATGGCCCTGGCGAACTGCACGGCCTGCGCGGCCATGAACAGCATCTCACCGGAGGAAAGAGGCCCACCACCCTCGGGATACCCAGTCACGGCACCGAACAGTGCGAGGACCGCTTGCCGCCCGTCAGGCAAGACGTACACGCTGGCCCAGCAGGTGGCTCCGTTGCCGCTTGCGCAGACGTAGATGTACGTACCGCCGGCGTATCCGGGCAGCGGTGCCGGGACGGCCGACAACACGTCGTTGTTGTCCCATGACTCGATTGGAATGTTCGGCAGCGGGTCGAACCCTGCAAGCAGGTTCGAGGGGTCCCTCACCCGCCACCGGTTCGGATAGCAGCGTGGGACGTCGTCGGAGGTGCATCCGGTAATGCCGATCTCAAATGGCCTGGGTTCACCGGATGGGATCTGTCTGGAGTAGGCGGCGTTCTGTCCGCCACCGCCGGTGGGCATGGTGAAAGTGGCGGCTGCGCTTCCGGTGCCCTCACCGACCCTTGCCACCACGCGCGCCACCCAGGTGGTGATTCCTGAGGAGTAAATCCGGTTCCCGTTGGCGTCGTAGAACTCGAAGATGACGGACCCGCGTCCCGGGTACACCTTCTGGGGGTTGCGGCCGTCAACGGTCCGGTACAGCCCGTCTTCCTGGGGGAGGTAGCTGACCTGGTAGGTGAACTCCCGGCCTGCAGAGGGGTCGGTGGTCCTGATGAGGGCGTGGAACCCGTTGCCGCCGCAAGAGCTGCTGACGCATCCGGGGTTGACGGGCTGGACGTAGGTTGCCGAGGACAGTTCGCGGAGCTGCTCGAACAGGACGCGGGACGCCGGGCTGGCGGCGCTCCTCGCCTGGGAGATGCCCTGCCCGGATGCTCTGTACAGCGCCGCGGCGGAGAGAGCGACCAGCGATGCCACCGCCAGCGCCACCACCGCCTCGACAAGGGAGAACCCTTTCTGGCTCCAGGCTCGCATGGCAACCCCCTAGCCGTCTTCCGGGGAATTATATCCAGCAGTGTGCAATCTGTCAATCGTTCAGGGCGAGTTAGGGGCTATCACCCGCAGAGCGGGGATGGGAGCGGCCGTGCTGGCGATCTCGTAGACGTCTGCGGTCAGCCTGCTGGTGGGCATGGAGCATCGGCCCTGGCAGGAGGAGTTGGTGACGAGCCGCGCGGACCAGGGGGAGCGGTCGAGGGTGACCCCGCTGGCTGCGGTGGAGCAGGTGGTGCCTGCAGGGGGGCTGGAGCAGATGGGGCCCGTCGCGGACCGTACGGAGAGCTGGTTGGCGTAGGCCCCGATGTCGGAGATGTGGCGGGTGAAGTCGCCAGAGGACCTCGTGACGGAGGAAACCCTGAGGACCATGGGTGCGGCGCCTGCGGCGACGAGGGCTACGACAGCGGCTGCAGCCAGCACCTCGATGAGGGTCAGGCCGCGCTGGGACATGGCGTGGGGTTTGGCGGTTCTGTGCTTCACCAGTTCGCCCACCCGCAGTTTGCGACACCGAAGTCCCAGATGATTTGCATAAAGTAGCCTGCGAGGTACTGCCTTGGGTGCCGGCCTGAGGCTTGAGCGGCCCACGCTCCCTGCTGATTCTTGCAGGAGTACCAGACGTTCCCTAGTGTCGCTCCGGTGTGCCATATACCCTGCCAGAAGTATTGCCACGTGGCCCACGGAGGGAGCCGAAGGCCGTTCCCAAAAAGCAAGCCGCACCCGCCGTTTCCGCCGCCCGGGAGGATTACGCAGCGGTACTCATCGGTGTGACCACAGGTTGGACATAGGTCGAAGATATGCCACCCCTCCTTCGGCGTGGCCTGCTGCGCGCTGGGTATCTGGCGAGCAATCTGGGACGAGTCCTGTCCCCCTCCGGTGCCGACTGTAACCGATGCCGCTGCGTACCGGGTGCGCTCGTTGGCCCCGGCACGAACCACCAGCCTTGCAATTTCTGCCGGGTTGCCGCTCGGGGGCCATGGGCTTCCGTCAAGGCGGTAGTACTCGAACGTGACCGAGGTGGTGGAGAGCTTCTCGGGGTAGAGGGTCCCCGCACGCCGGTAGACCCCGTCCTGTCGGGCTTCGTAGGTCACGGTCTGGTAGGTCTCCTGAGACCCATCGCCTGCTGCGTTCACAGTCACAACGGTGAACGATGTGGGGCTGGCGCTGGTGAACCTGGAGGCCCCGGAGACTTCCCTCAAAAGCTGCTGGAGTTCTCTAGGGATACCAGTCTGCTCGGATGATTCGGTGACGGTTGCGGTGGTGCGGGTTGCAGACCCTATCCATGCGGCCACGGAGGCTGCAAGGAGGGCGGAGACGGCGAGTGCCACTAGCGCCTCAACCAGCGTGAACCCCCGCGATGTGCTGAGAGAGGACACGATGGCGAGCCTCCCTTCCCTGGCCTTTGAACCCGAGCGTCTTGGCGGGATTCTACCTGGGAATGTGCAATCTGTCAAGACAGGAGGCGGCTGCCGGGCCGGGGGGCAGAAGGGCGGCTACACCACGTGGTGGAGTTCCCGCAGAGCCAGCATGGCTGCGCACCCTGCCGAGACCTCATCGGGGCTCCAGGTGCTGCACTTCCTGAAGCGCCCGGACAGGTCGCGCTCCGCTGCTTTGAGCTGGGATGGCCGGAACTCCAGCACGATGAGTCCCCGCAGGGAGGCAGCAAGGGTGCAGACACCGACGGCCCTGCCGAGGAGGTGGGCGGTCCTTGCGTTGCGTGGGTGGGATGGGTTCTCGATGGCGAGGATGGCGGCCTTGCTGCGTGCGAGGGCGCGGTCCACGGCCCGGTAGAGGGCAGCCAGCCGCCGGTTGGGGTCGTCCCCGTTGAGGACGACCCTGTTCCGGAACAGGACCCTGCCGCGTCCGTCCATGGCCACGAGTCCGGCAGTCCTGGTGCCGGGGTCCACCCCGAGGACCGAGATCTTCTCAGGTGGCGGTTTGCCAGGGCTTGAGCGCCTCATAAGGGTCGGTGGGGACCACCCGGAGGCTGAGCACCCGTTCCCGCCAGACATGCACAGTGAGCCCCCGGTACTCCATCCTGACGACGCCCCGACTGGTCCGGGAGACTGCCCAGGGCGGGCCGAGCCTCCTGGTGACTTCCGCGACTTCCATGCCGGGGCAGACCCCTTCGGGGGTCTGGTGGGAGATCCAAGAGGTTTCGACCCACACCAGTTCCTTGAGCGAAGCAAGCTCCGGGAAGCTGTCCTGAGGAGGTGCCTGGCAGTCCGCGGTGAAGCAGGCTGCGACCCATGCGGGGCCGGTGCGGATGACGTAGGCGAAGGCGCCGGGGACGTACCAGCAGGCGTGTGCGAGGCGGAGTTTGTCGAGGAGTTCCGACCCCGGCGGGCCCAGCTCGAAGGGGCCTGCTCTGACGCCCGGGACGACGTCCCACTCCTCCAGTCGCAGCGCTCCCGGGCTGGGGTTGAGGTAGAAATGCTCGCGTGCGTCCCTGGCCGTGCGCCATGCGGCCAGGGCCACCGGGAGAATTGCCGCTATGGGGACCAGCCCGTACAGGAGGCCTGGCGCGAACAGCGACGGGACGAGTGCTGCTCCGCACACGGCGAACAGGGTATTTGCCAGTGCGGCTCTGGAGGCCGGGGTGAGGTTGTCCAGGCCGATGGCGGGGAGCCTCCAGGGGGACATGGCGATGGCATCTTCCGGCCGCATTGCGACCACTGCACCTCCCTGGAAGGGAGTATAGCAATATGGCAGAACAGCATGCAAGGAGGTGGGAGGGGTGGGAGCAGGGGGGCCGCCACGACGAGGGCGGCCCCCTCCTGGGCTGCGGGGCTTGCTAGAAGCCGGTGGAGGTGACCGTTGCCTGTCCGGTGTTGTTGAGGGTGACGGTGACGGTGGCCCCGGCTACGGGCCCCTGCCCGGTGGCGGTCATCTG
>Ga0079995_1057505_pt1 | contig 17287 bp, 22 predicted proteins | sample FaiFalFF_MnMetaG_2_FD_69198 | JGI IMG/M metagenome (GOLD analysis project Ga0079995, IMG submission 69198) | Freshwater microbial communities from Yellowstone National Park, Wyoming, USA - Fairy Falls C (FF_Mn_C) (SPADES assembly) (version 4) | ecosystem: Environmental > Aquatic > Freshwater >...
GGCGGTGGCGCACGCGCACGCGCAGCTGCCACACGCTACGAAGTGGAAGCGTACCTGCGCCAGCTCGCGGTATCGGGCATCTAATCAGGTATACTCTACCTACTATGGTCGCCTATACACATGCAGGGGCGAATCATTTGGACGATTTCTTGGGCGCACTCTCCTGCGCCGTGATGGGCTACGAAGTAAGGCGCGTGCCGAGGCTACCTGATACGCTTGCTGGTCAGGATATCGCCTTCGATATCGGCGGCATGTGGGACGACGCGCGGTATTTCGACCACCACCAAGACGGTAGCTTGCCCTGCAGCGCGGTGCTGCTCTTGGAACACTGGAGCGGCGAGAATAACCTGTTCGATTTGCTGCTTAGATCGCCTGCGCTGGATGACCTGAACGATGCCGATACGCGCGTTGGGATCGCTGGACTGCCTGAGCAGCGCCGTCCAGACCGCGTGAAGCTCCGTGCGCTGCTGGAAGCGGAAAGCGAGCTGCTCAAGGATCCGCGCTTGTGCATTCAGGTGCTACAGCATTTCGCTCACGCACGCGATTTGCGTGCGTTCGTGGATGCGTGTTTCTCCGATTCTGCGCTACAGGGCGTGCTGCAGGCTTCTTTGAACCGCACACTGGCGGCTGAAGAGGAAGAGCAGCGCGTAATGGCCACCATTCAAGTTCGCGAGGTAGATGATTTGAAGATTGGCGTTAGCCGCGTACCGCTTGGACGCATGGTGCAGCGCGCGTTCGAAACGCTCGGCGTGGATGTGCTGATCGCGCCGAATGAACGCGAGCCTGACAAGTTATCCGTCGTACGCGACTCGCAAGGTCGCTACGGCGAGCTGCCAATTGCGGAGCTTTTACCAACACTGGCGAAGAAAGCCAGCTTCGTACATCCAGCGGGCTTCATGATGGTGGTGGCGGTCTCGCTCGACGACGCGCTCACGCTTATTTAGCGGCTAACAGTTCCACAATCGCTTTCGCTACCTCACGCGCGAACCGCACGCGTGTCTCGCGTAGCAGCAGGTACTCCAAGTCGCTGGCGTTGGTGATAAAGCCGATTTCCAGCAGCACGCTCGGCTTCTCACGCTGGCACACCGTAAGACCACGCTGCTTGATTCCGCGATCGATTCGGCCGCTGAACGCGCGTTGCATGCCCGCATGGCACGCTTGCGCCAGTTCGATGCTATGCTCACGCGAGTACCAAGTTTCGTAGCCTTGCGCGGACTTGGATTCAGAAGCGTTCAGATGGATGCTCACGAAGGCATCGGCTTGCGGCATGTACCGACGGCGGGCTTGCAAGCTAAGCGGATGCTCACGCGTTGCCCATAGCAGATGCGCCTCGACGCCATGCTGCGTACGCAAGAGGTACGCAAGTGAGTTGGCATAGAGGGCGGCAATATCCGCTTCGCGATGCTGCGCCGCGCCAAGAAAGCCTATCGCGCCAGGGTCAAAGATGATTCCGCCATCACGAGCTGGTTTCCAACCATGTCCTGCATCAACCACCACGATTGCCATTCTCTGATTCCTCCTTGCTTTGCTTGCTGTTGTTGCCGCGCAGGAGTTGCTTCAACCGCTCACGCAAGGATTGCGGGACGGGGATGCCGAGCCGTGCAAAGTCATCGAGGATTTCCAGCACGCTTTGCGCGGCGTACCACACCGAAATGAGCTTGCTTGCCAGTACCAGCACCTGCGCCAGCTCGCTCAGCTCAGAGTGGAGCATCTCGCCAGAAAACCAGATGAGCAGAATCGCACCCAACGCAATCAGATGCGCAAAGTTCTCGCGCGCGATTTCGCGCACGGAACGCTTCGCAAGCAATCCAGCGGCAACGCTAATTAGTCCGCGCGCGGTCGCAAGCAGCAGATACGCCTTGACCAGCGCAGGAAGCGAACTCCATAGCGCGGTCAAACCCCCAATCATCACTGCGTAAATGCTTGTATGGTCGCGCTGATCCATCGCACGATATACAGCACGCGTCCTGTATATCGCTTGTGAGCATTGCCGAGATTGTAAGCGCTATCCGTGAGGAACGGTTGCAGGACGCTGCGCGGATGTTGATGGAACGCGAGTGCGTCGTGACCGTGTATGCGCGCAGGCTGCTGCATGTGCAGTGCGGCAAGCGAGTTACGCTCCTTGCGCCGTGGGACTCCGCTGCTATGCTGACGCAAAAGCTCCACATCCTCTTTGGCGAACCGCTATCGGCTGAACCGTGCGCTGGATGTCCTGAACATGGAGGGTTTCCAAGCTGATGTTCGCGGGACGCGTTGGTAGCTGGGACAGGCTCCAATACCGCGTGCGCATCGAACCCACGATGCAGGTGACGGATGGGGAAAGCGTCTCAGGGGTGCTGACCGTGCCGTTCGCTCCTAACCTCGATTCGCTCACAGAGTTTCTCAGCCTCACGATTGCGCTCTCCGTTGATAGCCAAGGCACGATTACACGCCAGGCGACGATCCAGCTCGGTGATTGGGGATGGACGCGCACGGATGCGAATGTGACCGCCAGCGCACAGGAGTTAATCCTCGAATTCGAGTCGCCACGCTGGTATGTCACCATGCCCGATGGCGCACCCGTCTGGAATTTCATCTGGAGCGGACTGCGCGTCTATCTCAACGGCGTGTCGGTCGCCCACACGCTCCCGAACAGTGGCAGCGTGTCCAACGACTACTTTGCACCTGCGGGTCTACCGCTTACACTTGCCTATTTGCAGGCGAACGCGACCGCAGGCGAGGGCATCCAAACACCAATCGACTGCGTGACGGATCTGATCGCGGAGACGCGCGTGCGCGTGATTGGCGGCTGGCGCGTACGCGAAACGGCTACCAGCGACTGGACGCCGTTCCCGATTCGCATACCACAGGTCGGCTGGCATGGCGACCCGTGCCATAACCTGACACCTGAATATCCCGAACTCAGCGGGTCAGATACTTGGAACGCCACCATCTCTTGCTTACAAAGTATCGCGGTTGTCCATACCGATCTGGGGAACTCCGTGTGTATCTGTTATTGCCCTAATGGCGTTCCGTATAGGTATATCCCCGTGCATCTATTCAGGCAGACAACGACCATTCAGACGCATGAATCATCGATGTGGATTGTGCCCGACTTGCCCAGACGGTTCATCGCGCTGGGATCCGTACCGCACGAGTATCTCATGTACCGTGCGAAGTTCCCGCAGGTTGGCGTGCAACGCATCTGGAGCGGCATCCATCTCGAAGCCAACTGCCCCCAACCGCGCGAGGTCATTACCATTTGCGATGAGAACAATCGTGATAATCCCGAACTCGTCGTGTTGCATATCCCGCGCGATGAATTCCTGAGTGTTCACGACGGTTCCGAAGGCAATCTGTTAAACGAACCCACTGGTGAACCGCTCTACTGCCCATACCATGCGAGCGTATGGATGAGCCAGTATGAGCAAGGAGCCGCTTGTCCCATCGAGGAACCGCTCACTTGTCCCGTGCCCGATCCCGATATTTGTGGCGACGAGGGTTCGGGCAGCCTCCTCCTTGTGATTGCACCATGCTGCCCCTTCGCGGGGAACTTGGCAGCTCGCGACAGGCGATATGGCGAGACGCATACATGGTTCGTAGACCATAACTGCCACCCTTACTACAACCATGATAATAGTGCCGTGCGCTACTGGAACACGCATGTGGCGCCCTTCTGGAGCTACATCTGTTGGCTGCAGGACTGGCTGCTTGACCGCGACGGCGACGGCGTAGCGGAGCCAACGCCGCTTGCCGATTATTGGCGCCCGCATCAGTGTCAGCATATTGACCATCCCGCCTTGCCAAGTGGGCTCCGCACGCGTCGCAGGAGCTATCTGTTGCTGGATGCGCTCGTTCACGGCACTTGGAGTGGGTGGATTGATGCGTTGTTCGGTATCTCATCAGGCTGGGTCGGTAGCACGCGACCCGCACTTGTAGAATGGCTCCTGCCCAGCGAGGTGACCCTAACCGCTGAATCTGCAACGCGTTGGAACGCCACGAACGCCACGCTGGTGTTGACCGCTATCGGCATCACCGTCACGCCAACCAGCACCACGCACACACTCGAATTCGCGCTGGCGGACTGGAACGCGCCGCCGTTCCTCTATCCTGCCGTTGCCGACCGTGTACGCATCTGGCTGCCCGACACCGCCTATACCAGCATCACCATCGAACTCGTGAGCGCCGAGAACGAGTCTGTCCCCATCGCGACCACACGCGGCACGCATCCCATCCCGCACGGGAACGATACGAAGTACGCAGGCACATGGGTCAGACAGTATGCCGCGTTCGCCGCGGGCTACTCCGAAATCGGTTCCGATTGGGACGGCGACGGCGTGAGCAGCGCGACCTTCGGCGACCCCGCACGCGCGACGCTGTGGCAACTGCTGGGCGCACGCGCAGGCGCCAAGCTCCGCATCACCATCACCCAATCTATCCCAACACCCTACACGCTGTCGTATCCCACCTTCTATCGTGACGCTGCGACAGAAGTCATCGCGACCGATAATGGCGCTCATACCTTTCCCCATGTGCGCAATCCGCAAACGCTCAACTGGGGACTGCTGGAGTACCCGATTGCGGGCAACACGCCCAGCCTGCGCGACCCGCACGACCCCATGACCCTCTATGACGCCGCGGCACTCTATCGCCAGCTCGAACGCGGACTCGACGCCAGCGCCACCATCGATATCATCGACCAGATACGCGCATGGGGATTCGATGATGTCGAGACAGGCGGTCATCCCGCAGGTGTAGTGCGCGTGCGGCAGATGTGCCGTGCCGCGATGCTGCCCTACATGGCGAAGCTGGCGCTGTGGCTCATCAACGACCTGCGCGAGTGCCCCGCGCTCCCCACACTCCCCACACGCCGATTCCAACTCAGCCCCGAATTCGGGTTTACAGGCAATTGGGGACAGTGGTGCTACTTCAGTGCGCCCAGCATGCGCTACTACCTTGCGCCAGATGAACCTGCGAAACTCATGGAGGTGCAGGGTGCGTCGGAAACGGAGCTTACCCTCTACGATCGCGCCGTTGGCAGGTATCACCTCATGCGTCAAGCGGTGGCTTTGGATGGCACAGAAACGCTGCAGCATGCTACCAAGCAGTGGCGCATTCGTGCTGCAAGCCGCGATTTAGCACGCACGACGCCCTTTTTCTCACACGCGCTTGTACCACCAAGAATTGAGAAACCAGAGGGCGGCGCGAAGGTGGTTATCGATACGCGCAGGCAGTGGCTCCATGTGGCGATTGGCAGCACGCTTCGCATTTACCACCTGCACTCAGGCACGCTTATCCTGCAACGCGAGTATGGCGGGCACATCGAGTGTTTAGAGCGTGATAGCAGACTGGATGTGCTGCTTATCGTTGTGCGCGAGGCAGGTGAGCGCACGCTGTATCTCTCACGAGATGGTGGCGATACCGCTCAGGAGGTTTTGCGTATGACAACGGCAGGATTGGTGGTGTGCGTCATCAGTCCACACGGCACTTGGTGCGCGTTCTATCAAGGTGCAAGTGGTGCTTTGCTGGTACGCCACTCGCGCGACGGCGGCGCAACATGGAGCGCGGCGTTGCAGGTGCAGGTGGATGGTACAAACGCAAGTGGCGTACCGCTGGACGCCACTTACGACGCGCGCTACAACGCGTTGGTGCTGGCGTATGAGGATGCAAGCGGCAATAGGCGTGTGGCACGCTCACACGACGATGGCGAGAGCTTCGTCACCATTCTGAGCTGAGATTGGCGTGGAGCTTCTCGCGGAGCTTCTCGATGATGCGCTGGATGCGCTTGGGAGGCTTCGGAGCGCGTTTACCCTTACAGCGTGCTAACCAATCAAAGAGCAGCTCGCGCTCCTCTTCAGGAAGCGCATCGACAGCTTCCATGACATCGTGGGAGAGGATCTCCTCAATCAGTTCGTCCTCGTACCACTCATTCACCTGCGACATACCGAATCATCCCCCAGATGCATATTGTTGAATTATACCATTTAGCTCGCGTACTAATCGCTGGTATGCGGGTGGTGAAACACCGAGGAACGGGCGCGCGGGTAGGTTGCGGCTTGGATTGCCAAACTGATGTGCACGCGCATACGGGACGCGTGTGCCCCAGATGAGCGTGAGGCGGTTGCGTTGGCGCACCGCGTCCGCGCTTGCAGCAATCGCCACGACGCTGTTGCGCAGGCGTCCCGTATCCACCAGAATCTTGCTCTGCCTCGTGCGCCGAACACGCGCTGTGCGCTGGAAACCCGGTTGCGGGTGGCGCGCCCGCACAATGAGTCCCCCTCTTGCGGTTGTGCGCACAATCGGGCGCGCCGCGCGCCCGCCTACCTTGCGAATCGCTTGCTGCACGCTCCTGCGGAGCGTATTGGGCGAGAGCGGCTGCCAACGCGCGCCATCAGGCGCCGTGCTGGTCTCGAATCGTTCCGCCATATCCTGCGCCAGCACCACACGCGCCTTGCGGAAAAACTCCTCCGCCACGCGCTGAGTAAGCTGACTTGGATTGGCAAGCAGTCCACGAAGCCGCACATCGACCTGAGCGGTAATCATGGCGTGAGCGTTTCAGAGGTACGCAAGACCCTGAACGGATAGCACTGGTGAGGATGATCAGAACCAGTCGGCTTCAATTGAATCACACACACCCCTCCTGCTGGCAACTCCGCTGGGAACCGCACTTCGATTTGGTTCGCCGTAAGCACATAGCCGAGATTGATGACTGTGCCATCGGGTTGGATGTAGCGTGCGGAAAGCACAGCCTCTATTCCAATCGGTGTCTTGTCCCCCTCACGGTAGAACTCCAGATATACGAACCCGTCCACATCGTAAGGCAGCACCAGCGCCTCATGGACACCATCATCTGCAAGGAGGCGCGGATATCTACCTACAACGGTTGCGTAGACGAGGTTAGTTGCCAACATGGCTCTTATCCTTGTTGTTCACCATATCCGTAGCGGACGCGTGAGCGCGAAGGTACGCCATCCAGCAGCGCGCTGCCTGTGCAATACTCTTGCACTTGCGAATCCACCATCTCCAGAATCTCCGAGAGCACAGGCTGCTCCTCACGGCTCACGGAAACGCCTTGCAAGCCGAGCAGCTCCCGCACAGCGAAGTAAAACACCCAGCGTTTCAGCAGGTCGCGCGTGCGCTGTGGCACGACGCTGAGGTCAATCGGGAGCGTGTATCGCTTGCTGAGTTCGGCATCGAGGGCGGCATGCGCCTGCTCCAGTGCACGGGCGACGAGCGTCCGCTTATGCTCGCCGCCCGTGATAGCGGTAAGCGCCGTGAGACGCTCCGTGAATTCCTGCGCTGTGAGATACGCCATAATTAGGTCTGCGACGCGTACACGGCGTACCACGCGCCTGCGCCAAAGCCGAGCCGTGCGCGGTAGCCGTACTCATACGAATCGTAGCTGTAAACACTCTCGTGGTCAGGCGAAGTGCGCGCCGTAAACTCCAACGGGACATCGCTGCGCTCCACGCGAATCACGGGTCGATGCGTGTTGCTACCCGCCGCAATCAGATACCAATCGTTATCGTTGATGTACGGCGAGACCACCACCTGCACGGTGTTATACAGCGTGTTCGCCGAGCCAAGCGTGCGGTCGGATGTGCCCGCTGCAACGATGGTTTGCGATTCAGTCAGCTGGCGCGCTGTGAATTCCAGCCGCGGTCCGACCAACAGGTGAGTGGGGCGCACGCCAATTGGGCGACCGTCTGGATCGGTAAACAGCCCCATCGCGGCGATGGCGTCCTGCAGTGCGGTCATGCTCAGCGCTGCAGTGGTGAGGTTCACATTATTCGCGCCACGCGCAGCGGGGTTGCTGGTGAGCAGCGGCTGCCCATCGAAGGTGTTGAGCGCCGTGCCGTTCGCGAGAATGTTGATGAACTGCTCATGCTGGAAGCGCACATACTCGGCAGCAAGGTCGCGCACGCGCTGCTCGATGAGTCCGGTCATATCGTCTTCGACTGCCGTGCGAGGCACAGCGACGGTGGACTCCCAAGTGCGTACGGGGATGATGTGCATGCCACCATCGAGGCTGCCACGCTGCCGTTCACCCACCCATTCTCGTGTGCGTGGCGGATACCAGAGGAACGGGATCCGCGCCTCCGCACGGTTGGTGCTAATGGTCATACCGAGTTCGTTGAAGAGGTCTTGTGGCTCGAACATCGAGAGCGCTTGCCGGAATGCACCCAGCGCGCCTATATCGGTAACTGAGCGGATACCCTGCGTTTGGATGACTCGTGGCATCTGTTATCCCTCCTAAACCGTCGTGAGTTGGATGAGCGCGGTGTTGCCGCTTACGCTGACCACCGTGCCGATTTGCGTGCGTCCTGTTGCTGTGCCATGCACGCGCGGTCGCTGGTTGGTAGCGTCGTAGCCATCGAGGTAGGCAGGCGCGCCGACTTGCGCTTGCGTGATACCGCCCGCAATCGTGGCGTCCACGATGCCGCGCTTCCACACGGTCACCACCTTGGCACCGTTCGCGCCGCCCGTGTTATCCACCACTTCGGTCGCAACGCCAACAATGCGCTGACCTGTAGCCGCGGCAGTGCCAGCTTCGGCGAATCCTGAGCTGTTGATAATCACCGCGGCGCCAACACCGATCACCGCGTTTGCTGCGACGGGATATTCAGCGACGAAGCCCTGCGAGAATTTCATGACTGCACCTCCTTCAGGTTGGCAGCGATTTGCACCAGCTCGTCAGGGAGCTCGCCGTTCGTAACGAAGGAAAAGCCCTTTGCTCGGAGCGCCGCCGCCAGCTCCTGCTTGCGTTCGGCAAGCGTTGCATCGTCCAGCGAGACTGTGCGCACAGCAGGCTTGGTGGTATGTTTTGGGAGTGCGTCAAAGAGCATAATCGCGGCACGAACCACTTCTGGCAGCTCGGTTGTAGTATCTTCGCTGAATTGGATGATGTGTTGCGGATACGCCTGCGCGAGATGCAGCAAGAGTTGCGTCGCGCGTTCGGCTGCCGCAGGCGTGAGCTTGCCTTCGCGTTGATACTTCTCGACGATGCGCTGCACAGCGTGTCGTACCAGTTGCGATTGCGCAAACTCCAGTTGCTGTGCCATCTCCTGCACGCGCGCCTCCAGCTGCGCCGCGTGCTCCTGCGCCGCTTTCAGCTCGGCGCGCAGCTGCTCCACATCCGCTTGCTTCTCGACAGCGATGTTGCGTGTCTCCATAGCACCATCTCCCAGCGCGTCATTCGCGCACACGATATACAACTGAGGGGGCTCGGTTCCAAAGAGCTGTGCATTAGGCACGCGTGGCGTGGCCGTGAGGCTCACCTCGCGCAGTTGGTAGCCGCTTTCCGTTCGTGCAAGCCCAACGCTAAGCCCTCGCACGCCGTTTTCCTCAATGAGCTGATTGGCGTGCGGTTTCAATCGGAGCCTGCCCCAGAGCTGCTTGCCCTTGCGCCACAGCTCGCTTATCCAGCCCAGTACGAGTGTCGGGCGATGCTCCACGATCACAGGCGCGCCAACGCCCGATTCCGCCATTTGCTGGAGCTCATCTTCCGTGATGGTCACACCCTTGTCGGGATATTCGCCTGCTTCCATGAGAAGCGCCTCACGCTCTACGGCGTCCACCTCCGTGCTGAACTCGCCTTTGGCAGGCTCGATGGTGGCGTCCTCGTAGCCATGCTCCTTGAGCCACTTGCGCACATCCTCTATGCTGTAGCGTTTCGCATCGAAGCGCAGGGCTTGCAGCTCGACCTTGCCATCTGCGGTAATGCCCCAGATGACATCGATGCCCTCGCCGAACTTGTCGTTCTCCCTGCGGAACCGCTCGTACTTGCTTGGCGATTCCAGCCGTACCGCGTGCTCCGTGAGATATGGCATAGCAAGCGATATACAACTTGGCAGGCGTGAAAAAATAGGCGCGCCCACTGAGGAGCGCGCCTGCCATGCTGACGGTGCTGAGCCGCAGCAGCGAGGCGGGAAACCTGTCCCTCGCGAGACTGCCGCGCTTACCCTCGCGAGCCGCCTGCTACACAGCCATCTTGGGCTGTGTACGAAATACAGCTAAGGCAACGCTTCTGCATAAGCGTCCGCTTCCGCGCTTGCGAGCGCGATGAGGTCAGCCAGCGCGGCCGCTGGCAAATGGCTCAATTCAAGTGGATGGCGGTGCAGGTAGCGCACGCAAAGCGCCATTATCGCTTCACCGCCCGCTTGGAGGGCTTTTTTTTCGCTTCCGCTAACGCCTCAATATTGTCTAAACCGAACGCAGTCGCAATCGTGTCACCTATCCTGCGCAAGACAGCAATTGTGGTTTGCGGTGGTAGGCGTCTTAGCAACTCAGCGTAGAACTTGCCTGTTGGCATCTCGGCGGCAGGCGGCGCGAGATGGAGCCGCGCGATAAGCTCCAGTGTGCTGGCGAGGTCGCGCGGTATATCAGGCAAGACACGCTCCCACTCCGCCAGCGTGCGCGTATCGGCTGCCGCGAAGAGGTCTGCCACGCTCGGCTCACGGTACTGCATCACCCAGCCGTCGCCGAGCAGGTCAGTCAAATCCACTTCGCAAATGCGCGGCTCGCGTGCGGTAGGCTGCGGCAGCTCACCCAACAGCGATTCCAGCGTCTTAGACATCGAGCGGCCCCACGATTTCTATCTCTTCAATCTGCTCTTGCCCTGCCTGCGCCGACCAGCTCCACTTGGTGATGACGCCTGTGAATTCAGCTTCGGTAGCGAGCGTCGAGCGCGGCTTGATACGCACACGCGCACGATGGTGCAACGGCGGGTTGCCGCTCACATAAAAGTCGAAACTGTCCGATGGGATAAACGCGCGGATACGAATCGTGTATTCCGCTGCGCCCGCGGAGCGCATGCGGGCGTAAGCGTCCGATAACCCAGCGAGGTTCACATTTTGCGAGCGGTAGTCGATGCTGATCTCGCTGCACTTGCCCTCGATTTGCGTGGCAGTGCCCCAAGTGATCGCGCTGCCATCATCCACGCCACCCAGCTGGATGGCAATCGTTGCGTCCCGCGCTATCCTGCGTGCCATAGCAAGCGATATACAACTGGGCTGTATATCGCTTGTGAAGCTGGAAATAGCAGAGGCGCATCTGCGCAACTTTCTCGCGCGTGTGATTGGCGCGCCGATTGTGAGCGTGCCGACAGAGCTGCCTGCCGGGAGCGCGGTTGCAGGCGTGTTATCGTTGCAATCGCGCGAGGCGGGCAAGGCGATTGGCGGCATACGCGCGGTGTATCAGCTGGAGCTGCTCGCAAGCGATGCCGTGCCCGATAAACGGCGATTGATCCTCTACGCCCTCATCGCAAACCGAATCCTGCGCACGGAGCTGGCATCGGAACGCGATTGGCTCCCGATGCTGGATTATCAGGTGTTCCTTGAGGAGCTAAACAACGAGCGCTTGCGCGTGCGGTTGGAGGTGGAATGGAATGCCGATGAGTGAGACGCGCCCACGCCCAGAAGTCAAGCTTCGCACGCTGCCACAAGCGTTCACAATTGCCGCGACAGGTCTTCGCGAACAGCTCTATCATCCGTTGGTGCAGAGCGTGCTGCACATCCTGCGCGAGCTGGTGGCAAGCGGTGGCGCGCGATTGGTAGGTGATGTGCCTGATGAAGAGCGCGAGCTGTTCGCACAGCTCATCCGCACGCGCGATTTCGACCTTGCTGTGCGCCACCTTGCAGTAGCCCATGTGGCGGGCGTATCGGCGGTGGAGATCCTGTGGGGCGAGGATTACATGCCCACGGGCTATCGCCCTGTGCCGCCTGAGCGAATCCAGCTCGGCTTGGACGAGTACGGACAGATTACCGCGCTCAAAGTGGTGAGCAACGCAGGCGTGCAAGACTTGCCGCTCACGCATGTCATTCTCGTGAACGCCTCTACCGCGTGGCATCTCTACGGCGTGCGCGAGCTGCCCATTCATGCGCTTGCGAAGTACCTGCAAGCGTATGACCGTGCTCTGCGGAGCGTGGATTTATACTTGCAGCGGCATGCTGTGCCCACGGCGATTGCCAAGACGCCGCCATCCTACACGGAAGAGGAGCGGCGCGACCTCTATGATGCGCTTGCGAACCTCAAGGACGCGCTAGTAGCCGTGCTGCCCGACCAAGAGACCGTCGTGGAGTTTTTGGAGCCGCGTGGGACTGGCATGAACCTCGCGTTGGAAGTGATGGCGCTGCTGGAGCGGCTGGTAGCACGCACACTGCTTGGCGGCGTGCTGGCGGTGTACGAAGCGCAGTACGGCACGCGCGCCCAGGCACAGGTTCACTGGCAGGTGATGCAGAAGCTCGTGAGCGCGATTCAGCAGCCTATCGAGAGCGCACTCCATGAGCAGCTTTGGTCAAGAGTGTGCCAGTATCAGTTGGGGCGCGAGCCGATTGGCACGCTGGAGCTGAACGAACTGGAGCAGGTGGCAAGCAGCGAGATTCTGCGCAATCTTGCCGACCTCGTGGCGCTCGGTATGGTGGATCCAGAGCGCGATCGCAGCTGGCTGCGTGGTCTGCTCGGATTGGAGAACGATTGATCTGTGCTGTGTTGCGGTTGACTAATCCTCGAACTCCGCGCCATCGAAGTGCGTGGTGTGGTACTCGCGGCTTTCACGCTTCCGCGCGTTTAGGTAAATGCTCTTTGCGACACGGTACACCCAGCCAAGAAAAGTTGACTGCTCAGGATCGTACTGATAGTATCTGTCGTATGCGCGGAGTAGGGTCTCGGTGTAGAGGTCTTCGCCGTGTGCTTGGCTGCCCTGTGCAATCGAGAAGCAGAGTTTGCGGATACTCGGCTCATGCTCTTGCCAAACGCGCCAGAAGGCAGCGGTTGGACTCACATCGATGCCCAGCAGCCGCTGCGCAAGAAAGCGCGGCAGAATGCCATACACATACGCTTGCGGATCATAATCACTGTCAGGATCCACCATCGGCTTGCCTGCCATATCCTCTTCCAGCAATGGCACGAGCACTGTGCGGCAGTTCGGATGTAAAGGCGGCACAAGCTGGAGCTGCTCGCGCCGAACGACCTTACCTGCGAGTGGACGGCACACTTCGCTGGTACGGTCATCCACCACGACGGCGTAGCGGTAGCCCACCACTTCGGGATAGCCTGCGGTCTCGTACACGACGGCGTAGTTGTAGTAGCGTGTGGTCTCCGTGCGCACGATGCGCTCCAACTCATACGCAGCGAGCCTACCGAGTATCTGCGCCACAGCGTCCATCGTGTCCGCTGCTTGCTCGCCCTGCTTTAAGCCCTCAATCACGCGCTGAGCGACCTGACGCGCCTTGCGACGGCTCACGCGTCGCCATACCTCTTGGAGATGTTGCGAGTGCCAATATCCTATTTGGGCTGGCAAGCTATCTTCTGCTTGCGCCATTTGGATACGCGCGTGCCAATTGCGTAGGTCGCGCTCTATCTGCTTGCCCAGCTCTGCAAGCGCACTGCGGAGGGGCGGTATCAGCAGCCGTATGCCGATACGCTCCAGCATCTGCTGCAGCTCAGGTTCCGTGGTGAGCGGATGGCGGCTGAGGTAATCGCTGAGGCGACGCATGCTCGCTTTCGCGCGGTGTTGCACATGCTCCAGCGCGGCGTCAGCAGCATCATCGATGCGCGGCAGTTGCACCATCGCACGATATACAGCACGCATGCTGTAAATCGCGCGTGAGACACAACAAGAAACAGGCACAAGCACGCATATTAGACTATCTTGAGCAAGGTCTTGCTCTTTCTACGGCGTGCGCGCTTGCTGGTGTTGGCAGACGCACGGTGTATGCGTGGATGGAGCGCGATAAGCGGTTCGCCCAGCGTGTAGCGCAAGCACGCGCGATGCCGATTGCACGCGCCGAACGCATGTTGCAGCTGCTCATCGAACGCGGCGATAGGCAAGCCACGCTGTGGTACTTAGAACGCGTTGTACCTGAATATCGCGAGCGCAAAGAGCAAGAGGATTCGCAAAGCGATTACGCGCTTGCATTAGAGGTGGTCGACCCGCCTGCAGTGGATGTTGCCGCGCTGATTGAGGAGGCACTCAGTGAACAGTAATGCGCGAGATTCGCTATGCTGTATCGCGCGTGCAGAAGCAATTTTTGGAAAGTGATTTTCCCAAACTCTATTCTGGTGGTGTTGGTGCAGGGAAGACGATGGCGGGCGTGCTGCAGACACTTCTGATGCCCGCGGGCAGTGTTGGCTGCATCGTGGCGCCGACCTATCCGATGCTTCGTGATGTGGTGCTACCTGCGCTGGAATCGACTGGCGTTATCGTGAAGCGCAATCTGCAAGCGTACGCTTTCGAACTCGCGGGCAATCGCACGGTACTTCTGCGTTCCGCCACGCATCCTGACCGCCTACGCGGCTTGAACTTGGACTGGTTCTGGATGGACGAAGCGACATACTGCAAAGAGGAGGCGTACGATGTGCTGCTTGGACGCCTGCGGCACGACCCGACCCGGTACTGGCTTACCACGACGCCGAAGCGTGATAGTTGGGTGTTCCGACGCATCGTGGACGCGCCCGATACCGATGTGCGCATGATCACCGCGCCCACCACGAGCAATCCGTTCATTTCACCAGAGTTCGCGAAACGATTGATACGCGAGTACGGCACGCTGCTCGCACGGCGCGAGGTGTTCGGTGAATGGATTGATGTTTCGGGCGCGGTGTTCAAAGCAGAATGGATACGGCACGGCGATACGCTCACTGGCAGAGAGTGCTTACGCGTGATGGCGGTAGACTTAGCGATTGGACGGAGCCAGACGGCGCACTACACCGCGATGGTGGCGTTGAGTTATGACCCGCGCGAGCGGATGTATCAGGTGGATGCTGCTGTGCAAGGCAGGTGGAGCTTCGCACAGCAGGTTGCACGCATCACCGAGCTTGCTGCGCAGTACCAACCGCGCGTGGTGCTGATTGAGAGCAACCAGTACCAACGCGCGTTGGCGGAGCATCTCGCCACGCAAGGCGTGCGTGTGAAACCCATCATGGCACGCGCGAAAAAAGAGGAGCGCATCATGACGCTCACGCCACTTTATGAGCTTGGTTTGATTTCGCACGCGAAGCGGTTCAGTGAGCTGGAAGCGCAACTGCTGGCATATCCTGACAGCGAATACGACGACTTGATTGATGCGCTGGCGCACGCGGTGCAATATGCGCAATCAGCGGGTAAGAGTGGCGAAAAACCGAAGGTAGTGAGTAGGCGCGAGAGCCTTTAATGCACAAGGTGTGTGCACTTTGTGCATTTTGCGGCGGTTAGCCCCCGCGCCTCACGCTTTGTGCGGCTGAGGAAGCTATTCCTCTCCCACCCCCTCCAAAAACCCCTCAGGCAGCCGATATGCGCGCTCCAATCGCTGGCGCGCATCCGCCTTGCGGGGAATACGGTTGTGCCGCTCCAGCAAGAATAGAATGCGCGGCGACACACCGTGCTGCAGCGCGAACGACGCATAATCGCTCGCGTCTAGCACCTGCCGCCGCCACTCCGCCAGAGCGGCGCCCAGCGACAAGCCCGACTGCGCCCAAAACAGCTCGAAGCCAAACTGGGCTTTCTCCGCGAGCGGTTTGGGGCAGTCGAAGATGCCCGCCTCGGAAATACTAACGCCGCGCGACGCCAAATAGGCGCGCGCGGCAGGCTCCAACTCCTTCCAGTTCTCGGCGGGCAGATAATCCTTTCGCCCGCCTTTCTCAATCTCGGCGACGACGATGGTGTCGCCGTAGCCGTTCGTGTGAATCCTTACTTTCATCTCATCCCTCCTGTCAGTACCTCCAAGGCGGCTACACAGTCCGCCGCGCTGCTGCAGCGATCCGCGTAGCGCACCTTGTGCGCATACGGCTTCCACGCCTCCAGCGGCTCGCCCTCCATCCACTTGGGCGGGAACCGCCGCGCCCGCGGCTCGCCATAGCTACAGCAATAGACATCGAGCCATGCAAGCTGCTCGATGTTGGGACGGCTGGCGAGCCACCGATACAACCATTCGCCGTCCCAGTCCGCCGCCACGAGCGCAAGCTTGACCTCATAGCGGCGGATGAGGCGCTCATAAAACATGAGCACCTCCTCGTCGTCCACTCGCACCTCCTGCGCGGCTCCCCGATTCGTTTTCATCTCAATCGGGTAGCCGTTCGAGTGGACGACAATCACCACATCCGCGCCCGGCACGCCCAGCTCGGCGACGGCGGCTGCCAGCGCGGTCACCTCAACCGCGAATTTCCCCATGCTGCCGCTCACATCCGGCAACACGAGGATTGCGGGGCGACCGCTCTCCAACCTGCGATCGTGCGTCGTCCACGACCGCAGGTAGCCCGCCGTCTTGAGCGCTATGCGGCGCGAATCCCAGCGGGCGCTGGGCTCCGTCTCGCCGCCCTGCGCCAGCCGCGCAAAGATCTGACGCAGCTGGCGTACAAGTGCGGCGTCGGGCGTGCGGGTGCGAATCGAAGCAAACTGCCCGCCATACGCGCGGCAAGCGGTGTTCGATGCCGCGCTCGCATGGCGGGCAAACTGACGGAGGATATTTCGCCGCGCTCGGCGTACCGCCGCGTCCTCCTCGCACGCGACGGCGGCGGACGGCACGGTACTCGATTCCCGTGGAGCCTCCCCCGCCTCAACGGGCGGGTTCAGCGGCTCATCCCCGCCGCTGGCTTCCCCCGCGGACGGCGCGGCATCCGCGGGGGCATCCGCAGCGCTCGCATTGTTCGCGTCGGCACACGACGCAGGCGCGTCCGTCGCCCGCTCACCTGCGTCGCTACCCGACGCGGCGGGATTGTCCGTCGCAGGTCTGTCATGCCGTGCAACGCACTTGGCACGGCCTGACCTGCGACGGGCACCGACCCGCGGCGGTTTGGGGCGTTCCGCCCCGTCCGAATCGCCCGTGGGCGACTCGGACGGGGCGTCCTGCCGCGAGCCAGCCGCGTGCTGACTCCCTTGCGGGCGCAGCGGCATCTCAGCACACTGACCCGCACCCGTCTCCGCGCCCGCGCTCGCTTGATGCTCACTCTCAAGCGAGCGCATCCAGTTGCTCAATCGCTTCACAAGCGACTGAACAACTGGCAATTCGAGTTCTTCCTCCTCCGACCACACCGCGCACACCACCCAGTTCCCCATCGCATAAATGGAAAGGGAGAAGGGGGGCTGCGCGGTGTGGTCGAGGCTGAGATAGTCCATCCGCCCCTCGTTATATCCAATGCTGGACACAACGAAGGGCAAACCGCCCGCGCGCAGGAGCGGGTCAATCTCTCGCGGGTTCAGCTCCTGCGCGCGAGCGATAAACGCCTTCCATGCTCGCTCGGAGAGGCGAAACTCATGGCGTTTTTCAAACGCCATGCCGTTTCACTTCCCCGAATAAGACCGACGCGGGCTGGTCGCCGCACAACTCGGTAA
>Ga0079995_1057130_pt1 | contig 17255 bp, 20 predicted proteins | sample FaiFalFF_MnMetaG_2_FD_69198 | JGI IMG/M metagenome (GOLD analysis project Ga0079995, IMG submission 69198) | Freshwater microbial communities from Yellowstone National Park, Wyoming, USA - Fairy Falls C (FF_Mn_C) (SPADES assembly) (version 4) | ecosystem: Environmental > Aquatic > Freshwater >...
CAGGGGGATGTTCTCCCACCAGCCCAAGGGGTGCCCGCACTTCGGGCACCGCGAACCCGGCCACACCACCGACTCCCCCCGCGGGAGGCGGTGGACCAGGACGTTGTTGAAGGACCCGAGGGCGAGGCCTAAGAGCGCTGCCAAGATGGTCACGGCTGCTCCTTATACGGGCTGTACAGGTTGGCCGTTCTCCGGATTTCAGGATGCATGTCGAGCCACAGACCGATGCCCCGCATAGCGTTTACCAGGGCCTGCATCTTCTGGGGGTCCCGCAGGGCGGCTGCGGGGTGGTAGACGGGCAGAAAGCAGATGGTTCTGTCCCGGCTTTCCACGAGCATGCCCTGCACGTCGCTGATGCGCATGCCCAGCAGATGGTGGCAGGCGACGGCGCCCGCCACGATGATTGCCCTGGGCTGGACGAGGGCGATCTGCTTTCGGAGCCAGTGGTCGCAGGCCTGGACGGATTGCGGTGGCGGGGGCGCGTCGGTCCGCTTTCCCTCCTGCACGGTCGAGGATCTGCACTTGACGACGTTCGTGATGTATACGGCCTCGGGGTCGAGGCGGGCGTGTTCCCTGAGGAGGGCCCGCAGGAGCTGTCCCGCTCTGCCGACGAATGGCCTTCCGGTCCTGTCCTCGGCGGCGCCGGGGCCTTCGCCGACCAGCATTATGTCGCAGGGGACCGGTCCTTCGCCGGGCACAGCCACTGTCCGGTCTCTGTGGAGCGGGCACCTTCGGCAGAGCTGGACGGCGGCGGCCAGCTCTGCCATGGCGCTGGCCGGGCCTGAGAGTTTCTGGGTAGCAGTGGCGCTCATTTTGACCTGACCTTGGGCGGCGTAATGCCCTGCTGTCCCTGGTAGAGGCCGCCTCTTGCGGCGTAGTCTGCCTCCGGTGGTGCCGTGCCGCGGAAGAACAGGACCTGGGCGATGCCCTCAGAGGGGTGGAGGACGGCGGGGACGTGGTTCAGGTTGGTGATCTCCAGGGTGATGGTGCCAGACCAACCGGCCTCCAGGACGGTGGTGTGGACGAGGATTCCGCTGCGGGCGAGGGTGCTCTTGTTGAGCACCAGCGCCGTGATGTCGTGGGGCAGGCTTATGGTTTCGATGGTCCTGCCGAGGGCGAATGCTCTCGGTGGGAGGAGCAGGGTGCCGTCCCGGCGAGGGCTCAAGCGCTCGTAGTGGTGGCGTGCGAGGCGCTTGGGGTCGACGAAGGAGGCGTCGTGCCGGAGGACCAGCAGTTCCGGAGCGAGGCGTACGTCGTAGCCGAAGGGCTGCAGGCCGAAGCTGATTTTCCCGGCCTGTCGGATGTCCTCGCGGAAAGGCTTTATCATGCCTGCGGCCGCGAGCCTGCGGATCTCGTGGTCCGGGAGGATGCCGGGGAGCGCTTTGATGCTTACCGCCATGCCGCCCTCCTGTAGGCCTGGACCAGGTAAGGCACGGGGTCAACGGGCATGTCTCGGTAGCGCATCTCGAAGTGCAAGTGGGGCCCTGTGGAAAGCCCTGTGGACCCCACGGTTCCGATGACCTGGGCGCAGCCGACCTGCTGTCCGGTGCGGACGAGGATCCTGGAAAGGTGGCCGTAGAGGGTCGCCCAGTCCCCGTGGTGTCTGATGTAGACGACGAGTCCGTACGTGCCGTGCCATCCGGTGTAGGACACGGTGCCTGCCATGCTTGCCAGGACGGGGGTGCCGTGAGGGGCAGCGATGTCGATGCCCCAGTGGTGTCCTGGGTGTCCGCCCATGGGGTGGGCACGCCACCCGTAGGGGGAGGCGAGCCAGCCCCAGGTGGGGGTAACGGGGCAGGCGAAGCGGGGCCGCGCGCCTGCCTCTGTCGTGGCAAGTGCCATCAGGACTGCGAGGATTGCAAGTCTGGCTTTCACCGCATTTTCCGGAGGACGGCGGTCCCGTCCGGGAGGTTTTCCTCGCGGAAGTCCTGGTAGGTGGCGGGGGCGATGCTGCGGGCGATGTGGTAGATCTGCATGGCGACCTCTCGCATCTCGGCGTCTGCGTGCTCGGTGGCGCGCTTTTCGAGGAACTCGCGCCACGCCCGGTGGTTGCCGGTGACCACGATCTGCGTCTCGGTCATGTTGGGGAGGACGCACCGGGCGGCTTCCCTGGCACGCTTGCGCCGTGCGGTCTTGTCCAGGCCCGGGACGGCTGCGAGCTTGGCCTCTGCGATGGCGACGAGCCTGCGGTAGATGGCGAGCGAGGCCTTGTGGTGGGCCTCCAGGAGTGCTGTGGCTTCAGGGTCGTCCCTGAAGAGTGGGGGAGGGACGAAGGCTGCCTGTGACTCGTCCACGAAGCGCTGGCTGAGCTGGGAGAAGCTCAGGTGCCTGTGGCGGACGAGCTCGTGCGTGAAGGAACGGGAGACGCCGAGGATGGCGACGGTGAACCCGGCGTGTTCCAGCACGCTGTAGTGCTGCTGGAGGAGGATGTTGGCGATGTAGTCGGTGTTCCTGGCGGTTGCCGGGTTCGGCTTGTTCCACGACTGGTAGCACAGCCTTCCGGCGAACTCTGCGAGCATGTCCGCGTCGGTGGTGGCGTCGCAGGCCCACTCGCTCCATGGGGCGTTGTCGGCTCGGATGTCGGCCCTGGTGGAGGCGACCAGGAGGACTCTGGGCCGCTTCTCAGGCGAGCCGTGAGACGCGAAGGTCCCGTTCTCTTCTGGTCTGGGAGCCTGCCTGACTTGTACGGACATCGAATGTTACCTCCAGTGCGATTTCGTGGCCGTTGATGCTTGTGTGGACCTCGGCGCTGTCGTGGTCTGCCGAGGGGCATGCGGAGGAGACGAGCTCACGGGCGTGGGTGGTGATGATGTCGCAGATGGTGGCGTGGTCGATGTGGAGGATCAGGTGGTTTCCGGACCGGGCGGCCCAGCTGTATGGGATCCAGCTCGACGCCTCCGGGTCCTGCTCCTTGTCGAGGATGCGGACGATGACGAGCAGCTCTGGGTTGCTGGGGTCCCCGTCGCGGTAGACGGAGACGGACACGTCGTCTGTTGGCGCGTTGGCCAGGATGGCTGCGATGAGGTCCTGGCGAGAGTAGCGGATGCTCAGCCTGGCTTCCATCAGTGGACTGCCTCCTCCCCGTCAGGGGGATTGTCCAGGAGGTGACGGCAGGTCTCGAGCAGTGCCTGAGCGAGGCGGGTTGCTTCGCCCTGGATGGTGTGGGGTGTTGCATCTGTGTGCTCGTTGAGGATCAGGGCTGCGACTGCGCCGACCAGGCCGGCTGCTGCGGTTTCGTAGCGGTCCTGTGGCGGATGGTCGCGGAGTGCATGCTCCACTGCCTCCATAACGGCTGCTGTGACGATGGCGGCAGTGTTCGCGGGCGCCGGCTGTCGGTGGCGGGTGGGAGTGTTCACCACAACGGACCTCCTGGTCTGGTCGTGATGCTGTAACAGCGGGGGCCTGCAGAGGACAGTTCGCACAGGGCCGCCGGGTCCTGGGAGCGTGGGAAGAGGAAGAGGAACCGGCTGGCAACCGGGCCGTGCCATGCCGGCACAGCCAGGGCGGCCAGGAGGGCGATGGCTGTGGCCGCCAGGGTTGCAGCCCAGGCCCCGGAAGACGGTGCGAGGGGGTCCGGCGGTCGGGCAGCAGGAGCTCTGTCCCGGAGAGGCATGCTAGCACTCCTTGTAGCCGCAGGGGCACTTAGCGCAGCCCTCGTCGGCCACGAGGGTCATCTCGTGGCAGCGGGGGCAGATGTCGGCGTTCCTGGTCTGGGTGTGCGTGGCCGTCTGCAGGGCCTGCGGGGCGGCTTCCTCCGCATGCCCGTTGCCGTTGCGCAGCAGCCCGCGGTCCTGCAGGTAGGCGCGCAGTCCTGCGGCGATGGCGTCGGGCACGCTGCGGATGCGGTTCGGTCCAAAGCCGTAGCTCGTGCGGCCGCCGATGCCCTCGAGCTGGTGGTAGACGAGCTCGAGCAGCCTCTGGCTGCCGCTTCCGGGCCCCTTCATCCGGAGGATCACCGAGGACAGCCGGCCGACGGCCTCCGCGAAAGCCTCCGTGTCCGAGCCCGCTTTGCCGAGCCTGACGAAGACCTCGTAGGGTTCCCCGTCGCGCTCGGTGATGGTGACGAACAGGGTCCCGAACTGGGTGGGCACCCGGTAGGTGGGGCCGTCGAGCCTCCTGGGCCTGTCGCGTAGGAGGCCTGCGTCGTCCGAGATGAGCTCCAGCTGTTCCGGTGCCTGCTTGCGGACCGCCTCGAGAGCGTCCGCCAGGGCCTTGACCGTGGCCTCGATGCGCTGCTCGGGGCCTGCGGCTCCGTCCGTGGGGAGGTCCGGGATGGCTGCTCTGGCGAGGGAGTCCACGCGGTCTGCCAGGGCGACGAGCTGGTGGCGGCGCCTGGCCTCCTCTGGGGTGAGCAGGACGCCCTCGCGGCTGCCCTCGCGGTACACGCTGATGCCCTTGAGGCCGGACCTCCAGGCGTGGAAGTAGACGCGTTCGACGGTTTCTGTGGTGGCCTCGCGTGGCAGGTTGACGGTGGAACTGATGGACTGGTCGATGTGCTGTTGCAGGGCTGCCTGCATGTCGACGCGCTTGATGGGGTCGATCTCGTGTGCGGTGACGAAGTGTGCGGGCAGCCTGCTCTTGAGGTAGCCGTGCGGGTCGGAGGTGTCCTGGAGCTCTTTCAGGTCCAGTCCGTGCAGCCGGGCGTACTCGGCCACGAGGGGGTGGAGGACGGTGTAGTACTCGCGGCTGAGCGATTCGCTGCGGCGGATGTAGTAGAGGGCGAAGACGGGCTCGAGGCCGTTGCTGCATCCGGCCAGGGCGGAGCCGCTGCCGACGGGCGGGATGGTCAGCAGGCTGACGTTGCGCAGCCCGTGGCGGCGGATCTTCTCCAGCAAGTGGCCGGGGAAGGTGGAGAAGAACGCCGGGGAGAGGTGCTTTTCCGGGTCGAAGGCCGGGAAGGGGCCCTTCTCCCTGGCGAGCTCCATGCTGGCCCGGTACGCCTCGAGCTTGATGAACTCCTGGAGCTCGCCTGCGGTGCGGATGGCTTCGTCGGAGTCGTAGCGCAGGCCGAGCATGATGAGCATGTCGCCCAGCCCTGTGATGCCTACCCCGATCCGGCGTCCGGTTCGCGCTGCTTCCTTCTGGTGGGGGAGCGGGTAGAGGTCGTGGATGAGGCTGTACTCGTGCACGTTGTCGAGGAACCTGACTGCGGCGGCGACGGCGCGCGCCAGGGCCTCGCGGTTCACCCGCGCGTTCTCCCGGAAGGGATTGTCGACGAAAGCGGCGAGGTTGATGGACCCCAGGTCACAGCAGTCTCCGTGTGCGAGGAGCTGCTCGGCGCATGGGTTACAGCCGAGCACGGGGAGGCAGTACTCGCTGGTGCTGAAGCGCTTGACGGTGTCCCAGAACAGGCATCCGGGCTCGGCCCAGTCCCGTGCACCTTCGACGAGCTCCTTCCACAGCTCCCTGGCCGGAATGCTGCGCTCGATCCGGCCGACCTCGGGGCCTTCGAACCACAAGGTCCAGGGCTGGTCCTGCTCGACCGCTCGCATGAAGGAGTCGGAAAGCTTGACGCTGATGTTGGCGAAGCGGACGGAGCTGAGGTTGCGCTTGATCCTGCAGAACTCCAGTACGTCGGGGTGCCTGTCCTCGATGGAGAGCAGGAGCGCGCCCCTTCGTCCGCTCTGGCCGATCAGCCCCGTGGTGAGCGAGAACAGCTCCATGAACGAGACGGCACCGGTGCTGCTTTTCGCGGCGTTGTGGACCGGGGCCCCCCTGGGGCGGAGCGGGGAGATGTCGATTCCGATGCCTCCGCCTCTGGAGTACGTCCTGGCTGCATGCATGGCGGCGGTGTAGATGGCCTCGATGGAGTCGCCCTGGATGTGCTCGTAGAAGCAGTTGATGAGGGTGATCTTGCGCGATGCGCCCGCGCCGTGCATGATGCGGCCCCCTGGGAGGAACCGGAACCCATCGAGCAGCCAGCGGAACTCCCGCTGCCAGTGTTCGCGGCGGGAGCCGTCGGGCTCAACGGAGGCGATTTCCCGGGCGACGCGGTCCCACATCTGCTCGGGCCGCGTTTCGCCCTCCATGGCGTACTTCTCCCAGAAGACGCGGGCCCGGAGCTCGTCCCCGCCGAAGGCGTGGATGGTTTCGGCGGGAATCGGCTTGGTGGTAGCGGTCTGGGTGCTCATGTGGTCACCTCCGTTTCCAGTGCCGCGCCGTCCGTGACGGCGCACCGCAGAAGCTTGGCCTTTGCCCTCCAGAACTCGTCGAAGGTGGGGTAGCCCCCGTGCAGCACGCACGGGTAGGACCTTCTGTGCCACTCCCTGCGCAGCTCGTGCAGGTCCGTGGTGCGGAGCTCGGCAGCGAGGTCCAGCAGGAGCCGGTCTGCGGTCCCGTCGCGGAACATTTCCCAGTTGCGGAGGCGCTGGGCGCCCCATTCCCCGACGTAGTTGCCGTGCCTGGCGTCTCTCAGGACCGTGGGGAGGGCCCAGTCGTAGTTCGGGTCGTTGCAGGGCACGAGCGGGAACACCCACCTGGCGGCGTGGAAGATGACGCTGCGGGCGAGGGTGAGCCTGTACCTGCGTGCTTTGGAGGAGGGCATGGGCTGTGCGACGGCGAGGAGTGCACGCAGCTCCTTTTCGGGCCGGACCGGCAGCAGGTCGTGGGGGTACCGGAGGATGTACCGGCGGATCGCGTGGCTGGTGATCCGCACGCGTTCAGGGTCGAGCGTTTGCCGTGTCATGGCTGTACGGCCGCCGTGTCCGGGCCTTTGCTGTCTGCATTGCCAGGATGCTGCGTTTCTGTGCGTACAGCGTGTCCAGCTCGGACTCGATGGCAGCGAGGAGCATGGGCCTGGCGGGGTTGTTGCGCGGGTCTTCTGCCAGCAGGGCGCGGCGTTTCTCGCTCAGCCGGTTGATCCTGGCCTGGATGTGTTGCAGGGTGAGGTCAGTCGGCAGTGGCAGGGTTGGCATTGCTGGTCTCCTCGGTGATGGCGGACAGCAGTGCGTTCAGTTCCTGGACGGTGAGCTCTGCCGGGACCGCCGTGCGGTTGTCGCTGATGGCGCGGACCTGTGCGGCCTGCTCTTCCGGGGTGGCTTTGCTGGCGCGCCACACGGCCTGGATGGCTGCGAGCAGGGCCTTCTTTTCTCGGGAGTCCTGTGCAGGGACGTCCTCACGAGTGTGGTGGCTGGCGGTTTTCCTGCCGGGTTTCGTGGCGGCAAGGGCCTCCTGGTAGATCTTCAGGACGACTTCCCTTGGCAGCCTGTTGATGTTGGTCTCGCCGCCCGTGCGCTCCCTGACCCAGGCGATGGGGTCGCCGGGTGCGGCGGCGCGCACGGCCTTCCAGAAGTCGGTGGGCGATGGGAGTGCCTTCGCGGGGCCGTTGGCCGGGGCTGTGCGCGGCTGCTTGTTGTCCGCGGCCTGTACGGGCTCCGCGTCGACCACCTCGGTGGCTGGCGTGCTGAGGTCCCTGGTCATTTCCTCCTGGGCGACGATGCCGGTGATGCCGAACTGTCTGCGGAGGACGAATACCTCTGCGACCTTCTGGATCATGGCGGAGGGGTGGGTTTTCCAGGTCTCCGAGTCCGGGTCGTAGTACTCCTCGAACGTGACGAAGGCCATGACGGGGGGCCTGGACTTGTGGTAGGCGACGGCCCAGGCGCCGATGATCTTGCCGCGTTCCTTTGCCGGGAACCTGTGGACGATGGTGTGGTTGCCGACGTCGAACTCGAAGTGGTCGGCCTCGCACACGACGGCCGACTCGATGCCGGCGTAGCCGGGGTCCCGCTGGGCGATCTTGAGGTACCCGTCCCGGGTGGTGATGAAGACCGGGGTGATTTCGTAGTCTCCGCTGGGCTTCCGGCGGCGTCGCTTGACCATGACCAGCTCGCGCCGGAACGGGTCGAGCCCGTACGTCTGGCAGAGGCGCAGGTAAAGCGCGAGCTCGTGCTCGGTGGCGTCGGGCGCGATAGTGCGCCGGATGAGGTCCACCTCCTGGGGAGTGAAGCCGTGCACCAGGTGGGGGCTTTCGGCAGTGCGCGCGGGCACGCTCATGCACATCCCTCCCTTCGTTAGTCCGCCGTGCGCCGCGCCGCGCCAGCGGCGCACGGGGCGGGTGTCATCTCACGTCTCGCAGCCCGTAGCCTTCTGCAGTTGCGCGGAAGCGCACCTTGCACTTGGGCATGTACCAGCAGATGAACAGGAAGCAGACGCGGTCGTAGTCACCGTACACGTGCATGAAGGGGACCATGCCGCGGGCCTGGTACTGCTGCATCTCGCCCAGGTTGGCGGGAAACGGAATGGCGTCGACCAGCTGCTGTTTCAGTTCTTCCATCTCCGGCCGCCCGGGCCATCCGGGAGGGGCCTGGGGCCCCTGCAGCTGGGAGAACATGCGGTTCCAGTACGCGTTTGCGAACTCCCTGGGCTGGGCGTTGGGGTCGTAGTACTGGGAGGCAGCCTGCAGGGCGGCGTCTGCCAGGCCTGCCGGTGCGGTGGGGACGATGACGAACGACCCGTCGTTGGGCCAGCATGACCTGGCTCTGAGGAAGGGGACGCCGAGGGCCTGCAGGGCGATGTCGACGAGGGACGGGTTCCAGGGCCCGGTGGGGACTCCGTAGACTGCGGCGATGGCGGCGATGGTCTGGGCGAAGTTTGCGGCGCGGAGAGTGACGTCGCGGCCCTGGTAGACGATCTCCACGTGGTCGGCGTCGATGTTGCTGAGTGTGGCGGTGCCGTACGGGGGCACAATGGCTTGCGCCTGTGCGGTGGCGCACAGGACGAGTGCGGCGAGTGCCAGCACCCGGGAACGCTGCATGCTCGGATGAATGATATCGCGTTGTTTGCTATGTGTCAATCCCACCGGGATGGGGGACGCCTGGGCTGAGTGCGAGGAGCCTTGCCATGTCGGTGAGGGGCGCCTGGCGTTGCAGGCAGATTGCGTCGAGGACGTGGTTCCCCAGGCGGATGGCGAGCACCGTGGGGAGCCCGCATTCTGCGACGAAGCAGCGGAGCTCTTCCGGGCCGTCGTACGCGGAGTTCCAGTAGTATCGGTTTCCGCGGAAGTGGGCCTGCAGGGCGAGGATGTCCGCGTCGGTGCTCAGGATGAATGGCAGTGCTTCGGGGTCCGGGATTCGCATGTAGGCTGCGGTCCGGCTGGTGCGGTTCTTCGACAGGGACAGGGCATCGGGGGGCCCGTGGTCCATCCAGGCGTGGATCAGGGGTTTCATGTCGTCGAGGAGCCCGTCGAGGACCCTGGTGGTTCCCCGGCTCCAGATGGCCCTGAGGTGCAATGCCGATCCCCCCTTTTTTGGCAGCTGGGCTATGGGGAGTGTTGAGCAAGGCGGATGCCAGCTGCCAGGCAGGAGGCCGCACTCCTCCCCAATTTCGGCCTCCTACTCTACGCGACGCGCCGCGGGCGCCGCAGCCCCGCGGCGGACGACTCCCGGATCGCCTCCGCCATCCCGGCGGCGACGACCGGTCCGAGCCGCTGTCGAAGCTGTGAAGCGAGGGCGTCATCCCCCGCCTCGTGAGCCTCGACCAGCCGGTCAAGGAGGCTTTCCGCCTCCTCGCCGACCCGGGCGGCTGCCCGGGCGATGGCCCGTGCGAGCCGCCGCCGCGGCTCGCCCCACACCATCTCGTCGGGGTCCTGGCTGGGGTCAGCCAGGACCTCCGCCAGGGAGCGGCTGTTGCCGCCCTCCTGGTCGTTCTCGGCAGGGCCCTCGATGGGCTCCGCGAGGACCTCCTCCTGGCGCCGCTGTACCCAGCGGAGCCAGGAGACGGCTTCCTGGTAGGCCCGGCGCGCGAGCCAGGCCTCCAGTCGGCCGCGGCCCGGGTCCCACTCCCGGTACCCCAGGAGCAGGCCCAGGCGGGCGGTCTGGAGCAAGTCGTCTTGCTCCAGGACCCACCGCTCCGCCGCTGAGGCGGCGGAGCGGACGACGGCCTGGGCAATCGGCTCCGCGGAGGCCAGGACGGCCTCCTCGGAGTCCGTCCTGACCCTGGGCCACCCGGCCCGGGCCAGGACCCGATTCACCCTCCCGCGAAGGGAGGGTTGGTTTTCAAAGTTCACATCCGCCCTCCTCGGAGGGCGGGCCGCGGGAGCCGCACCCCAGGGGGGCGGGCCGCGGCCCGCCCCGTTTCGGTGCAGCTCCCTTGGGGGAGGAGTGCGCCTCCGGCTCTGGAGTCTAGGGGAGGGATCTGGTGTTTGTCAAATCTGGATGTGACGGCATCTCTGCGAAAACTGCTTCCACGGCTGCATTTGCAATGCGGATCTCCTGTTCGTGCGGAGGCGCGGTTGTGAGGCGTTGCAGCCACAGCCCGGGCGTCAGCAGCCACCTCATGCCGGGGGAGGCAAGGGCCGCGGTGCGGACTGCGTAGGCCCCGCACATGGCCCACAGCATGGCCATAGTGTGGGCTTCTGGGGGAGAAGCCATGGTGGCGAGCAGGTATGCCGGGATGGCAAGTGCCGCCACCGTTCCGCCGCAGAACGGTGTGACAGGACTGACGGGCAACCTGTGTGTCCTGGACGTCGCGGCCAGCACGGCGATGTGCTCTGCGGCGTGGAGCCTGCGGACGTTGCACAGCTTCGGGGCCCTGCGCGACAGCAGCGTTTCCCGCAGCAGAACGGACAGCGCTGCGAACGCCCCTCTGAGGCCCGGGGGGCCGGTCCAGGTCCGGACGGTGCCGGAGGGGTCCTGCCAGGCGCAGGAGGTGGCGTGCCGTGCGAACACGATGACCCCGAGGGGGAGGCTCTGAGCGCCGGTGATGGCTCCTTCTCCCAGGCGTGCAGCGGATGACAGGTGTGCGAGCTGGGCAGCGAGCCAGGCGGAGGCTGCTGCGAAGAGCCATGAGCCCTCGGAGTGGGGCCATTGGAGGGCCCCTGCGGAGATGCCGCAGGCCACGGCGGATGCGGCTGCGAAGGGCACGGCGCTTGCGAGCAGGTCACGTCTTCTGGATGCTGCTGCGGCGCAGGCGGCGGAGGCTGCGGCGAGGAACAGAGCTGCTGTCATGGCGTGAGGCCCCAGGCTTGCGGGTGCCGTTCTTGTGGCCACGGCGGACGCCGTGGCCGCCAGGATGGACGCTGCTGCCCACCAGGACGGGATGCGCATGGCTATCCGAGGAACCTGCTGACCTCTTCGCGGGTGGTCAGGACGGGTGCGGCTGGCAGTGCAGCGAGGAAGCGTTTGCCGTATGGCCTGGTGAGCACACGCCCGTCCAGGATGGCGACCACCCCGCGGTCGGCGGTGGACCTGATCAGGCGTCCGACTCCCTGGCGCATCCTGGTGATGGCCTCGGGGAGGACGACGGAGCTGAAGGGGTTCTCACCGGCTTCTCTGGCTGCGTCGTACCGTGCCCTGGCGAGGGGGTGGGTGGGGACCTCGAAGGGCAGGCGGACGATGACCAGGAGGGAGAGTGCGGGCCCCTGGACGTCGATCCCCTCCCACATCCTGGCGGTGGCCAGCATGACGGAGTGGACGTCCTGTTTGAACTCCTCCACGGCGGACGCGGTGGTGTTCTCGTCCTGGACGATGAGGGTGTAGGGGATCCTGCTTCTGAGGTGGTCTGCGACCTCACGGAGCTGGGCGTAGCTGGTGAACAGGACGAGGGCGCGTCCCCTGGACGCCTTGAGGAGGAGCTCCAGCTCCCGGCAGACCTTTTGCGTGAAGTCGCGCGCGTTTGGGTCGAGGTGGGGGTGCGGGAAGTAGTACCGCATCTGGCGCGCGTAGTCGAAGACGGGCGGGAGGGCCAGTTCCTGTGCGGCTGTGATTCCCAGCTGTCTGCGGACGTGCTGGAACCCGCCGGCGGTGCAGAGGGTGGCGCTCATGAGCACACGGGGCCCCTGTCCGGAGAACAGGCGAGGGCCGAGGATGGAGCCCGGGCTGATGGGCGCGCAGTGGAACGACGGATGCACCTGGCCCCTGGAAACTCTGGGCTCGACCCAGCTGGTGGTCCCCTCGGGGGGAGTGCAGGCAGCCTGGAGGCTGGCGAGGTAGTTTTCGAGCATGCGCAGGACGATGGCCGCACGGTCGTTGGCGCTGGTCCCTGACCGGTCACGGATGACGTCCCACGACCTGGACCGGATGAGGGTGGCAAGAGCGAGGACGTGGCCCTGGAGTTCCTCGGCGGCGCGCGCCGCCTGCGGGGGCAGGCGCTGGGCTTCCTGTCCGGGCCTGATGGGGACGGCGCGGACGAACCTCTCGTGGGCTGCGAGCATCCGGTTGATGGCGGCGTGGATGGGGTCGTTCCCTGACGGGGCGAGCCCGTGCGCTCTGGCCGCGATGGAGGGCAGGCTGTTGCTGGTGAACGAGACGCCGAGCATCTCGGTGGCGATGTCAGCGAGCCGGTGCGCCTCGTCGATGACGATGGGGGCATCGTCCGGGACTGCGGAGGACCGGAACCGGGAGTAGGTGAGGAGCAAATGGTGGTTTGTGATGGCGAGCTCGGCGCTTCTGGCGGTCTGCCTGGCCTTGAGGGCGAAGCAGGCATAGGCTGCGCTGCATGCGGGCCCCAGGCAATCGGAGTGGTCGGCTGCGACTTCGTGCCACCACGGGGGGCAGTGGGAGAGCTCGGCCTGGTCACCGGTCCTGGTGGAGAGGACCCATTCGTCGAACCTCCGGACGTCCTCGGTCGCTCCCAGCAGGGTGAGGCGCTCCCTGTACATGGTCCACTTCAGGATGCACAGGTACCTCCCCATGCCTTTCATGACGGCTGCCGTGGGGCCTCCGAGGGCGCGCTGGACGGTGGGCACGTCCTTGCGGACGAGCTGTTCCTGGAGGGTGATGGTGGCGGTGGAGTAGATGGCCCGCTCTGCGGCTCCGCTCTGGAGGTGGAGGGTGAGCGGGACGAGTGCGCTGAGGCTTTTGCCGCCTCCGGTGGGGAGTTCCAGGAGCAGGGTGCCGCCCTGGTGGAGGGTGCGTGCGACGGCGCGGGCGGCTTCGAGCTGCTGGGGCCTGGGCTCGAACCCCTTGAGGACGCGGCTTACAGCCCCTCCCGGGGACAGTGCCTGGACGGCCCAGCTCTCGGCTGACGTCAGTGCTGCGGTACTGCCTGCCACAGGGTCCTCCACACCGCCAGGAGGGCTTCTCCGATCCTGGCGATTGCCGGCTGGGAAGCCTCCCACAGCGACCTGGCGAGGTAGAAGGGGTCTTGCGGGTTTGTGAGGTGTCCTGCGATGACGGCGGCTGCGGCGATGGCGGCGGCGGCCCTGAGCAGCTTGTTGACGGCCATGAACAGGGCGTACAGGGCAGCAGCGACCAGGAGCATGCTGATTGCGGAGTGGGAAGGCATGGGCTACCCGCCTCCCGAGGCGTGCATCGCGCGCAGCCGCATGAGGGTTGCCGGGTCGTCCTGGACGCGCTCGGCGACCCTCACGGCGGCTTCTGCGATCTCCGGGTCGAGCTGGGTGCCGGATACCCTGCGGAGTTCGCGGACCGGGTCGGGCGTGGGCCTGTAGGCCCTGGGCTCGATCATGGCAGCCAGGGTGTCGGCGGTAGCCAGGATCCTGGCTGGCAGGGGGACCCTGGTGCCTGCGAGGCCGTGAGGGTACCCCTGGCCGTCCCAGCGTTCGTGGTGGAGCATGGCAATGCGGGCCGCGGTGTACATTCCTGCGGAGTGCAGGATCTGGGCTGTCAGGAGGGGGTGCTCGTCCACCAGTGGTCTGTCGCCTGGCGATAGCGGTGCTGCGGGGTCGATGACGGTGCAGAGGGGAAGGCGTCCCACGTCGTGCAGTGCGGCTGCGAGTTCGAGGTCGCAGCTCGGCTCGACGCCGAGCTCCATGCAGATTTCCCGGACCAGAGCGAGGGTGCGGCGGTGGTGAGCTGCCAGCTCTTCCACGAGCTGGCGGAGGCGGGTACGGGAGAACCCGTGGCTAGCTTCCTGCTGGAGTGCCCGCATGGCTGGTGAGCTCCGCCTCATGGGCCGCCGCTTCTCTGGCAGCTTCCCGCACGACTTCGATGGGCAGGCCGGTCCTGTCGGCCATCTTCCGGAGGAGGATGGCGGCGCTGATGGGGTTGAGTCTCTGGATCTCCGCCAGGAGCCCTGCTGCGTTTTGGTACAGGTCGTGGGGGTCCTCGGACTCCAGGGCGTCGATGCGGACCTCGTAGCCGGTGGGGGCCTGCTTCATGAGCACGCGGAGGGTGCTGGCGAGCATGGCAGGGTTGTCGGCGGCGACCAGGACATCGTTGAGGTCCCCGTGCTCTCCGAAGCTGTCGGGGAGGACGATGACGCGGCCGCGGGTACCAAACAGGCATGCGATCTCCGCCGCCTTGCGGGTGGCGTCGCGGTCGAAGCACACGTAGACCCTGCGGCACCTCCGGAACCTGTCCACCCACCGGTCCTTGAAGCCGTTGGTGCCGAAGACCGCGCAGGCGGGCAGGCCGGCCAGCTCGGCGCTCATGGCGTCGAGGATGCCTTCGCAGAGCAGGACCCAGGGGCCGGTGAGGTTGTCCTCGCCGTACAGGTGCTTGCGCTCACCCGGCAGGTTGCAGTACTTGGGCTTGCCCGGGGCTTCGGGGAAGGCCCTCCCCTGCAGGTCGACGGTCCTCCCTGCCCTGGTGACGGGCAGGACGATGTAGCCGCCGCCTGCGGCGCTGAAGGCGTCCCGGACGGACTGTGCGGAGGACCGGACGACCAGGCCTGCAGATTCCGCCTCCCGGAGGTCGATGCCCCGGCTCTTGAGGTGCGAGGCGAGGAACCCCCTGGGCTTTTCAGGCGCGTAGCCGATCTTCTTCATGCGGACGAAGGCTTCCGGGAAGCCCCTTGTCCGGAGGTATTCCAGGGCGGAGGGGGGAAGGGTGGCGGCGTAGAGGTCGGCTGCGACGTCAAACATGGAGTGGTGGGGCTTCTGCCTGCCCTTTTCCGGGAATGGGACCCCTGCTCTGGAGGCTGCAGCCCGGAGGGCGTCCATGAAGGATTCATGTCCCTCCAGGCCGCGGATCAGGTCCAGCACGTCTCCTCTGGCGCCGCAACCGAAGCAGTGCCAGCGCCCTTCCTGGGAGTAGACGACCAGGCTCGGGTCGCGGTCCTGGTGGAAGGGGCAGAGGGCGCGGAACCTGTTCTGGCCCATGCGGTGGAGCCGGATGCCGGCGGACTCCAGGACGTGCTCTACCGGGAGCCGTCTGCGGACCTCTTCGAGGGTGGAGCGGAGCTGCTCGTCCTGGATCGAGTCCGCCGGGGCTTTGGGTCTAGTTGCTGCGAGCGCCGTTGCCATCTTCGGGCCTCCTGCGGGCCGGTGTGATGCGGAGGACGCCGTCCGTGGTCCGGCGGGCGTCGCTGAGGAGGCTCGCCGGCAGGTGTCCGGAATCGATGAGTTTGCGGACCCTGGCGGTGGAGATTTCCATGGCATCTTCGAGCTTGCCCAGCTCGGCGAGCCTGATGCGGAGCGTGTCGAGGTCCCACTCCGTGGACGTGGAGATGCTGGCGGATCCCAGCTCGGTGTCGACGCGCCCGATGCGTCGGACGATGGCTTCCAGCTCCTGCCGGAGCGGGATAGTGGAACTGAGAACTTCCCTGGCCTGTGCCTCGGTCTGGATGATCCGATCGAGCAGTTCCCGGCCGCGGGCTGCGAGCTGCGCCTCGTCCGTGAGCTGGTGGAGGAGGAGCTGCTCGGGCGGGGCCTGGGAGGTGCCGTCGGAGGGGCCGATTCTGATGCAGGCAGTGCGGAACTGGCAGTAGGCGCACGGGAAGTCGGTGGTTTCAGGGTCGTGGTCCCTCGGGGGCACCCTGCCGGCCCGGATGTGTGCGTACACGTCGCGGATCCAGTCCTGGATGGTGCTGAAGAAGTCCGGGTCGTAGAGGACCGGGAGTGGTTCGCGGATGGAGCTCTGTCTGTCGTGGTAGATGACAATGCCGAAGGGCAGCCCCGTGTGGTGGAGGTAGCAGGTCATCTCGGCGGCGTCCTGGAGGGTGGGCCGTCCGGTGGCGGCGGCCTCCCTTGCCGTGTAGGACGTGACGGCCTTGATGTCCACCAGAAACCTGATGTGGTCCTTGGGGGAGAGGCCCGGTGGGAGGAGGCCGTTCGTGAAAGATGCCAGGGCCTCCCCCGAGGCCTCCACGAGGGCATCGTAGCGGCCCCTCAGGGGCAGGTCGACCCCTGGGATGGTGATGGAGACAGGCTGCTCTGTGGCGACCAGTCTGAACCCGTAGGGCTCGAGGGCCTGGAGCCTGCGGTAGTACTCCGTGTGGTACAGCTCGCCCCAGGTCCGGCTTTCCAGGACTCTGGGGTCCGGCTGGTCCCGCTCGACTTCGAGGAAGCCGAGCCCGGTCCTGCGGCGGCAGGTGAGCAGATCGCTGGGCCAGAAGGCGGTGCGGATGGGCCTTGGCCTGGCCTGCTCGGTCTGGGCGGACAGGGCCCGGATGGCCCTGTCAAGGGCCGCTGCGGCGATCCGGGCGGTTTCGGCCCCGGCGGTGGCTTCGAGTCTGGTCCCCATTCTGTGGCAAATGGTATACGTCGTTTGTGAGTTCGTCAATGCGGTTCAGTACACCCGCACGGGTGCGAGGATTTCCATATAGCTGTCCTGGTCGTCCCCGCTCCGGATGAGGACGGGGCGGAGGGGGTCCTTGAGCAGAATGACCGCGGTGGGGCTGCGGAGGGCCCGGAGGGCCTCCAGGAGGTAGGTGCCGTTGAGGTTCACGGACAGTGGGGTCTCTGGCAGGGTGGCGCCGGGCACGGGCACCATGGCGTGTCCGACTTCTGCGGTTGAGGACTCCACGAGCATTTCTGCGGGGGACACGTGGATCCTCACCACCCTGGCTTCCCCGCGGGCGGTCAGGAGGGCCAGCTCCACAGCTCTGGCGAGCTCGTCGGTCGGGACTTTCACCTCAATGGGGTTCCTGGCTGCCTCCTGGATAACGGGGGAGATGGCGGGGTAGCCCCCGGGCACCAGGCGGGTAGTCAGGGTCAGGCTGCCTGACTCGGCCACTGCTGTCTCTTTGCCCAGGGTCAGAGTTGCCATTCCGGCAGGCAGGTCGTGGGCGATGGCGGATGCTGCGTCAGCGGGCAGGGTGGCTGTTGCCTGGGCATCGGCGGGGTCTGCTGCGGCTACGGGGATGTTGACTGTGGCGAGCCTGGCCCCGTCGGTGGCCGCGAGCTGCAGGTTCGTGCCGGCCAGGGCCAGCCGTACGCCCCTGAGGCTCGGCCTGGCCTCGTCACGGCTCATTGCGTGGAGGACCCGGGACATGGCGGAGGAGAGGGCATCAGCCTGGAGGTGGATGGAGACCTCCGGTTCCTGGGTGAGAGGCGCTGGGAAGTCGTTGGGATCCATGCAGACGATGGCGAAGCCGGCTTTCCCCGAGGCGATGTGGAGCTCGTTGTTGGAGAG
>Ga0079995_1060332_pt1 | contig 17234 bp, 23 predicted proteins | sample FaiFalFF_MnMetaG_2_FD_69198 | JGI IMG/M metagenome (GOLD analysis project Ga0079995, IMG submission 69198) | Freshwater microbial communities from Yellowstone National Park, Wyoming, USA - Fairy Falls C (FF_Mn_C) (SPADES assembly) (version 4) | ecosystem: Environmental > Aquatic > Freshwater >...
TTCTATTAAATCTAAGATAGGTTTATCATATTCATCTACTAAAATAACTACTTGTTTTCTTTTCTTTTCACTTATTGTTATTATTAGCTTTTCTAATAGGATTGGTTTATCTTTTATTTTTTTAGGTAATTTTTCTTCATTTCTTATATAATTTTTTTCTAATTCTTGATATATTGTGTTTCTTAAATCTTCTTTATTTTTGATATCTTTAGCAAAACTTATCCTTGCTACTGGGTAAGTTTTATCCCAATCAAATTTATCATAAATATATAAATCTTTAAATAAATCTTTTTTCCCTTCAAATAGATATCTAATGGTAGATATTAACAAAGATTTCCCAAAGCGTCTTGGCCTACTTAAAAAATAATATCCTCCTCCCTCTGTTATTAATTTATATATATACTCTGTTTTATCAACATATATAAAATTCTGTTCCCTTAATTTTTTAAAGTCACTTATTCCTATTGGCAATAACTTCTTCATCCTTTACTCCTCCTTATCTTATTTATATTTTATCTTATTTTATTTGAACCCTTTTACTTTTTCTATTTTGTAAAATTTAAGGATTTTTCGTTAAGTGATATTTCCTATTTAAGTTTTTTTGTTATATTTTTTAAAAAGTAGGTTAGAAAAAATAGAGAATAATAAATATATAGTATATAAATAACCGCTAGCCAAGAATATCCCTTTATGGGATATTTAAGCGGAATATAAATACTTGGCAAACTATTAAAATATGGATAAAAATAAATATATAGAATTATTAGAAATATTATGTTGTCCTGAATGTAAAGGAGATTTAGAATTTGTTGAAAATTACCTTTATAATGAAAATACTAATGATGAATTATTAAAACAAATAAAAGGGAAAGAAATAAGTGGTTATAAATGTAACAACTGTAATTTATTATACCCTATAATTGAAGAAATCCCCGTTTTTTTAGTAGATAAAGCTATAAAGTTAAATAAATAATTTTTAGTGGATAAAGCTATAGGAATTAGGAAATTTAAAAATTTCTTTATGGTAATAGGAATAACAGGAATAGCAGGAAGTGGGAAAACTACTTTAAAAAAAATCCTTGAAAAGTATGATTACAAAGTTTATGATGTAGATGATTTCGTTAAAGATATATACAAAAAAAGGAGTTATAAAAAAATAAGAGAAGAAATAGCTAAATTATTTCCTGAGTGTACTAAAGTTACTCCTAAAAGGATATTTCTAAATAAAAAATGTATAAGAGAAATCATTTTTAACAATCAAAAAAAGAGAAAGCTTTTAGAAGAGATTATTCATCCTATTGTTATAAAAAAAATAAAAAACATAATAAAAAAAACTAAAGGGGGGGATAAAAAAATCTTCATAATTGTGCCTTTATTATATGAAGCTAATTTAGAATATTTATTTGATGAAGTTTGGTTGGTTTATGTACCTATTAATATAGCTGTTAATAGATTAGTTAATAGAGATAAAATTGATGAAGAACTGGCTTTAAGGATCATAAATTCTCAACAGCCTCAGACTATTAAAGCTAAAAAAGCTAATAAAATCATTATTAATGACTCTACTATTGAAGAACTAGAAAAACAAGTTTTAAAATTACTTTAAAAATTACTAAATTATGAATAAGCTATTTTGGGAGTTAAAAAATTATTTTTTAATTGCTTTTTATTTTATTTTTATATTTATATTTTTTAATTTTAACTTAGTTTTTTTTGATTTCAAGAAGACTTTTATAGATTTAGCAATTCTTATAGTTTTTTATCTAAGTAGAATTAAACTTTATGCTATTTATAATAAAAAATTCGAGCTAAATTTTTTTTTAGTTTACTTTATTTTTATCTCAATTTTTAATAGTATAAATTATGTTTTACTTATAGCTAATATAGCTTTGTTTTTTATTTTAATTATAAAAGTTTATACTACTTTTGAATATATTTATAGAAAAAAGTACTCTCAAAATATTTTTAGAAAAAGCAAAGTATTTACTGATAAAGGATATTTAATTCAAACTGAAAAAACTTTAGAAAAAATAACTGATATTATCTTGGAAATAATTTTTTACAATCTTTCTTTATTGATTACAATTTTTATATTTTCTTATTTCCCTTTTATTAATAATTTTTATTTGTTTTTATTTATTTTTATAGTTTTATTTTATTCATTAAAGAATTTTCTTTTTTATATATATAGTACTATCATAACAAAAGTGAGTTTAGAGAGTTACATTTTTAATTTATTATCAGTACAAAAAAAAATGTTTTCTAACTTTAAGCTTGATTTATTTTTGTTTGTAATGAATATATTGTGGATTTATTTTATGGTAGCTATTTTATATTATAGTAATTTGATTGGATTTGAAATATTTTTAACAATTGTTTTAAGTATTTTAATTTTTAATTTTATATTAAGGTATTTCGAAAATATAAATGAAGAGATATTAGAATTACTTAATTTATTTGTAGATGTGTTAGAGCGTAGGGATAGATATACATTTGATCATTCTAATAGAGTAGCTTACTTTAGCTATTATTTAGCTAAGGAGCTTAATTTATCTATTGATGAAATTGATTTGGTTTATAAAGCTGCTTCTATACATGATATAGGTAAGATTTTAGTTAATGATGCTATTTTAGAAAAAAAAGGGAAACTAACTACGCAGGAGTTTGAAACAATAAAACTACATGTTAAAGAACTTAAAAATATTTTATTACCTATATATCCATTTTTTAAAGAAATAATAGATATAGCTCAGCTACATCATGAAAAATTAGATGGTAGTGGTTATCCTTTTAATCTTAAGGATAAACAAATACCATTATATAGTAGGATTATAACTGTAGCAGATATATTTGATGCTTTAGTACTTGATAGACCTTATAGACCAGGGTTTAACTATAATAAAGCTATTAATATACTTATTGAGGAAGCTAATAAAAATAAAATTGATAAATACTTAGTAAATGTTTTTTCTAATATTTCATTAAATCCTGAAATACTTGAGAATATAAATAAAATTAAGTCTATGATTAGGAGTTATCAAGTTAATTTAATTAAATTAATTTCTAAGGGATTTTCTGATTTTATTGATGATATCACCTAAAGTTATTGTTTAGATAATTTATAAAGGGGATTAAAAAGAAAGATAGAATAAGAATAATGATAAGATAAATATTGATAAGATTAATAAATTAAGAGGGGAGTTTTGATATGCGGAAAAAAAGAGCTGAAAAAAGAGAAATAAAACCTGATAGTATTTACGGGAGCGTTAGATTACAAAAATTTATAAATAAATTAATGTGGGATGGTAAAAAAGCTTTAGCTGAAAAAATAGTCTATACTGCACTAAATAAAATAGCTGAAAAAACCAAAAAAGATCCCTTAGAAGTATTTAATAAGGCTATAGATAACCTAAAACCAGTATATGAAGTAAGACCAAGAAGAGTGGGTGGGGCTACTTATCAAGTACCCGTTGAAGTAGAAGAAGATAGAGCAGAGACTTTAGCTATGAGATGGTTACTTCAAGTTACTCGTGAGATTAAAGGAGTTAGAATGGTTGATAAATTAGTTGATGAAATAATAGAGGCTTATAATAATGGTGGTAAAGCTATGAAAATTAGAGAAAATGTTCATAGGATGGCTGAAGCTAATAGAGCTTTTGCTCACTTTAAATGGTAAAATATATAGATAAAATAAGTTAATAAACGAGGATAAAATTATGGATAAATACAATTTGATATATGATATATACAGAGAAGATGTAAGATTATCCTTAGAAGAGTTATTTTTATATGCTTGTGGAGGAACTAGTCATTACCCTGAATGGGCCCAAAATAAAATACTAAAAGAATTTTCACCTGCTGAGATTATTGCTACCGCTTCTAAGATGATTCAGAGCGAAAGTGTACCTACTGGTATTAAATATAATATATTCTTCTGGGTTTTATATAACTTTGGTTTGGGAGTTAGCGCTGACAATGTTAAAGATTTAGTTTATAGTGCTTATAATTTTAACTGGCGAAAAACTCATTTACCTACTAACTTTGTTACTCATTTATTAAATGTTATAAATGATTATATAAATTATTATAATCAAAAAAATGAAGAATTAATAAAACTATATTCAAGAAGCAAACATGTGGATTATATAGTTCAAGAGGAATAAAAATTAAATATTAATAAAAAACCGCTTGCTGGGTTAAATAGCGGAATATAAATTTCCCAGCGAAGAATATAAAAACTATGGCAAACCCTAAATTTAAGTTATCTCGCTCAAGAGTTAGACATAGAAGAAATAATGCAGAAAAAATAGATTTAAATAGATACCCTAATTACTCTAAATCGATTTGTTCTAATTGTGGGAATCCTAAATTATCTCATTTTGTATGCCAATTTTGTGGATATTATGATGATAAATTAGTAATTAATCCTGAATTAACAAGAAAATACATTAGATCTATTTTTTACAAAAAAAATTATTCTCATAGCGAGTAAATAAAAATATTATATTAAGGAGGTGAAAAAAATGAGTTGTGTTTCTTTAATTAGTATAACTCCAATTGGAGGATCTGAAAGTGTTAGTGAATATGTAGCTAAAGCTGTAAATGTTATTGATAATCAAGCTAAGTTAAATGGGTTTAAATATGAGTTAACAGCTATGGGGACTATCCTTGAAACGCCTACTATAGAAGATTCACTAAAAGTAATAGAAAAAGCAGTTAATGAGGTAAATAATTATATAAAATCAAAAGAAGATAAAGAACCAAGATTAAGTATATTAGTAAAAATGGATATAAGGCAAGGGGAAAATAGAATAAAAGCTAAAGTAGATAGTGTAAAAAATAAGCTAAATAAATAAGAAAAGAGGATTTTTATGGATGAAATATGGAATCTTTATGAAATTGAAAAATTCTTAGATCAATTAGATCAAAAAATATTAACTTTAAGGGAATTAAAAGAAAAAGGACAATTAGCTAATCCAGAAGAGTTAAATATCTTAGAAATTAAAGCTCAAAAAATTAAAGAAGAATTATATAGCAATTTACATCCTTATCATAGAGTCCAATTATCAAGACATCCTAATAGACCTGTTTTTGATGATATTATTAATAATATTTTTGAAGATTTTTATGAGTTATTTGGAGATAGGATGGGGTATAATGATTTTTCTATTAGTGGAGGATTAGCAAAGTTAGAAAATTACCCTGTTTTTGTACTGGGACATTCTAAAGGTAAAAATACTCAGGAAAGAATTAAGAGAAACTATGGGATGCCAAACCCTGAAGGATTTTATAAAGCTATTAGAATTATGGAAATAGCAAATAATTTTAGGACACCATTAATAACAATAGTTGATACTCCTGGAGCTTATCCTGGGGATTTAGCTGAACAAAGAGGTCAATTTATAGCTATAGCAAGAGCTATTTCTAAATTATTTGATTTGGAAGTACCAGTTGTTAGTTTAGTTTTATCAGAAGGTGGATCAGGTGGTGCCTTAGCTTTAAATGTAGCTAATTTTGTGTTAATGTTAGAGAATGCGTGGTATTCTGTTATATCTCCAGAAGGTGCTGCTTCTATTTTATATAGAGATTCTTCTAAAGCTCCATTAGCTGCTAAAAACCTTAAAATTACTGCTTATGATTTATTATCTTTAAATATTGTAGACGAAATTATTAAAGAACCTCTTCAAGGAGCTCATAAAAATTTAAATTATACACTTAATAATATAAAAAATACTCTTATTTTATACTTACAAAAATCACTAAATTTAACTGATCCTAAAGAACATAGATTTCAAAAATATAGAAATATAGGTATTTTTGATAATCTGATTAAAGTTTAACAAAAAGCTTCAAAAAGTTTCGTTTTTCTAAAATATTAATTTCGTAAGAAGGATGAATTTTTATATAAATTAGGTAAAAAAAATTACATATATAAAAACTGAGAAAATAAAGGAAAGGATTTTTATAAGGTTTATAGAAATGTTTATAAGGATAAAATATGGTATTAGCTTGCTAAAGGAGTATAGCGTGTACTAGTTTTTAATGTAAAAAAGTTTATGAAAGAGATAAAAAGATAAAAATATAAACTTATATTAACTAAACTTATAACAATTAAAAATTAAGCCTTTAAAAGATAACTTTATTGGGATATATAAAAAGCTAAGCTTAGGTAAAGATTTAAGTTCACTTTATTTTATGTCAAGAGCAGATCATATAGTTGTTGTTGCTGAGATAAATTCTGAAAATGTAAAACTAGTGTTTGAGGATAAAACTTACTGTTATTTACCTAAAAATAAATTACCAAAAGATATATATGTAGGGCAAGTATTAGAATTATCTTTAAAAACTACTACTTTTTTAACTATTTTAAAAAAAATAGAGAATAATATTGGAAAAAACTTAAATAAGAAAAAAATAGTCCCTAATGATTATAAGCAAAATTCTATAAAAAATCAAATAAAACTTAATTTTTTATAATACTTTATTTCTTATAATTTAGTAATTTACAATTTTATTTATTAAGATTCAAAGTATAGAATATTTTATGTATTTTTCTACTAAAGGTAAATTTTTGAATAGACCAGAAGTTAGTGTATATAGCTGCGGTTAATGCGGAGCTTAAGGCAGTTGTTTCTATTATTTTTGGTCTTATTATTTTCATATTTAATAAATCAGCTTGAAATTGCATCAAAAAATTATTAACACAAGCTCCCCCATCTGCTCTTAACTCTTTAGGATCTTTCATCTATAGCTATTACATATTTGGACATGTTTTATTATTCTTTTATAAAAATCTTAATAAACAATGATACAAATTTATTTACTTTATATCTTTGATTTATTATTTCCCAGGTAGATTTAGCTAGTGGTAGTGACATGTGATGCTTTTCAGAAATATTTAAAATTATTTTTTAGAGTATAAAGTTTTAATTGTTTTTTTTATTTGAAATTAGTCCTTGATAAAATTAAAAAACTAAAAATACTAATTCAGTTAATCTAAACTATTAAATAGGAGGTATGATATATATAAAGAAATAATTTTTAGATGATAAGTAAATTCAAGGAAATTTTTAATTTTTTGATTTTATCTTTTAAAGGTTTGTTTTTAGATATTTTTGCTTTTGTTGAAATATCTTTTAAAGATATTATAGCTATATTTAATTCAAGTTTTGCTATTATATTTTTTATTTATTTTTTGATTCTTTTATTTTTTCCAATTTTAAATATTTTGGTTTTTATTGTGTTAATAGCATTTAGTATATATCTTTTTAGATTTATCTTACCTAAGATAAATGAAGTTATTCAATATTTTATAAATCCTTCTATAACTGAAGATGAAGATTCTATTTATCAGGATTTTTTAGAAAAATTTAAAGAAATAAAAAAAATACAAGATATTAATAATTTGAATTTAAATTTAAATAAATCTAATAAATTACAAATTTTGTTAAATGATTTTTTTAAATCTTTTAATTTTAAAGAATTCTTTAGTTATATTTTTTTATCTTTAAATGTGATCTTAGTTTTTAATATTTTCCTTGTTTTAATGTTATTTTTCGTTTTTACATTTACTAAATTTTATGATTTAAAGATTATAAATTTGATAACATTTAAAACTATAAAATTTGGGATATTAGATTATTTATTTATTATTGTTTTTAGCTTACTTTTTATAATTCAGATAATTTGGTATTTTTTGTTTCCTGTGATTATTTTAAAAGCAATAGAAAGTAATAAGATCGGAGAATTTTATTATAATGTTTTATATATTTTTGATGATTTAAATGATAATAATACTTTGATGTTTTTTAAGAATTTATTTGTAGATATATTTTGGGATTTATTAGTGCTAAGTATTTTTTATTTACCTTTTGTTATTTTGAATTTATTTTTGATAAAAGTAATTATGACTAATTTTATTTTCTTTTTCTTACTTAATTGGATAGTATTATCATTTTTTATTGCTATTTTTTTGACTTTATTTTTTATAAGATTTACAAAGAATTATTATCTTTATTTTTGTTATTTATAAGATTTTTTAGTAATTATACAAAAAAACTGCCCTCTTTATAAAATCCTTCTTTTATTGCTCGATTTTCTATAGGTTTTTGATCTTGTGGATTCTCAAAAAGAGTTGAGTATATTTTCTCAATTTTGAAATTATTTTTTATTAACATTGAATTAATTTCACTATAAGAATAAAAATGAGCATTAGAATATATAGGATGTCCTTTTTTAGCTTTTTCTTTATAAAATTTAGCCCATAAACTCTCTGATAAAATTAACCCAATTACTAAGTCTACCATCTTCTTTTAAAATTCTCCAAACTTGTTTTAGAGCTATTTCTGGATTTTCAAAGAAACAAATAGAAACCACTATAAGGACTAAGTCAAATGATGAATTTTTAATAGGTAATTTTTAAATCTTGGGCAAATCTAGCACTCCCTACTCCTATTTCCAAAGATTTATAGGAAAATATAGATTTATTGGTATAATTTAAAATTTTATTTATACAATCTAATTCAAGTTTGAAAGCTGATTTTCCAAATGGTTCTTCATACCATAAGTCATAATTTCTGGCATATTTATCAAAAATATTCATTATTTTATAATTTAAGGGGCTTAAAATTTTCAAGATTTTTATAAAGATCTTTAATTCTACCTGGTAGTTTTTTATTTAAAATATTTTCTATATATAAAGCACAAGAGATTAGTTTTTCTAAATTGATGTTAGTTTTTATATTTAATGTATTTAATAAATAAACGAGGTCTTCTGTACAGATATTACCTACACTATTAGGGGCAAATGGGCATCCACCTAATCCTGCTACTGAACTATCAAAAATATTAACTCCTTCTTCTAAAGAAGCTAGTACATTAATTAGTCCTAATCCCCTTGAATCATGGAAATGCATGATAAAGTTAGTTTGTGGATATTTATCTTTTAAGATGGCTAAAACTGCTTTAGTAGTTATATAATTTGCTTCACCTGTTGTATCAGCTAACATTATATTCTTTATTCCATTTTTAACCCAAAAGTCTAATATCATTAAAATATTATTTAGGGGTATTTCTTGATTTAAAGGGGAGCCCCAAACAGCAGAAATCCCACCTTCTAATACTATATTATTATCTTGACACTTTTTTATAATATCTTCTGCTTCTTTTAAAGATTCTTTTATAGTTTTATTGTTATTTTTTAAATTTATATTTTCATCAGCAAATATAGTAGTATTTAGATATTTAACTAAATTAATAGCTCTATCGACTCCTTTAGAATTAAGAACTAAAGCTGCATATATAACTCCTTCTTTTTTATTTATATTTTTTAAAACTTCTTCAGCATCAGCTAAATTAGGAACCCATTTGGGATTAACAAATGACGTAACTTCTATGTATTTTAATCCTGTATCTGATAATTTATTGATAAAATCTATTTTTATTGAAGTATCTACAAATTGTTTTTCCATTTGGAAGCCTTCTCTTGGACCTAATTCTCTTACTAATACCTCCTTTATTTTTATTTTATCTACAATTTTGTTTAAATATTTATTTAGTAATTCTTCCATAAAATTAAACTCCTTTTTAATTAATTATTAATTATTTTTTTAATTTTTAATTACCACCAAATATACGGATAAAAATTATACCAACATGGACTATAATAGTATGAATAATACATTGGATAATAAAGGGGATAAGAATAAAACATTAAGGAGGATAAAGCTGCACCTGTTAAGAATCCTAGCCCTCCTGCTAATAAGTATTTCCATAAACTACCACTATTGTTAACAGAATTTACATTGGTAATATTGGGATCGTAATTAGCAGTATTTATTAAATATGGATTATTATACATCATAGGATTTTGATAAAATGGGTTTTGTGTAAATGGATTACCTATCATTGAACTCAATTGGGATACTTGATTATTTATTTCTTGAGGATTTAAAGATGTATTAATAATTTCTGGTTTATTTGTATTATTTAGATTAAAATTGTCTTGGACATTAACAGTAGGATTATTTTGAATATTAGTTGATGTATTTTGATTTCCTTGTGGATTTACCTGATTAGCTAAACTATTTTGGGTAGTTGGATTAGCTTGTAAATTAGTATTTTTTATATTATTTATATCCATAAAATTCACCCCCATTTTTTATTTTAAAAATATCTAAGTAAATTGAACAAACTTAAGTATATATAACTGGGTAATAAATTACCATAAAAATAAGGATTAAATAAGGAAGTAGTATAAAAGTAATTAAAAAATATTGGATTATATAAAAACATTGAATTATATAAACCTATGCTAAATAAATTATAGAAATTGATAAAATTATGATAATAGGGAGGATAATTAAAGTTGTTGTAATTGGAAACTGGATAATTATAATTATTATAAATAGGTTTATTAAAATTATTTGTATTGTTAATTATATATACGTTATCTGCTTTGATGTTTACATTTTCTCCTTTGATTCCAGTTTGTTCTAATTTTTGAGCCTCTTTTTTAGGAATATTATCTGGTTTATTAATATTATTTAATTTATTTATGTTGTTTAAATTATTCATTTAAGGTTCCTCCCTATTTTTTTTATTCTTAATTTTTGTATAAACTCCTTAAGTTTTTATATATTTTTTATGCTGGTTTTTTAATTTTTTTTTGTTTGAAACCTAATACGTTATCAACTATTATAAGTTCATCTGCTTTAACGTTAATAGAATTGCCTTGAGCTCCTACTGTATTATTTGAAACTACTACTTTAGAACCTTTAACATACATATTTTCTCCTTGTGCTCCTACTTTGTTAGATGTTATTACAACGCTTTGTCCTTTTAGTGAAGCTACATTTTCTCCACTAACTCCTTTTCCATTACCACTTAAAATTACAACTCCTGCAGTCTTAACTCCTACATTTTTTCCTTCTACTCCTTTTTGATTATTTGATATATTAATAAGTTCTTCAGCTTTTAGTCCTAAATTGGCTCCTTTAACTCCTTTTTCATTTGATTTTATGTGTATTTCTGCTAAATTAGTGGATAAATTAACACTATCTACTCCTGTTTTATTTAATTCTATTTCTAATTTACCACCTTCTATTTTAGTAGTTTTCCCTTTTATACCGACTGTATTATTTTTTATAACTATATTACCTGCTTGGATATTTATATTATTTCCTTTTATTCCTGTATTCATTTTTTAGCACCCCCATAGATTTATATTTCTTACTTTTTCCTATTTTTATTACTTTTTGCTATTATATTAATAAATTATTTTAAATAGAAAATATAACTTATTTGTAAAAAAAAAGTTAATTTTTAATATGGTGATTTATTTGATTATGAAAATTGGTATTTCCTAAGCTTAAATGAACCTAAATAAAAAATGGGGATTAAATTTTTTATAGAATAATTAAATATGATAAGTAGATTTTATTGGTTATTGATGATTATTATTTTTTTATTGATATTAATTGGTGGGGTATATATATATGTAGTTATTTTTAGGGGTACAATTCCTATAGATCTACCTAAGACTACTTATACTGAATTTAATGATCTTAATCCTACTTCTTGGGCTTATGATAGTTTACTAAAAATAGCATATATAACGGATTTAAAAGGAGAAATAAAAAAATACTCTGTAGATGAATATAACTTAAAATATATCGATTCAATAGGTAAATATGGTAATGATAGGGGACAATTTAGAGAGCCTTGTGATATTGAAGTGGATAAAAATAATTTTATTTATGTATTAGATTCTTACCTTTCTAAGCTTGTTAAGATGGATTCTAATGGGAAGGTTATTTGGGAGATAGGTAAATTTGGGAATCAGGAAACTAATTTTGCTAATCCTTTAGGGATTGGGCTTGATAAGATAGGAGCTATTTACATTGCTGATACTAAAAATAATAGGATAGCTAAGTATGATTTAGATGGTAATTTTTTAATGTTATTTGGTAAATATGGAAAAGAACCTTCTCAATTTGATGAACCTATAGACGTTTCTGTAGATAGTAAAGGCTTTATTTACGTCTTAGATAAAAATAATAATAGAATCCAAGTTTTTGATAATAACGCTAATTTTATTAGTTATAATAATTATTCAATTGATGTAACTAAATTGCATAGAATATATATAGATGAAAAGGATTTAATTTACTTAGTATCAAAGGATGAAGTTTATGTTGTAAATAAAGATAAGATTTTAGAAAAAATAAGCCCATTCTTGGAAAAAAGTAAATTTAAAATTATGAGCCTTTTTAGATGGGGTGATAAATTATATGTACTTTATAAAAATGATAAAAATATAGGTGGGATTAAAATTATTCAAGTTAAATTTTAAAATAAAATAAAAGGGAAAAATTGTTTGAATTTCGTACTTTAAGTATTTTATACTTTAAAGATTTTGAATTTAGATAGAATTTTAGGGATAATAATGATGAATAAAATTATTTTTGAATGCTATAATTTAAGTAATTGAAAATTTTTGGATATGGGCAAGTTAAGAAATAACTTTATATTTATAACTGGTGGAGTTTTATCTTCCTTAGGTAAAGGAGTAATAACTGCCTCCTTAGCTTCTTTAATCGAAGAACTTAATTATAAAGTTAATATAATTAAATTAGATCCTTATTTAAATGTGGATGCGGGAACAATGAATCCTTATGAACATGGAGAAGTATTTATAACTTTTGATGGTGGAGAGACTGACTTAGATATTGGACATTATGAGAGATTTACTAATATCTATTTCAGTAAGAATAATAATATAACAGCTGGGAGAATATACAGAGATTTAATAAATAAAGAAAGGGAAGGAGTATTTTTAGGTAAAACTATACAAGTTGTACCACATTTAACTAATGAAATAAAGGAAAAGATATTAGATTTATCTCAGAATTTTGATTTTACATTGGTTGAGGTAGGGGGTACGGTAGGGGATATAGAAGGATTACCTTTCTTAGAAGCTATTAGACAAATGGCTATAGAATTTAAAACTAAAGTTAAGTTTATTCATATAACTTACGTACCTTTTTTAAAAAATACGGAGGAGTTAAAAACAAAACCTTCCCAACATTCTGTTAAAAAACTTCAAGAATCAGGTATTCAACCTCATTTAATTATAGTTAGATCCGAGGTCCCCATTACTAAAGAAATTAGAAATAAAGTTGCACTATTTTCTAATTTATTACCTATATATGTTTTAAATATTCCTTATTTATCGGATATTTATCAAATACCTTTGCTTTTATTAAATCAAGGGATTATCAAATTATTAATTGATAATAAAAAAAACAATACTATGAATCAAAGTAAATGGATTAATTTAAATATAGCTATAAAAAAGATAGAGAAGCAACCTAATGTAGTTAATATAGGAATTGTGGGGAAATATACTACTTTAAAAGATTCATATAAGAGCTTAATTGAGGCTTTAAAACATTCTTCTATTGAAAACTTTGTTAAAATCAATATAAAATTAATAGATTCTTTAAAACATGAAAAAAAAGTTATAAAAAAAGAACTGAATTATATAGATGGAGTTATAATAGCTGGGGGATTTGGAATAAGAGGTATAAAAGGAAAAATAAATATATTGAAATACCTAAGGGAAAATAGGATTCCTACATTGGGTATATGTTTGGGATTACAGCTTATGGTAATAGAGTTTTGTAGAAATGTTTTAAACATTGCTAATGCTATTTCCCAAGAGTTTATTTTGGATAAAGATATTAATAAAGCTGTTAATAATGAAGATTTTGCTTTTGTAGTTAAGTTAATGGAAGATCAAAAGTATGTTAAATTAGTTGGTGGAACAATGAGACTTGGAAACTATAAGTGTAAAGTAATTCATAATACTTTAGCTTTTAAAGTATATCAACAGGAATATATAATTGAAAGGCATAGACATAGATATGAAATTAATAATGAGTATCTTGATTTACTGAAAGAGAAGGGGTTTATAGTTAGTGGAATAAATGAAGAGCTTAATGTTGTTGAAATTATGGAATATGTTCATCATCCATTTTATTTAGGGGTCCAATTTCATCCAGAATTTAATTCTCGGATTTTTAAGCCCAATAAATTATTTTCTTTCTTTATAAATTTTTTAAAAACTAATAAATTCAATAAGTCAATTACTTAAAATAACCTATGCTATTGAATAAAATTAGTTAAATATTGATTTTATTAAAAGGTAGGCTTGTTTTAATATAGAATTAAAGAAGTAGATATGGTAAGTGGTAATCCTTTTGAAAAGTATATAATTAAATCAAAATCAAGTGAAGATAGAATTAATAATATTCCAAGCAAAGATTTTTCTTTAACTAAACCTCAGTTTACATCTTTTGAGCATAAATTTTTACTAAATTTTTTTAGGAATTATGTAGAAAAAATATCTATAAAACTTTCTGATATTATTCAAAAAAAAATAATAATAGAGTTATCTACTATAGAGGTTTTACAGTTTTCAGAGTTTATTGATTTTTTACCTAATCCTAGTATAATAATGAGAATCGATATAGAAGGTACTATTATTTCAACCCCTAAAGCTTTAATAGTTATTGATCCTTATATTATTTTTATTTTATTGAATTTGTTATTGGGTAGTAAAGGGGAAGCTCCTACTTATATAAGAGAATTAACTAAATTAGAAAGTAAATTATTACAACAATTTATAGTTGAAGAAATGATAAATGAGTTTAATACTATTTTAAGTACTTTAGATAAAGCTGATAAGAAGACCTATCTTAAATTAGAGAAAATCTCTACTGAGCCTGCTAGTGCTTTAGCTATTCCTTATACTTCTTATATTGCTAAAATTAACACTATTATTAGAATAGAATCTTTGGAATCTTTACAAACCATTATTTTCCCTTTTAATTATTTAAGGGAGATTATTCCTGAGCAAAAACCTGCTATAACTACTACTATTAATCCAGATATTTTAAATAAGATACTTAAAGATAAAGAAAAAATATTAAGTGAAAAAAATATAGGTCTAAGTAAAGTAGATGTTATAGCTATATTAGGTAAAACTGAGGTATTATTTCAAGATTTGCTTCATATAGAACCTGGAGATATTATAACTCTTGATAATAAATTAGCTGATCCTATTATGGTAAAAATAGAGGGTAAAACTAAATTTTTAGGTACCTTAGGAATGGTGGGCAATAAAATTGGGATTAAAATAACAAAGGTTTTAACTGATGAAGAATCTGAAGAATATCAATAAAATATATTAAAGGGGGGAATTTAATGGATAAAGAAAATATATCTAAATTCAATTTACCTCAATTAGAGAAGACTACCGTTTCTAGTGAGGAATCTAATTTAGATATACTTCAGGATGTACCTTTAACCATTACTGTTGAGATTGGTAGAACTAAAATGTTAGTTAAAGATATTCTTAAATTAACGGTAGGATCTGTTATTGAGTTAGATAAACTAGCTGGAGAACCTGTAGATATTTTAGTTAATGGTAAAGTCATAGCAAAGGGTGAAGTTATTGCTGTTAATGAGAATTTTGGAGTTAGAATACTTGAGATAGTTAAATAATTAAGGAGAAAATTAAAATGGATCCTTTATTTAATTTGGGATTAGTTTTTATTATATACGCACTAATTATAGCAGGGATTGGATATTTTATTGTAAAGTTTTTCAATAAAATTCAGAATCCTTATAATGTAAAGATTGCTCAGGTGATAGATAGAATTTATTTAGCTCCTAATAAAGGGATTGTTTTTATTAAGGTTAGTAAAAAAGTTTATATGATCTCTGTTGCTGATAACAATATTAACTTAATTAAAGAATTTGATTTAAGTGAAATTGAAAGTGAAATAACTAATTTAAAAAGCACTTCTAAAGACAAATAAAGTAAAAAATAAAATTAGAATATCAATGGGGTGAAAAAAGGGATATGAAAAAAAATTTTAAAAATATATTTAAGAATTTGTTTATTTTATTTTTAGGAATTTTATGTTTGTTTTTAATATATAATGTGTATGGTGCGGATACTCCTAAGATAACTTTACCTAATGTTTCTATTGAAATTAATGGTAAGCAAACTGCAGATGCAATAGCTACTCCTTTAAAGGCGATTGGATTAATAACTGTTTTATCTTTAGCTCCTTATATTATTATAATGATGACCCCTTATATAAGAGTTGTTATAGTATTTTCCATGTTAAGAAGTGCTTTAGGAACTCAACAAACTCCACCTAATCAAGTTATTATTGCTTTTTCTTTCTTTGTTACTCTTTATATTCTTAATCCTGTACTAATTAAAATAAATGAGGAAGCTTTACAGCCTTATCTTAATAAAAAAATAACTCAAGAAGAATTTATTTCTCGAGTGGTTAAAGAATATAAAAAATTTATGATTAAGCATACTAAATCTGAGGATTTAGCATTTTTTATTAATTATTCAAAAATAAAGAAGCCAGAGAAATTGGAAGATTTACCTTTAACTGTTGTTATTCCTGCTTATATATTATCTGAGTTAAAGGTTGCTTTTATAATTGGGTTTTTAATCTATTTACCGTTTTTAGTAATAGACATGATAGTTGGATCAGTTTTAATGGCTATGGGGATGTTTATGATGTCGCCTATGACGGTATCTTTACCGTTTAAGTTATTACTTTTCGTTAGTATAGATGGTTGGAAATTAATAACAGAGGGGCTTATTAAAAGTTATTATCCGTAGTAAGTATCATTTATATAATGAGTATTATCCATAATGAGTGGGTTTGATATAAATAATTTTATAGTTCAGGCTTTATATTTAATAGTTGTTTTAAGTGCACCAGTATTACTTACTGCTATGATTGTAGGTTTAGTTATTAGTTTATTACAAGCGGTTACTCAGATCCAAGAGCAAACTTTAAGTTTTGTTCCTAAGATGGTTGCTACTTTTATTGTGATTGCTTTAACGGCGGGGTGGGTTGCTAGCTCGCTCTATACTTTTGCTGTTGAGGTTTTTAAATATATCTCTAATATTAAGTAATTATTTATGAAGGTGATTGCTTAAAATATTCAGGCCAAATATTATAGGAGGTAATAAATAAAAAAGGCGTTTTTAAAAACTAAGGTTAAGGTATATATAAATAGAAAAAGGATGTTGGAGCTATGGAAAAAGAAACTGCTTAAATTTCATAGTGTAAGTAATGATAATTTTATCTACTATTTAAAAGAGATTGAATTTATATATAACTTTAGAGATAATA
>Ga0079995_1057764_pt1 | contig 17231 bp, 13 predicted proteins | sample FaiFalFF_MnMetaG_2_FD_69198 | JGI IMG/M metagenome (GOLD analysis project Ga0079995, IMG submission 69198) | Freshwater microbial communities from Yellowstone National Park, Wyoming, USA - Fairy Falls C (FF_Mn_C) (SPADES assembly) (version 4) | ecosystem: Environmental > Aquatic > Freshwater >...
GAGGGCGCATCTCCTGATGCGCCGAAAATTTTTCGGCAGTGCGGTAGCACCGCCCTCCAGAAAACCATTCGCTATTCGCTACTCGCCACTCGCTGCCGTTTTGGCTGAAGTCGGTGGCTACAAAAACGAAGCCTGCTATTTGGGTTGCGCGTTGCGGGTTGAGAGTTGAGGGTTAGGGCTTTTTCTCTGAACGCGCAACCCGCAACTCGCAACTTTCAAGTTAGCCTGCTTTGAATTCGTAGCCACCCGCCTCGGGTGGGTAGTCAAAGCCGTTTACTATTCGCCACTCGCTATTCGCTACTCGCTGCCGTTTTGCCAGTCGCTAATCGCCAGTCGCCGTTCGCCGTTCACTATTCCCTACTCGCCATTCGCTACTCACTGCCGTTTTCTGCTCGGCATGAGACTCGCCCTCCCACGATTTTTCGCCTGTCAGGCTCCGGAACGGCTGGGCTGAAAGGGCTTACAAGGAATCTTCAACCATCACCAGCCTTTCCCACGCCGACGGCTTCATCGTCATCCCAGAAGAAGTGACTCACCTTGAAGCAGGCACAACCGTTACCGTGACGCTACTATGACGAGCCCTCACAATCGGAATTAACTTCAACTGCCTCTACCAGGACCAGGAAAAGCAGGCATGTAGGTGAAAACAAAAATGCCCACATCTATCGTTAAAGCACGAGGGCATTCATCTCCGGGATCTTTACGCTCACATTTGGTCAAACTCACATCCTTAGTCCCTTCTTCTGGACTTACTGGGACTGCTTTCATCATGGACCGAGGTGGGGGGACAACCTTGACAGTGTAACTGCCACTGCCATAATTGTTCAAAATTTCGTCCAAATCTTTAGCTGGGATGGAGAAATATCCATTGTTATCACTCCACCAAGGACCTGAGACTCGGTTTTCGCCCTTGTAAAGATAAGCACTTGCACCAGATAAGGGGATAAGTTGTCCATTACTGGTTTGCTCCATTACCCGCCCCTTGAGATCTTTGTGGTAATAGAACCAAAGAATAACGAAATTAGGTTGATCTCCCTTCACTTCTAACTCCCAAACGACTTGACGACAGGCATAGATTGTAATGTTCTTGTAACCAACAATTCGATAGAATCCTGGTGCAAGTTTGCAGAGAAGAAGTTCTCCATTAGATTCTAATTGGACTGGAGTTTCGTTTTTTTTGAACCACTGGCCTTTGGAATTGCGATACCACAGGTCAACAGAAGCCTGTCCTAAAGGCTTCATACTCATGGATTCAGCATCCGCTAATATAGCCTTAATGAGAAGGTCTCCTTTACCAGGCACACGACCAATAGCCAATCTAAAGCGCTCTTTACCCGTTTTCTCGTCCTTTAATACCAACGCAACTCTTACAGGTTTGCCATCTTGCCACTCTATATCAAGTGCTATAACATTATCACCAATTTTGGGACGCTCTGGACTTATTGAAAATACTACAGTCCGTTTAGGGTAAGAACAAGGTTCTCTGGGCGCATTAAACAAATAGACAAGAGAAAGGGTAAAGAAGAAGGTTGTTCTTCGAAGGCTGGTCACATAATGTGAATTTTTTGAAGAGCCACCTGAAGAGACGGTTACCTCCACTTGATACTCTTCCTCATCGGAGAGGTAAATATCGGTTGGCAACGGTAAAGTTCCTGTTACAAACTGTCCAGTTGTTGGATCAAAGAATACTCCAGTGATAGTGCCTTCAATCGTGATAGGTTCCTGTTCTTGCAATGCTTTTGTGTTTTGACCGGCAATTGCTGCCAGTAGTGCTACAGGTAATACGACAGCATACCACGCCTTTTTGCGCAACATCTTTGATGCACCTCCTGTTGCATACTTTGGGTTGTCATCGGGGCGCACATGAACCCCGCTTTCGTCCCAAGTTACTTTCAAGTCACCACGAACCTCTAAACCATCCCCAATCAAGGCTACTGTCCCATTTGGGTGATGCACTATCATTAATTGCTTATTGACATCCCACAGGATTCCAAGTCGGCTTTTCACCATATCAGGCACAGCCCAAACAGGCGGCGAAACTTGGATGGAAAATTCCGGCAAGGGTAAGTTAATTCCCATCAGAGGTTTTCCAAAGGTTTCTTCTAATTGCTTTATCAGGTGGATAATCTCAGCAGGAGGATAAAGCCAAATCGTGACATTGGGTTGTGGTAACTTTTCTTCTTTGAACTTCCCAACTCTCGTTCTTTCTAACGCTTCCTTAAATTCTTTGTCCGCACTTGCTTCTACTTCCACCAATAGTTCAGGTGAAACAGTAACATCTTGAAGTGCCTGACTAAGCACTTCCTCTAAACTCTTGCCACTCATAATCTTTCTTTGCCAGCCATCAAACCACTCTGAAAGCAAAAGTATCTGAGCCAAACCTAAAGTGTGAGGGCGTTCCAACAAACTAACCCCTCTCACGGCTTTAGGAGTTACTTCGTTGCTAGACTGGTAACCATGAAAATTTGGGTCAGCATCCATTTCAGGAATGGGCTGATAATCGTTTGCATATCCCGCTTGCATTGCTTTCCAATGAACAAAGGTAGCAACACCTTCATCTAATTCTTCCCACTGTTCAAAGATAGTTTCTGCTTCGTTTGCCCCTTCTAATCGCCGTCTTTTTTCTCGCTGTATCAAAAACGCTTTAGCCCATTGCTTTCTTTCATTTTCCTCTTTCGCCTCTAAAGCACGCGCCAAACATTCTCTTTCTGCTATTTCAGCAACAATTGCTTGGGATGTTTTCTTTCGTCCTTCCACTTTTGGCATTTCCACCTTTTGAAACCACCAAACATGAAAGGCTTCATGAACGATGATTTCTAATCTTTGAAGGGCATCCGGTTGACGATAAATTGTGTAACCTGGTGGGGCACAATCTTCCAAAACCCACCAGTTAGGGAAATAACGCAAGGCTGCCGTCCATACACCGTTAACTTTCTCAACCCAACCTCCAATCTCTTCATGTCTTTTGTCACCCAACACCCTTTCTCCCACATAAACCGTCATCTTAAAGGGAACTTTTGGTAATAGCCCTTTATACCTCACAAATCCTTTTGGTGGTTTGGGATGATTTATCAGAACCCACTGTCCCTCATCACCTTCCAACAGAAACGGTATTCCTTCCAAACTAAAACCTTTCCAAATTTCCTTTCCTTTTGCTTTCAATAGGTTCGCCACTTCAGCAATCCGAACAAAGTCCAACCAATCAACTTTCAACGGCAGAACCCGTTCAAAACGAAGGGGGAAGTTTGGGTGAATTATTTCTTCCTTCCCATCACCAAAACGAACTAACAAACGCACAGAAAGTCCATCTTGCCCTTTCAAACCAACCCATCCGCCTGCTTGATATGGAATGGTCTCTTCCGTTACACCTTCAGGATAATGTCTTCTCCACAACAACCTCCCACTTCCTGAAAGAAGCCAAACGCTTTGAATAGGCTTTGAGGAAGCAAATTTCGCTTGGAGGTAGTATCCTGCCCACAGTGGGAAAAGACGGTCAGGAAGGTCGGGCGAAAAGGGTTTTTCAGGGAAACCGAAGGGAACTTCTTTCACTGACAATGTTCCATCAGAGGCAAGGAAATAACCTTTAAGAACTCCTTCAACTTTCACTTGAGGTTGAGCACCTAAACCTGTCATTATCATCGCAACAGCACTGGTAAGCAATAACCATCGCCGCATCTTTTAAACTCACCTGCCCCCGGCGTCATGGCCATAACACTCAACGCGACCTTTAAGCCACTATCATTGTAACGAGAGAGAGAGAGAGAGTTTGTAAAGACTTGGAAAACCACCAGTTTTGACGAATTTGACGGCAATTTTGAGGATTTGAGAAACAAAGTTGAACCCAAGTCTAACGGACTCCACTTGTTGTCTGGAAATAGAGGACATGCTTGCGCTATGCTTTATAGATGGCAAATGAGTGTTTCGCTTTGCGAAGGAGTTGATCCGACATGCTGGAGACAGACTTGCTTCCTGTCAAGCAGAGACCTTCAGTTGCGGATACTGAGGCGACGAGGGCGGTTGAGCAGGACGAAGAGATACGGAACATGACCGAGGAGCAACTCATTGAGGGCATCAACCGGCTGCGCAAGGAGCGAAACGCTGTCATCTTGGCTCACAACTACCAGTTGCCAGTCATTCAAGACCTTGCCGATTTCGTTGGCGACTCCTTGGAGTTGTCCCGCCGAGCAGCACAAACCGATGCCGATGTCATCGTTTTTTGCGGCGTCCACTTCATGGCTGAGACTGCTGCTATCCTTTGTCCCGACAAAAAAGTGCTGATTCCCGATCCCGAGGCAGGTTGCTCCTTAGCGGCGACAGTTACCGCCGAGCAAGTTCGTCGCTGGAAGGAAAGACACCCCGATGCCATCGTCGTCGCCTACATCAACACCACAGCGGAGGTGAAAGCTGAAGTAGACTATTGCTGCACTTCTGCCAATGCTGTCAAGGTAATCCAATCGTTACCGCCTGACCGAGAAATCCTTTTCCTGCCGGACATGTTTTTGGGCGCTTATGTTCAGCGTATGACTGGACGGAGGATGTATCTGTGGCCTGGAGAGTGCCATGTCCATGCGGGCATCCGTCCAGAAGACATACAAGGCTTATTTGACCGCTACCCTGATGCTGACCTGCTCCTTCACCCCGAATGCGGTTGCATAAGTCAGTGCATGTATGCCCTTGCTGAAGGTGAATTGCCTGCTGACCGCACCTTCATTTACAGCACCAGCGGGATGGTTCGCCATGTCCGCACTTCACCCGCCCCAACTCACCTTGTCGCCACAGAGGTCGGCATCTTGCACCGCATGCGTAAGGAAGCGCCTCACAAGCGTTTCGTGCCAGTCAAGGAAGATGCCATTTGCGAATACATGAAGACCATCACGCTGCCCAAGGTTTACCGCAGTTTGCGCGATATGGTCTATGAGGTCACTGTTCCGCCCGAAATTGCTGACCGAGCCCGTAGGGCAATTGAACGGATGTTGGAGATTGTCTGAGGGGCGAAGGGAAGGCAAGGGCGTTATGGAGCGAACAATCAGGTCGGGAAGCGGCTGAATGCCGCTAAGAATAACGCACTCACGAAGGGGGAGGATGCAAGATGTTGGGGAAGCCCAAGATTGCTGTTGTAGGTGCAGGGATGGTTGGGTCATCGGCTGCGCTGAAGATGGCTCAAAAGGAGTTGGGCGACATCGTTCTCGTTGATGTCGTGGAGTTTGTCGCCGAAGGGAAAGCGTTGGACATGGCAGAATCTTCACCCCTTGACGGATTTGATGTCGCGCTTGTCGGCAAAACGAACGATTACAGTGTCATCAAAGACAGCGATGTCGTCGTCATCACCGCCGGTGTCCCGCGAAAGCCGGGGATGACCCGCATGGACTTGCTCATGACCAACGCAGGCATCGTGGAGACCATTTCAAACCACATCCGTGAGTTAGCCCCCAACTCCATCGTCATCGTCGTGACCAATCCCCTTGATGTCATGACCTATGTGGCTTGGAAGGTCACTGGTTTCCCTCGCGAGCGGGTCATGGGGCAGGCTGGGGTTTTGGATTCAATCAGGATGCGCTACTTCGTCGCACAGGAACTCGGCGTTTCGGTGAAGGATGTGCAAGCAATGGTCTTGGGTTCACATGGCGACCAAATGGTGCCTTTGCCGCGCTACACAACTGTCTCAGGAGTTCCCATCACAGAACTTCTGCCACCTGAAACCATTGAGCGAATCAACGACCGAACCCGAAAGGCTGGCACAGAAATTGTCAACCTGCTCAAGACAGGCAGCGCCTATTACGCACCGGGAGCAGCAGTCGCCGAGATGGTCGAAGCGATTGTCCGGGACAAGAAGAGGCTCATGCCTTGCAGTGTGCTTCTCAAAGGCGAGTATGGCTTGAACGATGTCTTTATCGGCGTGCCCGTCATTTTGGGCAAAAACGGCGTGGAGCGAATCGTGGAACTGAAACTGACCGAGGAAGAACTGAAAGCACTTCACCAGAGTGCGGAAGAAGTCCGAAAGGGCATCGCCGATTGGGAGGGCGAAAAAGCAAAGGCAGCATCGTGATTTTTGTGAGGCTCGGAACGACCTGAGACCTTTGCCGCTTTCCGTGTGGAGTTTCGGGCGGCTCAACCCGAGCCGCCCTTTACTTTGACTGAGGGGTGAGAGGGTATGTGGGTGTTGTTTGCTTCCGTCGCAATGTTGGCTTGTTTGGATGGGCAAAAGCCTGAATGGTCTTTCACACCCACAGGGGCAATCAGCCGCTTGTCTTTTGCCAACTCCTTGCTCCTTCAAAATTTCGGCGTCGTCCTCGTTAAGCCCGGCTGGCAAGGCAGTTACGCCGACCAACTTAACCCAGAAACTGTCAAGGTTACTTTCAAAGCCAACGGCGAACAAGTTTGGAGCGGAACTTTGCGCGGCGATGGCGCAGAGGTTGATTTCGTCCAGAAGGCAACCGTCAAGGCAAACGAAATCGTCTTGACTTATGAGTTCCGACCGAGGACAGAGGTTTCGCTTGAGACCTTGATGCTTCGCTGCTTTTTGCCGACGGAAGTCGCCGCTGGCAAAGCGATTTGGGTTGCTTTTGACGAGTTCAACCATGAGGTTTGGAGCGGCAACTTCCCCGAAACTCTCCCCGAACCCTACCACCTTTTCGGGCGAAGCCAAGTCTCGCATTTCCTGTGGGCGTTGCAGTCTGGGGCGTTGCTTTTTGACTTGCGGGAAAGCAACCTCGCCGGCATCAACTTGCAAGATGACCGACGCTTTGGGATGAACGCCTTTGAGTTGCAGTTGCACCTGAAGTTCGGGAAGTTACGCGTTGGCGAAAAAGTGGCTTCAAAGTTGAAGTTAGTGGCGCTGAGCGCTGAGGATGCGAAGAAGTGGGTTTCGGAAGTGAAGGAACGAGCGGAACGGGAGCGAACTTTCACTCTTCAAAAACGAGCACCGCTTCGGTTGAAAGCGATTATGCCCAACGCCCAAAGTTTGCGCCGATATGAGTTGCTTGAGGTGCGAATTGACTTGGATGCCACCTACGACAACCCTTTTGACCCAGAGCAAATCAGTGTCGAAGCCGAATTCATTGCCCCTTCAGGCAAGCGCATCACCGTGCCCGGTTTCTTCACTCAAGACTTTGAACGGATGGTTAGAGATGGCAAGGAAATTTTGCGGAAAGTTGGCTCACCCTATTTCGCCGTTCGTTTCACGCCGGTGGAAGTTGGGACTTATCGCTACCGCATCGTTGCGATGGGACACGGGACAGGGGACAAGGGACAGGGGAAACAGCAAGTGACATCGCAGTGGTTAACGCTGAAAGTTTTGCCAAATCCACATGCGAAAGGGTTTGTGCGACGGGGCAGGTTTTGGCATTTGCAGTTTGAAGACGGAACGCCCTTCATCCCTGTCGGCTTGAATGTCTGTTGGTCAGGGAACAACTTGAGCGCCTACGAGCGATGGTTTGAAGCGATGCGAAAGAACGGCGCTAACTTTGCCCGAATTTGGCTCGTCCGCTGGAACATGGGGCTTGAGTGGACTCCGAGCGATGGAAACGGCGTGTATCTTGGGCTTGGCAAATATGCCCTTGACAACGCTTGGCGAATTGATGAACTCATCCGTATCGCAGAGCGAAATGGCATCTACCTGATGTTGTGTCTCGGCTATCACGGCGAATTGGCGGACAGGCAACTTTACTTCGGTGAACAGGCTTGGGACAAAAACCCATACAACCGCAAAAATGGTGGTCCTTGCGACAAACCTGTTGATTTCTGGACCAACCCTGAGGCGAGGCGATTTTACAAGCAACGGCTTCGCTACATCATCGCCAGATATGCTCACAGCCCTAATGTTTTGGCGTTTGAGTTTTGGAACGAAGTTCATGCCCCTGCCCACTGGGTAAAGGAGATGGCTCAGTTCGTCCGCAGCATTGACCCTTACGGTCACTTGCTCACGACGACTTACGGCGACGATGTAGTTTGGCAGTTGCCCGAGATGGATTTTTCGCAAACTCACTGGTATGGCGACGGCAGCCAACGGGATTGCGTGACGACAATTGTCAATATCCATCGCCACCACCTTGAGCGCTACCGTAAGCCGTTTTTGCTCGGCGAATTTGGCATAGATTGGAGAACCAGCGACTTAACTTATGACCCGAAAGGTAACGCCCTGCATTGGCACAACGGCATGTGGGCATCGCTGATGAGCGGTGGAATGGGAACGGCTTGCGTTTGGTATTGGGACAACTACATTGATGGCTTGAACTTGTGGCATCACTTCCGCCCCGTCGCCGGATTCGTGCGATTGGTTGGAAGGGCATGGCTACAAAATTGGCGACCGTTGAGGCACACTGACCCCGTCGCCGATGTTCCGTCCCTTGAGCAACAATTTGGCGATTTCGTTTTCACGCCAACGCTTGGTTGGCAGCGACCGACAGGTGACACTTTCGTGCTTCACCGCAACGGCAAAGTTGAAAGCAACGGAGAGACAAGCGTGTTCCTTTTCTCGCCCAGCAAACCCGACCTTTACAGACCGCCTAAGTTTGTCGTGGACTTCCCGCAAGACGGAGTGGTGGCAATCCAAGTTGGAACAGTTTCGTCGGGAGCAGTTTTGATTGTCCGCATTGACGGCAAGGAAGTTTGGCGACAGGAGTTACCTGAAGGGCAAGAGCGAAAGGACGAACAAGGGCGAATTTACCGAGAGGGGAGTTACCGAGAGAAGCGATGGATTGAGCAGTGGCGGAAGTGGGATTATGTTTACGACCGAGAGTTCGTTGTGCCCGTGCCGAAAGGCAAGCACACGATTGAGGTTGACAATCAAGGCGCTGACTGGTGCACCATCACACAAATTCGCTTCTCGCCTTACCGTGACCTGAAGTTCCCTGAGGTTGACATTGTTGGGATTCAGACGGAAACGACAGCACTGATTTGGGTGCACAACCTGCAGAGCAACTTCCAGAACGGAAGGAAAATCGAGCAAGGGGCAAAAAGCGAGTTGAAGCCTATCAAGGGCTTGAGGTTCGAAGTCTTGGGGCTTAAAGACGGCAAATATCGCATCGTCTTGTGGGACACATGGAAGGGAACGGTGGCATCAAATTGGCAAGCCCAGTGCCGTCAAGGCAGGTTGCTTCTGAGGTTGCCCGATTTGGAACGCGATTTCGCTCTTTGGATTACAACCCAGTAACTTCAAACACCACAGCAACTTTTCGGCTGCGTTACACTGTTGAGCAGGTGATGCTTTATGGCAGAAACGACCGAAGTGACTTACCGCTACTTGGAGCCACGCCCTCACTCGTGGCGGAAGCAACTTTGGATTAAAGGTCGCAACATGACTGTCTGGCAACTTTTGTGTTGGATGTGGGCAAACAAGATGACTCCTGAAGAGGTTGCTCAGGGTTTTGACCTGCCCGTTGATGCAGTTTATGAAGCGTTGGATTACTATACGAAACATCGTGAATTGCTGGAGTCAGAGGCGGAAGAGGAGGAACGACGCTTGAGGGACAAGGGGCTTTTGCCATGAGCCTTACAATCTATTTGGACGATTGCGTTGACGATAATCTTTTAATTGCAGCCCTTCAAAAGGAAGGTTTCAAAGTGCTCTCACCTTGAGGGGTCGGAACAGCGGGATGGAGCGATGAAGCCCATTTGGAATTTTGTGCCCAGCAAGGTTTCGCAATCCTAACTGCCAACGCTGACGATTTTCATGACTTGCATGAAGAATGACAAAGGCAAGGCAAACATCACGCAGGCATTATTGCCATTTGCAGGGAGAAAGATGTGCGAAAACATATGCGTATCAAGGACATCGTTTCAGCGCTCAAGAAACTTTTGAAGGCACATCGCCAGTTAGGGCTTCCCATCGCCAACGAGTTCATCGTCCTCAACCATTGGAGGTAGACACTTAATCTGCTCGTCAGCAGTCTCGCTCTCCCAAACCTGACTTCAATCCCTTCACAAAAGTGCCAAAATGTGCTATAAATTCCCTTGCCGCTGGGGCGTGGCGCAGTTGGTAGCGCGCGGGACTTTGGATCCCGAGGTCCCTGGTTCGATGCCAGGCGCCCCAGCCACTTTTTCTTTTTGTATCCACGAGATTTTCAGGCATTTTTCAACTCACCGCCTTGTGTAACGCTTCAAGCGACGCTTTTACCCAGCAGCGACAGGATACAAGGGCATCATAATTAGGGTCAGCGTAAGTTCACCCACTGGGCAATTGCGAAGCAAAACGAAAGGGCGAGGCGAGAACTATGAAAGTAGCAGTCATCGGTTTAGGTCACGGGCGAAATCACATCGCCGCTGGAAATTTGCCTGAGTTTTCTCTTCCTGACCAAGTAGTTTCGTTGATGAGATTTGAGAATGAAGCGATAGGTAAGGTTTGGGTCAACATAGGCATAAAAGGTGGATTGGGTGTCTCCCTAACACTTTGCGGGTCAAAAGGAACAATCAAGGTTAAGGAAGAAAATTGGGATGCTTACATTGATGAGGGTTTGCCGGGAAGACCAATTGGAAAGGCAGGATATGTAAAGGTTCCGTTCTTGACTTCCGTGAAGCCGATTGACGAGGAGATAGGGCATTTTGTTGATTGTGTGAGGGAAGGTATAAGACCGATTGTTGATGTAAGGGATGGTGCAAAGACTGTTGCTGTTTTGGAGACAGCGGTTAAGTCTTACAGAACTGGTCTGCCACAACAGGTGAGCAAGTTCTGATTTTTATCGTATTCTTTGTCTTGGCAACTTCAGTGCTAATGAAAGGGCGTCAACTGGGCTGTGTCGCCTGTGCGCTGCTTGTAGGTCAGTTGCAAACAGACAAGCGCAATTAGGCTATCGTAATCAGTCATCAACAAGGATTATCGGCGTAGAGCGCTAAGCATGATTGGTTCAGAACGATTTCTAATCCTGTCAATAAGCAAATGCAACTCACGCTTGCGTTGCAGGTCACTTCATGGCGGCACATGCGAAGTTGTGTCTCATCGTATTCGTTGTCTTGACAACTTGAGTGTTACTGTGAGAGAGTATCAAATTTAGGCATCTTTGGTTCTTTTGATTCCAAGCGAGTTTTCAGGTTGGTATTGCGCTGTTGCTTTTGGCATGATCATTCAAGACAAATTGCCGTAACCGTGAACACTTTGAGCGAACTCTGCAGAGGGTTAGCCAATTGATGGTGGTTGACAGAATCTTGACGGGTTTTGTGTCTCTGGAATTGACATCTTTCGATTTGGAACCAATTCTTGCTACCTTCAGTATGAACCCATATCTTAGGATCACTTTTCAGTAGACTGTCAAGGTCTTAAAATGGGCTAAAAATCGTGAATTTTCTCAGTTATCTTCAATGGTGGGCGGTGCAGGGATCGAACCTGCGACCTTCGGCTTGTAAAGCCGACGCTCTCCCACTGAGCTAACCGCCCGCTTGCTAATGAAAATGACAACAAAATTTCCAATTTCAAGCCAATTTTGACACCTTGACAATTATAACCTCAAAGTGAGTATCGGCTATAGAACAATGCAATTGTCATTCACTACTCGACAACGCCTTGATCAGAAGGAAAATATAAGACAAAACAGAACCGAAGTCAATATCTTTCCGCTTGATCGGATGTCAGATTAAGGCTAACCCAAGTTGCCACCTTAAAAGAAATGGATAAGGAGGGATAAGCCATGCGAACTAAGAAATGGGACGGTGAACGACACTGGGCAATTTTCTACTGTGAGCCAATAGACATTAGTGTAAAGGCAAACGCCGGATTGATGTTACTCTTTCATCTCATAGCACCGAAGATGGGTTGTAGCTATTTCAAAAATTTGCTGCCTCAAGGAGCGCAAAGTAGTTTTCTGGTGGAGTTCCAGGGAGAACGGCGTTACTTGAGCCAAGTATCAGCCGACCGCGATTTTTGCATCGCTCAACGATTTGTGCTGCGCAGTCTTTGACCTGCGACGGCGTCCCAAGCCTAAGCAGTTTGCAACTGACATTGCCCCAACAAGTCAGGTTAGGATAGCGCTCTTGCAATTCAGGTATCCTCATCCCTGCATCGTAGTCAATTTCACCGTAGCCTTCAATTCCCGCCTCAACGAACAAGTCATCGGCTATGCTCCAAATGTTCCCGTCACTTCGGAAAAGGTATTTCAGCCCAAGTTTTCGTGCACAATCAGCGATTTGCTTGTAGCAAGGCAAAACATATCGCCTGAAGAATTTCGGTCCGTAAACTGGACCGTGATTGTCAGCCAAATCTCCGCCTCCCCAAACAATCCTGACGCCAAGTCTTGCGAGGCTTTCGAGTTGAAGACAGCCCAATGCTGCTTGAGCCTTCAGATATTCGCCGACAAGTTCAGGGACAAGGGCGCAAGCCGTCAGCCACTCTTCGTTTATCGGGACATGAAGCCCCGCAGCATTCCAAACGAGTTCAAACTCGTCGCCTGCGAATTGAATCCATTCCTTGACTTCGCTTTCAAAAATTTCCCTTCCGTTCTCGTTCCAGTCCTCAACGGCTTTCCACTTTGCATCAATCGCTTCCTTGATCCTTTCCTCGCCGCTCCAGACAGGAGGGTGGCTATACTTAGCGGCATCGTAGGTTTTAGCGATTGGGTCATAGCGATAGATTACCCAATGCCCATTGGGGTCACCGTAGAGAAACTCAAATTCGCTGACCTGCAATGTGGGGCGACCAAGTAACCAGTGTCGTGAGATAGCCCCGAAACCGAGTAGCCTGTGCAAATCCCTTTTGTCTTGCTTGACCTTTTCAATAAACTCGCGATAAGCGCTCTCGCCTTTAACCCCTGCAACCGCTTCTTGATAGCGCAACATGGCTCCGCCAGTTGCCGCTTCCCGACCGAGAATCTTTGATGCCACATCGGATGCAAATGCCTGTTCATAGACTGGGACTTTCTCCTTCGCTTCACCAAAGAATGCAGCAACGAACGCTTGTCTCGGCGTCATCTCGCATCCACTCCCTTTAGCCCTGCACTCGTTCGCGACTTTTAGGACAGTTTCGCCTTTCGGTTGAAGGCGCTACAGTTTGAGTGGCTCGCTTAATTAGTTTGGTGAGTTCAGGAGGTGTTGACAATGGCTAATTTGGCGGCGTTAGGTGGCACACCTGTGGCGCCAGAGGGGTTGAAAGTGGTCTGGCCTGAATTTGGCGAAGAAGAACGACAGGCGATTTTGAGAGTCCTTGAAAGGGGCGAGTGGTGGCGTTTCGGCGTTCCAGAAGAAGAAAGTGAGGTCGCTCAGTTTGAAAAGGAATGGGCTAACTACCACGATGCTCGTTATTGCGTCGCTGTGTGCAACGGAACGGTTGCCTTGATGGTTGCCTTCTGGGCATTGGGGATCAAGCACGGCGATGAAGTGATTGTGCCAGCAGTTACTTTCATAGCGACTTCAGATGCTGTTGTGCTTTGTGGCGGTGTTCCCGTCTTCGTTGACATTGACCCTGAGACCTACCAGATTGACTCCGAGGCAATTGAAGCGGCGATCACGGAAAAGACGAAAGCGATTTGTGTGGTTCACTACGCTGGCTATCCTTGTGACCTTGACAGGGTAAAAGTCATTGCCCAAAAACATGGCTTACCCGTCGTGGAAGATTGCGCCCACGCTCAAGGGACTGAGTGGCGTGGTCGCAAAGTTGGTGCTCACATCACTTGCGGTTGTTTCAGTTTCCAACAGAGCAAAAGTTTGACAGCAGGGGAAGGCGGGGCGATTGTCACTGATGACCCTGACCTCGCCGAACTCATCTGGGCTTTTCACAACTGTGGTCGTCCCAAAGGCGTTGGGCGATACGAACATCACATCATTGGTGGCAACTTTAGGTTAAGCGAATGGCAAGGTGCGATTTTGCGGGCACAGTTAAAACGGCTTCCAGAGCAAACTAAGCGACGAATGGAGAACGGGACATGGTTGGCAGAACAGTTGGCAGAGTTGGGGTTGAAGACACTTAAACCTGACGAACGAATAACTCAGCGTGGCTACTACTTTTTCGTCATTCGCTACAACCCTGCCGAGTTCGGTGGCATTCACCGCGATGTGTTTTTGAAAGCGTTGAGAGCCGAGGGCATCCCTGCCTTTGCCGGCTACGGAGTTCCCGTTTACAAAAACCCAAGTTACACTCAAAGCGGTGTCCCTCACCGAGTCCTGCCTTGCCCAAATGCCGAAAGGATTTGCGCTCACGAGCAAATCACTTTGAGCAACCATGTGCTCCTTGACAGGAAAAATTGTCAAGCCATTTTGGACGCTTGTGCGAAAATCAAAGCGAACTTGGACGAGTTACGGCAATTGGAAAAGATGACAAGTGTCTGAACTGACACCTAATCGATTTCTAAAACCACCACCGACGCTATCGGGTCTGGAGCGGAACTCGGTAACTTCACGACGACTTTCTCGGGCGTTTGGTTGAACTTCAGTGAAGTGCCGTCGGCAAGCAAGTAAGCGCAAGTGACCCAATTTTTGCCCATCAATACAAGTTTCGTTGGACAGTAGCCTGCGATACTGCTGCAAATCTTCACTCGTGACCCGTCGCCTCATTGTTCTGATGCGCTTGTATCGGAAATCGTAAGGCTCGCCACCCGCTTGGCAAGAGTAGAAGACATAAAGCCAAGTCGTTTTTCCCTTTGCTGCACTGACGGAGGCGGTGGGGTTGAACCTTATCGGTAATGTCAAGGCAAAATCGCGATGACCTCGGTTCAAACTTGCTGTGTCGCCTTCTCCAATGGTTCGGCAAACTTGGTTTGGTGATGGGAGTTATGTTACGGCTTGGGTTGACAATTGTCGTTGGTTTTTTTCTCGTCTCAACTGCTTGCGGCTTGCAGGGCTTAAAATCCTTGCCAAAGGCTCAGCGGATTTTTGTCATCGTTTGTGAAGGAGTTGAGTTGCGGGATTTGGAGCAGATGGATGAGCCAATCGCCACTTTGTTGAGGGAAAGCGCTATCGGTTTGCTCAGTGGAGCATCGGCTGAATTAGCCGGCGGAAAAGGCGTGCTGGTGACTTTGGGAAGCGGGAAAAGAGCAAAGGCAAACGAGCGAGCAAAATTGGGCGAATGGCTGAGTCAAAGAAATGTTTCGGTTGCCCTGCACGGCAATGGTTTTCTAAAGGCAATTCTCGGTGAAGTGCGGGCTTCCCCAAATCCCAACCGAACTCCGCAGGTCATATTCGTTTCCGCCACCAAAAGTCAACTGCCAACCGTTGCCCGTGAACTTCTCGTCCAATTGACCGAAGAAGCGTGTTTGTGGATTTTAGTGCCCAATTCGTCTCGGACTGACTGGATGAACCGAAGATTGACGCCGATTTTGGTTTTCGGCAAAAATGTCCCTTCAGGGCTTTTAACCTCAACGACGACTCGGCGCATCGGTTTGGTTTCGTCCGTTGACTTTGCACCCACACTGCTGGCTCAATTGTCAATCCCTATTCCTGCCGAAGTGACGGGTAGGGTGATGCAAATTGACACATCCGTCAATGACCGATTGGCTTACTTGCATTGGCTTGATGAAAGAAGCGTGAAGCCCTTGCAGGACTTACCTGCCCTTTCCTTCGCCATCGCAATTATCGTCGTCATCGCCGTCGCTTTAACTGCCTTGGCATCCGCTTTCTCCTTGCTTGCAAGTCGGCAGGGGCTGAGCAACCTTGTCTCTCCCGCTGCGACTTTCTTTGTCATCTCTGGGATGTCAATTCCAGCATCGTTGTTCCTCGTCGCTCAATTGCCTCACCGAAGCGGTGTCGCAAGCGCTTTTCAAATGTTGGCAACAGTCAGTCTGTTGGGGTTGCTCGCTTTGTTGCTGGCGAAAAAACTTAGCGCTACACCTTTCCCTACTTCGCTGAAGGCGGCGGGTTTGATTTGTGCTTTCTCGGCGATAGTCGCACTGTTTGGTGTCCCGCTTTACTGGGCGACGCCTTTGGGACATTATCCGACCAGTGGCTGGCGATATTTCGGCATCACCAACTCAGGAGTGGGCATAGTCCTTGCGGGGACGATTTTCGCTTGGAGTTTGTTGGCGCTTCCTAAGCGTTTCGTCTCGGTTTGGTTGCTCGCTTCGCCTTTGCTGATGGGCTTTTCGCTTTGGGGCGCAAATTTCGGCGGCGCTCTGACTTTGGCAATTGGTTTTGCCGCTGCTTGGGAACTCATCGGCAATCCAAAGCCATCGTGGGGCAAAGTCGCTGCCCTGAGTCTGGCAGCATCGGTCTTGACTCTCTTTGCTCTCATTGTTGCCGAAAGTTTCGTCCCCGCTGACCAACAGGCACACTTTGGGGCACTGTTCCAACGAATGCGCAGTGTTGGGGGCGGAGCGTTGGTGGAGATGGTTCTTCGGAAATTGACATTGCTTTGGGAATTCTTCGTTCGGACGCCGCTAAACTTTTTTGCGCTTTCGGTCTTTGTCGCCTTCCAAATTGCTGCGGCAAAGTTGGCTAAGCAAAGCAATTTGTTCGCTCAATTGAAGCCAACTTTTGATGCCGTTTTTATCGGCTCATTGGCTGGCTTGGTCTTGAACGACAGTGGGATGGAAGTCGTCGGGATGGCGTTGGTTTGCTTTGGTGGAGTGTTTTTCCTTTCGCTGCTTGAAACTTTCCGCTCACCAGTCAGGGGTGACAGAAGTGCCGTCAGGGCGAGTCCATGAGACCGTGAACTTGTTAGCGTTGCCACCAACTTTGTATTTCTTGCCGGAGTCTTTGCACAAACTTCCTTTTGCCGTCGGGTATCTGGTTGGCACATTTTGGTTGACGCCCGATTTGGATTTGGCAACGAGCCGCCCTTCGCGCCGTTGGGGCATTTTGCGTGTGATTTGGCTTCCATACGCTTGGCTTTTCCCACATCGCGGTCTATCACATCGCCCGCTCTTGGGTGCGCTCACAAGGGTTCTTTACTTGGCTGCATTAGCAGGTTTGGGCTTGTGGCTTTTTGATGCCCTCGGTTACCGCTTGCAGTTTAACTTCTCCGTTGGACAAAATTGGCTCAGTTTCTTTGCGGGCATCCTTGCCGCAGACTTCATTCACCTACTCCTTGACACAATTTGCAGCCGAAGATGACTGGCGAACCTGTTAACCCTCTTCAGTTTCTGGCTTCCACTTCGGGTAGGTTGTCATTAAGCCCAAAACGCCCATGCCTGTTAACGATAGCGGGGCAAAGGGCGGTGCGTGGTGTTCTTCGCCACGCTCGTGTTCTTCGGCTTCACGCTCTTCGTGTTCTCGTCCTACTCCCAAACGCTCAGCGTTGTGGAAGTAAACGCCCAAGATGCCTGCTAACAGCAGCAGGACACTGACAACCTGAACGATGCGCCGAGTTGTGGCGTTCC
>Ga0079995_1065815_pt1 | contig 17215 bp, 11 predicted proteins | sample FaiFalFF_MnMetaG_2_FD_69198 | JGI IMG/M metagenome (GOLD analysis project Ga0079995, IMG submission 69198) | Freshwater microbial communities from Yellowstone National Park, Wyoming, USA - Fairy Falls C (FF_Mn_C) (SPADES assembly) (version 4) | ecosystem: Environmental > Aquatic > Freshwater >...
ACCGTCTTCGTATTCCACCAGGGCAATCCGGGCCGACCGGTTCGGATCGTATTCGATCGCCAGCACCGTGCCCCAGACGTTGTCCTTGTCGCGCTTGAAATCAATGATGCGGTACATCCGCTTGTGCCCGCCACCACGATGCCGCGAGGTAATGATTCCCTGGTTATTGCGACCGCCACTGCGAACGTAAGGTTCGAGCAGGCTCTTTTCCTGTTCCTTCTTCCGGTCGGTAATCTCTGCGAAATCGCTCACGGCACCGTGGCGACGACCGGGACTGGTTGGCTTGTAATAGCGAATGCCCATGGTGATATTCCCGTTTATGTTTTCGTCTTCAGCAGGTTACCTGGCCAGGCATTGTACGCTGATTCGGTTTCGCTGTTGCGTTCCGCTTAGAACAGGTCAATATGGTCTTCCGGATGAAGCACGACGATGGCTTTTTTGTAGCCGGAGGTGCGGCCCTCAATGCCGCGAAACCGTTTCGGCTTGCCCAGACGGTTCATGACGCGGACTCGCAGCACCCGTACATGGAAAAGTTCTTCGACGGCCGCCTTGATCTCCGGCTTGGTCGCATACTGGTTGACTTCAAAGGTATAATGCCGCCGGCGCTCCGCCTGGTGCAGACTTTTTTCCGTGATAATCGGCCGGAGAATAATCTGATACGGCTGAAGCTTGGGGCCCTTCGTGCGTTGTTCGCCTGGTTTGAGTCGGAGCATGGTAATCCGTGTCCCGGTCATGAAGAGCCGATGGCACAACCACCGGCCTTAGCTGCCATAATTGGTTTCTTTGCCGAAGTGCCAGACCCTCGCAATTTTTCCGGCGACGCCGATTCCTAGTGGGCCGGCCAGGAAAGCGTTACGTGGCCGACGTTGCCAGTGCCGCCGGCGTCTTTTCCTGCGAAACGGCTGCTGACTCGCCCGCGGTTTCGCCGTTATATCCGACGATGGCGCGTGCCCTGGCCCGCAGCGCCTCCAGAGCCTTCAGCGTCAGCAGCAATCGTTTCTGCCGCAGCACCACATACGTATTGAATTCGCGGATCGGATACAGCAGCACGTTGGGGATATTCCGTGCCGCACGGTACAGGTCCTGGTTGTAGTCGTCCAGGCCAATAAGCGTGGAAATACCGTCCAGCCGGAGGTTTTTGAGAATTTTCGCCATGTGTTTGGTTTTCACCTCCGGCAGGTGCAGGTCGTCCACAATGACGGTTTCGCCATCCAGGAGCTTGCTGAGAATCGCCTGGCAGATGGCCATGCGGACGGCTTTTTTGGGCAGGCGATAGTGATAATCGCGTGGTTTGGGACCTTTGGCGGTGCCGCCACCGACGCGCTTGTTGGTTCGCCGGGAACCCACGCGAGCACGTCCGGTTCCTTTCTGCCGATAGAGTTTGCGTGTACTTCCTTCGACTTCGCCGCGCCGTTTGGTGGAATGAGTACCGCGGCGACGATTGGCCAGATGCATCAACACCACCTCGTGCAGCAACACCTTGTTGACCCGACCGCCGAATTCCGCCGGGTCCACCTGCACGGTGCCGACCGCATCTCCCTGCTGGTTATACACATTCAGCGTAATCATGGGCCTCTCGTCAGAGAAATAGTCACACAGCGATCGTGGCGACTTTCCTAACCGCTGCGCTGCCGGTTCCGGTCAGCCGCCAGCCCGACCGTGCACACTCGCTTGATGCCGTGATCGGCCACAACGCGCCGAATGCCAGGCTCGCCTGCTTCTTCCCCGGGAACAGCCCTTTCGCTTAGCCAGCACTGGCTTTGATTTTGATATCCACGCCCGCCGGCAGGGTGAGTTTGTTCAGAGCCTCAATAGTACGGGAGTTCGGCTCGTAAATATCAATGAGCCGGCGGTGCGTGCGAATCTCAAATTGTTCCCGGGACTTTTTGTCAATATGCGGGCTGCGCAGGACGGTGTAGCGCTCGATGCGGGTGGGCAGAGGAATCGGCCCATGCACCTTCGCTCCCGTCAGCTCCGCAGTTTCGACAATGCGCTTGGCGGATTCATCGAGGATGCTGTGATCGTAAGCCTCCATTCGAATGCGAATCCGCTCCTGGGCAATGGCCGCCACGTCTGACACTCCCTGCTGACCCGTCCTGACCTCGCTCGCCGCGACGCCAGGTAACGGGAAAGACATAATGTACAAACCGCCTGTCTGCCGTCAAGCAGTCCCCGACGAAAAATTTTACCCTCGCAATCTCGCTCAGCATCAGGCGAGACTACGGCCTCTGGGGACACCTTGCGCTGACGCAAAATTGACCTGTCCCGGCCAGATTCAAATCACGCCGCACTGTGCGGCAGCGTGAATACCTTCCGCGGACGAGAATTTTTCCCGCTCCGGCATGGTTCAGGGCAACAAGCATTGTACGCACCTTCGTCCAGGGGCGACGTTTGACAAGCCCTCTGAGGCATCACCCCTTGGCAACGATAACCGCAACAACCCAGGGCACCCCACATGGCACGCACCTTCGTCCCCGCACTACCTTTGGCAAGGACGACCCCAGCAACCTGGGGCATCACGTATCCTCCGCGCCCTCGTACACGGTTTGGGGCAAGCTGTGCCCACACGTCGCAATCTTCGACCGATTTCTCGAACCGGCGTTTGCGACGGCGAGCCGCCAGGCCCTGTGTACCCGTCGCCAATTCGGAACGTAGCAAACAGGTGTAAAGTCGCCGAAAGCCCAAGTAGCCGAGCCAAAATCGCACCGCCGTTGCCAATTCGGAAAGAAGCAAGCCGATGCGAAATCGCCGTGGCCGGGACGGGCTTTGCCAGGCTGAGCCCAGCGTTACCAATTCGGAACGTAGCAAGCTGGTGGAAAATCCCGCCAGCTCACGAAAGTGCCGCCGCTCTTGGCCGGACGAGCGTCTTCGCATCGCAAACCGCGCATCTTGTGCCGAACGCACGTCGTGCAACCAGGAGCGGGGGGCGTCAGCCCCCCGTGGGATGTACTCGGAATGCGAACTCGAAACGCGGAAATCCAGCGCGTTGCGGTTGCAACCGTGGTTTCCGACCAGCGGCGGGCTAACGCTGGTCCCCGGACGAAAGCGTCCGCAATTGCAATTACGTTACGCACCCCCACGGCGGGCTCACGCCCGCCGCTCTTGGTTGTGTATTCGCCAGTCCCCGAACATTACTCGACTCTCGCCGGACGGCGTTCTCATTCCCGTACCACAGCGGGCTGACGAAGGCCGCTCCTGGTTCCGCAGGTGTTGCGGCGAGCTGGCTGGCCTGCGGCCGGTTTGGTCGTAAAATGTGCCAATCACCTCGAGCGCACTGACACAAAGAACGCCTGAAGCGGGCTTGGAAAGGTTCGCGAAACTCTACGAGAACTATCTGCGCAACGGCCCAAGAAGACCAAAGCGGACTAGGGTGCAATCATCAGGAAGCCTGGTGACGTATCTGCGCACCGGCACGAGAAGACCAGAGCGGACCCAAAAATCCATGCCAGAGTTGTAAAATACGCGAATCCCATCGAGCGAAGCGGCACTGCCATAGCGTCAGGCGAAGGAGAAAGGCGTGGCCGAGCAAGCCGTAACCTGGCAACAACTGCCCGGCGGTGAAATCCTGATTACCATCAATCAGCCGGAGAGCAAAGTCAACGTCGTCAGCCAGGCAGTGCTGGCCGAACTGGAGCGAACCGTTGCCGAGATCGCCGGGCTGGCGCCTCTGGCAGGGGTAATTTTGACCAGTGGCAAACCGGGCATGTTTCTGGCCGGGGCCGACCTGCGAGATCTGGCCCAGGCCTGGCGGTATCCGGAACTGGTGCGACAACTGCTGGAGCGTGGCCAGGCGTTATTGCAGCGGATCGAAAGCCTCCCATGTCCCACGGTGGCGGCTATCGAGGGGCCGTGTCTGGGTGGCGGACTGGAAATCGCCCTGGCGTTCGACCATCGCCTGGTCAGCACGCATCCACGCACCGAACTGGGACTGCCGGAAGTCAAGGTCGGTCTGATTCCGGGCTGGGGCGGGACGCAACGCTTGCCGCGACTGATCGGCCCATCGCTGGCCCTGGAGATGATATGCACTGGCGAGAGTATCACCGCGAGTCGGGCAGTGGAAATCGGCCTGGCCTTCGATGCGGTGCCTGGCGATCGGCTGCTGGAAGAAGCCCAACGCCTGCTTTTGCTTTCTCGCCAGCTCAACGATTGGCCGGAAATACGTCGCCGCAAACAGCAACCGGTCGGCTTATCGGAAGAGCAACACGCCTACACCTTTGCCGTGGCTCGCGGTCAAGTCTGGCAGAAAACCCGCGGGCGTCCCCAGGCACCGCTGGTGGCATTAGAGGTGGTGGAAAAGACGGTGAATTTGCCTCTGGCCGACGGTCTGCAGCACGAACGGGAGGCTTTTTTACGCCTGGCGGTCGGCTCGGAAGCGCGGAATCTCATTGCCGTTTTCTTTCAGCAACAGCGTCTGCAGAAAGACCCCGGCGTGGCCAATCCGCAAGTGGTGCCGCGAACTATCGAGCGGGTCGGAGTGCTCGGTGCCGGCGTGATGGGATGCGGGATTGCCAGCGTGCTGGCACGGCGAGGTTGCCTGGTGCAACTTCTGGACGTTTCCGCGGAAATTCTCCAGAACGCCCTGCAACGCATCGAACGCGGTCTGCTCGAACGAGTGCAGCTGGGGCGAATGAAACCGCAAGAAGCTGCCGACACCCTGGCTCGGATCGGCACGACGCAGACCCTGGCTGCTATGGCCGATCGTGATCTGGTTATCGAGGCCGTTACCGAAAACGAAGACCTGAAAACGCGGCTCTTGGGCGAACTGGAAACCCATGTCGGTGCGGAGACCCTGATAGTTTCCAACACCTCGACGCTGTCCATATCGCGGATGGCTCGGACGTTGCAGAAGCCGCAGCGGTTTGCCGGTCTGCATTTCTTCAACCCGGCCGAACGCATGCCCCTGGTGGAAGTGGTGCGGGGTGAGGCGAGCGACGATGTCACCATCGCCACGCTGGTGGCCTTTGCCAAGCGCATCGGCAAAACGCCGATCGTGGTGCGGGACAGTCCCGGCTTTCTGGTGAACCGCCTGCTGTTTCCGTACCTGAACGAGGCCATGCTGATGCTCGAGGAGGGTGCCACGCCGCGCCAGATTGACCAGGCGGCAGTGGAGTTTGGTATGCCGATGGGGCCGGTGACACTGCAGGATGTGGTCGGGCTGGATACCGCTCTGTATGCGGGCCGGGTCCTGCAGCAGGCGTTTCCTGATCGCTTCGTCGAAAGCCGCATCGTCGCCGAACTGGTACAGGCTGGCCGACTCGGTCAGAAGAGCGGTGCCGGATTTTACAATTACTCCCGCGATCCCAAACACGGCAGCGACGACCCGGCTCTTGAACCGATCCTCGAACGCTGCCGTCGCGGTAAGCGTTCGCTCAGCAATGAGGAGATTACCGACCGGTTGTTCTTGCCCATGTTGCTGGAAGCGACCCGCGTCCTGAGCGAACAAATCGTCCGCGACGCCGGCGATGTGGATATGGGTCTGATTCTCGGTACGGGTTTCCCAGCCTGGCGAGGTGGCATCCTGCGCTGGGCCGACGAACTCGGCCTCGCAAGCATTCTCGAAAAATGCCAGCGCTATCAGGACCTCGGTGTCCGCTTCCAGCCGACCGAATTGCTCCGCCAGCTCGCCGCTGCCAACGGCAAGTTTTATCCCTAGCCGAGCGAACCAAGCACCCCGGTGAGAAAATTCCTGTTGCGCGAAAGCAAGTGGTTCGTCTTATCAGTAGGGCCTGCACTGGCAAACGCCCGCCAGACGATGTATCCTTGACCGCAGGATGAGGGTCAAGCGGCAAGCGCGAGCGGGCCTGGCTGCCAGAACCGTCCCGCTTCGTGAAACGGCTCGGAATTTCGCCAGCGCCAGGTTCCAGGTACGCCTACAATGTCCTGGAGGGAGACAATCATGCACCGACGGGGAATGGTTTGCTCGCAGACCGGATTGGGAGGATTCGCGACGATGTTGACAAGCCACAAACTCACGCTGCTGGTGTCGCTGGTTGCCGTGCTGACGTGGAGCCTGACCCTGGCAGTACTGGCTCAGCCAACTGACAATCCCGATGAGAAAGGCCAGCCTGCCCCGAAGCAGTCCAGCAATCAGGAGACCGACGAACTGGCCGCCAATCAGGCGGTCGTGGCAGCCCGCTACGCTCAGCTCGAAGAGCAGTTGTTGCGCATCGCTCAATTGATGGAACGGCGCAATAATCCCGGCGACGTCGAAAAAGCCCGCATCATTTACCGTGCCCTGCGGGAAGCCCGTGAACGCAACGTCCGGCTCAATGTCAGCGACCTGGCAGAGCGGCTCAAACGAGCCGGTACGCTGAGCAGTTTGAAAGAAATCCAGCAGGTCGTCGAAAAGGGTGGCGATGTTCAGCAAGCCATGCAACGCTTGCTCGATATCCTCATGTCCCCCGACGACGAATCGCTCAAGAAAAAGGAAATGGAGCTCTACGCGGAGTTGATTCGTCGGCTGGAGGAAGCGGAACGGGCCCAGCGTGTTGCTCAGGCGCGCAACGACAATCCCAATATCAGCAAGGAGGACGCCAAGAAAGCTCAGGAAGCCGCCAGCCGAAGAGTGGAGGAAATCCTGAACCAGATTCGGCAACTTGAACAGGCTCGTTCCGGCCAGGGTGATCCGAGCCGCGGTGAAGCACGTGATGCCGGCAAAAACGAACGACCACAAGCGCAAGCACGCGGCGAGGGACGGAGCGGTTCCGGACAACCCGGTCAAGCCCGCGATGAAGGTCGGGGAGCGCCCAATCCTCAGGCACGCACTCCCGATTCCGGTAAACCTGGTTCCGAACAGACCGGCCAGGCGCGCGGTGGCTCGCCCAACGAGTCCGGTTCGCAGGCACGTGGCGGCAACCAGTCCGGTGACGGTTCGAAGCCCGGCCAGGCTCGCGGGGGCAGCGATAGTGGACAGGGCGGTGATAAACCCGGCGGTGGTCAGGCCGGCGGTGGTAAACCCGGCGACAAACCGGGCGACGGTCAAGCTGGCGGTGGTAAACCCGGCGACAAACCGGGCGACGGTCAAGCCGGCGGTGGAAAACCGGGCGACAAACCGGGCGACGGTCAGGCCGGCGGCGGAAAGCCGGGCGATAAACCGGGCAGTGGTCAGGCCGGCGGTGGCAAGCCTGGTGGAGATCAGGGTAGCCAGGGCGCTCAGGCACGAGGTCCGGGAGAAGGTGCCGCCAATCCACAAACCCGCGGCGCCGGTGGGCAACAAGGTGGAGGTCAACAGGGCGGTGGGCAACAGGGTGGCAGTGAAGCTGGCGGTCAACAAGGCGGCGGTCAGCAAGGTGGTGGTCAAGCTGGCGGTCAACAAGGGGGTGGTCAACAGGGTGGTGGTCAGCAAGGTGGTGGGCAGCCGGGTCAGGCACGCGGTGGCGGTCAGCAAGGCCAGCAGCAACCCGGTGTGCCTGGCCGCGAACGCATCGAAGACGCTCATGACTACCAGCGCAGTGCCGAAAACCGCATCGCCAAGGATGAACGGAAGCCCGCTTCCGATGATCAAGCCAAAGCCGCCGACTTGCTCCGTCAAGCCCGGCAAAAGTTAGAGGAGTTGTTACGGCAATACCGCGAAGAGGAGCAATTGCGTGTGCTGGCCGATCTGCAACGCCGCTGCGAAAAGATGCTGGCCATGCAGGAAGCCGTTTATCAGGATACGGTCAAGCTCGACCAGCGCATTCAAACCAATCCCGACAAAAAGCCTACCCGCGAGGAAGAAATACTTTCCGGAGTCCTGTCGCGGCGGGAAGATGAGATCGTAGCCGAGGCGGATCGGGCTATCGCTTTGCTCCAGGCCGAAGGCTCCTCGGTGGCGTTTGCGGAAGTGATGCGGCAACTTCGCCAGGATATGGCACGCGTTTCCAACCGGCTGTACAAGACCGATCCTGGCCCCGAAACTCAGGCCATTGAGCAGGACATCATCGAGACCCTCAAGGAAATGATCGAGGCCCTCAAAAAGGAGATCGAGCAGCGGCAAAATAACCGTGGCGGCGGGAATCAGGGTGGTGGCGGCGATCCAAATCGCAACGAGCGGCTGATTGACCTGCTGCAGGAATTGAAAATGATCCACGCCATGCAGAAACGCATTTACCAGCGGACGGTGATGTACGGTCGCAAATACCAGGGTGAAGCGGCGACAGCGCCAGACATTGCAGCAGAACTGCGGGAACTGGCCGCCCGGCAATTACAGTTGCACCAGATCACAGAAAATATCGTCAAGGGGAAGAACCGATGATGCGAGTCTTGATGAGAAACGGCGTCGTGGCGGTTTGCCTGGGGGTGATGTGCGGCCTGATCTGCGCTCAGCAGGCCTCGTTCGAGCGAATCAAGGCTCCACCAGCCGACCAGGTGCGGGCGGAGCTGTTCGCATGGCTCAAAGATCACGTCCGCGCTGATGAGCAGACGTTGCAGCAAGCGGAGAAGATCTGGGCCCAGGAAAGCCGTCCGGTGCTGGTCCGGCTGGCCGACATCTTCGCCCTGGCCAGTGCCGATGCCCGGAAGCTGCTGGCCCAGTCAAACGATCCGCAAGCGGTAGTGCCGACCGAAGTGCCTGCCGTGTTGCGCCAGGCTCAGCCTGCGTTTTTCCGGGCCAATCTGGCTCTGGCTTACGCACGCTTGCTGTGTCTGCGCAAGGCTTACGAAGAGGCTCTCGAGGTGCTGCGAGCTATTCAGCCCGAACACACCGCTGACCCGGCTGCTTATTACTTTTTCCGCTGCATAGCCGAACACAAGACCCTGCATCGCACGGAGACGTTACGCAGTGCCGACCGATTGTTGCAGGAACGCGACCAGGTGCCGGAACGGTACTTCGTTCTGGCTGCGCTTCTGAAATACGATCTCGAAGGCTGGAACGGCCAGAAGAACCTCGACTACGTCGCTCGCCGCATGGAGGAAATCGCTGGTCGCCTCGATAACGCTCGGGGTGGCCCGAAAACGCAGGAGAAACAAAAGGAAATCCTCGATCTGCTCGCCAAAATGGTGAAAGACCTCGAAGACCAGCTCCAGCAAGGAAGCGGTGGCGGTGGTGGTGGTGGCGGGCAGGCCGGGGGTAGCCGTGCAACTGGTCCGGGAGCGTTGAAGCCATCCAGCCCGGCTGGGGATAGCGCGATCTTAGGCGGGCGGGGCGAAGGTAAGGTGGACATGAAGGAACTCGTGAAGCGACCCGATCTCTGGGGCAAGTTGCCGGAAAAGGAGCGGGTGAAGGTTCTCGAAGCCATCCGCCGCGAATATCCCCCGCACGTCGCCGAAGCCATCGAAGCCTACCTGCAACAAATCGCCAGAAGCAGCGAATCCCGATGATGAAACCGAGTCCGCGCTTGCCCCTGGTGCCCTTCGCATTAGCGGGATGGCTGGCCGTAGCTGTCAGCTTGCTGGTGCACGCATGCAATAGCTCAGCGCAGACAGCCAGCGTCGTCCAGGTCGAAGCACGTTTGCTCAGCGGCGAAACGCTGCGAGGCCAGCTCGTCTCCGTCAACGAAAAAGAGGCCGTCTTCCAGACGGGCAAAGACCGCATCACCAAAGCGCTCGGCGAATTGCTGGGCATAACCTTTCCGGCCAGCGGCAGCAAAACACCAGTCGCTGCCGATGCTCCGCGAACCGAATTGCGCCTGCTTGACGGCACCACGTTGCTGGCACAGAAATTTTCGCTGAAGCAGAAGCAGGTGGAATGCCAGCTATTCAACGGCCAGGCGGTTTCCGTTCCGCTCAACCGTCTGCACTGGCTGCTGGTGACAGCTCAAGAGGAAAAAGCCCGCGAGGAATTGCAGCAGGCCCTGGCCAAAAAACACGCCCAGGACGTTGTTCTTCTGCTCAGCCGCGATGGGCAAGCCATCAACACGTTCCTGGGCGTGGTGCTGGGGGGCGATGAGCAGGGTGCCCGCCTCAATTTTCGCCTCGAAGACGATGTTGTGCCCATTGACATGGCCCGGTTGAGAGGCCTGGTGCTGGCTCAGCGTGAGCGTACAGGCTCCGGTGATGGTGTGCGTGTGCAGGACCGATTCGGCAATACCTGGCTGGCTGCGGAAATCACCTGGGAGGCGAATCGTTTGCGGTTACGAACCGGCGACGGGCTGACCGCAGAACTCGCCTTCGACCAGCTGGCCAGCGTAGATTTCAGCCAGGGCCGGCTTGTCTATCTTTCCGATCTCGAACCGCTGCGGGTCGAGGAAAGACCCTTGCTGGCCGATGTCTGGCGGTTTCGCCGCGACCGCAACCTGTCCGGTGGGCCGATCTCGCTTGGCCAGAAAGTGTACAGCAAAGGAATCACCGTGCATTCCCGCACTGTGCTGGAATATGAAGTGGCCGGCTATCGTGAGTTTCGCTGTGTGCTCGGCATGGAAGACAGTGTCAACGTGTCGGCACAGGCGGTGGTACGCATCGAAGGAGATGGACGCGAATTATTCCACGCCACCATTCTCACCGGCGACAAACCGCGGGAAGTGCGATTGAATCTGGAAAACGTCGAGCGGCTCCGCCTGGTGGTGGATTACGGCGACGACCTCGATCTGGGCGACCATGTCGCTTTTGCCGAGGCTCGCCTGCTCAAATAACGGCACCCGCTACCAATGCTTCCCATCGGTCGGTGAGCTTGTGTCCGACCTGCGAAATCCAGTGCATCCAGGCGTTGCAGCTTTTTCTGTGACGCTGCACGGTCAGGCACACAAAAAGGCCTGCACTTTTCCAGCAAGGGCAAACATTTTGACCGGTAACCAGAAAGGCGATGCAGCCATGCGACAACATGCGACACTGTCTGGCTTGGGCGCGGTAATCGAGTCGGCTGGGTTATCCGGTCGGGCCAGCATCTGTGCAACCGATCGGGTGAAATCGTTTCGGCCGTCCGCCCGGCGTGTGCTGGGATACGTGTCGTGCAGCATCTTTGTTTTTCTCGGCTGGTCTGCGATTCTCGGCTGGGCGGTTGACCCGCTGGTGCTGCAAGAAGAAAACGAACGTCTGGCCGTGATCGAAAAGTTGACGCCCAGCGTGGTCGCGGTCTTTGACCGTAACGGTCGCGGCGGCGGTTCCGGTGTGCTCATTGACGAGCAGGGATACGCACTGACCAATTTTCACGTGGTACAACCGACCGGCCCGACACCGCGTTGTGGTTTGTCCGATGGTCAGCTCTACGATGCGGTCGTGGTCGGCCTCGATCCGGTGGGCGACGTGGCACTTATCAAACTGATCCCGCCCAAACCCGACCACAAATTCCCTTACGCACCGCTGGGAGATAGCGACACGGTTCGGGCCGGGGATTGGTCCATTGCCGCCGGCAACCCTTTTTTGCTGGCGACCGATTTCCGCCCGACGATCACCTTCGGGCTGGTTTCCGGCATACACCGCTACCAGTACCCGGCAGGAACCATCCTCGAATACACGGATTGCATCCAGATAGATACCTCGATCAATCCCGGCAACAGCGGTGGGCCACTGTTCAACTTGCGGGGCGAGGTGATCGGCATCAATGGTCGTGGCTCCTTCGAGAAACGTGGTCGGGTCAATAGCGGTGTCGGTTACGCCATCTCCATCAATCAGATCAAAAACTTCCTCGGCCATTTGCGGGGTGGGTTAGTGGTGGATCATGCCACGCTGGGAGCGGCGGCACGTACCGATGAGCAGGGGCGAGCCGTGGTTTTCGATATCCTGGAACGCTCCGACGCCTACCGTCGAGGTTTGCGTGCCGGTGACGTTATTCTGGCACTGAATGGCCGACCCATCGGCAACGCCAATCAGTTCAAGAATGTGCTCGGCATCTTTCCGAAGGGCTGGCGGATTCCGGTGCTGTATGAGCGATTCGATCAGGAGCAAAATCGCACTGTGCGGCGGGAAATCCTGGTTCGCCTGATGGGCCTCATTCCCCGCGAGGTGAGCGAGAAGGAAGAAGACGAGGAGAAACCACGGGCCCCACGTGAACCGAAACCGCCGGAGAAAAAGCCGGCCAAGCCCCAACTGCCAGGCCGACCGGTCAAACCGGAGGGAGAAGGTGCGAAATACTACGTCGCCCGGCCCGGATTCGGCAATTACTATTTCAACGAACAGGAGCGGAAGCGGGTAGTTTCAGCGTTGCCACGCCCGAACGATCTCGACAAGGGCCAGGTCTGGGTGTGGAAAGGCGAGGCGGAACTTTACGATGAAACCACGGGCAAACCGGTGCGGCACGCGTTCACGGTCCGGCTGGACGGTCGCACGGTGCGTTTGAGTCTGGGGCCGTTGCAATATGAAGTGGAACCGCTGCGGGTCGGCGAAGCGGTCGCCAATCTGCGTCAACCTGCCGGGAGCGGTGGATTGCTGGTGGCCCTGCATTATCTGCGGACTTTTCTGGCCGAGCAGGAAAAAGGTTTCGAGCATGGCCTGGTCTATGCCGGCTATGAACCTTTTTATCCCGATGGGAAAAGCCAATCCCGCATCATGACCGAAGTGCTGCACGGCAAGAGCGGCCCGTTCGAGATCAAAATTTTCTGCCAGCCGCACCACAAACGCCTTTGCGGACTGGAATGCTATGTCGAGGAAGACGCCGATCCGTGCGAACTGATTTTCTCGCCGGAAATGGGACCGAAACCCGGTGTGCCGGCACGGATCGAGGTGCGTTTCGGCGATCGCCGCTGGGCTACTCTGCACGTGCAGCAGTGTGAGCAGGAGATGCCGTGAGCCGAACCTGTCTTTACCTGGGAAAAAGTAACCGCGACCTGCGAGGAAATTGGCCGGCACGGACCCTGGCCCTTGCGGTCTGGATGGTTTTGGCGCTGGTGTGCGACGGCCAAATCACGCCCGACCGGGGTTCGTTCGCCCGACTGGTGCAGGAAGTGCAGCCGAAACTGGTCAAAATTTACGGAGCCGGCGGTTATATCGGCGTGACTGATTATTGCAGCGGTGTGCTGGTGTCGCCGGACGGCCTGATCCTGACGGTTTATTCCCCGACGCTGGATACGGAAAACCTGCGCGTGCATCTGTACGATGGCACGCGGCATGAATGCGATTTGCTGGCAGCGGAACCGGTCCTGGATGCTGCGCTATTGAAAATCCGCGACGGCGAGAAAAAATTCCGCGACCTGCCGCTGGCGTATTTCGACCTGGATAGGCCCACGCCGAAAGTGCAGGTCGGGGATTGGGTGCTGGCCTTCAGCAACTGTTTCCAGATCGCCACGCGTGAGGAACCGCTTTCGGTGCAACGCAGCGTCGTTGCCGCCATCACGAACCTGTCCGCCCGGCGTGGCATTCACGAATTGCCGTACCAGGGCACGGTGTACATCCTGGATGGCATTACCAATAATCCCGGTTCCCACGGCGGGGCAGTGGTGACACGCCGCGGCGAACTGATCGGGCTGATCGGCAAAGAAGTCCGCAACACTCTCACCGAGACCTGGGTCAACTACGCCATTCCCATCGAAGGTCTCCGCGATTTCGTCAAGCAAGCGCGAAGCGGCAATTACAAACCGCTGGAACGCAAAAAGCCTATCGTGGAAGATCGCGGTGGTTACACGGGCATCGTGCTGGTGCCCAACCTGCTGGAACGTACTCCGCCGTACATTGACGAAGTGCTCCCTGGCTCGCCGGCAGAGAAAGCGGGACTGCGACCGGACGATCTCATTGTCCTGGTACGCATTCCCGCACGCGACGGTAGTGGTACCTATGAGGAACACGTGGTCCAGAGCGTCAAGCAGTGGCACGACCTGATCCTGCCGGTCGAACCCGGAGCGAAAGTGCAGGTGGTCGTCCGCCGACAACAGCAATTACTGCGGATGGAACTGGAAGTAGAGCGACGAAGCGATTTCCGGCCGAAAAAGCCGGCGGGTGAAAAAGCTGCCAAAAGCGACTGACCTCGGCTTTCCGCAGGCGTTCGGTCCGGGCTTTTTCTGGTGCAATCCCCATGCGTGTGATACTAGCTGCACTCTTGACGACAGCCTTGAGTGTGTTCGGCCTGGTGCTGGCTCAGCCGACGCAACTCGATGAAGCCTGGGAACAGGCCACCCGCGAAGCGGTCCACCGCGTCGCTCCCAGTGTAGTGCAAATCGTTACCAACCTCGGTCTGGAGACGATTCCCGTAGCGGGTAAACCAGGCGGCAAACCTGGGGCCAAGCCGATAACCGGTAGCTTTCTGCTTCGCGGTCAGGGGCCAACCACCGGCCTGATCCTGACTTCGGACGGGTACATCATCACCAGTTCGTTCAATTTCGCACACATTCCGGCGGAAATCAAGCCGACCATTCTGGTGCGCATTCCTGGTCGGGGTGAACCGCTCCCTGGCCGGATCGTGGCCCGCGATGAAACGCGGATGCTGACACTGTTGAAAGTGGAAGCGACTGGTCTGCCCGTGCCGACGTTCGTTCCAGTCAAAGAAATCCGTGTGGGGCAGTGGGCGCTGGCACTGGGTCGAACCTTCTCGGAAGACCCGAACGCACCGCCGTCGGTCAGCGTCGGCATTGTCAGTGCCCTCAACCGCATCTGGGGCAAGGCGATTCAGACCGATGCCAAGGTTTCGCCGGTCAACTATGGCGGCCCGCTGATTGATATTCGCGGTCGGGTCATGGGCGTTTTAGTGCCGATGTCGCCCCGCGGCGATAGCGAACTGGCCGGCGTGGAGTGGTACGATTCCGGCATCGGCTTCGCCGTTCCCCTGGAAGACATTTATCGTGTCCTGCCGCGTCTGCAAAAGGGAGAGAATCTGCGTCCCGGTCAGCTGGGCGTCGTTTTTGAACAGCCGCCGCCCGTGATCGGTCTGGATCCGACGAAACCAGGCGTTCAGGGCGGTATGTTCGGCGAATGCCGCATCGGTCGCATACTCCCTGGCAGTGCGGCAGCGCGAGCCGGTTTGCAGCCCGGCGATGTGATCATTGAGGCGGATGGCCAGCCGGTTCGCTGGCAACTACAACTGCGGCATGTGCTCGGCCCGAAGTACGATTTCGACACCGTGAGCTTGAAGGTTCGTCGCGGCGACAAGGTGCTGGAATTTCCCAAAATTCCGCTCACCACACCGCAAGAATCACCGCGACCCGCATTTGCCGGGCTTTTGCCGCTCCGCGACGATCCGCGTCCCGGCATGGTGATTCGTTACGTGTTCCCGAAGAGTCCCGCCGAGGCTGCCGGTCTGCGTCCCGGTGATCACCTCGTGCGGCTGGATGGGACGTATTTGCGCGATTACGGTCAGTTGCGGAATCTGCTGGCCGGTTTTCGCCCCGGCTCGGAAGTGCAGCTCGTAATCATCCGCGAAACGCAGAAAGCCGAGCCACAATTGCTGCCGGTTACGCTCAAACTCGGCGAATTCAGCAGCGATGTTCCCGAGCAACTTCCTCCCGCCAGCAGTAAACAGGGGTTGGCACCGCGTCTGCTCTACACCAAGAATATCCTGGCCGGGAAGCCTCCGTTCTTCGAGTTGCCGAAAGGTGCCAAACCATTACCCGAGCCGCCGGGTAAACCCGGTCTGTTCCGACAACGCGATGCGGCCAGTGGTCGGGAATCCTGGCTCTACGTTCCGGACTCTTATACGCCGAACATTGCCCACGGGCTGCTCATCTGGCTGCACCCCACCGGCGACACCATGGAGGAAACCATCCGCAAGGTCTGGGAGCCGATCTGCAAATCGCATCACTGGATACTGTATGCACCGAAGGCGGTCAACCCAGGCGGCTGGCTGGCCAGTGACAGCGATGCGATCGTGCAGGACGTTCGGCAACTGGCCCAGCAATACCGTCTCGACCCGCACCGCGTGGTGGCACACGGTCTGGGTAACGGTGCCAGCTTCGCGCTTTATCTGGCCCTCGACGCCCGCGAACTGGTGCGGGGAGCGGTGCTGGTAGGCGGCTCGCTGGCCACTCGCATTCCGGACTACGATCCCGGCCAACCGCTGGCGGTGTTCTGCGTTGCCGGTGGACGCGACCCCAACATCGAAACCGTCCGCAATCTGCCGCGGGAATTGCAACGCCGACATTACCCCTGCATCTTCCGCGAACTGCCGGAACACGGCACCGGTTACATTCCCGATCCGCGTCTGCTCGAGGAAATCGTCCGCTGGCTCGACTCCCTGGACCGCTTCTAACTGCGTGAATGCCGGTGTAAGCAACTCCGCAGGACACGGGGATTTTCTCTGCGTCGTGATTTCCAGCTTTGCACTGGCTCTGTTTTTGCGGTTTGCGGCTCCTAATTGGTCGGGCTTTTGCGTCACGCTCTGATGACTTCGTGTTGGCCCCACGTCGGTCAAGTGCCCTCTCTCAACGGGATTCTTGCTCTCCTCCGCGCCATGATGCGTTTGCGGTTGTGATTCCGCCTGGGCGAACGGTTTTCCCGCCAATAAATACAATGGCCTGAAGCAAGCAACGGGCCATCGCCAGTCGATCGGCTCATCCTCGTCGGGGACTTGCAAAGACACAGGCACGCAAGCGAATATGACCATCGTGGATACGTTGCCGTTGCTGCCGCCGCGACCACCGGATAGCCACAAAGGGACATTCGGCCGGGTGCTGGTGATCGCCGGCAGTCGCGGAATGAGCGGAGCGGCGATATTATGCGGACTGGGAGCGTTGCGTGGTGGTGCGGGACTGGTGCAGGTGGCCAGTCCGCAGGAGGTGCAGCCGATCGTCGCCCAGGCCAATCCGTGTTATCTGACGGCAGCCCTGCCGCAGGATAATGCCGGTCGCTTGAGCGTGCGGGCGCTGGACAATATCCGCGAACTGGCGAGCCTGGCCACGGTCGTGGCTATCGGGCCGGGACTCGGTCAGAGTGCAGCCCTGGAATTTCTGCTGGCGCGACTGCTCAACGAACTTGCCCGTCCGCTGGTGCTGGATGCCGATGCGCTGAACAATCTGGCCCAGCTCGGCAGTTCGGTGCTGCGAAGCACATCGGCGGTGCGTATCCTGACGCCGCATCCGGGAGAATTTGCCCGTCTGCTGGGCGTTTCCACGGCCGTGGTGCAGACGCAGCGGGAAGAACTGGCGGCTCGGTTTGCCCGCGAACATGGCGTGATCGTCGTGCTCAAAGGACACGGCACGATTGTGACCGATGGCGAGCGGATTTATCGCAATAGTACCGGCAATCCCGGTATGGCCACGGGGGGAAGCGGCGATGTGCTCACGGGACTGCTGGCGGCTCTGCTGGCGCAACGTCTCGAACCGTTCACCGCCGCTCAACTGGCGGTCTTTATTCACGGTCGCGCTGGCGATCTGGCTCGTGAAGCGAAAGGAGAAATCGGTCTCATCGCCAGCGATTTTGCCGATTATCTGCCGCTGGCGAT
>Ga0079995_1054629_pt1 | contig 17211 bp, 20 predicted proteins | sample FaiFalFF_MnMetaG_2_FD_69198 | JGI IMG/M metagenome (GOLD analysis project Ga0079995, IMG submission 69198) | Freshwater microbial communities from Yellowstone National Park, Wyoming, USA - Fairy Falls C (FF_Mn_C) (SPADES assembly) (version 4) | ecosystem: Environmental > Aquatic > Freshwater >...
AGAAGGAGGGCCAGAAGGGCCAGGCGCTTCATGGCTTCCACTATACCGCCCCCGGCGGGGGGTTCCTTAAGCTTTCGCTAAGGCTTCTTCCGCCCGTTGGGCGGCCTTTTCCAAAAAGGCGAAGAACATGGGGCCGTAATGGGCCAGCTCGTCGCCGTCGGTGGCCGCCACGGGGAAGTCCCAGCCCCTCTCCTGGGCCAGGGCCTTGGCCTTCTCCAGGGGGTTTTTGCCCCAGGGTTTGGGCTCGTAGAGGAAGAGGTCGGGCCTCCTCCGCTTCACCTCCTCGAGGTCCGGGGCGAAGTAGGCCTGGGGCACGTCCAGAAAGATGGGCCTCAGGCCCAGGTGGAGGAGGGCCTGGGCGATGTAGCTCCCCCGGCCCACGGTGATGGGTCCCCCCAGGTCCATCTCAAAGTAAAGGGTGGCGGAAAGCCGCCCCTTGAGGCGGGCGTAGCGGAGGGCGAGTTGGTGGGCAAGCTCCAGGGCCTTCTCCTCCACGTCCAGGAGGTGGCCCAGGGTGGAGAGGTTTTCCAGAATCCCGTAGGGGCTCGTGGGGAGGGGAACGGCGTAGACGGGAAAACCCTCCTCCTTGAGCCTCAGGGCCTGCTCCCGCTGGACCCCCGTGGAGAGGAGGACCAGGTCGGGCCCTAAGCGCCTCAGGAGGTCCAGGCGGGTCTTGGTGTAGGAGGCCACCACGGGCAGGGAGAGGACCTGGGCCGGGCGGTGGCAGAAGGCGCTCCGGCCCACCAGGCGGTCCCCAAGCCCCAGGGCATAGAGGGCGTCGGTCAGGTTGGGCGCCAGGCTCACGATGCGCCCGAAGCGGTCGGGAAGCTCCAGGGGGCCCAAGAGCTCGTGGAAGACCCTCATCGCCTCAGGTCCAGGGCGCGGGCGTGGCCCTCGAGGCCCTCCGCCCTCGCCAGAAGGGCCCCCTTGGCGGAAAGCTCCCTGACCGCCTCCTCGGCAAGCCCCACCACCGGGATCACCTTGAGGAAGTCCCGCAGAGCCAGGCCTCCCTGGAACCGGGCCGTGCCCGAGGTGGGCATCACGTGGCTGGGCCCGGCGATGTAGTCCCCCAGGGCCTCGGCGCTCCCCTCCCCCAGGAAGACCCCGCCGGCGTTCTGCACCCGGCCGAGCCAAGGCAAGGGGTCGGCCAGGGCCAGGCAGAGGTGCTCGGGGGCGTAGAGGTTGGCCAGGTCCAGGGCCTCCTCGAGGTCCCGGGTCAGGACCAGGCCCCCCTTCTCCAGGGCCCTTTTGGCCACCTCTGCCCGGGGAAGCCCCTCCAGCTGGCGGAAGAGCTCCGCCTCCACCCGCTCAAGAAGCGCCCGGTCCGGGGAGAGGAGCCAGGGCTCGGAGTCGGGCCCGTGCTCGGCCTGGGCCAGGAGGTCGGCGGCGAGAAGCCTGGGCGAGGCGGAGCCGTCCGCCACGATCAGGGTTTCCGTGGGCCCCGCCAGGCCGTCCAGGCCCACCACGCCGTAGACCTGCCGCTTGGCCGCCACCACGTAGGCGTTCCCCGGGCCCACGATCTTGTCCACCCGGGGCACCCGCTCGGTGCCAAAGGCCAGGGCGGCGATGGCCTGGGCGCCCCCCATGGCGTAGAGGCGGTCCACCCCGGCCACCCAGGCGGCGGCCAGCACCCCGGGGTGGACCTTGGGGGGGCTGGCCACGATCACCTCCCCCACCCCGGCCACCTTGGCGGGGACGGCGCTCATGAGGAGGCTGGAAAGGAGGGGGGCGCTCCCCCCGGGCACGTAGACCCCCACCCGGGAAAGGGGCCTGACCAGCTGGCCCAAGACCCCTCCCGCCTCGGCCTTGAGGAAGCCCCCCTTGGCCTCCTCCCGGTAGAAGGCCTCTATCCGCTCTTTGGCCGTCTCCAGGGCGTCCCTTAGCTCCTCGTCCAGGTCCTCGTAGGCCTCCCGCCAGAGCCTTTTGGGAATCTCCTCCACGGGGTGGCCGTCCAGGTCCAGGCTGAAGCGGTCCAAAGCGGCGTCCCCCTCCTCCCGCACGGCGGTGAGGATGCCCCGGACGATCTCCTCCACCGTGGGGTCAAAGGAAAGCCCCCTTCTGGCAAAGCGGGCCCGCACCTCGTCTGCCTGATAGATCATGCCTTCACTATACCCAGCGGCGGCGCCTTCTCACCTCCTCCACGCCCTCCAAGACCGCCTCAAAGACGTGGTCCCCCACCTGCTGGGCGATGCGCACGGGAATCCCCTCCTCTAGCTGCACCAGGCTGAGGCCGGGCCGGAGGCGGAAGTGCTGGCGCACCCTGCCCTCCACCTCCAGGTCGGGAAGCCTCTCCACGTAGGCCCTACCCCCGGGCATGGGGAAGCGGGCCACGTCGCCCGGGATGAGCTCCAGCCTAGAGAGGGCCAGGAGGAGGGAAAGGGGGTCGTGGTAGGGGGCGAGGTAGGGCAGGGCCAGGCTCTCCTTGCCCTGGCTCACCAGGACCACCCCCTCCTCCTCCAGCCTTTCCACGGTGAAGACCCGGGCCTCCCGGGCCTCCACCCGCTCGGCGAAGTAGCGGGAAAACCCCTCCCGGTCGGTCTCCGTCTGCCAGCGCTGGCGGGTTTTGGGAAGGGGCAGGCTGACCTCCGCCGTCAGCGTGGCCTTGACCCCCTCCTCCTGGGGGCGCACCTCCAGCCTCCCCTCCCCGGCGGGCTCCCCGGCAAAGAAGTAGCGGTAGAGGTAGGTGGCGGGCCGCTCGGTCATGCCTCTAGCGTACCTTGATGGTGAGGGGCGGGCCCGGGACCTCCAGGAGGTAGTCCACGGGGTCCCGGCCCGGCACCCGGATCCTCAGGCGGTAGACCCCCTTCTGGTCAAACTCCACCCGGCCCGGGACGGCGAAGCTTTGGCCCGGGGCCATCCTGGAGCCCTCGGGCACCTCCAGGAGGATCACCTCCGCCCGCGCCGTGGGGGGGTCGGTGCGGAACTCCATGGCGTAGCCCTGGGCCGGGGTGGGCCTCGGCCGGAGGAAGAGGCCGAGAAGCCCCAGGAGGGCCAAGAGGAGCAAAAGGGCCAGGAGGGCCCGGCGGTTTTGGGGCCTCGAGGGCTCCACCACGGGAAAGGGAGGCTCGTCGCGCTCCTCAATGCGGATCACCCGGGGGCGGCTTGGGGTCTTCTCCAGCCCCTGAGGCGGCTTTCCTCAGCCACCCCCAGGTACTGGCTCAGGGGCACGGCCCCCAGGGGCCACTCCAGGACCCAGGCTTCCGGCAAGGTTTCCAGAAGGGCCAGGACCCCTTCCCCTTCCACGGGCTCTCCCTGGGCGCCTTTCAGGATCATGACCGGCATGCCCGTGTGGGCTTCCTGGCCCTCGTACACGGTGATGCCGGAAATGCGGGCGAGAATACGCCTCAACCAATACTTGCCCAGAACCTCCATCCCCCCAAGTATACGCACCCCCCGGCCCCGGGGCTTATAATCTGCCAAAGGAAGGGCCGTTGGCCGGAAAGGAGCGGGGATGGAGTTCAAGATCACGCTGACCACGGAGGAGATCGTTAGGGGGCTCAAGCACTACCGCCGCATCGCCAAGCAGGACGTCCTCCGGGCCCCGGAGACGCCCAACCCCGAGGTCTTCCGCCGCCACGCCGAGGCCAGGCGGGAGGTCTACGCCAAGCTGGCGGAGGTGGCGGAAGCCGAGGGCCCCGAGGCTGTGGTCCAGTACGCCCTGGAACTCTACAAGTCCCTGCCCTTCGTGACCGGGACGCCGGAGGACCAGTACCCCGAGATCAAGGGCCAGGAGAACGCCCTGGAGAACTTCTTCCTCATGATCGGCCTGGACCCCAAGACCAGGCGGGAGGCCAGGAAGGCCAGGAAGCCCCTGCAATGACCCTGGAAGTCCTCGAGGCCCAGGCCAAGGCCTGCACCGCCTGCCGTCTGGCGGAGGGCCGAACCCAGGTGGTCTTCGGCGAGGGCAACCCCGACGCCAACCTCATGATCGTGGGGGAAGGCCCGGGGGAGGAGGAAGACAAGACCGGCCGCCCCTTCGTGGGCAAGGCGGGCCAGCTTCTAAACCGCATCCTGGAGGCGGCGGGGATCCGCCGGGAGGAGATCTACATCACCAACATCGTCAAGTGCCGCCCCCCCGGAAACCGGGCCCCCCTCCCCGACGAGGCCAAGATCTGCACCGACCGCTGGCTCCTGAAGCAGATTGAGCTCATCGCCCCCCAGATCATCGTCCCCCTGGGGGCGGTGGCCGCCGAGTTCTTCTTGGGAGAGAAGGTCTCCATCACCAAGGTGCGGGGCCAGTGGCACGAGTGGCACGGCATCAAGGTCTTCCCCATGTTCCACCCCGCCTACCTCCTGAGGAACCCGAGCCGCGCCCCGGGAAGCCCCAAGCACCTCACCTGGCTGGACATCCAGGAGGTGAAAAGGGCCCTCCAGGCCCTGCCTCCCAAGGCGGGAAGGGTCAGGCCGGTGAGCCAGGAGCCCCTTTTTTAAGGGCCCCGGCGGGCCGGCTCCTTGAGGGAGATGGGCGCCCCGTGATAAGCTTCCGGCGCCTCCGAGCCTTGCGGGGTCCTCGAGGCCTCCCTGGCCGGGCGCACACGCCCCGGGGTGAAGGGGGCAACCCTTTCGCCTGCCGCTTTCGCAAAGGAGGTGGGTGTTGTGAAGCGTTGGTTCCCCTTGGCGGTGTGGGTTGTGGCCCTGCTGGGCTCCGCCTGGGCCCAAACGGTCCGGGTCGTGGCCGCGGCCGACCTGCAGTACGCCCTCCCCGACCTGGCCCGGGCTTTTGCGTCCAAAAACCCCGGGACCAAGGTCCAGCTCACCTTCGGTTCCTCGGGAAAGCTCTTCACCCAGCTGACCCAGGGCCTGGAAGCCGACATCTACTTCTCCGCCGAGGCCATTTACCCCAAGCTCCTAGAGGAAAGGGGCCTGACGGAGCCCAACACCCGTGGCCTCTACGCCATCGGGCGCATGGCCATCTGGCTGGACCAGAGGCTGGGCCTCCGTCCAGAACCCGATGCCCTCAAGAACCCCCGGATCACCCAGCTGGCCATCGCTAATCCCGTTCACGCCCCTTACGGCCGCGCCGCCGTTACCCTTTTGGAGCGTTACGGCCTCCTCAAGAGGCGGAGGGACACCCCCATCCCCGACTTCGCCCGCCTCCCCTGGGAGGCCATCCCCTGGGAGCGCCTCACCGGAGGCGTGGAGGCCTACTGGGACGCCACCCCCCTGCGCCAGGGCAAGCCCGGCTTCACCTTCGTCTACGGGGAGAACATCAGCCAGACCGCCCAGCTGGCCCTGGCCTCCACGCGGGCGGGCCTCCTGGCCCTGCCCCTGGCGGTCAGCGAGAGCCTGTCCAAGCCCGGGGTGTACTGGGTGGCCCCCCTGGAGAGCCACCTGCGCCTGGAGCAGCACTACGTGATCCTGAAGGGGCGGGGCCGTCCTGAGGTCGTGGCCTTCCACCGCTTTGTGGGAAGCCCCGAAGGGCGGGCCATCCTCAGGCGCTCCGGCTTCCTCGTCCCCGGGGAGTAGCCCATGGACCCGGCCTTCTGGACCGCCCTCCTCCTCTCCTTCCAGGTGGCCCTCCTGGCCTCCCTCCTCCTCCTCCTCCTGGGGGTTCCCCTGGCCTGGGTCCTGGCCTTCCGCGCTTTCCCGGGCAAGGTCCTGGTGGAGTCCCTCTTCCTTCTCCCCCTGGTCCTTCCCCCCACGGTCCTGGGCTTCTACCTCCTCCTCTTCCTGGGGTCCGACGGGCCCCTCTTCCGCCTCCTCGGGGTCTCCCTGGCCTTCCGCTTTGAGGGTCTGGTCCTGGCGAGCCTCGTTTTCAGCCTGCCCTTCGCCCTCACCGCCTACCGGGAGGCCTTTTTGGCCCTGGACCCCAACCTCCTGGAGGTGGCCCGCACCCTGGGGGCGCCCAGGGCCCGGATCCTGGCCCGGGTGGTCCTCCCCCTGGTCTGGCCCGGCCTCCTCTCGGGGACCCTTCTGGCCTTCGCCAAGATCCTGGGGGAGTTCGGGGTGCTCCTCATGGTGGGCGGGTCCATCCCCGGAAAGACCCAGGTGGTGAGCGTCTACCTCTACGACCTGGTCCAGGCCCTCCGCTTCGCCGAGGCCATGAGGGCCAGCCTGGTCCTCCTGGCCTTGAGCTTCCTCCTCATCCTGGGCGTGCGGCTTTTGGAAAGGAGGTGGCGGACCTGGAGGTCCACTACCGGCTGAGGTGGCCCATAGCCCTCGAGGCCCGCTTCCAGATCCGGGGCTTCACCGCCCTCCTGGGGGAAAGCGGCGTGGGCAAGACCACGCTCCTCAAGGCCCTCTGTGGCCTCATCCCGGCCGAGGGAACGCCCTACTCCGGCCTCCCGCCGGAGAAGCGCCCCGTAGGCTACCTGCCCCAGGACCTGGCCCTCTTCCCCCACATGACCGCCCTGGAGAACGTGGCCTTTCCCCTTTCGGGCAGGGGAAAGGGTGAGGCCCTGGCCCTCCTAGAGCGGGTGGGCCTTCTGGAGCACGCCCACAAGCGCCCCCAGGCCCTATCCGGCGGGCAAAAGCAAAGGGTGGCCCTGGCCCGGGCCCTGGCCAGGAAGCCCGAGCTCCTCCTCCTGGACGAGCCCACCAGCGCCCTGGACCCGGTCACCAAGGGCCGGGTCCTGGGGGAGCTGGTGGACCTTCTAAGGCGGGAGGGCCTCCCGGCCCTGGCGGTGAGCCACGACCCCCTGCTGGCGGGGATGGCGGACTGGCTGGTGGTCCTGGGCCGGGGACGGGTCCTCCAGGAAGGCCCGCCGGAGGAGGTCCTCTCCGCCCCCGCCTCGGTGGAGGTGGCGAGGCTCTTGGGCTACGAGAACCTCTTCCCCGTGCGGGTGGTCCCGGGCGGGGTGGAGGCGGGCGGGGTGTTCCTCAGGCTTCCCCTTCCCCCCTGGGCCAGGGAAGGGCAAGGGGCCTGGCTTGGGGTGCGGGCGGCGGAGGTCATCGTGGTGCGCGAAGACCGCCCCCCGCCGGAGGAAAACGTGCTAGAGGGCCTTCTGGAGCGCTTTTACCCCGAGGGGCTGGCCTTTCGGGGGGTGTTCCGGGGCGCCCTCACCCTGGAGGTCCTCCTGCCCCGGCACGTGCAGGAAAGGCTGGGCCTCGAGGCGGGCCGGACGGTCCGCGTGGTCCTCAAGCCCCGCTACCTGCACCTGATGCCGGGCTAGGCGCAAAAGGGTCCCCCAGGGCAGGCCGAACTTGTTCCAAAGCCCCTTGAGGAAGAAGCGGGCCTGGGCCCGATCCAGCCCCAGGGCCTCCGCCAGGGCCCGGGGCTCGGGGTCCACGCCCCGCCCCAGGGCCAAAAGGAGCCCCGCTTCCCCCGGGAGAAGCCGCAGGCCAAAGCGGCCAAGAAGCCCTTCGGGAAGCGTCCTGGGGTCGTCTTTTTTGGTGAGGAAGGCGAAGGCCCTAAGGTCGTAGGCCCGCACCCCCCGCCGGGTGGCCCAGAGGACCACCTCCCCCCTCTCCATCCGGTCCAGCCCCGCCAGGGAAACCCCCTGGCCCTCCTTCCAGGAAACGCCAAACCCCGCTTCCTTTAACGCCCTATAGACCAGCCCGTAAAGGGCGATGTCTTCCGTGTGCAAAACCACCTGCAAGGACCACCTCCTCTCGCCAGAAGGCCATGGGCCAAACGCCGCTAGGCCAAGGCGAAAGGAGGGGCCCGGGGGGCGGGGGCCAGGAAGGCCCCGGGGTGGCCCGGCCGCTCCTTGGGGCTATCCCAGGCCGCCCTCAGGGGCCTTGGGGGGGCGGGCTCGGCCACGGGCGGCAGGCCCGGGGCCATCTGCAGCCCGCAGAAGAGGGAGTGGTCCAGGCCCTGCTCCTCCCCCGGGGCCCGGCACATGTCGGCCCCCAGGGTGGGGTTCTGCACCCGCATGAGGTACACCTGCAGGGCCACCCCGGTGGAGGCCACCAGGGTGAGGGCCACGTACAGGGCCAAAAGCGCCCCCCTTAGGCGCATAGCCCCAGGCTAGCAGGTCCCCTTTTCCCCTGTAAAGTGGAAGGGTATGGCCGTCCGGGGCACCAAGGACCTTTTCGGCAGGGAGCTCAGGCTTCACCAGCGCATCGTGGAAACCGCCAGGAGGGTTTTGGAGGCGGCGGGGGCCCTAGAGTTCATCACCCCCATCTTTGAGGAGACCCAGGTCTTTGAAAAGGGCGTGGGAGCGGCCACCGACATCGTGCGCAAGGAGATGTTCACCTTCCAGGACCGGGGCGGGCGCTCCCTTACCCTGCGCCCCGAGGGCACCGCCAGTATGGTGCGGGCCTACCTGGAGCACGGCATGAAGGTCTGGCCCCAGCCCGTTAGGCTCTGGATGGCCGGGCCCATGTTCCGGGCGGAAAGGCCCCAGAAGGGGCGCTACCGCCAGTTCCACCAGGTGAACTACGAGGCCTTGGGCTCGGAAAGCCCCATCCTGGACGCCGAGGCCATCGCCCTCCTTTACGACTCCCTGAGGGAGCTGGGCCTGAGGCGGCTTTCCGTCAAGCTCTCCTCCGTGGGGGACCCCGAGGACCGGGCCCGCTACAACGCCTATCTGCGGGAGGTCCTCACGCCCTACAAGGAGGCCCTCTCCGAGGACTCCCAAGAGCGGCTTGTCCTCAACCCCATGCGCATCCTGGACTCCAAAAGCGAGAAGGACCAGGCCCTCCTCCGGGAGCTTGGCGTCAAGCCCCTGCTGGACTTCCTGGGGGAGGCGGCCCGGGCCCACCTGAAGGCGGTGGAGCGCCACCTCTCCCGCCTTGGGGTGCCCTACGAGCTGGAGCCCACCCTGGTGCGGGGGCTGGACTACTACGTGCGCACCGCCTTTGAGGTCCACCACCAGGAGATCGGGGCCCAGTCGGCCCTGGGGGGCGGGGGGCGGTACGACGGCCTCTCCGAGCTTCTGGGCGGCCCCCGGGTGCCGGGGGTGGGCTTCGCCTTCGGCGTGGAGCGGGTGGCCTTGGCCCTCGAGGCCGAGGGTTTCGCCCTCCCCGAGGAGAAGGGCCCCGACCTCTACCTGATCCCCCTCCTGGAGGAGGCCGTGGACGAGGCCTTTTACGTGGCCGAGACCCTGAGGCCCAGGCTCAGGGTGGAGTACGCCCTCGGCCCCAAAAAGCCCGGCAAGGGGGTGGAGGAGGCCCTGAAGCGGGGGGCCGCCTTCGCCGGGTTTTTGGGGGAGGAGGAGCTTAAGGCGGGGGAGCTCACCTTAAAGCGCCTGGCCACCGGGGAGCAGGTGCGCCTGCCCTACCGGGAGGTGGCGGGCTTCCTCCTTTCCACCCTGGGATGAGAATCCGGTAAGCTTTAAGGGATTATGCGCCGCACCCACTACGCCGGGAGCCTTAGGGAAGAACACGCGGGGCAGGAGGTGGTCCTCGAGGGCTGGGTCAACCGCCGCCGGGACCTGGGCGGGCTGATCTTCATAGACCTGCGGGACCGGGAGGGCGTGGTCCAGCTCGTGGCCCACCCCCAAAGCCCCGCCTACGCCGTGGCGGAAAGGGTGCGCTCGGAGTGGGTGGTGCGGGCCAAGGGCCTGGTGCGCCTCCGCCCCGAGCCCAACCCCCGCCTGGCCACGGGGGCCGTGGAGGTGGAGCTCACCTCCTTGGAGGTCCTGGCCGAGGCCAAAACCCCGCCCTTCCCCGTGGACGCCGGCTGGCGGGGGGAGGAGGAGAAGGAGGCGGGGGAGGAGCTCCGCCTCAGGTACCGCTACCTGGACCTGCGCCGGAGGAGGATGCAGGAAAACCTCCGCCTCCGGCACCGGGTCATCAAGGCCATCTGGGACTACCTGGACCGGGAGGGCTTCATCCAGGTGGAGACCCCCTTCCTCACCAAAAGCACCCCGGAAGGGGCCCGGGACTTCCTGGTCCCCTACCGCCAGGAGCCCGGCCTCTTCTACGCCCTGCCCCAGTCCCCCCAGCTTTTCAAGCAGATGCTGATGGTGGCGGGCTTTGACCGCTACTTCCAGATCGCCCGCTGCTTCCGGGACGAGGACCTGAGAGCGGACCGCCAGCCCGACTTCACCCAGATGGACCTGGAGATGAGCTTCGTGGAGGTGGAGGACATCCTCACCCTCAACGAAGGCCTCATGGCCCACGTCTTCCGCGAGGCCCTGGGCGTGGAGCTTCCCCTCCCCTTCCCCCGCCTCTCCTACGGGGAGGCCATGGAGCGCTTTGGCTCCGACAAGCCCGACCTCCGCTTTGGCCTGGAGCTCAAGGAGGTGGGCCCCCTCTTCCGGGAAAGCCCCTTTGACCTCTTCCGCCAGGCGGAAAGGGTCAAGGCCCTGAGGGTGCCCAAGGCCCTCTCCCGCAAGGAGATCGCCCTCTTGGAGGAGGAGGCCAAGCGCCGGGGGGCGGGGGGCCTGGCCTGGGCCCGGGTGGAGGAGGGGGGCTTCGCCGGCGGGGTGGGCAAGCACCTGGAGCCCGTGCGGGGGGCCCTGCTCCAGATCACGGAAGCCCAGCCCGGGGACACGCTTCTCTTCGCGGCCGGGCCCTTCAAGGTGGCCGCGGAGGCCATGGGGGCGGTGCGCCTCCTCCTGGCCGACCTCTTGGCGCTCAAGCGGGAGGGGTTCCGCTTCCTGTGGGTGGTGGACTTCCCCCTCCTGGAGTGGGACGGGGAGCGGGGCGGGTGGACCTACATGCACCACCCCTTCACCAGCCCCCACCCCGAGGACCTGCCCCTCCTGGAAAGCGACCCGGGCAGGGTTCGGGCCCTGGCCTACGACCTGGTGCTCAATGGGGTGGAGGTGGGCGGGGGGTCCATCCGCATCCACGACCCCCTGCTCCAGGCCAAGGTCTTCGCCCTTCTGGGGATCGGCGAGGAGGAGCAGAAGGAGAAGTTCGGCTTCTTTCTGGAGGCCCTCGCCTACGGGGCCCCGCCCCACGGGGGCATCGCCTGGGGCCTGGACCGCCTCCTGGCCCTGATGACGGGTAGCCCCTCCATCCGGGAGGTCATCGCCTTCCCCAAGAACAAGGAGGGCAAGGACCCCCTCACCGGGGCCCCGAGCCCGGTTTCAGAGGAGCAGCTTCGCGAACTGGGGCTGATGGTGATCCGCCATGGCTAGGATTCCTTACGTGCTGGTAGACGCCTTCGCCTCCGCCCCCGGGGCGGGGAACCGGGTGGCCATCGTCCTGGACGCCCGGGGCATGGCCCCTGAGGAGATGGCCAGGGTGGCGGCCCACCTGGGGGAGCCCGAGACGGCCTTCCTGACCGAGCGCCAGGGGACGGCCTTCGGGGTGCGCTTCTTCACCCCTTCCGGCGAGGTGGAGTTTTCCGGCCACGCCGCTTTGGCCTTGGGCCTCACCCTGGTGCGGCTGGGCCTGGCCCCGGAGGGGACGACCCGCCTCTACCTCCACACCCCCACCGAGGCCCTGCCCGTGGAGGTGATCTACGAGGAAGGGGAGCCCAAAAAGGCCTGGGTCCGGGGCCCTACCCCCCGCTTCCGGGACCTGCCCCCCTTCGCCCTCCTGAAGGAGGCCCTCGAGGCCCTGGGCACCAATGAGCGCTACCTGCACCGGGGCCTCCCCTACGGCATCGCCTTCACCGGCCTCTGGAGCCTCTTCGTGCCCCTCGTCGCCCCCGGGGTGGTGGACGCGCTGGAACCGGAGATGCCGGCTTTGCAGGAGGTCTCCCGCAAGCTGGAGGTGGCCACGGTCCACGCCTACGCCCCCATGGGGCCCCGGAGCTTTTACGCCCGGGACTTCGCCCCCCTCCTGGGCATCCCCGAGGACCCGGTGACGGGCTCGGCCAACGCCGCCTTAGGGGCCCTCCTGGCCCGCTCCGGGGTGGTCCCCAGGCGGGAGGGCGAGGTGCGCCTCACCATCTACCAGGGGCACCGCCTGGGCAACCCCGGGGTGGTGGAGGTCCTGGTGGAGTACAGCCCCACAGGCCTCCCCTACGCGGTAAAAATCGGCGGGGAGGCGGTCATCGTGGCCTCGGGAGAGCTTTGAATACCCCAAAAGGCGCCAGGAAAGCTATGGGCGGCCACTCGGCGGTCAAGCTGGTCTTGGTGGACGTGGACGGCACCCTGGTGGGGAAGGACGGGGTACCCCCTTGCGTCTGGCCCAGGGTGGAGGCCCTGAGGGCCAAAGGGGTTCGCCTGAGCCTCATCACCGGGAGGCCGGGCCGGGGCGAGACCTTGGGCTACGCCAGGCGGCTAGACCCCACGGGCCTCCACGTCTTTGAGTCGGGGGCCGTGGTCCTGGCCCTTTCCCAAGACCCCCACGGCCCCCCCGCCACCCCGGTCCACGTGGCCGCCCTGCCGGAAGCGGCGGCCCAAGAGGCCATCCGCCTGGCCCGCAGGCTCGGCCTGCCCCTCGAGGGCTACACCGCCCAGGGGGGCTTCTACGTGGAGGGCGATAGCCCCCTCCTCCAAGCCCACCAGGACCTTCTGGGCCTAAAGGCGGAAGGGGCGGACCTCTTAAGGCTGGAAGAGCCCCTGGTCCGCCTCCAGGTCCTGGCCGGTCCCGAAGCCCCCTTGGGCGCCCTTCTGGATGCCCTCCCCCCCGGCCTCACCTACCACGTGGCCGAAAGCCCCAAGATGCCCGGGGTGCGCTTCGTCTCCCTCACCAAAGCGGGCGTGAGCAAGCTCTCCGCCGCCCGCCTGGTGGCCGAGGCCTACGGCCTCTCCCTGGCGGAGTGCGCCATGGTGGGGGACGGGGAGAACGACCTGGAGCTGATCCGGGCCGTGGGCCTGGGCGTGGCCATGGGGAACGCCCCGGAAAGCGTGAAGCGGGCCGCCAAGCGGGTGGTGGCCCCGGTGGAGGCCTGCGGCCTGGGGGAGGCCCTGGACCTCCTGGGGTAGACTAGCCCAGGTATGCGGGCCTTCATTGAGGAGATCGCGCGCCACGAAGGGCAGGAAGTGGAGCTAAGGGGCTGGGTCTACGGCAAGCGCTCCAAGGGCAAGATCCACTTCCTGATCCTCCGGGACGGGACCGGCTTCCTGCAGGCCACGGTGGTCAAAGGGGAGGTCCCCGAGGAGGTCTTCCAAAGGGCCGACCGCCTGCCCCAGGAGACCGCCCTCAAGGTGTGGGGCCTGGTGCGGAAGGACGAACGCGCCCCCGGGGGGTACGAGCTTGCCGTGCGGAACCTGGAGGTGGTGAGCCTCCCCCAGGGGGAGTACCCCATCGGCCCCAAGGAGCACGGCATTGACTTCCTCATGGACCACCGCCACCTCTGGCTCCGCCACCGCAGGCCCTTCGCCGTCATGCGCATCCGGGACGAGCTGGAACGGGGCATCCACGAGTTCTTCGGCGAGCGGGGCTTCCTGCGCTTTGACGCCCCCATCCTGACCCCCAGCGCCGTGGAGGGCACCACCGACCTCTTTGAGGTGGGCCTTTTTGACGGAGAGAAGGCCTACCTCTCCCAGTCGGGCCAGCTCTACGCCGAGGCCGGGGCCATGGCCTACGCCAAGGTCTACACCTTCGGCCCCACCTTCCGGGCGGAAAGGAGCAAGACCCGGCGCCACCTCCTGGAGTTCTGGATGGTGGAGCCCGAGGTGGCCTTCATGACCCACGAGGAGAACATGGCCCTCCAGGAGGAGCTCGTGCGCTACCTGGTGGGCCGGGTCCTGGAACGGCGGGCCAGGGAGCTGGAGATGCTGGAGCGGGACCCCAAGGCCCTGGAACCCGCCGCCCAGGGCAACTACCCCCGCCTCACCTACAAGGAGGCCGTGGCCCTGGTGAACCGCCTGGCCGAGAAGGACCTCGAGGTCCCCCCCCTCCCCTACGGCGAGGACTTCGGGGCCCCCCACGAGGCCGCCCTCAGCCGCCAGTTTGACCGCCCGGTTTTCGTGGAGCGCTACCCCGCCCGCATCAAGGCCTTCTACATGGAGCCGGACCCCGAAGACCCCGAGCTGGTCCTCAACGACGACCTCCTGGCCCCCGAGGGCTACGGGGAGATCATCGGGGGAAGCCAGAGGATCCACGACCTGGAGCTTTTGCGGCGCAAGATCCGGGAGTTTGGCCTCCCCGAGGAGGTCTACGAGTGGTACCTGGACCTCCGCCGCTTCGGGAGCGTCCCCCACTCGGGCTTCGGCCTGGGGCTTGAGCGCACCGTGGCCTGGATCTGCGGCCTCAGCCACGTGCGGGAGGCCATCCCCTTCCCCAGGATGTACACCCGCATGCGCCCCTGAGGCGAGGAGGCAGGCGATGGGCTAATGCCTGTGTGCGCACCGCCCTAGACCTCCCCGACGCCCTTTACCGCCGTCTCAAGCTCCAGGCGGCCAAGGAAAGGAGCTGATCATCCATTACCTGGAGGAGGGCCTCGGCCGGAAGGCCCCCTCCAAAAGGCCCCTCCCGCGGGGGCTTGACAACCCGGGCCCGCCCATGTTCTTATGAAACCGTCAGCACAACTTCTCCTATCGCTCCCTGTTGATAGCCCCTTAAGCCTTACCCGGAGGGCAGGCCATGAAGGAGACTCGTCGGAGCTTTATAAGGAAGGTTGCTACAGGCGTGGCCGCTAGCGCCGCCTTCAGCCCTTTGGCCATCGCTCAGGCTCCCCGTTTCCGCTGGCGAATCCAGTCTGCCTGGGATGCAGGGACCGTGGGTTACAGCCTTTTCCAGAAGTTTGCGGAACGGGTGAAGGAACTCACGGATGGCCAGATTGAAATCCAAACCTTCCCCGCAGGGGCGGTGGTGGGCACCTTTGACATGTTTGATGCAGTGAAAACAGGGGTGCTGGACGGCATGCACCCCTTTACCTTGTACTGGGCTGGGAGGATGCCCGTCACCGCCTTCCTCTCCTCCTATCCCCTGGGCCTGGACCGCCCCGACCAGTGGGAAACCTGGTACTACGGATTAGGCGGGTTGGAGCTGGCCCGAAAGGCTTTTGAGGAACAGGGGCTCTTTTATGTGGGCCCTGTCCAGCACGACTACAACCTCATCCACTCTAAAAAACCCATCAGAAGCTTTGAGGACTTTAAGGGGGTAAAGCTTCGGGTGCCTGGGGGGATGATCGCCGAGATCTTCGCCGCCGCAGGGGCCGCCACGGTCCTCCTCCCTGGGGGCGAGGTTTACCCAGCCCTTGAGCGCGGGGTCATAGACGCGGCCGATTTCGTGGGTCCAGCGGTGAACTACAACCTCGGGTTCCACCAGGTGGCCAAGTACATCATCATGGGACCTCCGGAAACCCCATGCATCCATCAACCCGTGGACCTAGCAGACATCACCTTGAACCTTAGGCGCTGGCAGGCCCTGCCCAAAAGGCTACAGGAACTTTTTGAGGCTGCGGTGCACGAGTGGAGCTGGATCCACTACGCCGGCATCCAAAAGGCCAACCTGGAAACCTGGCCCAAATACAAAGCTGCAGGGGTGCAGATCATCCGCCTCTCCACCGTGGACGTGCGCAAGTTCCGCCGCGTGGCCATCCCCATCTGGTTCAAGTGGGCGAGGCAAGACAGGTACGCCAGGGAAGCTTTCTCCAGCCAACTGGAGTACATGAAAGCATTGGGTTACGTCACCGATGCCGACATACGGGGGTTGAGCCTCTAGGGGACACCGTGAGCAAAACCCTTCTGCGCCTCCTGGGCTTGGTGGATGCCCTAAGCCTCTGGTCTGGCCGCCTGGCAGCCTGGCTGACCTTGGTGGCGGTTCTCATCCTCACGGTGGAGGTGGTCCGGCGTTACTTCTTCAATGCGCCCACCCAGTGGGCTCACGAAGTCTCTACCCTTCTCTTTGGCCTCCTCTATGTGCTGACCGGGGCCTATGCCCTAAGGGAAAAGGCCCACGTGGGGGTGGACGTCTTCTACGCTCGGCTTCCCAAAAAGGGCAAGGCTCTGGTAAACCTTTTGGGTTTTGCCTTCTTGGCCCTCTTTGCCGGCACCCTCCTGGTCTACGGCTGGAAGTTTTTTCTGGCCTCCTGGCAAAATCGGGAGTTCTCCCTGGCCAACCAAGCCATACCCATCTACCCTTTTAAGCTGGCCATTCCTGTGGGGGCTGCCTTGCTCTTGCTCCAGGGGTTGTCCAACTTTATTCGCGATCTACTGACCCTGTTGGGGAAGGAGGAAGACCATGCCCATTGAAACCCTCACCTGGCTGATGTTTGGTAGCCTCTTCCTCCTTCTCCTCACCGGCTACCCTTTGGCCTTCCTGGTGGGAGGGGTAGCCGTGGGGTTTATCGCCTGGCTCTGGAGCCCCGATGCCCTCGCCTTGGTACCCCAGCGCATGTGGAACAACATGACCCAGTACCTCCTGGCGGCCATACCCCTCTTTATTTTCATGGCCTCCATGCTGGAGAAGTCTGGGCTCATTGAAGAGATCTTTGACGTGGCCTACAAGTGGCTGGGACGGGTCCCAGGAGGCTTGGCGGTAGCCACCATAGCCGCCTCCACCGTGCTGGCGGCCATGGTGGGGGTGATCGGGGCTGCGGTGGTTACCATGGCCCTCGTGGCCCTACCCTCCATGCTCCGCCGGGGGTACAGCCCCGTGCTGGCGGCAGGAACCGTTATGGCGGGAGGAACCCTGGGGATTCTCATCCCTCCCAGCGTTCTGGCCATCGTCTACGGCCTGGTGGCCAACCAATCCGTGGGGGAACTCTACTTGGGATCGGTCCTGCCGGGGTTGCTTCTTTCGGGGCTCTACATGCTTTTTTCTATCCTCTACGCCTTGATCAACCCCAAGGGAGCCCCGCGCATCCCCAAGGAAGAAGCCCCCACGTGGGCCGAGCGGTGGCGCGCCCTCCGAAGCATATGGGCCCCGCTGGTGTTGATTTTCCTTGTGCTCGGAACCATTTTCCTGGGCTTGGCAGCCCCCACGGAAGCCGCAGCGGTGGGGGCTTTCGGGGCCATGATGGTGGCCGCCCTGCACCGCAAACTAAGCTGGCAGAACCTCCGCCTGGCCCTTGAGCAAACCGCCAAGGCCACGGCCATGGTTCTCTGGATTATCTTCGGGGCCAACGCTTTCGTGGCCTTCTACATCGCCCAGGGCGGCGACCGATACATCAGCGAACTCCTCTTGGGCACGGGGCTTTCCCCCTGGGGAATCCTGATCCTCATGCAGCTCATTCTCATCATCCTAGGAATGTTCTTGGACTGGGTGGGGATTCTTCTCCTGGCGGTGCCTGTCTTTGTGCCCATCATTCGGGATCTGGGCTTTGACCCCTTGTGGTTCGGGGTGCTCTACCTGGTCAACATGCAAATGTCCTTCCTCAGCCCCCCTTTCGGCTACGCCCTCTTTTACGTGCGGGGGGTGGCTCCGCAAATCCCCATGGGCACCATTTACCGGGCAGCCATCCCCTTCCTGCTCCTCCAACTCACAGGCCTGGTCATCCTCATGCTCTTCCCCGGCCTGGCCACCTGGCTGCCC
>Ga0079995_1056504_pt1 | contig 17162 bp, 16 predicted proteins | sample FaiFalFF_MnMetaG_2_FD_69198 | JGI IMG/M metagenome (GOLD analysis project Ga0079995, IMG submission 69198) | Freshwater microbial communities from Yellowstone National Park, Wyoming, USA - Fairy Falls C (FF_Mn_C) (SPADES assembly) (version 4) | ecosystem: Environmental > Aquatic > Freshwater >...
CATGTCGCCGTTTCGGCTGCATCGCAAAACCTTCTGCCCGTGCGGCGCACCTGCCTGCTGAACGATTTCAGCGCCACCGACTAACATCCAACCAACCCAAGCCCTCTCAAAACTCCCATTACGAATCAAGTTTGAATTTGGTTGGCTCACTGCTTTAGGCTTGACATCCACGAAAAGGATGAGCGAAGCGAAAAGCCCCACAATTGCTTTGAGCATTGCAAGCACCTCTGCTGTTAGCCTTACAGTTTCTAATCTGGGAAGCCTCACTCTTTGGGTTCAAGCGTAATTTTCGCTTCAGTTACCTCACCAGCCTTGACGGTGATAGGAATTTTGGCAGTGCGATGCAAAGGTCTCCAAACTCGCAGGAAGTATTCGCCGGGTGGTATGTTTTCAAGCCATGCCTCTCCCTCACAATCGCAAAAACTGTGGGCGATTTCCAGCCCGTCAGCGTTAACAATTTGGACGCTGGCGGGAAGCGGTTTATTCGTCTTTGCGCTTCGGACAGTGACTTTAACGCTACCTGCCCGCTTCAAAGGCAGAGTTACCGAAACCTTCCCTCCTGTTTCTGGGACCACAACCTTCAGTGGTTCACTTGACCATCCGCCGCCTTGCGCTAACAGCCAATAAACTCCCGGTGCCGGGAGCGGACATTCAAATTGTGGTTCTGAAGGGCGAACATCACGAAGCCAAAGTTTCTCAGGCAGACAAAGGGAAATTTTCGCTTCCCGTTCGCCCTCCCGATTTCCGAAGTCTGAAGGGAACTCAACTCGCCCGACTATGTGCCCAATCTTGCTTGAGACCCTGAGCGTTCCAACATCTACAACGCCGTTTGGAGGGACATTGACCTCCTTGACCAAAGCGGGCAAGGGATAAGAAAGTTGTTCACTCGGGTATCCCTCAACAAGCAACTGCCACTTACCGCTTGGAACTGGTGAGATGGTGAATCGCCCGTTCTCATCGGTATGAGCGGCTAATAGTCCGGTGAAGTAGAGACCTGCTTGACTGAGTTTGACAACTGCCATTTTAACGGGCTGACCCTGTTCGTCCACAAGTTGTCCAGTTACACTCCCGTTCTCCAAAGTGACCGAAAGCGAAAGCGGTTCTTTTGACGGTGGAATTGTCAACCATCGCCATGCAGCGCCTTTACCCGGCAACCAGAAGAAAATCGCTTCCTCGCCCGGCGGACAGTGAAACTCAAAATGCCCTTGAGAATCGGAGAAGAGCGTTTTGCCCAACATCACAATTGCTGCCTCTTCAGCAGGTTGTCCTGAAGGCAATTTAACATCCCCAAACACTTGGCGCTTTAGGGGAACAGGGAGTGTGATAGTCACTTGGATGGTCTCCCCTTCACGGACAGTCAAAAGTCGCCTTTCGTAATACATTCCATCCCAAACACGAAGCACGAACTTTCCGGGAGGGACAGTTGCAAAATTAAATTTGCCTTTTTCGTTGGTGCGTGAACTTAGGGATGGTTCGCTTAAAATTCGCCCCCCACCTTCTCCAGTCAACAAACTCATCCCCACTTCAGCGTTAACTGCAGGTGTTCCGTCTTCGTATCGGACAGTTCCTTGGACCTTTGCGGGTTTGGGCAGGACAAGCGTCACTTTCTTTGTGTTTGGAGTTATGTAAACCCAGTGGATGGAGGAAATACCTTTGCTCCATCGGTCTTGGGGAACTAGGATGTCAACCTCGTGTCCACCCAAAGGAAGTTCAAGTTGGATGCGCCCTTTTTTGTCTGTTCGTGTGTTTGACCAATAAACTGCCACTCCTGCAGCAGGTGTTTTCCTGTCTGACCAGAAAACCTGAATAGTGATGGGAACTCTTCTCTCCTCTCTTGGAGGTTTGGGCTCAAGTTTCACTTCTCCCAAATCCACAATCTCGCCCCAGCGTTCAATGCGAAAACTTCTTTCCGCCGCCATTCCATCCGCCTCAAAGACGACGGTGAATTCTCCTAAGGTGAAATCCCTTTTGGCTCTCGGATGCCATTCTGATAGGGGCAACTGGAAATATCGTGCAAGCAGATAAATCGCAGGGATAAATTGCCCATTTTGGGAAAGCCTCACATAAGCGTAGCCTATCCGGCTCCATGGCAAAAAGAGTTGAGCACGAACTAATGTGATGGGCACGCGGGGTAAAGTTAAAGTCACTTCCGTTGTTTGTTTAGGTCTGACAACAACATGGTGGGCGCAAGCAACACCGTAACCCGGCGCCCATGCATAGACGGAGTAAATTTCGGGGCGAAGCGACCAAACTCCCACACCGCTCTCATCTGTAAGCCATTGGACTTGCTCTTTCACAGCCAAACCAAATTTGACCATCCACTCATGCCACTCGCGCAGGGAAGGTTCTCTTCCAAGTTCACTTGCGCAATGCAGGAAAAGGCTATGCCATTGGGACAAAGCTTGAGCATTTCCGGGATTACAGAATTCGTAAAGTTGAGGCACCACTGTCACGAGAGACGGAATTGGTCTTCTTTGCTCGTCATAGACGGTGACACGCAAAGTGCCTGTTTGGGCAATTGCGAAATTAATGCAAAGAAGGAGACTCAAAAGCCAAGCCACTTTCCTCACTGCGAACACCTCCCTAAAATGCCCACTTCACTTTCCGACAAAATTTTACCACGACATTTTGAATCGGTAGCGTCACCCTTTACGGGTGACGGGAATTAAAACCTTCTGTCAAGGAACAAGCCTCAACGCCACCTTTGCCATTTTGTTGTTGATAGCAACCTTCCCTGTTTTCAGATCAGTTTTTTGATTGCTGTCAATAGGGTTTTCCCTGACATCGCGACGAGATTTTGGATTTATAATTCCGCAATGGCGAGAGGTGACCTTGAAATGAGAAAAGACGGCGAACACCATTCAAATACAAGGCTTGTGACGCCTGAGATGTTGTTACCTGAAGTTGTGGCAAAGTATCCAGCCACTCGCAAAGTCTTTGACAAGTATGGTCTCAGAGGTTGCGGTGGTCCGACAGGTCCGCGAGAGCCTGTCGCTTGGTTTGCCCGCTTGCACAATGTCCCCCTTCAACAACTTTTGGACGAACTCAACGAGGCAGCCCGTGAATCTTTGGAGGGCAAATCCGCTGAAATTCGGTTTGAACCCACCATCGCTGACACCATCTACCAACCTTACTTTTCCGCAGCCGCTGCCTTCGCCGTCGTTTTTGGTGGGCTTTGGGGCGCTATTTTGTTGGCGGTCATGAGCATCACTTACGAAGTCCAATTTGCCGTTCCTTACGGCTGGATACTGGCTCACGGTCAAGGGATGATTAGCGGTTTCGTGGCGCTGATGGCGATGGGATTCGCCTTCCAAGCCTTCCCACGATTCAAACACAGCGAACTTCAGTTGTCCAAACTCGCCATTGCCATCTTGCCCTTGATGCTTTTGGGCTTGACAGGTCAGATTTTGGCGCACTTCTTCCTTCCCAAACCTGTGTTCCCCAGCGAAAGCCCTTTGATGCTCGCTTGGCTGGAGTTAACCAAGCGGTTTTCGCATTACGACTTGTTTCTCGTCGTCGGGACTGTGGGTGCGTTTTTGCAGTGGCTTGCCGTCACTCTTTTCATCGTCGTCGTGGCTGTGACTTTGAAGAGAGCCAACAAACCTGAACCCTACGACCCGATAGTTTACGCTTCTTTGATTTGGCTTTGGCTTTCCGCATTGGCTAACATTATCCTGTTCGTTCACTGGGGCACTATCCCTGACAGGGATGCTTTCATCCAACGAGTTGGGACATGGAACGCACCTTTGAGGGATGCCCAAATTTTTGGGTTCGCAGCCCAGTTGATTTTGGGCGTCAGTTTGAGGTTTTTGCCCCACGCTTACGGCTTCCGTGAGCCGCCACGGTGGTGGGCTAAGTTCTTGCTCGTTTCGTCTAACCTATCAACCCTTGCCCTCGTCGTTTCGTTCCCGCTTTACATGCTTTTGCGCGACCACCGCTTGATGGCTCTTTACTGGTTTGCCCTTTTGGCTTGGTCAATCTTGGTGGCTGCGCAAATCGCAATGTTAAAGTTGTTCGGCGCTTCTCAAGAACACGACCGAGCCTTGAAGTTCATCCGTTCCGCCTACCTTTGGGCGATAGTTGGATTAGCGATGGGGCTGGCAATGCCCATTTACAACATCGCCACCCACCAAAACTTCTCCCACAACTACCTTGCAGCCTACCGTCACGCTTTGCTTTCTGGTTTCATCCTGTTGATGATTGTCGGCGTCTCCAGCAAAGTCACACCGATTTTGGCAGGTGTGGATTTGCGCCAAACTAACTCGCTTTGGACGGCGTTCGTCCTGCTCAACTTGGGCAACATCCTGCGGGTCATTGGGCAAACGCTTTTGGACTTCACCAGTTTCGTCGGGTTTTTGGTGGCTGCTGCTGGTTTCGTCCAGTGGGCAGGTATCATCCTTTGGGCGGACGATTTGTGGAACAACATCGCTACTGGACGCCGAATTGCTAAGGAAGGCGTGACAACTGAGGAGGAAATCACCGACATCACGCCCCAAACGAAGGTGGCGACTGTTTTGGAGCGCTACCCGCAAACGCTGGAGGTTTTCCTGCGTTACGGTTTTGCGCCGCTGGCAAATCCCGTCTTGCGCAAGACGATGGCTCGTGTCGTCACCATTGAACAAGCCTGCCGACGAGAAGGAGTGGACATGGAAGCGCTCTTAAGGGATTTGCGCAAAGTTGCTGGATTGGATGCGAAGACCACTACTGAGGCAGGCAATGGCAGCGAAATTGAAACTTCCGATTTAAGCCAGACTCAGCCTTCACAGTTCGCTAACTTCACCGAACAACTCATCTGGGGCGCTTTGGAAAGTTGCTACGACCCCGAAATCCCCAGCGCCAACATTGTTGAGTTAGGCTTAGTTTACGATGTCCGATATGAGCCTTCAACTGGCGTCGCTGAAATCACGATGACGCTCACTACACCCCATTGTCCCATTGGCGACTACATCCTTGAGCAGGTCCGACAAAGTGTCAGCAGCATTCCCAATGTCAAGGAAGTTCGCATCAACCTGACCTTTGACCCGCCTTGGTCTATTGACCGCATCAAACCCGAAGTCCGAAAGCGGTTGGGGTTGTGACTGAAAGCACGAGTCATCCTCAAAGACGGACGAAAGTAAAGGGACAAGGGTCGCCAGATGACGCAACCTTTTCGTGGAGCGCGAACTGAACGGGTAAAGCAAGTTGCGCAATTTTGACTGCTCCACCAATCTCTGCTGAACAGCCAACTCAAAGCGTTAACGGCTTCATCGATTAGGTTTGCCGCCGCACCGTAAACGGCTTGCCAAACCTTGAAGGCTTCCTCAACAAATCCCAATCTCTCGTGCTTGGGAAAAGCATTAAGCAAATCGGCTATGAAAGTGCGAGCGAGCAGTGAAGGGAAACCGAGTAGCAAAACAAGGTGTTGTGGGTCAACGATTTTCAATGCCAGAAGCAACAGCCACGCTTCAAGGAGAAAAGCACCTTCTTCCGCCTTGCCGCGCCAAATTCCCACTCCCCTTTCGGAAATCAAAGCCAACTCAATTCCGTTGTAAGCGACGCCGCGAGCGAAGATGCCTTGTTGGCGATAGCAGTCAAGGTATGAATGACATTGAGTGATTGCATCGTCCAGCGGATGTTCTGGCGTTTTAATTTCGCAGACGAGGCAACCTAGCCTTGCATCGGAACGACCTCGTAAGACCGCACCGAACTCCGCAGGCAAAGCGATTTGTTCCTCAAGTTGCGGTAACGGGTCGTAGCCTGTTGCCTGAAGGACGAATTCGCGAAGCGATTGAACAAATTCGTGCCTCAAGGTCGCTTCCGTCAAACCCTGCGCTCTTTGAACCAGTTGGCGAAATCTTTCGCTCAAGTTCACCCCGCTGCTTTGCCGAAGGGGTTGCTCCATCCGCATCACCGACTTTTGGTTATGCAGCAACGCTGAACTTGAAGGCAATTCACAGGCTCAAACCCATAACTGACAGCGACTTTTATTCGCGGCTAACGCCGCTCCTACAGGCATTATTGCCCTTCTTTGTAGGAGACCCGTTAGGGGCGACCAATCGCCAGTTGTCATTTGCTAATCGCTGCCGTTTAGGTAGGACCCCCGTCAGGGGCGAAATTTCTCCTTCATCCCAACTGTCCAGCGGCGTTTGCCGTCATCAACGAGTGCAAAGGATTTAAAGCGCAGACCTTTTATGGCTGCCACTTCCGTTTCGGGTCTCTTCAATGCGATAGTGATTATTCGCTTCCCAGCGCAAGGCACTCGAATCAAAATTGCCGTCTCGTTCTGTTCAACGGTTATGGACTTCTCAAGGTTCTCACCGATGCGATACGGTCTCAGGACAGTCAAGACGAATACTTGTTCGCGAGGGGTCGTTGTGCTTGCTTCAACATGCCACTGAATTGGAAAAGTCCGACCGCCCATGAAGTCAATATCGGGAGAAGGTTCGTAACTGCTCCATTGCTTGAAGCGAAGCGGTTCTGGTGCGATGTAGTGAACGAACAAACCAGCCCGTTCGCGTTGGAGTGTTAACATCTGCGATGGCTCATCAACAGCAAACTCTTTCAAGGCATGCAGCATCCATTGGAAGGTGCTCGGCTTTGAAGCGATAACTTCGTCGGCGATGACGATAACATCGGGCTTGACGAAAACGATGTGTCGGACGAAACGCTTCAACCTGCCTTCGTAAGCCTCTGTAGCGTCGCCAGCCACATAATCAACGCTGCCTTTGAACTCCCACGCGATGATTTTCCCGAAGGGGTCAGGCGAATGGGGCTTTTGCCCCTCACCATTGACTAACAAAGCGTTGTGTGCTTTCGTGCTCCAACACCATTGAGTGTGGAATGGGCTACCATGCCAATCCCGATAGACGCAGTTGACCAACAGCGCATCGCCGTAAGCGTTCAGCGTGAAAGAGTTGTGCGGGTCGTGACCGTGACTTTGCCGACCGAAAGGGCTTGACTTGAACCGAATTTGAACATTGTCGCTGGAGTTCAAAAGCGTGGTGTTCAAAATGGCAACACCGATGCCCCGGAAAACTTTTGAGGTAGACAAGTCGGTGGGAGGCTTTGGTTTCATCGGTTTCAGCCTGCCATAGACAAGCCTTATGACCGGGTCGTTGGTCGTCAATTTCATCCCCCATTGCTCAGCCCACCAAGCCAAGTATGGGTTTTGGGTCTTGGCAGCGAAATAGGGCACGAACGACCAACCTGAGGATGGGCGTGAATGGGACAGGTCACCGAACCCCATGTCAGGCGAACCGGGTGGGGCAGTGTAAAGGGCATAATTGCCCACATTGGCAAAGAAAGGTTTGCGGAAACTGTCAATGCCCAAAGCCTTTTCGGCAACTTCTGCCCACCAAACAAACTTGCTCATGTATCCCGCCCAGTAACTCAGACCTTCGTGCCAACCGCCGTCATCGTCGCTCCAGACAGGATAGGCTGCGAAGAATTTGTTGACAGCGTAGTCAAGCCAAATTTCGGCTTCGGGGATTTCGCCGAAGAAAGCGATAGCGCACTCAGCGAGTTTATGCCAAGTCCGATTGCCGTGACTGTTGTATGGTTCGTTCAAGTGACCGTTGCCTTCCCTGACTTCTCCGCTTCGCCACGCGTCTAAAGCCCGTCGTCTCATCACTTGACGAACTTTTTCCCGCTCCGCTTCGGTGAGGGTATCATAAGCCCAGTCGTATGCTCGCGGCAAACGGTGAAGCATCGGTTTTGCAGCTTCGCAGTTCAGTGCAAAGTTTGTTGGACCATCTGGGTCCCAAGAGGCAAGGTGCAAAATCCATTTGCGAGCGGCTTCACCGAAGCGCTTTTCGCCAGTCAGTAAGTAAGCGAGGGCGAGGGTTTCCGCCTCCATACATGCCTTCAAAGTTTGCTCGCGATTGGGCCACCAATACTTGCGGGTTTGAGGGTCACGGATGGAGCCTTTCACTGACGGTTCAGGAGTCGGTTCGCTTTTGAGCAACTTCTCTGCCTCACGAAGCAACGGTTCAAAAACCCTTTGACCTTCCCCTTTCACCCACTGGCGCAATTTCGGAATTTCTTCGGGACGGAAGAACAGGCGAGGATGTTCCTTTGGGATTCGGCGCTTCAATTCGTCCATAGTCGGCTTCGGGAAAATCACGGCATCGGCAGGGACTGCGAAGCGTCGGGTGCGGCTCCATTCCGAAGTGCTCCCGTCTTTTCGGACGACCCGATAACGCCAAAAATAAGTGCCCGGCTTTAACGGTTCGTGGTGAGTGTAAACGCACCAACGGGTTTCAACGGTCACAGCGTTGCTGAAATCAGGTTTGGTCGCCCATTGGACAATGTAGCCGATGGCATCGCGGTCGTGAACCCAAGTCAACGAAGGTGGGTTGACAGAAACTCTACTGCCGTCTGGAGGACGATAGCCCCATTCGCTCGGTCTGGGTTCACGGTCAGGAGGCACCAAGTTCGCTACCCCCACCACTGCGAACATCAAAAAGGCAACCAACATGACTTTCACCTCCTCACCTCACGGCAGCAAGTCAGCGACTTTTATTTGTGCGTCGGGCTTAGCCAAAGGACTGACAGTTTCATCAGGCAAGTAAATTCGCATGCTTTTGTATCCGAAGCCGAAGATTTGCTCTGGCATGGGCACAGGTTCGCGAAAAACTTCAAGTCTTCTCTCACGCAAGTTCAAAAGCCAATACTCAGGAATGCCCGCCTTCGCATACAAACTGCTTTTGACATTTCGGTCATAGTCAACGGAAGTCAAAGCGACCTCGACGATTAGGACAGCAGTCTTAGGGTGCGAAGTGGCGTAATCGCGACGCTGCCCCGGCACAACAGCGACATCAGGTTCAGGTTCGTGAACTTCGCCCAAATCCAAAGGTTGTTGCACTCTGATGGTGAACCCTTCAGAGAAAACTGCTTGCAGTGCGTCTGCAACCAAGCCGACAGCGGTAGCGTGTCCTGCTTCTTGTGGGCTCATCAAAATCACCTCGCCATCAATCAACTCCACCCTCTGACCGTTGAAAAAACCCATCTCCGCCATCCGATAATACTCAGCCTTGCTGAACTTCCGACGCTGGGCACTGAGTGTCAAGGCAACCGCCTTATCCTCTGTTGCAACCATGTCTCACACCTCCTGAAGAATTTAGGTCCGCCCTCACGAAAAATTTGCCGATTAAAGTCGACGCTCAGTTTCTCCCGTCATCAACTACGGAGGACTAAAGTTCATCCTGCGTGCAAGCGTGCATGAGTGCAAGGGTTCTACGAATGCATGAATTGTTTTTGTGCGCTGTCAGGTCTTTTCCATGCCATTGGCTTTAGCCAGTGGTTGATGACGGAATTTGATGATCGCCGAATTCATTCGGCGAAAATTACTACGGACTAAAGTCCACAGCACGCTCCCTTACGCTTCATCACGGCAGCAAGTCAGCGACTTTTATTTGTGCGTCGGGCTTAGCCAAAGGACTGACAGTTTCATCAGGCAAGTAAATTCGCATGCTTTTGTATCCGAAGCCGAAGATTTGCTCTGGCATGGGCACAGGTTCGCGAAAAACTTCAAGCCTCCTCTCCCGCAAGTTCAAAAGCCAATACTCAGGAATGCCAGATTTTGCGTAGAGGCTTCCTTTCACCGCTCGGTCATAGTCAACGGATGACATCGCCACTTCAACAACGAGAACTGCGGTCTTTGGGTGGGCTTGTGAGTAATCGCGTGGAGAACCTGCCACAACGGCTGCATCAGGTTCAGGCTCTTGACCCTCACCCAAATCAAGGGGCTTTTGGTCGCGGACATGATAACCTTCGCCAAACGCTTTCTCCAAAACTCTCACAACCAATTCTACAGCGGTAGCGTGTCCTGCTTCCTGTGGGCTCATCAAAATCACCTCGCCATCAATCAACTCCACCCTCTGACCGTTGAAAAAACCCATCTCTGCCATCCGATAATACTCAACCTTGCTGAACTTCCGACGCTGGATGCCAGAAACTGCAACTTGGACCCTCTTTTCCACTGTGACCATTTCGGTCACCTCCCAGCAAAAATTTGTCGCAACAGTTCCCGTAAAGGTGACTTTCACCGTTCCTCAACTTCTGCGTCAAAAGAAAACAGCGGCAACGCTGAAGAAGCACAAATTGCACGGAGGTGCATGGAGATGATGAGACGCATCGCGCTTGCGACTTTGCTGGCAGGGGCGTTGGTGGGCATGGCACTGTCTCAACCTCCCGCAGGAGGGCGGAGGGGTCAGGGAGGTCAACCTCCCGGTCCGCCAATGGGTGCTCCAATGATGTTTGCTCGTGGCGGTCCAATGATGATGCTCTTTCTGCTCAACAACCCTCAAGTCCAACAGGAACTGAAACTCACCGAAGAGCAGCGTGACAAAGTTTCGGCTCTCGGCGAACAACTTCGGGAAAAGTTCCGGGGTCTCGGTCAAGAGTTGAGAGGGCTTTCACCCGAAGAGCGCGAGAAGCGAGTCCAAGCGGTGAACGAAGAAGTCGAAAAGGAACTGGCTAAAGTCCTGAAGAAAGAGCAACTCCAAAGGCTCAAGCAGATTGCACTTCAAGTTGAAGGTCTGGCTGCGCTGGCACGACCAGAAATCGCCAAGCAGGTCGGACTTACCGAGGGACAGCAACAACAGATTCGTGAAATCTTGAGGGAAGCCAACGAGAAGCGACGAGCGCTCTTCCAACAAGGACCTCCCGCTGACCGGCAGGCTATGTTCCGAGAGATGCAAAAAATCCGAGAATGGGTTGATGAGCAAATCGGCAAACTCTTGACAGAGCAGCAGAAGAAAAAGTGGCAGGAATTGATTGGCGAGCCGTTCAAACTGGAGTTCCGCCCCTTCGGCGGTCCGAGAGGGCAATGAACTGAATTCCGAGCAAGTGAACTCAAAACGCCGCAGGGTTTCATGCCCTGCGGCTTCTTCTTTTTGTTCGCGTTTTACCGTTCACCGAGTGCCATCCCAACCAATGCGGCAGGGACGGTAATCATAGCGCTCCAGTGATAAGGCAACAGCGAGTGAAGGTCGTAAGGGATGAAAGCGGCACTTTGAGCCAACACGCCCAAAACCAATCCATTCAGCGCCCAATGACCGAAAGTTAGTGGGCGAAGCCAAAAGGCAATGTGGACAACGACAAGACCCTCAAGGATTAGCATGGGAGGGCTATAGGGCAAAATTGCCAGAACAGTCCATCTCGGCAGAAGAGACCTCATCGCCGCGATAATCGTGCCCGCCAAAATCCCACCAACGAACAAAATTGCAAGCGTTGCTTTAACCTTGTCCCATTGCATCATCGGTCACCGTCCAACACTTTTGAGTCTCTCCCACGCTGCCCTTATTTCGTCGCGCAACTGCTTTTGCCTTTTCATTGAAACTCCAAGCAACTGCAAACCTTGCGGGAAATCGGCTTTGTGCTTCAAAATCACTACATCGCCTTGAACAGCAATGATGCCGTAATCAGGGCAAGTCAGGGTGTGAAGCACCAAAGTTTCGTGAGCGTCAACTCCGAGTGGCCAGTAACTACTTCGGGCTTTCAAAACGATGAAGTCAACAGGTTGCTCACGCATTCGCTTGTGGAACTCGTCAGCGGGTATCGGTTTGGCTCTCATCTCAATTTGCTGCTTGAGTGCTTCAACTGACGGACCAAAGGCTACCTGCTGGAATGGGTTTGGGAACATGTAAATTCGCTTGCGATGTGCCAGCGGAGGCACTAAACTCGTCGGTGCTGTGACGCTGGCATCGGGTGGGATGTGGCGGTTCAAGAATTCAACGATAACTTTCGCCTCTTTTGGTGGGAGCATATCACTCGTGAACCTTTGAACGACCGGAGGTCCATACCTGTATGCGCTGAAAACAACGCAAATGCACCAAGTGAGCGCTAAAAGGACTTGCCACCTCAGATGTAAAGGTTTGGGAAGTTCATCGCCTAACTGCAACAGTCTCTTCCATCCCACCACGCTGGCGACAGCCAACCAAGGTAAAATCGTTGACGCATACTGGTAGCCCAACTCACGAAAAGTCACCCGCTCGTTTAAAGCGATGAGGGCGTAGTTGGGTAAACCGAAGAGCAAAATTTCGGGCGCTAAAAGCGGAAAGAAGGCGAAAGGGAAAAGGAGAAAGAGTGGGTAAACTCCGGGTGCAGTTGAGTGCCCTTGACAAAGAACTAACTCCCTCAGCGCTTCCGACGGACGGGTCAAAATGCCCCAGACTATGCCCAACGGCGTTTTGCCCCAACGAGAGTAAAGGGCAAGGTAAGCGGAATGTTCAACTCCCGCAAAGAAGGGCATCAACCTCAAGACAACAGCAATCCAACAAAGCCCCCCTACAACTCCCCACCATGCCCATTTTTGCTTGCGAACGACGGCTGCGTAAGCGCTGAGCATGAGAATGACAAGGGAAACCTCTTCCTTGCAAGCCAAAGCGAAAATCGCTGCAACTGCAAAAACTTTTGGTTTTCCTTCTTCGGCAGCATCCATCGCCCAGAGGACAAACGGGATGGAGAGCAAGACAGGGTGAAAGTCAAAAAGCAGCATCGTGAAAAGTGCTGGGTGCAAAAGGTAACCGATGGCGATTATCGCTGCGAGCCAATCTTTCTGAGTGTGCCTTAAAGCCATTCGGTAGATTGGCAACGCCCCCGCTGCCAACGCAACAGTTTGAGCCAGAAACAGCCAGAAGGGATGAGCCCAAATGCGGTAAGGGACGGCGATGAGGTAGAGGATGGGAGTAAAGTGGTCACCGAGGATGTTCATGCCGCGAACGGTCACGAAGGGTGTCTCCCCATGCGCCATCAACCAAACTGCCTGCTGAAAAATGCCCAAGTCAAAAGCGTAAGCACCCAACTGCTCGTAACGGCGAATTTGAAGCCAGAGGAGGTAAAGGACGAACACAAGGCAAGCGAGGAGCACGAACGAAAGAGACCAATACTTGCGCAACAAAGCCATCTTTAACCCTCACCCTCTGCCGGCTGAATATTCGCCAAGTTTTCTCTCAGTCGGATATTTCTCACTCAAACTTGTAGCCGAAGGATGAAAGCACTTTTCGGGCTGTTTGTCGGACTTTGTCGTCTGGGTCGTTGAGTAAAGGCATTATATGCGGAACAGCCTCTTTTGCTTTCATACGGGCAAGGGCAATAAGAGCCATATCCCGAACATATGGGTGATGGTCTTTCAATCGCTCTATCACAATGCCAACCACTTCTTTCCTTTGATGTGGTGGCACGAAACTAATAGCAATTACAGCGTCTCCCCGGACTATCCAAAGAGGGTCTTGTGACAACTTCCGAAGAAGTTGCAACTCCTGTTCGGAAAAAGGCTTGGTTCGGTTAGGGTCAAGGAACGGTTCAATTAACTGCCACTTTGCCTTATATTCGGGCGATTTCCACAGTGGCTCATGACTCTGATGTAACGCTTTCGTTCCAAGACCTTTCCAAACAGCAATCGCGAATGCTACCAACACGATTAGTGCGATTAGCATTAAGAGCCTCAATCTACTATGGCGAAGGACAAGCATCTTTTGCGACACTCCCGCTAATCATCGTAGTAAATGCACCGTGCATCACAACATGGAAGACAACGCCTAACATCGTTACCAGGATAATCTCGTGGGCAAGTGACATAACACGGTTCTTCCGATTGTGCGTGTAGTATTACACTGCTTAGCAGACAGCCCATTACCACTGCCGAAACGAAAAGCGCCATTATCCTCCTCACTTTAATCACCTCCTGAAAGCGTTCACCACATGATTATCCTTAGAGCCAGTGCCCCCATCTATTTAATTGCACCGAACGGCGAATTTTATTCACGCATCCACCAACACAGGTGTTCCAAGCCATTGCCCCGTCCGTCGCCACCAAGTCAGTTTGATTAGAACATTTGCTGCTTCAAAGACAATGTTCTGCGACATTTTTGAGCGACCCAACTGCCTCTCCCGAAAAGTGATAGGAACTTCCACAACTTTCAAGCCCTCCCAAACTGCTAACGCAGTGCTCACAAACTGAAAAGCATAACCATTAACTTTCAACCTCTCCAACTGCAATTTTTCCAACGCCTTCCGCCGGAACAACCGAAAGCCGCTGGTGCTGTCTCGGATTGGCAAGCCCAACAAAATTCGCACCAGCCAGTTGGCGCAACGAGACAAAATTTTCCTTTTCCATGCCCAACCAATAACTTTTCCGCCGGCGATATATCGTGACCCGATAACAAGGTCAGCGCCGCCCTGAATTGCTGATACTAACAACGGCAATGCTTGCGGGTCATGGGACAAATCGGCATCCATGTAACCTAACACTGAAGCCCCTTCAGACAAAGCAAACTGTAACCCTGCAACCACTGCCGATGCATAGCCTAACTTGGCGGGACGGCAAAGCAGGTGAACTCGCTCATCGCTTCTGGCAACCTCGCAAACAATTTTTGCCGTCCCGTCAGGCGAGGAATCGTCCACAATGACCAAATAAGCCGAAGGGATGGCATCCAAAATCCGACTCATCAACTGAGCAATGTTTTTCGCCTCATTGTAGGTCGGGATGATTATCCAAATCTCACCAGACAAGTTCATGACGCCGCACCTTTTAGCGTTGCTTCTCAGTCAGACTTTAATCACCAAGCGTTTCAATTTCTCTACCGCTTCCCGTTTCCATCGGTTCACTGTGGCTTGGCTTATGCCCAGTTCGTTGGCAACTTCTTGCTCCGTTAAGCCGTCAATGAAAAGTCGTTCCAGCAGATAGTGTTCCTTGGGTTCAAGACGAGAAATCAAATCCCTCACCTCAACCCGCCACCAAAACATTGCCTCAGCAGAAATATCTGCCATTTCCTCAACGGTTATTTCATCCGCCTCGCTGACATCTTTGCCACTTGGCTGGTTGCAAGGGCAACAACGGGAAGCGAATCTCCATTCCTCTCGGTATCGCTGCAGCAGTGCTGCTTTAATGCGACCTTTAACGAACTGGCTTACGGGAATTCTCCTGTGCGGGTCATGGGAACAGATAGCAGCCCATCCTGCCAACAGCGCAACTGCTCTCATTTCATCGCGCCATTCCTTTTCCGACCAGTTTGGCGGCGTTTTCCATCGGCTAACTTCGCACAAGCACTCCTCAACCCAATTCATCAACTCAACGGGGTGCTTCACCGTCTTGGCGCATAAGCCATCACCCCTACAGTCTTTGCTTTTCCACAGCAGCGAAAATTGGCAATTCCAACAATGGCTGCATAGGGAAGTTTGTTTCAAAAACGATTTTGCCACTGATAACTTGGGATTGTGAAACTCCGGAAGGCACTTTTAGCCGAGCAAGCCAGATAACCCCATCTTTGACCTCAACGACCTTCACAAATTGAGGGAAAGACCTCAACTTCAATTTGATGGGCTTACCTGCTCGGTTAACGATGCGGAACTCTAAGTTTTTGCTTTCTCCCGGTGCTACCATCCCAAAGTTGAGAAAACTTGGTTCAGTGTCTATCACACCTTCAACCAATGCCTTGAAAGGAAGGATAATTTCCCGCCTAAGAAGCCCTTCCAAGCGAAGTTTGATTTTACCGTCACGCCAACCGGGAGAGTGTTTTGGTCGGAAAGTGACTCGCAATTGCAATGTTGTGTCGGCATTGGCGGGATGAGAGACACTCACTTCAGGCGGCGCTTCCACATCGGCAATTTTGAAGACCTTTCCAGTCAACCCTTGAAGGGAGACAGTGCGAGAAGTCACCCCCCCAGTAGCACTGTGCCGAAGTCAAGGAAAGCAGGCGTGACAGCAACTTCCCGTCGGACAGAGCCAATCAAGGTGACAGCAGGAGTGAAGGTCGCTCCGGAGGGATTGGTAAGAACGAAAGTTAATTGGGCACGAAATTGGTCAGGAAGTTGTTCTGTCCGCACACCAAAAGCGAGGGAAACATTTGAGCGCGGTGCAATAATCTCGGGCAGTTTCTTTTGCTCAAAGAAACAACCACAGACTGAATAATGCACCCTCACTAAACGCAAAGGTTGTTCGGTTCGGTTAATAAGGTTGACGCTAAAGGATGCGTCATTTCCCTCTACCATCTCTCCCAGTCTGACAGTATGCGGCATAACCCTCACTGGCGCATTCATCCACGCCACCAACGAAACTCCCTTCACACCCATGTAACCGACCACCAAGCCAAGAACAGCCGCCAAGCCGTAATGCCAACGAAACATGACGAACAGCCTCCATAATCTTTACTCATTTGTAGCCCAATTTTTGAAGCGCTTTTCGGGTTACCTCTCTAACTCGTGGCTCTGGATCATGAAGCAATGGTAAAATGTGTGGGATAGCATTTTTTCCATCTAATTCAACAAGAATGGACACAGCGTTTTTCCTGTAAAACCAATCCTCATCTTTAAGGGCTTGAATTGCTAATGATCTGAGTATTGGCTTTAATACCTGCCATCTATCCTTTGGGTCATCAGGCCAAGATTTTGCGATTTCCTTCAAGAAAATATCTGCTCTCCTAAGATTCGCACTATATCCAAAGGCTATGCTAAACTCAGGCGGAAAGACATCGGGATAATCCAGCAGATATTCTTCAAAGGGTTTACGGTTTGGACTGTTAAGGGACTTGTAAACTTTCAAAAGAGCAAATTTAAGGCGTGGATTTTTTACCCGATGCGCTGCTTTCCAGAAAATTTGAGCAAGATCTGGTTCGTCAAAAAGCGAAACCAAGTGACTGCTTAACTCGCGAATGTCCTCAGGGGTGACTGGACGAAGGTAGTAGTTCGCTATATACCAACAAATCATAATTAACCCTGCGAAAGTTATAGCGAATAAGATTACGAATTTTCGCCTCATAGAAAATTCCCACCTTTTACAGGCTTGTGCTTAGACTTGCTTTCTGGCTAATGTGATAACTCCTAATAACGGCAATCGCAAGGACCACTGCCACCTATATCAATGCGTTTACAGACTGTAGGTGAAGGACAAGGTCCCCTGCACCCTGTTTCTGTGGTAGTGCACTTTGTTTGATAAGCATACAGCAGAGAGGGCATCATCTCCGAGAGTGCAGCGCCGATAAGGAACGCCGTAACAAAGATTAGCCACATCTTCATTGCCTTCTTCATCGTTGAACACCTCCATTCCTTAACATTGCCTTTCTCAGTCACCCATTGATTAAATTGCACCGAACTCCCGATTTTATTCACTGACCTTGTAGCCTAATTGTTGAAGCGTCTTTTTTGCTTCTTCTCTCGTTTCAGGTTGTGGGTCATTGAGCAAA
>Ga0079995_1077196_pt1 | contig 17145 bp, 17 predicted proteins | sample FaiFalFF_MnMetaG_2_FD_69198 | JGI IMG/M metagenome (GOLD analysis project Ga0079995, IMG submission 69198) | Freshwater microbial communities from Yellowstone National Park, Wyoming, USA - Fairy Falls C (FF_Mn_C) (SPADES assembly) (version 4) | ecosystem: Environmental > Aquatic > Freshwater >...
AGAGCGGGCGGCCAGGAGGGCCTGGGCGATCTCGGCCGCCTGAGCCGCCAGGGTTGTGTCCGCAAAGAGGGCTTGCATAAATGCCCGCATGGGGATACGGTGAGCCATGGGGGACCTCCTGTGGTGGGGTTTTTGGTATCCTCCATTCTATCGGCGAGGAGGTCCCCCCTCCCCCTGTCCCAACTCGTGTCCCAACCTCAGCAGCGGGCGCCGGTTGCCCAAACCCCTTTCTCCCCCTAGAATATCCTAGAGAATGTCTATCCGCCCCCAGATGAGGGCGGACTTCGTAATGTTAGTGGGGGGGTGACCGGTGGGGGTAGAGGTGGCCTATCAGGACCTCGGGGACACGGACCTGCTGGCCCTGATCGCTGCGGGGCGCAAGGGGGCGTTAGAGGCCCTGTATACCCGCTATGCCCGGCACGTGTTTGGCGTGGCCTACGCCTTGCTCCAGGACGTGGGGATGGCGGAGGAGGTGGTGCAGGAGGTGTTCATGGCGGTGTGGCAGAAGGCCCACATGTACACGGAGGCCCGGGGGAACCCCCGCCTGTGGCTCCTGAGCATTGCCCACCACCGGACCATCGACCTTCTGCGCCGACGTCGCCGCAAGGGGGAGGTGGGGACACCCTTGTCCCTTCTCCAACCCTCCCCCGAAATCTCCCTGGAGAATGACCCTGACGATGAGGCGGCCTCTCAGGAGTGCCGTGCGCGCCTCCTACGGGCCCTCCGGCAGGTGAACCCTGACCAGAGGGAGGTCCTGCTCCTGACCTACTTCCACGGCCTGACCCAGCGGGAGGTGGCGCAGCGCCTGGGCATTCCCCTGGGGACCGTCAAGACACGCATACGCTTGGGGTTGCTGAAACTCCGCTCCCTCCTTGGCCCATGGACGGAGACGGACCTATGAAGTGTGGACGGGTACGGGACCTCCTTCCGGCTTACGCCGTCTCCGCGTTGGACGCCGCCACCTGGTGGGCGGTGGACGTCCACCTGCAGCGCTGCCCCCGTTGCGCTGGGGAGGCCCAACCCCTTCTGGAGGGGGCCATGGGGCTGTCCGCCATCGCCGCGGCCGGCATCGCCCTCCCCCCAGCCCTGAAGAGGAGGGTGCTGGAGGGCATTGGGGGGACACGCCGTCCTCTCCCCCACCCCTCCCCCCCCGCCTGGAGGGGGGTGCTCACCGGGATAGCCCTCGCGGCCCTGCTGGCCGTCATCCTTGGGCTGGGGGTGGGGGTCTTCCACCGCCAGGCCCGCCTGCAGGGTCAGATAGAGGACCTCGCCCACCGCCTCCGTGTTCTGGAGACCCTGCAGGACGCCCGCCTGGCCCACCTGGCTACGGCGCTCCTCGCCATGCAGCAGAGGGAGGACTACCGTACCGAGACCCTTGCCCGTTCCCTCCATGACCTGCGCCAACTGGTGTATTGGAGTGCGACCTCTGACCTGCGGATCATAGGGGTGAAGGGCACCCCCTCTGCACCCACCGCCTACGGGGTCCTGATGGCTCCCCCGGAGGGGCGCGTGGCCCTCCTGGTGATCCTGGGCTTGGCCCCCCTTCCCCCCTCCCACGTGTACCAGGTGTGGCTGGTGCAGGGCGACCAGAGGATCTCTGGGGGCACTTTTACCGTGGACAAAGCCGGCTGGGCGCAGGTCCTGGTACACCCCCCAGAGCCCCTTACCTCCTTTGACGGGCTGCGGGTGACCATCGAGCCGCTCCAGGGGAGCCTCACCCCCACGGGCCCCTTGGTCCTCGCCGCCGACCTGCTGCGCCGCTAGGGCCGAGGGGCGGCAAGGCCCGGGCCGGCCCGTCCCACGACAGGCCTGGGGAACCTTCCCCCCTTTGGGCGGCGTATAAAATGAGGGAAAGGAGGGCTTATGGGCAGGCGTCTTTTCCTCTTTATTGTCCCCCTTCTCCTCGGCCTTGCGGCGTGCCGCCCCCCGGCCGCCATGCCCACGCCCCCGCCGACCCCGACGCCAACCCCAACCCCTGTCCCTATGCCCACACCGCCCCCAACGCCCACCCCTACCCCTACCCCCAGACCCACACCCCCCCCAACCCCCACGCCTACCCCTACACCTCCCCCGACCCCCACGCCGACGCCGACCCCTGCCCCCGTTGTCCTCAAGGTCTCTGTGCACCCTGTCCTGGGCCCCATCCTCACCGATGGCGCCGGCCGCACCCTCTACCTCTTCACCCGCGACGAGCCCGACAAGTCCAACTGCACCGGCCCCTGTCTTGCCGCCTGGCCCCCCCTCCTCACCGACATCGTCCCCCCCAGGGTAGAGGGCGTGCGGAGGGAGCTGGTGGGTGTCATCACCCGCCCCGAGGGGAGGCAGGTCACCTATAACCGGCGCCCCCTCTACTATTACGCCCCCGACGCACGGCCGGGCGACGCGCTGGGACAGGGGGTGGGCGGCGTCTGGTTTGTCCTCAACCCCGCCGGGGAGCCCGTTCTGCCCACCCCAACCCCAACACCGGGGGCCGGACCCACCCCTACTCCCACCCCCGGGGGGTACTACTAGGACCTTCCCCACCAGGGTACACTGGAGGGGGGAGACCCGGGGCATGCCCCCACGAGGCGGGGCGGCTGTCCCTCTCTTTATCCATGCCGATAACCGTCCTCATCCTCTACGACGAGGAGGGCAGGCAGGTGGAGCGCCTGGCCCACGCCCTGGCGGAGGGCGTGCGGAGGGTGGAGGGCGCCACCCCCCTCCTGCGCCCCCTCTCCCAGGCCCAGCGGGGGGACCTCCTGGCCTGCCACGCCCTGGCCCTGGGGTGTCCCAACTGGAGCGGCATCCCCGGCCGTCTCAAGGCGTGGCTGGACAACCAGGGGGACCTCTGGGAGGAGGGCCTCCTGGCCGGCAAACCGGGCGCCGCCTTCGTGGCCGGCCGGGGACGCCACAGCGGACTGGAGTTTACCCTTTGGGCCTTGCTCCACTGGATGCTGGCGTGTGGGATGATCATCGTGGGCCTGCCCTGGGGCGCGGCTATGGAGCGTTCCGGCTCCTACTATGGGGCAACGGCGGCCGGCCCCGCGACCCCCGAGGACCTGGAGCAGGCGCGCCGCCTGGGACAGCGCCTGGCAGCCATCGCCCTACGCTTACACCACGGGGAGGGAGAGGGCCATGGTGAGCATCGGTGACCCGGCGCCGGACTTCCTGGTGCCCAGCACCAAAGGCCCTATCCGCCTCCGGGACTACCGGGGGCGCAAGGTGGTGCTCCTCTTCTTCAGCGAGGCCATGACCCCTGCGTGCACCCTCCAGGTGTCTACCTTCAAGGGGGAATACGCCGCGGTCCGGGAGGCAGGGGCCGAGGTGATCGCCCTGAGCGCCGACCCCCTCCCCGCCCAGGAGCACTTCCAGCGCGCCCTGGGGGGGTGTCCTTTCCCCCTGGCCAGTGACCCCGACCTGCACGTGGCCAGGGCCTATGGGGTGGTAGGGGCGGATGGGAAACGCTCCCAACGGGCCGTCTTCGTCATCGATGAGAGGGGATATATCGCCGAGGCCATCCCCTGGTATCAGCCCGGCAACGTCGCCCAGTTCCTGCAGGTCTTCCGCGCCCTGGGGGCGGCCTAGCGCACCCCGGGGGCGTAGTCCTCGCCGATGTGCCCCGCCGCCTCCAGGCTCCGGTACTCCTCCTCGCTGTAGCCCAGGAGGTCCCGGTATACCCACCGGTTATGCTCCCCCAGACGCACCGGGGGAAGGCGGAGGCGGTTGGGGGTGTGGGCGGCCTTCCACAGGAGGCCGGGGTAGAGGTGGGTTCCGGTGTCCTCCTGAGTGAGGGGCTCAAAGTACCGGCGCGCCCCGAGGTGGGGGTCGGCGAAGAGGTCCGCCTCGTTGGCCACCACCCCCGCAGGCACCCCTGCCTCCTGCAAGCGGCGGAAGGCCTGGTACGCCTCCTGGGTCTGCGTCCAGCGGGCGATCTCCCTGTCCAGCTCGTCCTGGCGCCGGCGGCGGGAGAGGGAGTCGGCAAAGCGGGGGTCGCCGGCCAGGTCGGGGCGTCCCATCACCCGGCAGAGGGCCTGGAAGTGCTCATCGGTCCAGAGGGAGAGGACCAGCCACCGGTCTTCCCCCAGGCAGGGGTAGCACCCGCGCACCGCAGAGGGGTGCCGGTTTCCCCACGACCCCTGGAGGCGGCCGTTGACAAGGTAGTCCAAAAAGGCCGGCGTCAGCATGGGGAGGAAGGCCTCCGCCTGGGAGAACTCGATCTGCTGCCCCTTCCCGGTGCGGCGACGGTGGCGCAGAGCCGCCAGGGTGGCGAAGGCCGCCAGGATCCCCCCAACGGCATCGGCGGTGAACACATCCCCCTTGAGGGAGGGGTCGGTATCGGTATAGCCCCGGACCGACGTGTGCCCCACCACCGACTCCAGCTGGGCGCCGAAGGCCCTGTAGGTGGCCCGCGGTCCGGAGAGGCCGTAGGCGGGCATGCGCACCGTGATCAGGGTGGGGTTATAGCGCCGCAGGTTCTCGTGGGTGACCCCCAGCGCCTCCATCGTATCGGGGGCGTTGTTCTCCACCAGCACGTCGGAGATGGCGACGAGGCGGTGGAAGACCTCCTGTCCCTCCGGCCGGCGGAGGTCGAGGGTCATCGAGAGCTTGTTCCGCCCGTGGGAGTTAAAGAGGGGGCTGCGGTTCCATGGCCGACGGCCCGGCTCCCAGTTGGGCAGGGCCAGGCTCCACGTCCGCTGCGAGAGCATCAACTCCTTACTGGGGTAGGGCACATACCCCCGCGTGGTGGGCTGAAAGACGTGGCGTGGCTCCACCCGTATGACCTCCGCGCCCCAATCGGCCAGGAGCATGGTGCAGTAGGGGCCGACCCATACCACCGTGATGTCCAGCACCCGCACCCCTTGCAGGGGAAGGCGCCCCATGGCTACACCACCCCCATCTGCCGCAGGCGCACCAGGTCTTGCCGGGACAACCCCACCATGCCGCACCAGACCTCCTCGTTGTGCTGGCCCAGCAAGGGGGCGGGGCGTCGGACCGCCCAGGGGGTAGCCTCCATAAGGAAGGGCCTGCCGGGGAGGGTGACCCTTCCCAGCACGGGGTGCTCCACCGTGGCCCATACCCCACGGGCCTGAAAGACGGGGTCCTCCACCACATCCTTAACGGTGAAGACGGGCCCCGCCACCACCCCGTGGGCCTGGGCCACCTGCCACACCTCCCGCATGGTCCTGGCCATCAACCAGGGCAGGAGGACCTCTGTGTCGAAAGCCTCGGCCGCCTCGGGACGGGCCCGGGCCTCGGTGGTAGCCCAACGGGGGTCTTGGAGCAGGTCCGGCCTCCCCAGCATGGCCACGACGTTTAAGAACCGGGGGCCGAACCCGGCAAAGCTGACGTACCCATCTTTGCATGGCTTGATGCCGCTGGCGATAGCCGAGGAGGGGGGGCGGCGGGTGAAGGTCATCCCCGTATACTGGTACCCCACCAGGGCCACCGCCCGCCGGTCCTGACTCCCCACCTGGGACTCAAAGATAGAGACGTCCAACCAGTCCCCCTCTCCCGTCACCTCCGCCCTGGTGAGGCCCACCAAGGCGGCCAGGGCCGCCAGCGCCCCTGCGTGGAGGAGGGGGATGTAGAGGGCGATGGTGGAGGGTTCCCGGCCGGCTATACCGGTCATGAGCATGGGCCCCCCCATCCCATAGGCGATGAGGTCGTCCAGCTGGTAGTCCCGATAGGGTCCCCACTGCCCGAAGTTGGAGAGGGAGACGAGGACCACACGGGGGTTCCATCGGGCCAGCGTCTCATAGCCCAAGCCCAGGGAGGCCAGCGTCCCCGGGGCGAAGCTCTCCACAACGATGTCCGCCCACTCCACCAGGGGGCGCAGGAGGGCGCGGCCCGTGGCGGTCTTCAGGTCAAGGGTGACGGAGCGCTTGTTGAGGTTCAGGGCGAAGAAGAGGAGGGAACGCTCCGGCCCGGGGATATCTTGGTAGAAGGGGCCGAGGCGTCTGGCGGGGTCGCCCCCCCCTGGGCGCTCCACCTTCACCACATCACACCCCAGGTCGGCCAGGAGGCGGGTGGCGAAGGGACCGGCGATGTAGTGGGTGAGGTCTACAACCCGCACCCCTTCCAGGGCCTGTTCCATAACCCTCCCCTCGGATCGGCGAAACCATTATACGTCCCGAAAAGGCCTGGACAGGCGTCCGGACGGGGGACCAACCTATTCTTTAGGAGGGGAGGCTCTGCCTGCGGCCATGGGCGGCGTTGAAGGGCAAAGGAAGACGCACGCGGGCTTTGTCGCCATCGTGGGCAAGCCCAACGTGGGCAAATCGACCCTCCTCAACAACCTCCTGGGGGTCAAGGTGGCCCCTATAAGCCCGAAGCCCCAGACCACCCGGAAACGCCTGCGGGGGATCCTGACGGAGGGGGACCGCCAGATCGTCTTTGTGGACACCCCCGGCCTCCACCGCCCTATGGACGCCCTGGGGGAGTTCATGCGCCAGGAGGTCTACAGCGCCCTGGTGGACGTCCACGCGGTGGTGTGGGTGGTGGACCTCCGCCACCCCCCCACCCCCGAAGACGAGATGGTGGGGGCAGCCCTCCGGCCCCTGGTGGGGAAGGTGCCCATCTTCCTGGTGGGCAACAAAGTGGATGCCGCCAAATACCCTGAGGAGGCCCTCAAGGCCTATCACGCCCTCCTCCCCCAGGCGGAGACCCGGGCCCTCTCCGCCCTGGACCCCCAACAGGTGGCCCGCCTGAAGGAGGACCTCCTGGCCCTGATGCCCGAAGGACCCCTCCTCTACCCGGAGGACTTCCCCAAAAGCGACCAGAGCCTGGGGGAGTGGGCTGCCGAGATCATCCGGGAGGAGGCCATGAAGCGGGTGTGGGACGAGGTCCCCTACAGCATCGCCGTGAAGACCGAGGAGGTGGCCGAACGGGAGAACGGCGTCCTCTACATCAAGGCCGTCCTCTACGGGGAGAAGCCCTCCCAGAAGGGGATCCTCATCGGGGAAGGGGGGAGGCAGATCAAGGAGATAGGCCAGGCGGCCAGGAGGCAGCTGGAGGCGCTGCTGGGCAGGAGGATCTACCTGGACCTGCAGGTCAGGGTGTACCCCTCCTGGCGCAAGGACCCGGAGGCGTTGCGGGAGCTGGGCTACTGGTACCCCGTGGGATAAAGGAGGGGTATGCTGGTATCCAAGGCGCGTCCTCTTATCGCCCTGATAGCCCTCCTGGGGGTGGGGTGCCTCCCGGGGGCGCGCCCCGCCTGGCACCTCGGGGTGTCGCCCCATGCCCTCCCCCTTATGCCGGGGGAACGGGAGACCCTTGTCCTGACCGTGGGGGGGACCGATGGGGAGGGGAGGAGGGCGCGCCTCCGGTACGAGGGGCTGCCGCCGGGGGTGCGTTTGCTCGACCCCCCTGCCACCATAACCGGCCCCGCCACCCTCGGCACCGCCACCTACACCCTGACCCTGGAGGCCTCCCCCGACGCGCCGGTGGGGATCTACACCGTCACCCTTTATGCGGAGCCGGACCGCCGCCTCCAGCCCTTCGACTTTCTGGTGCGGCCGGCAAAGGTTACCCTCACCCTCTCCGTTGAACCCCCCCTGTCCCACCGCCCCCGCCTCTTCCTCTTCGACGCCACGTACCATACATACCCCGAGGGCAGGGTCTTCCTCTTCGTGCCCCTCATGATGGTCGTGAACCCCTGTGGGACAGATGCCCTCCCACGCCTTCACCTGGAGGGCGACGTGGAACAGGTGCTCCGGCGGCAGGACTGGGGGGACAAAGGCGCCCCCGTTGCCCTCCAGGACGGCGGTTTTCCCCTCCAGTCCTCCTCGGTGGCGGTGACCGGTCTGACGCAGCCGGTGGAGGTAGTGGCGCCCCAGGGGCCGTCCCCCCCGGTCTTCCCCTTGCCGGGGGATATTACCCACAAGCCCCTCCACGTCTATGAGCCCAAGTTCTGGACGGGGTTCTACGAGATCCACTACAGGGGGAGCCCCCCCACCCTGACCGTCTCCTGCCCGGACGGGTCCAGGGCGGCCTCCTTCCCGGCCCAGGAGGGAGAGCCCTTCCTCATCCTGTACTGGGCCGGGGGTCAGGGGTTCAGCCTCTACCGGCTGGCGCGGAAGGCCGGGTAGACACCCCAGGGGTGGCCGGCGCCCTCCCCCCCTTGTTCCCGTCGCCCCTACCGGCCTATAATCGAAAGCAGGGGTATCAAGGAGGCTCCCGATGCAGAAAGGGACGTGGGCGGTGAAGGTGGGCCTGGCCCAGATGCTCAAGGGGGGCGTCATCATGGACGTCGTGACCCCGGAGCAGGCCAAGATCGCGGAGGAGGCGGGGGCGGTGGCGGTCATGGCCCTGGAGCGGGTGCCCGCCGATATCCGCGCCGCCGGGGGCGTGGCCCGGATGGCGGACCCGGAGCGCATCCTCCAGATCATGGAGGCGGTCACCATCCCCGTGATGGCCAAGTGCCGCATCGGGCACTTCGTTGAGGCCCAGGTGCTGGAGGCCCTGGGGGTGGACTACATTGATGAGTCGGAGGTCCTGACCCCCGCGGACGAGCAGAACCACATCTGGAAGCACGACTTCAAGGTGCCCTTTGTGTGCGGGGCGCGGGACCTGGGGGAGGCGCTGCGGCGCATCGCCGAGGGGGCGGCGATGATCCGCACCAAGGGCGAGGCGGGCACGGGCAACGTGGTGGAGGCGGTCCGCCACATGCGGACCATCCAGGCCCAGATCCGCAAGATCCAGAACATGCCCGATGAGGAGCTGGTGGCCGAGGCCAAGCAGCTGGGCGCACCCCTGGAGCTGGTGATGGAGGTGAAGCGCCTGGGGCGCCTGCCGGTGGTCAACTTCGCCGCCGGGGGCATCGCCACCCCCGCCGATGCCGCCCTGATGATGTGGCTGGGGTGCGACGGGGTCTTCGTGGGTTCCGGCATCTTCAAGTCCAGCGACCCCCCCAGGCGGGCCAAGGCCATTGTGCAGGCCGTGACCCACTACAAGAACCCGGAGGTGATCGCCCAGGTGTCCCGCGGCCTCGGGGAGCCCATGCCCGGCATCGATGTGCGCACCCTGAAGCCGGAGCAACTCCTCGCGGTGCGCGGCTGGTAGGGGGATGCTCCCCAAGGTTCCCACCCCTATCCCCTGGCAACTGGCCCTCCGGGGGAAGAAGGAACAGCCCCCTGCCCAGGGGGTAAGGGTAGGCGTCCTGGCCCTGCAGGGGGACTTCCTGGAGCACTGTCAGGTCCTGGAGGCCGTGGGGGCAGAGGCGAGGGAGGTGCGCCTGCCCGCCGACCTGGAGGGTGTTGATGCCCTCATCCTCCCGGGCGGGGAGAGCACCACCATTGCCCGTCTCCTGGACGCCGCGGGCTTGCGGCTCCCCCTCCTGCGGCGCATCGGGGAGGGGATGCCCACGTGGGGCACCTGCGCGGGGATGATCCTCCTGGCCAAGCGGGTGCGGGAGGAGCGCCCCCTGCCCCTGGGGGTCATGGACATCGAGGTGGCCCGTAACGCCTTCGGCCGCCAGGTGGACAGCTTCGAGGCGGACGTGGAGGTGGCCGGCCTGCCGGGGGGACCCTTCCGCGCCGTCTTCATCCGGGCCCCTGTCATCCTCTCCGCGGGGCCGGGGGTGGAGATCCTGGCCCGCCTGCCCGACGGGACCCCTGTGGCCGCCCGTCAGGGGTCCCTCCTGGCCACCGCCTTCCACCCGGAGTTGACCGATGACCTGCGCCTCCACCGCTGGTTCCTGCAGATGGTGACCAACCGAAGGGCTCACCCCGGGGGGTAGAGGCATGGCCACCTCCTTCCCCCGTCCTACCCTGCAAAAAGTGGTCGTGGACGACATGGACGCCCTCCTCCTCGCCCTTCCCCCGCGGGTGCAGGAGGCCCTGCGCCGTCAGCCCCACCTGCACGACCTCATTGAGGTCATCCTCGACCTGGGACGCCCACCCCAGGCGCGCTTCCCCCACGGGGACGTGGACCTGGACCCCCACGAGGTCACCGAGGAGGACATTGAGCATGTTGTCAGCCGCATCGGCCAGTTCGGCGACGACAACCGGGCGGGTATAGAGCGGACCCTCCACCGGATCTCCTGCATCCGCAACCGCAGGGGGAAGATCGTGGGCCTCACCTGTCGGGTGGGACGGGCCGTCTTCGGCACCGTGCGCATCATTGAAGACCTGGTCCGCACGGGGAAAAGCGTCCTCCTCCTCGGACGGCCGGGGGTGGGGAAGACCACGATGCTCCGGGAAGTGGCCCGGGTGCTGGCCGATGACATGGGCAAACGGGTGATCGTGGTGGACACCTCCAACGAGATCGCCGGCGATGGGGATATCCCCCATCCGGCTATCGGACGGGCGCGGCGCATGCAGGTGAAGACGCCCTCCCTGCAACACGCCGTGATGATCGAGGCGGTGGAGAACCATATGCCCGAGGTGATCATCATCGACGAGATGGGCACGGAGCTGGAGGCCGCCGCCGCCCGCACCATCGCCGAACGGGGGGTCCAGCTCATCGCCACCGCCCACGGCAACACCCTGGACAACCTGATCCTCAACCCCACCCTGAGCGACCTGGTGGGAGGGGTGCAGACGGCCACCCTGTCCGATGAGGAGGCCCGCCGCCGCGGCACCCAGAAGACCATCCTGGAGCGCAAAGCCCCCCCCACCTTCGACATCGTGGTGGAGATCCGGGACCGGGACCGGGTGGCTGTCCACCCCGATGTGGCCGCCACCGTCGACGCCCTCCTCCGCGGCTACACGGTGACCCCGGAGGTACGGTGGGTAAACGAAAAGGGGGAGGTGGTGAGGGGACAAGGGGAGCCTATCGCCCTGGACACGTCCCCCGTCTTGTGGGGAGGTCTCCCAACCCCTCGGCGGGCCTCCAGGGAACGCCCCCGCTCCGGCCCCCCACCCTGGTCTACCCCCCTACCCCGAAGCGCCCCGGCGCCGGAGCCCCCCCCCACACCCCGCGTCTACCCCTACGGGATCGGGCGGGAGCGGGTCCTCCAGGCGGTCCACTCCCTCGGCCTCCCCCTAGAGGTCACAGACCGGGTGGAGACCGCCGATGTGGTGCTGACCACCAAGGCCCACTACCGGCGCAAGACCGAACCCCTGCGGATGGCGGAGGAGCTGAACAAGCCCATCTACGTCCTCCGGAAAAACACCCCGAGCCACATCGCCCAGTTCGCCCGCACCCTCCTGGGCTCTCACCTGCCGGAAGACAACAACCGCCTCCAGCAGGCTTTGCAGGAGGCGGAGGCGGCCATTGAGCAGGTGCTGGCAGGGGCCCCCTCGGTGGAGTTGGAGGCCCAACCCGCCTTCATCCGACGCCTCCAACACCAACTGGCCGAGCGGTACAACCTGGCCTCGGCCAGCACGGGGCGGGAGCCCCACCGGCGGGTCATTATCTACCGGCCATAAAAGGGGGCCTGCCCGTCGTGCGGGAGCGGTCCGGGATGTCGGTACGGGTGCGCTATGCCCCCAGCCCCACAGGGGAACCCCATGTGGGGAACATCCGCACCGCTCTCTTCAACTGGCTCTTCGCCCGGCGCCATGGGGGGGCCTTTATCGTCCGCATCGAGGATACCGACCGGGAGCGCCTTGTCCCCGGCGCTGTCGAGGCGATCCTGGAGAGCCTCCGCTGGCTGGGCCTGGACTGGGACGAGGGGCCGACCCCTGATGGGCGGGGGAGCTTCGGCCCCCACTCCCCCTACTTCCAGTCCCAACGCCTCCCCCTGTACCACCAGGCCGCCCGGACCCTTCTGGAGCGGGGGTGGGCCTATGAGTGCTTCTGCTCCCCCCAGGAGCTGGAGGCCATGCGCCAGGAGCAACAGCGCCTGGGCCAGCCCCCCGGCTACTGGGGCAGGTGCCGCACCCTCACCCCCGAGCAGAAGGAGGCCCTGCGCGCCGAGGGAAGGCGGGGCGTCATCCGCTTCCGCAGCCCCCGCGACCGGGAAGAGGAGGTGGTCCTCCACGACCTCATCCGGGGCGAGGTGCGGTGGAAGACGGCGTTGCTGGACGACTTCGTCTGCCTGAAGAGCGACGGCTTCCCCACCTACCACCTGGCCGTCGTGGTGGACGACCACGCCATGGGCGTCACCCACGTCCTCCGGGCGGAGGAATGGCTTCCCAGCACACCCCGCCACCTCCTCCTCTACCGGGCCCTGGGGTGGACCCCTCCCCTCTTCGCCCACCTGCCCCTGATCCTGGGGCCCGACCGCTCCAAGCTGTCGAAGCGTCACGGGGCCGTCTCGGTCCTGGAGTACCGGCGGATGGGATACTTGCCCGAAGCCCTCCTCAACTTCCTGGCCCTCCTCGGGTGGTCTCTGGACGACAGCACCGAGATCCTCACCAGGGAAGAGATAATCCGCCATTTCTCCCTGGAGCGGGTGGGAAAGGCAGGGGCCATCTTCAACCTGGAGAAGCTCGCCTGGATGAACGGCGTCTACATCCGCCGTCTCCCACCCCGGGAGCTGGCCGACCGCCTCCTCCCCTTCCTGGAGAGGCCCCCCAGGGAAGGGGGGCTCCCCGGGGATGTGCCCCGTCCCCTCGACCGGGCGTACGTGGAGCGTATCGTGCCCCTGGTGCAGGAGCGGCTGCGCACCCTGGCCGAGGGCCCTGCCCTCATGGACTTCTTCTTCCTGGAGCGGGTTGAGTATGACCCCGCTCTGCTGACACCGACAGGGGTGGACGCCCCGACGGCCGGGAAGGTGATAGAGGCGGCCCACCGGGCCCTCTCCCCCCTACCGGTCTGGACCGCCCCGGAGATAGAGGGGGTGTTGCGCCCCCTGGGGGAGGCCCTGGGCCTGAAGACGGGGCAGGTGTTCGGCATCCTCCGGGTGGCCGTCACCGGGCGCACCGCCGCCCCACCCCTCTTCCAGACCATGGAGGTCCTGGGGAAAGGGCGTACCCTCCGCCGTCTGGAGGAGGCCCTCCGGAGGCTCCCCTCCTAAAGGTCCGGGGCGCGGAGGCTCACCCCCGCCCTCTCCTCCTGCAACAGCGCCACCGCGGTGGAGTCCCTCTTGCCCCACCCCCGGGCGCGGGCCTCCAGGTACTTCTGCTCCACCAGGGAGAGGAGCTCCACCGGGATGTCCAGCTCCCTGGCCAGCTCCAGCCCGAGGCGGATGTCCTTCAAAGCCAGGTCCAGGGCAAAGCCGGGCTGGAGGTTCCCCTTAAACAGGTACGGACGGAGGCCCTGCCGCAGGCGATGGTTGTCGCCGGAGCTCCGGGTGACCGCCTCATATAAGGTGGACAGGGACACCCCAGCCTTGACACCGATGGTCAGGGCCTCCCCCAGGAGGACGGTAAGGGAGAGGGCGATGAGGTTGTTGACGATCTTGCAGATACACCCCGCCCCGCTGGGGCCGCAGTAGAGGACCTTGGTCCCAATGGCCTCCAGCAGGGGCTTCACCCGCAGGAAGGCCTCCTCCTCCCCCCCCACCAGCACCGCCAGGTCACGCGTCTCCGCCCCCCTTACCCCCCCACTGACAGGGGCGTCCAGCATCACCACCCCCCGGGCGCGACAGGCGGCCGCCACCCGCCGCGCACAGGAGGGGGAGTTGGTAGAGAGGTCCACGTAGATGGACCCGGGACGGAGCCCCGCCAGGATCCCCTCGGTCCCCAAGGCCACCTCCTCCACCTCCTTGGGCCCGGGGAGGGAGGTGAACACCACCTCACTGGTCTGGGCCACCGCCTTGGGCGACGGGGCCCAGCGGGCCCCGAGGGCGATAAGGGGATGGCCGGCCTCCTCCCGGATGTCGTAAACCACCATCTCATGGCCCGCCCGCAACACATTGGTGGCCATCGGACGACCCATGTTTCCCAGGCCGATAAAGCCCACGCGCATGCCCACCTCCTGCCGGCAGTATAGCAAAGGGGATCCCCCAGCACGGCAACCGTTGCACACCCCATAAGGCAGCTGCTATCCTCGCCGTGAGGAGGTCAAAGATGACCGAAAGGCCGCTGGTCCGCACCGAGGCGCGTAACGGTGTCTTCCTGGTGACCCTCTCCGACCCCCGCACCCGCAACGCCCTGGGGCCCGAGATGGCCCACCACCTCTCCCAGGCCCTGGACGCCTTCAAACGCGACCCCCAGCTGCGGGTCCTGGTGCTGACCGGGGAAGACCCCGCCTTCTGCTCGGGGGCCAACGTGCGTGTCCTGCAACAGGGCCTGGAGGAGAAGGGGCCGGGGACGCCACCCCCTGCGCCCCTGGACCCCTGGGAGCTCCTGGAGCGTCGGCACTCCCTGAAAGCGGGGCGCCGGGACACGACGGTCGAGGGCCTCCGTTACCTCCCCATGGCCATCTGGGACCTGCCCAAGCCCACCATAGCCGCCGTCAACGGCTTCGCCTACGGCGTTGGGGCGGGCCTCGCCCTGTCCTGCGACATCCGTATCGCCTCGGAGCGGGCGGAGTTCGCCGAGGCCTTCGTCCGGGTGGGCCTCGTGCCGGCCGACGGCTCCTGCTGGCAGCTGCCCCGCCTCATCGGTCTCAGCAACACCCTTCTCATGCAGTACACCGGCGACCCGGTGAAGGCGGAGGAGGCCCTGCGCTGGGGGCTGGTGAGCAAGGTGGTGCCCCACCACCGCCTCCTGGAGGAGGCGATGGCCCTGGCGGAGCGCCTGGCCAGGGGCCCCACCTTTGCCATGGGCCTCATCAAGTACCTGGTGCACCAGGCCCTGACCACCGACTTCCGCACCCACATGGAGTGGGCCGGGGTGGCCCAAGAGGTGGCCAGGGAGACCGAAGACCACCGGGAGGGGGTCCGGGCCTTCCTGGAGAAGAGGAGCCCCGCCTTCAAGGGCCGCTAGGGGAAAAGCGCCGGAGGAGCCCCTCTACCTCCTCGCGGGAGGGCATGGCCGCCTGGGCCCCGGGCCGGGTCACCGCCACAGCCCCCGCGGCGTTGGCAAAGGACACCGCTTCCCTAAGGGGTTTCCCCTCCGCCAGGGCGAGGGTGAAGGCGGCGCAGAAGGCATCCCCAGCCCCCACCGTGTCCACCACGGGGACAGGGAAGGCCGGCACGTATCCCTCCTGGTGGCCCGTCCTGTAATAGGCCCCCTTCTCCCCCAGGGTGATCACCACCCCCTGACACCCCCTCCCCAGGAGGGCTTCCGCCGCCCGCCGGGCCCCCTCGACCCCGTCGACGGGGCAGCCCGTCAACATCGCCGCCTCCCCTTCATTGGGGACAACGTAATGGGTGAGGCGGAGGAGGGAAGGGGGGAAGGGGTTGACGGGGGCGGGGTTGAAGACGGTGAGCACCCCCAGGCGGTGGGCCTCCTGCGCCACCTCCAGCAGAAGGGCTGGGGAGACCTCCAGGCAGAAGAGGAGGGCCTGGACCCGGGGCAGGAGGAGGTGGGCCTTCTTCACTTCCTCGGGGCCACAGCGTCCATTGGCCCCCACCACATAGACGATGCGGTTCTGCCCCGTGGCGTCCACCTCGATGAAGGCCACGCCCGAGGGGGCCACGTCGTCCTGGCCTATCCCCTCCAGGGAGACGCCCTCCGCGTGCAGTCTGGCCAGCAGGTCCTGCCCGAAGGTGTCGCCCCCTACACGCCCCACCAGAAAGGCCCGGGCCCCCAGACGGGCACAGGCCACCGCCTGGTTGGCCCCCTTCCCGCCGGGGGTGATGGAGAACCGCTCCCCCACCACCGTCTCCCCTGGCTGGGGGAAACGGGGGGTCACCACCACCAGGTCCATGTTGATCCCCCCCACCACCAGGACGTGCGGCGTGGGCATGGCTCACCCCTCCGGGATTGCCGTTGCCCTCCCCCCTCCGCCCATGCTACCCTGGGGCAAAGGGATGCGTATCGTCTCCCTCCTCCCCAGCGCCACAGAGATCCTCTTCGCCCTCGGCCTGGGAGACCAGGTGGTGGGCGTAAGCCACGAGTGCGACTACCCCCCGGAGGCGAAGGGGAAACCCGTGGTGGTCCGTTGTGTCTTCGACCCCAGCGGGATGACCCCCGGCGAGATCGACGCCACCGTCCGCTCCCTGGTGACAGCAGGAAGACCGATTTACCGCCTGGAACGGGCTGTGCTGGAGGAGGTCCGCCCCGACCTGGTGGTCACCCAGGCGTTATGTGAAGTGTGCGCCATCTCTGAGTCGGTGGTCTACCGGGAGATCGGGGCCCTCCGGCCCCCGCCCCGTCTTCTCTCCCTACACCCCCACTCCCTGGAGGAGGTGCTCCGGGACATCCTCCGGGTGGGGGAGGCCACCTCCACGCTCCCCCAGGCCGCCCGTCTGGTGGAGGCGCTCCGTCGGCGTATCCACCGGGTGGTGGAGGCGGCGCGGGGCGTGCCCGTGCGGCCCCGGGTGGTGTGCCTGGAGTGGCTTGACCCCCTGATGGTGGGGGGTCACTGGGTGCCCGAGATGGTGTCTCTGGCGGGGGGGGAAGACGTGCTGGGGCGTGCGGACCACCCATCCTTCACCGTTACGTGGGAGCAGGTGGTGGAGGCCCGGCCGGAGGTCCTCCTCCTCATGCCCTGCGGCTACACCGCCCCTGAGGCGGCCCGGCAGGCGCGCCTGCTGGCACGCCTCCCCGGATGGACCTCCCTCCCCGCGGTGCAGCGGGGCCGCGTGTTCGCGTGCGACGGCCACAACATCTTCAGCCGCCCGGGCCCCCGCCTTGTCGAGGGACTGGAGACCCTGGCCGCCTTGCTCCACCCCCACCGCTTCCCCTCCCCCCCACGCCCCGAGCAGGCTATCCCCCTCCTGACCCCCGAGGCAGTTTGACCAGCAGTGGCGCACATGGAACGATGTGCCGTCATGGCGTGCCAACCGATGCCCTCATCGTCATACCCAATCGCACCCACGGCATCATCCCCCTCGTAGGGGCAGGCCCCTGTGCCTGCCCCAATGGTGGGCAACCACAGGGGGTTGCCCCTACGGGGTTATCCCCCGCCCCTCTTTTTCAAACACCCCCTCCTTACCCCTTGACGGGGCCTCCGTGAGGTGGTAGGATGGTGCCACATTCCCGCAGGAGGAAGGTATGGGGAGGAGGAAGGGTCTGCTGGCGCTTCTTGTCCTTGGGGTTTTCGCCGTCCTGACAGGCTGTCGGCCCGTGGCGGCCCCCACACCTACCCCCACGCCCGCCCCGGCGCCGCCCCTGATGGCAGCCCCCACTCCCACCCCCGCGCCCCCGGGCCCTGCCCCGACCCCCTTCGTCGCCCCCACCCCACGGGTGGTGGTGACCCCCACCCCAACCCCTGTGGCGGCGCCCCTCC
>Ga0079995_1048637_pt1 | contig 17091 bp, 15 predicted proteins | sample FaiFalFF_MnMetaG_2_FD_69198 | JGI IMG/M metagenome (GOLD analysis project Ga0079995, IMG submission 69198) | Freshwater microbial communities from Yellowstone National Park, Wyoming, USA - Fairy Falls C (FF_Mn_C) (SPADES assembly) (version 4) | ecosystem: Environmental > Aquatic > Freshwater >...
TATTCTTTCTTCTTTTGTTTTTGAAATCAAAAAATCTCTTATTTCGCTTGAAGATGGAGGAAACACCAGTACTGTAATGCTTTCTCTTCCCATTCTAAATCTTAGGCATCTAGCATTAATGTATCCTGCAAGTAAGATCATTAACATATGCAAAGTAGTATTGTACTCAATTTCATGCCTTCCATCAAAGTAAGCTCCTCTTGTATATCCATAGAATTCTATGTTGAATATGGAAGGGAAGAAATAAGTACCGAGGGCGAAGGGATATAAAGAATTATTCAAATCTGAAATTGATTTCATTCACATCTGTAGTTCCACTTACACTCAGTTCATTCCTAGCTTTTTTCATTCTGTCATCATTACCTGATAGAGGTATTAAAAAAATTAATAATCCGCTCAGCTAGTAGCCAAGGATTTAATTTCCTCTAAAATACCTTCTTGTATTATAGTTTTGTTGTCAATATTTTTCAAAATCTCCATTGAAATTCTTTTGTTTTCTTCTAATGCTTTTGTGGAAGTTGGTGGTGTAAGTAATCCATGTAAGCTTACAGGTGGGGGTATATGCAATAGAATAGGGGGTGTAGCAAGCACTCTATTATCTTCATTATAAATAAGCTTAATGCGAAGCAAATATAAAAACAGCCCTACATAGGGATAGAAACTACTATAAAGTGGAAGTGAAAACAGATTATCGCGATTAGATATGAAACGGCGCAGTGGAAAATAGTGATCTGGCTTCGGAACTAGGCGAAACTCAAATCTATCTACAGAACCTGGGTCTACAGCTTGAGAGATATTAACTGTAACTGTGCCTTGACGTGGAATTTCTACATCGTAGGTACAACTAATGGGAACAGCGTATGGTTTTGCATCAGGATTTGGAAAGATATTCCATTGTCCAAGAACAATAAATTCTGCCTTTTTTAGAAATGCTACTTGATCTCCAATATTCCGTACCTTGATTTCTATTTTAGGAAATTTGTCGATTTTATTAATTAGCACGTCCACTAGTCGTAGCTCAGCTCCAGTAGATGAAGACTGCCACGAGACCCCTCCAAAAGGTGTAGAAATTCCAGTTATCTTCTTTAGCTTTTTTTGGAAATTTCTTACTTTTTTCATAATATACCCTGTTATAATATTATTAGAAGACTAGATATATATTTATAGCGATATCTTTTCTGCGGCTAAAAGCCAGTACAATTACATCTAACTACTTATTCACATGCTAACTAATATTAACAAGAGCAAGATAGTTGTAGAGAAATTTTCTGTAAACTTATGTTTCTAATCAATAATGAAGTAAACACTTGAAGTTCTTAGTTAAATAGTAACTTTATGGGGTTATCAATATTTTTTATTTCATCTGCTTTACCTATCTCCTCGTACACAAAATACTTTCTATTGTTAAATATGGGCACCAGCTTTAATTTTGTAGGAAAGGGGTTTAAGTAGCCTCTAATTTGTTTATCTATTAAATCTACTACGTAAAGCCAATAATTATACCTATTTGTTATTCTCTCAGCAAACTCTTTTTCGTTTTCGGTGTAAATTATAAATTTTAGTTTTCCAATAGTTTTCAATTTTATGAATATTACCTCTCCAGTTTTACTGTCCTTTGCTATGTAGTCATAAGGAGCTTTTGTATCACCAATATATGTTAGCTCGTATCTGTTACTTAGAAATTTTTCAAGAATTTCTTTGCTCTGAATTTTTACTTCAAGTTTTCCCTCCATTATTTCTCCTATTATGATGCTTTCTCTTATTTCTTTCTCTATTTCATCCATTAAACTTCTTTCAATGTTTTTCCTCACCTCTTCAGGTATTATGACTACTAGCGTAATAATGTTTATCTTAATATCATCTTCCTTAGCAGGTTTTATAATAAGCTTTCCTTTTTAGAGATTTCTTTTTTTCGTAAATTCTAAATATTCAAAGCGATCTTCAAGAATATGTTATAAGTTTTCTTTAATTCGCTGTAGACGCTAGTTTTAATTTTTTCAATGAAACTATCATAATGTTTCAACACGATACCCTTAAATCCTTCACCAATTTCCTCATAATTATCGAGCTTTCCAACGACATCTACAAGTTCCTTAATATATAAAATCTTTCCATTTTGGTATACATATAGCCAGCAAACTTTTTCTTCATTATCTGATAATCCAGCGCATGCCTTTAATATAACTATCGGTTCATTAATTTTGTCACAAGATAAGCATAACGGTTTAGTAGAGATTTCATAATTGAACATCTTTGCTAACATTTCTTTTATTGATTCCTTCTCGTAATGAGGCATGCCTAGCTTATCTGCAACCCGGGGTAGGAAATTGTTAAGCTCTTTTCGGTCGGTGAAACTTGTAATTTCCTTTAGCTCCGTAAAAGATAATTTTAAAATTTGTAAATTTTTTAAACTTTTCAAATCAATTGAATATATTGTTATAAAGTTATATTTTTATGATGGACATCAAAATTTAATTTTTTTCTTTTTTATAGTATATATAGTATAATATAGCAGAATTATTCAGGATCTTGCATCAAATTGCTTCATTTTATTCGGCAATTTCGAATTAGTATGTTATTAAATAAAAAAGAAAAAAGAAAGAAAAAATATACTATTAAAAAAGATCTGAAGTAATTTCTTAGTTAATTTCTTGTCAATTCCCCACCAATTCTTATTATTATCGCATTTTTTATCAATTTATTGTCAGGACGCTGCTATTTTAATTCTTTTTTTTGGTACCAATTTTAATATAAATGGTACCAATTACTAATATTATGAAGCAATTTAGATTAAGGGAATATAGATTTAGGATAAATGATATTGAAAGAATAATGATTATTTATGCTCTAAATACTCAATTAAATTCCTTTAAGAAAATAAAGGAATTTTGTCAGGATAAACCTCTTGAATTTCTTAAGAAATTCTATAATATTAACTCTAATGAAATAACTAAAGAACATATATTAGAAGTCCATGATCTTTCTATCCAGCTAATTTCGAATCTAATTAGCAAATTTGAGAATCCTAAAAGAGGAAGAAAAAGAAATATAACTTTAATTATATTTCAATGAATTTTTGAAAATTCCCAAAAATTTGTTTCCCAGTAGTTAGGCTTATTTCCCAGTATTTTTTAGCTTTTAATTTTTGTAAAAATTATTTTATTCATGTGTATGTGTAAAGTTAAAATTGCAGGATATTACCTCCCTTACTTTATTTCTTCAAAATATTTTCTTAAATACCTGCAAATTAACATCATTTATTTTCTACACACATGTGTAAAAAATATTTTTTACGTGTATAAAAAACAAAATTTTAAGTAAAATATAGATGGGATTATACTTTTACCTATTATGTTTAGTCATACATTGTTTATTACGAATAAAATTCCAAAATTTTTGAAATATTTTTGTTTTTTATTTTCTTTTTTTTACACACTATAAAAAATATTTTTTACATAAAAATAATTTTTATGAGATGATATCACTAAGCTAAATTTCTTTTTTTTACTAGTCATATTTAAGCTCATATTTACCTGTATATTGGCAGGTTTTAAGCTGCTAGATTTTGATTTTATAATCCTTTGGTTTTAATTCAATTTCCTGAATTACATAATTCCTTACGCTTCCTTTAAATGCAATTACGAAATACTTAAAATAGAAGGATCTATTTCCCTTAATCATTTGCAGGGAAATTCATTTTAACAAAGAATTTAAAATATTTAAGATTTAAACCTTTGAAACTGTCTCGAATATTTAAAAGGTAATATGCTACAATAAAATTTAAATATTATACTGGAATAATAGTATAAATACTACAGAAGTGAGCGGAAACAATTCTAATGCGTGGTGTATTAGTATTGCATCATTGTTGCTAATATTAAAGTTATTAGGTATAGTAATTCCTAACTTACTTCCTTTGTTTATGCCATCAGGAGAATAACATGGTGTCCCTATTTATTATAGGCATGTTGTCCCTTTTGATAGGATTTATTTTGCTAGGCCTGAAGATTCACTCAAGAGGAGAGATGGAGACAGAAATAGGCAGGTTTGAAGGGCCAGTATGGTTTATTTTAATAGCTTTTGGTATAATGCTTATGGTACTTAGCTTTATCTTAGGAATCTGACACTCTAATTATATCCTTTAGCAACGTGTTTTAAATCCTTATAGGTATTCTATAAACAATTTTATAATATACATAATTTATTAGTTAAGATCCTTTAGGAAAATAATAACCCTACTGATAAGAATTTACTGAAGAATGAATTCTTTAACTATGTCTTTTATGTATAGCATTTAGTTTACCCTATAATATTTTTGAGCAGAGAAATAATACTATTCAACATTTCTTCTCTTTTCTTATCAACAAATGAATCATCTATCAAGTCTATGAAGTCATCTTTTTCTCTTTTACTAAGTATCATCACAATTATGGAAATTCTCAAATAATCAAGCAATTGTCGCACAAAATTTTGAATGCTTTTATATTTCGACTCTAATTTCTTTCTTTCATTATAACTGAGATGACCTCCATGTGCGAAAATACTTCTAACTTTATATGCATCTTTGATTATCTTCCTAACTTCATACGGATCGTACCCGAGTAAACTAAGAATTTTACTCATTCTAAGATTGAGTCGGTAGACGAGTTCTTGAAGCTCTCCAGATTTAAGAAATAAAGCTTCTAAACCCATTACGGCATTAGCAATTCTTCTTTCTAAATTACCATCTTGAAATAATGCATCATTATAACGATTGTATGCAATGGTTAAGTGGTCAATTTTAGTTATACCCAATTCAAAAAAACTTATGGGAATAGCATTTTCAATCCCTTGCCAAAATTTTTTTAAATTTGGTACATCTTCTTCGGTGATCAAATATTTCTCAAGCACAGGTTCTGGTCCACCAAAAATAGAAGGACCAAGGGGAATTCCAAAACCAAAACTGGTTATCGAATCTGAGCGAATACTGCACCTCAACAATTTCACACTTCCTACTTTGAAAAGTCTTAATATCGAAATTGTCTGCTGTACTTTTCCTAGTATTTCGTCAGCTCCTCTTCCTAAAAATTCAATATTCAAAATAGCTGAAGGTGAAGGTACTATTGTCTGTTGCATAAAGTAATATGCAGGAATCTCTCTTTCAAGGTCTTCAGCTTTTGTCTTCCTTATTTTAATACCATAACTAACTTCAACCTTGTCTAGGAGCAATATGATACCATCAAGTTCGGCCTCTGCCCAACATCTAACTGGTTCGCCATACAGATCCTTTATGAAAGTTTTTACAAAACCATCGATATTAGTTTCTTCAAATTTTTGAGTTTGCAAAATCTCATTGATTAATTTCATTACAAACCATTCTAAAGCTTGGGGATGTATAGCGTCTTTGCCAAAAATTTTTATTATTTGTTCTAAAGCGAGGCTATACTCATCAGATTTCTTAATAGATTCTGTAAGCTCAATAGATGCACGAAACCATGAAGGTTTAGTGAAAAATTCAGGGGATGCGCTCCATTCAATATTTCCTTGATCTGTATATTGAAACTTATTGACCCTCAATCGGTAAAATGCCATTTCTTCAGGTTTTATAGCGTTTCTAGAAATACAGTCCTTCACCATCCGCATAATACTTAGACCTAATCGCTTAAGAGCATCATATAAGATTTCATCCATTCTCAATTCACCTTAATACTAAATTTTCGTGTAAGAAGTAGATTTATTAATCCTTGCTTAATTTTTTCTAACTTTGTTTTTACATTCTTCGTAATTTTGAGTTTTTTATTAACCGATAAAAGGATTTCAGAGCGTCCTCTTAATTCAGAAAGAAGTAAACAGAGTTTATTCAGGCTATCCATGATTTTCCGATCATCATTGGTTGTTTATTTTTAGCAACAAGTCTATTATTTTTAACAGGAGATCTTGCGATGATTTTCGCTTAGACTTTTTAGTTATTATTTCTATAATATCCTTTCTTCCTTGCCCATTCACACTAACACGCATTTGTAAATATGTTTTGATAAAATCTTTAAAAAGAGGTATATTGAATAGTTTTGAAAGAAGGTAAAGTCTCATTAAAGCTTTTAGTTCTTTTTTACTGATATTGCTTAGACAGAGTAAATTAAAATTGTAACTTAGCATATTGATAGCCAAAGAATCAGGATATCGAGCTATTTTTTCTAATATATCTTTTTTCTTCTTATTGGTTTTATCCATTATACTACATGTTAATATCTTTTTAACTATTTAAAAAACTTTAAACATCCAAACAAAATGATATATTTTTGATTTTATTACTAAATGATAATTATATATCTACTGCAACAAGGCTCCTTTTATTTAATCTCGAAAGACATCTTGTCCTCAAAAAAGTTAATAATTTCATCTTTAAGTAATCAACTAGCCCGATTATTAAGGCTTTTGGTCTAATGCTTATGTTGCTTAGCTTGATCTTAGGAATCTGACACTCTAATTATATCCTTTAGCAACGTGTTTTAAATCATTATAAATACATTCAAATTTTTTCAAGTTATGATTAAGCATTGTTGTCGTAAGGAAATTATGCAATTCCAAAAATAAGGTAGTGGCAGGATAAGGTTCGTTGGACATAATCCCATAAAGTCAAAATGATTGAAGAAAAGATTTGAGATAATGAAGGCGAATCCTGTCAAGAGAATAGAAGGTTAAAGTCCATTTTGAAGACTATCGGGATAAAGTTAACCCTTGAGTAAACTTTATCGTATATTTGTGATCCTATTTTCCGCATTGACGGTTCTCTTTACACTTTTTAGGAGGCGTTGGTATATGAGTGCTTTTTTATAAAGAAAATAGATTAACAGTGCATTAATTAATTTGTAATTAGATCTTGTGTAGGACATAACCTTGCATGAGAATAAGTAAAAATATTAATTTCTTAATAATCGATTCGCTTGTCACAGCATATTAATAAAGCAATTGTTGTGAAGACTTGCTGTATATTTATAAACTTAGTAAATTATTTACAAGAATTGATCATACGATGTTTCGATTATAATCATCTGAAGATTTAAATAGTTTTATGCGTAATAATACCTAATGGTTAAGTGTCCATATTGTAACTATGAAGGTGAGTTCAAATCTGGTAAAACTTGGAAGTTTAGGTTCTATGACGTTAAAAGAATGGAATTCCCTAAATGCAATGGTGTGTTCAATTATTATAAGGGTGTAAGTAATAAGGGTAAGACTTCTGAATTTGTAATCAGAATAAAGCCTAAGGTAAAGAGTTAGGGAACACTGGCATAAATTGTTTATTTTGCACTGCTTTATATGTGCCTATTAATAAATTTAATATTAAGAAAGTGATGCGGTATACTTTCATAAAATTTATTAATTAGTATAATATTAAATAATTAATGAAGAATTTTTGGGAAATATGTGAATTACATGATGATGTTAAATATGGAAGGCTGGATCTAAGTAGATTTGCTGTAGAACTTCATTCAGTACTAGATGGTTCTGCAGATCTTATTTACACAGATCCAGAGAGATTTCTAAACCATACTTACCCAACTTCAAACATGAAATATTTACTTAAAGAAGCATTAAGAAGAATTAGTGGTAAAGGCGGCCAGCCCGTCTTTATCTTAGATACCGAATTGGGTGGAGGTAAAACTCATACATTGCTTCTTTTATATCATGTATTTAAGAATCCTGATATTGGAACAAAATATATTCACAACTTGGGTCTTCATAAGGATACCGAAGTATTGGAAGTACCATCTTGTAATGTTATTGCAATTGATTGTAGAAAATTAAAAAAGAATACTTTATGGGGAGAGATAGCTTTTGCTTTAGGAAAATTCGAGGAGTTCAAGGAGGAGGATTTATCTAAACAGCCAATTTTTGATATAAGCAAATTAAAGTCACTTTTTTCTAAACCAACACTGTTGCTTATTGATGAACTGCCTGATTACCTTCTTAATGCCAAGGCTGTGAAAATTGGCGATGCAAATCTTTCGGATCTTACAATATCCTTTATTTCAAAACTAATAAGTGTTATCACAGCTACAAAAGATTCAATGCTTATAATTACACTTACTGGTAAATATAAGCTTTATGAGGAATATGTGGAGAAATTAAAGAAGGAATTAAGGGAAGAACTAAAAATTGAAGAAATTAATGAAAAGATTAAAGGGGTTTTTTCAAGACAAGCTCAATATATAGTTCCTTTAGAAAAAGAGGAAATATCTCAAGTTATTAAGAAAAGATTCATTAAAAAGGTAGTTGACGAGAAAGCATTAAAAAGTATAGTTGAAAACTATTATAATTATTTTAATGAGAAAGGAATTATTACTGATATAAAATATAAACAAAGACTAGAAGATTCATATCCCCTTCATCCTCTACTTATTGATATACTTTATGATAGAGTATCAACAATAGAATCTTTTAATAAGACTAGAGGAATTTTGAGGTTACTTGCATTGGTGTTTCATAAGATCTATAGTGAAAAAATCAATTGTCCGCTTGTTACACCGGGCGACATTCCCCTAGACCATCCAGAAATAAAGGATGAACTCACATCTAAACTGGAACGAAGTTATTTTAGACCAATAATAGAAACAGATTGCATAACAAAGGCAAGAAAACTTGATGAAAAAAGGAACATTAAACTTGCAGAAAAAATTGCTGCAACCATATATCTTTATTCTCTAATAGGTGCTCCGAAAATTTCTGGAATTTTACCAAATGAGATAAAACTAGCGGTTGGATCACCCGGCATAGACCCAGCTTTAATAGATGAAATTTTAAACGAAATAGACAGAGAATTCTGGTACTTAAAATCTGAGTATGGTGCTTATTATTTCGATAAGGAGCCAAATATTAACAAGATAATACATGATTATACAGCTGAGGTAAGTGATGTTGAAATCAAGGATGCCATAAAAGAGAAACTCGAAAAATTATTGCCCAGTATTGACAAAGTGAAGGTTATAATATGGGATAAAAGCCAATTAAAGGATGATGATAATCTAAAAATTTTTGTAGTAGATTATGATGAAATTCTAAAAAAAGATGAAAGAACCATCCTTAATGAATTACTTGAACAGAGAGAAAGCGGTGGAATAAGAATTTATAGAAACACAATCGTATTTATTCTTCCTGAAAAATCAGGCTTAAATGGAATTGTAGAGAAAGCAAAACTTTTATGCGCTATAAAGAAAGCAGAGAAAGATGAAAGAATAAAAACTGATAAAGAAAGATTAAAAAAACTTGAAAATCGGTTATCTGAAATCGATAGAAATCTTAAATCAGACTGTGTAAATGTTTACTTGCGTATAGCATATCCGAGAATAGGTGATGGTGTTCTAAAAATAGATACACTTTCATTTGAACAACTCGGAAAAGAGAACATAACAAATTTAATCATAGAATTCTTAAAAAATAGAGGAAAACTCGTCGAAAAACTTTCTCCTGATCTAATAAAAGATATTGTTAAAAATAAAGAAAAAACCAAAGTAGAAGAAGTCTATAATCTATTAAAACAAGATAAATCCCAACCCTTTATATTAAGCGGAGAAACATTACTTGAAGCGGTGAAAAGTGGTATATTAAAAGGATATTTCGGCTATGCATCTGAATTAGAAGAGAAAGAAGGGAAATACGTTGCAGAAACAGGTAAATATATTTCTTCATTAGTTTGGAACGGATGGCTTATTAGAGACGATCTAATATACAAGCGTGAAATCTATGAAGAGGAAAGAAAAGAAAAGAAAGAAGAGATCGAAAAAAGCCCATTATTCCAATATCCATTGGAATTACATAGCCTTAAGGAAACTATTGATGCAATCAATTATATACTTGCTATATCCCCAGGTAGAGAATTTGAAGTTCATCTCTATCAAGAGATCAATGATACAAAAAACACAACAAAAATAACCATCGAATGTAAAAATTGGTCAAAAATAAAAGATTTAAAATATTTAATTGAAAACTTCTCAAAATTACAAGATTATGTCGGTTATGGAAAATTATTTATTTATACAAAGGATGAAGAAATGATTAAAGATTTGGAAAAATATAAAAGGTGAATAAAATGAAAACGACCAATTATGCATCGAAAGGTAAAAGGAATACGATTAGCCTTAGGGTCAACTTATGGTACGGATTCGGAACACAAAAAATAAAAATAAACATACTTAAAAATTGTGAAAGGAAGCTTATCAAAGGAATAACTTATAACCTAAATAATCTAAACTCAAATACAAAGAGAGCTAACCCAAGCACCTTCTGTACAAAAATTCATAAAAGATAAAAATATTCTATGCAAAAGACACTCATAGAGGAAAAGAGTATAGAACTCTTGAAACTATTCTTAGAAATAAGTGAAGAAGCAAAACAAGAAAAAAGAGGTAGACCACTAATTAACGAAATGTTGTACTGGTCAACAAGAAAGCCTTTAATAGTAGGCAGAGCTATAACATTGCTAGCATTAATACCCCCATCAATTAACAACCTAAATATAATTAAAGAGCTACTATATTTAGGTAAAGAGAAAAGAGCCTTCGAATATTCATTAGATATGAATTATATTAAAAAAATTGTCGTTACTAATCTGGACTCATTAAAAATACTTGACCCCTTTGCTGGAGCAGGCAACTTACTTTTTGAAGCTTGTCGTATGGGTTTAAACTGCACTTTAGTAGACTATAACCCAGTAGCCTATTTAATCATGAAAGCAACTCTAGAATATCCAGCTAAATATGGCGAAAAACTTGCTGAAGATGTTAAAAAATATGGTGAGGAAGTCATTAAAAGAGCACAAGAAAAACTAGGAAAGTTTTATGGTAGGAATGGAAAAAGAGCTTTGCATTATCTTTGGTGCTGGACTATAAAATGTCCATACTGCGGCCAAAGATTTCCTTTAACAAATCATATGTGGCTTGATAAACTCAAAAAAATAGGATATAAAATTGAACCAACAGAAAATGGAAATTTTAAAGTAAAAATAGGAATTTTAAGTGAAAGAGAAGGCTCTAAATATACTCAAAAAGAAGGCAAAGCCGAATGTATAAAATGTGGAAATGTAATAAATTATGAAGATATGGCTAAGGATATAGCTAAAAGAAGAGACAAAGAAATGATGGTTGTCATAGTAAAAAATAAAAAAGGAAAGAACTATGAATTACCAACAGATGATGACAAAAAACTTTTTGAAGAAGCTAAAAAAGAATTAGATAAAAATTTTATTGAACTTGAAAATTTAGGGTTGATTCCTCATGAAAAAATAAAACCTAGTTTCAATATAGAAAACCCATTGTGGCATTATGGTATTCGTTTTTGGTATGAGTTTTTCACAGAGAGACAACTACTTCTCATGAGTACTCTTTTAAAAATAATTAAGGAAGTATGTTCTGAAATAGGTGATAAAGAATATGAAAAGGCCATAGCTACATATTTGGGATTTATGTTAGCCAAACATGTAAATTATAATTGTATAGGAACAACATGGCATGCATCCAAAAAAATAATTGCCCATGCTTTAACTTTTAAGACTCCACGAATTGTTTATAATTTTACTGAAACTAATCCTTTTGAAAATACTAGTGGTTCTCTTTCGAATGTACTTAATGATATTGTTAATGCTATAAAGTTTGTGGCTAAAAATAAAACTCATGGTAAAGTTTTGCTTGATTCTTCGCTTCATCTTAGAGATTTTCTTTCTAATAAGTTTGATATTATTATAACAGACCCTCCTTATATGAATGATGTACCATATGCTGAAGTTAGCGAATTCTTTTATGTATGGTTAATTAGATTGTTAAAGGATTATTATAATGAGTTGCCAGCTACAGTACCTCTTGATGAAGATATTGTTATAAGTCCAGGAAGATTTGGAAACGTAAAACTTGCTAATGATTTTTATATCCGTGCCATGAAGATAGCTTTCAGAAACTTATATGAAATATTAGAACAAGATGGGCTTTTGATAGTTTTTTTTGCCCATTCTACTACTAAAGCTTGGAATCTACTTTTAGACATTCTAATAGAAACAAAATTTAAGGTCGTATCGAGTTATACTGTTCATACGGAAAGTACCGAGAATCCTTTAGCTAAAGGTAAGACTTCATTTAAGAGTTCGATTGTACTTGCTTGTAGGAAAATCCTAAAGGATGAAGAGGCTTATATTGAGATGCTTATACCGAGAATTGAAGAGAGTATCGATAGAATTATTGAAAGTTTTAGCATAGATGATATTCTTTCTCTTCCAATAACTGACCTTCTTATAATGGTATATGGAAAGGTATTAGAAGAGGTCTCACAATATTCCAAGATTAAGAGTTATAAGGCTAATTTTGTGCCAAATTTTGAGAACTTAATAGGTGATGCCAGAGATTACATATTTAGAAGTATTGTGAAGAAGCTTATCGGTAGCTCACCGAATATTCTCGGGCCTGAGACATCTTTTGCTCTAGTTGGGAAAATATTTTATAAAGGCTTGATACCTGCTGATGAGGCTCTTAAAGTTACTAGAGCTTACGGAATTGAATTAAATTCGCTTGAGAAGAAAGGTTATATACGAAAACTTAAAGGAAATATCAAAATAAGTTCATTTGTAGAAGTTGATCTAAAGGTAAAACCTGAGAATATAAGTAGAAATAATGTTTATGAGCAGTTGTTATATATCGAAAAATTAGCCTTTGAACAAGGTGTAGCAAAGGTAAAACCAATCTTAGATTATGATAATTTTAGGTTTGAAGAATTGAAAAACATAATTAATTTGCTAATCAAGTACTACCGACTATTGATAAACAAAGGTGAAGAGCTAAGAGAAGACGAGAAAAAAGAGTTACAAATTCTTGTGAATCTTTCAGATTTAATGGCAACATATAAACCGAAAGAGGTGATTAAGCTTGATAAGTTCTTCGATAACCAGTAGATATGATAGCTGTAGGATCTAAAGTAAAGCTAAGTAGTGGCGACAAAGGCATAGTTATCGAGGTAAGAGAAGGATTTGTTAAAGTTTTAACAGAAAAAGGTGTTCTCTGGAATCCTATTAATGAAGTTGAAGAAGAGCTGGATTTAATAGATAAGTTTCTAAGAGGTAATTTTGATGATGGTATCGATTTTATTTTAAGTGTGGACGCTCATAGGCTTCTTCTTGAATATAAGTTTAATCCGTATGTTTTAGCCTCTTCAACTAAAATTATGATATTTCCTCATCAGATATATGAAGTTGCTCATATTCTTGATAGGCCTAGAATGATGATTGCTGATGAAGTTGGTTTGGGCAAAACTATAACAGCGGCACTGGTAGTAAGTGAACTGAAAGCAAGAGGATTGGCTAGAAAAATACTTCTTGTAGTTCCAAAAGCGCTAGTTTTAAAGTGGAAATATGAACTTGAGCAAAGATTTGAAATTAAGGTAGACGTTCTTGACAATAATTATATTAAGTTTAATCCAGAGCCTTTTAAGAGAGAAGAGTTTTGTTATGTTTCTTCAATGGACTTTTTAAAACAAGACCATGTGATTAAGCTCCTTGATAATGCAAGTTTTGATATTTTAGTTGTTGATGAAGCTCATAAGTTTGCTCTAGGGACCGAACGATATAAGCTTGGAGAATATTTAGCAACTAGAACAAACTATATGCTCTTTTTGACAGCTACGCCTCACAACGGTGATGATGAGGATTATTTAATGCGCATGAATCTTCTTGACCCGTATATAATAGATGTAAAGTTCACTAGTCATGTACTAGTTAGGAATATGAAAGAAGATGTTATAGATTTGGATGGTAAAGAAGTTTTTCCCCCAAGGTCAAGTAAAACTTGTCAAATAGGTTTGAGTAATGAAGAACTATTAATACATAGAATGGTAGACGAATACATTGCTAAGCGTCTTGAAGACGCAAAAGATAAGAAGGAATACTATGCTGTATGGTTTCTTGGTATTATATTGAGAAAGAGAGCTTCTTCATCATTAAAAGCTTTAAGGCTAACTTTAGAAAGGAGATTTAATAAACTTGGACAACCCATAAAAGCTGAGGAAGTAATAAACCGTATAAAAGAAGCTGAAGAAGAACTAGATGAAGAAGAATATTAAAAGAATGAAGACAACATAATCGGACTAACTGTAAGCAGAATCGAAGAAGAGAAAAATGAAATAAATCGATTAATTCAAGCCATTGATAGACTAAACGGTAAGGATACGAAATTAGATTATTTAATTGATTTCATAAAAAAAATAAAAGAATCCGAACCTAAAGCTAAAATAATTGTTTTTAGTGAATATAGAGATACTGTTAATTACCTTACTGAGAATCTCTCCAAAAATTACAAAGTTGAAAGAATCGATGGCCTTATGAGTATTTACGAAAGACAGAACGCTTTAGAAAAATTTAGGGATCCAGAAGGTGCTGAAATAATGGTTTGTACTGACGCCGCTGGAGAAGGTATTGATATGCAATTCGCTAACATTGAAATAAATTATGATATTCCATGGAATCCTAATAGACTGGAACAAAGAATGGGTAGAATACATAGGATAGGTCAAACAAGACCTGTATACTATTATAATTTCGTACTTCCAGAGACGCTAGATGGTTATATACTTACTCGAGTTTTTAATAAAATAGAAACAATAAAAGAAGCCCTAGGAGATAAGGTTTATGATGTGATCGGAAAGCTTTTACGCGAAGAAGATATCGCAGATCTTTACAATGAGCTACTTAAAGCACCAAAAGAGACTTGGGAGGCAAAATTAAAAAAGTTGGATGGGATAATAGAGGAGAAGAAACGTATTCTTCAAATTATAAATTCTCTTTTAACTGGCTATAGACTTGATAGAACTAAACTTGAAGAAATTAGAAAAGTCAGATTACAGGCGGTAGATAAAACTGAAATAAAAAGGTTTATAGAGATTTACCTCAACCATAAAGGTGGAAAAATTGAACCTATTAGTTATGAAGACGAACTATATAGAATATTTTTGCCTAGCTCTATAGCTTATAAAACTGATAGGGCTATATTTACTGGAAGTTTTTCAAGCGAAGTGGCCCAGCAAAAAAATTATACGTACTTAGCTTTAGGAAACCCTCAAGTTATGGAAATGATTAAGGATGCCATTAAACCTTGTGTTTCAATCTTTACTCATCCAATGAGAGGTGGCTTTCTTTTCCTTTATAAACTCACTGTAATAGATAATAAAAAACAAGAAAGAGATGGAAAACTTATCGCTCTTCTCTATGATGAAGGTAAAATAACTGCTGTAGAACCAAGATTTGTATGGGATTTGGAAACCATCCATAACTATGAACCAAAAATAACAACTAGTGAACTATTGAATGCAAAGGAATTAGTAGAAAATAAAGTTTATGAACTATTACAGGCACTAAAAGAAAATTGTGATAAAAGGCTTTCCGAAATAAAACAAAAAACGCGTGAAATTATAACCGTTTATTATTCAAGGAAAATAGAGGAATGCGAACTAAAAATCAAAAATTATAAGCTAAAAATTTCCGAGAGTCCGCATTACGCTAAACTAATAGAAAGTGAAAAAAATAAACAAATAGGTCTAAGAAATGAAATGAAAAGAAAATTAGAACAACTAGAGAAAGATTTTGAAACTTTAGGATTTTATGAACCAATAGGCCTTGCATTAGTCATTAAACAGGAAGGGGCTGATGCTAGGAAGGGAGTTGAAAAGGCAGGTATTAAGGCGGTATTAGAATATGAAAGAGAAAGAGCTGGAAATGATGAAGAGAAAATACGAAGGATTAAAGACTTGTCAGATTTTTCTGGAATAGGATATGATATAGAGTCTTTCGATAGAGTAATAGAAGTAAAGTCTTTTAAAAAAACCGGTCCTGCAGAATTAACTAGCACTGAATGGGCTACAGCAAAAAAACTTCAGGAATATTATTGGCTTTATTGCGTAGAAAACGCCCTAGAGCAACCTAAAATATATACAATATGTAATCCTGCGGAAAAGTTTAAAAATAAGGTAAAGAAAGTTCCCATTATTGATTATAGATATGTGATTGAAGATTGGAAAAGTTAAAACATAATTTTAAAGTTTAATTTCATATTAGATTTCTAAAATATATTTTTTTAATTTTTAAAATACTTGAAGAATCCTATAACTAAAAAAATAAATTAATAAAATTATGCCTTTATAAATCCTTTACCTTTTTCAAACTTCAAAGTAAAGCTATGCTTTCCGTCCCTATAATATTCCCTAAATTGTGTATTGCACTTTGGACATATATAAGCGTTAACAGCAAATTGACCATACTTCCAGTTTTTACTTTGTTTCGTTATGTTTGCTTTACAATTAGGACATACAGCCATATTTCATATTACGCAATTAAACCATTTAAAGATTTTAAATAATATAAATTGATAATGTTATGCAACAAGGCTTATCTCTCAGAGATTAAGCTAAAAATATTAAAATATGGTAACCCTAAGTTAGAAAACTTTCTTAAAAAAGATCTTGTAGCGTTTTATGGACAAGCTTTTATTTGAATGAATTTTATAATTTTCTTAAAAGTGAAAAATTTGCGGAAAGACTTCTTTAAGAGATCTGAAGACGATATACTTAGCGATAAAAAAGTGACAATTTATAGCTATGCAGAAAATCTTAATATCTCTTTTGCAAAGTTTATGTACGAGTGCTTTGAAATACGTGCAGAAAACGCTTCCAGTTTTAAAAAAAGGCATCAAATACTATGAAAATTGGGTGATAATTTAAAGGAGGTGTTCATGATAAATCATAGATAAGTTCATACCTATTGCTAATATAATTTTTAATATTTAGCCATCTGCATGCCTGATTATAGTAATAAATTTCATATGAGTATAATTTCTTTAACTTCTTTTGAAACAATAACATGTCAATTCGGTCTAGTACTTTTTTCAAAATAAAAATATACAAAGTAACATACGTAACACTAAATTCTCAACCAATATTAATATGAAACCATTAACTGCTAGAATATATTTAAACTAAACATGAACATATTAAAGACAAATTTTATGTCTTAGATATTTTTTGTATACCTTTTCCCTTTACAGGCATAAGTATAAAGCTAAGCTTTTCCTTATAGTAATACTCTCT
>Ga0079995_1091162_pt1 | contig 16992 bp, 11 predicted proteins | sample FaiFalFF_MnMetaG_2_FD_69198 | JGI IMG/M metagenome (GOLD analysis project Ga0079995, IMG submission 69198) | Freshwater microbial communities from Yellowstone National Park, Wyoming, USA - Fairy Falls C (FF_Mn_C) (SPADES assembly) (version 4) | ecosystem: Environmental > Aquatic > Freshwater >...
GCAGCTCCTCCCCATAAGGAAGGCGATAGGTCCGCGCCGAAGTTTTCACGAAAGCAGGGCAAATGAATATTTCTGCCAGGAGTGGGGCATCTGGGGCCTCCCGATAATCTAGGGTAAGCACATCCGTCGGGGAGGGATCGCCCAAGAGCGTTTCATGAAGGGTCTGCATCTCTGAAGTAGAGACGAAAGTATAGGCGAGGTGCGCTATTTCGCCCTGCCCTTCCGCTGCTAAGCTCATTTTGAGCCAGGCCTTGTAACGGCTCGCCGGACGCAGACGCCACGAACCTATATCTGGTCGGTAATGAAAGGTTATACGACCACCCGAAACTTGAGCTCCACACATCGCCCGCCCTTCTGATAGGTTACCTCATCCGCAAAGGCCCGCATGAGAAAGATACCACGCCCAGACTCCGATAAGAGCCGCTCTTCGCTGGTAGGATCGGGAATAGTATCAGGGTCAAACCCTTCCCCCTCATCTTCAACTACCACACGGAGCCAGGGCGTTTCTGGTAGGCGCTCCAGGAGAAGCCGAACCTTTTTAGAGGCATCCTGCTTATTGCCGTGGAGAATGGCGTTACTAACGGCTTCGGTGATAGCGACTAAGATGCCACTTTGTAAGTTTTCCGGTACGGCCCATGCTCCCAATAGCTCTGTGATGAGCGGGTCCAGGCGCAAGAGCTCATCAAGATGGCTATCCAGGAGCGTTTCGTAGCGGTGGGTCTGGTTTTGCGTTATTTGGGTCATGGCTGTGTGAAGGATTGAATAAGTGTCTGGTAGGGAGGTTCAAAAAACCATAAGGGGGCTTTAGCGGGGAGAGTGGTAGGCTGAGGGCGATACACGGGATAGGTTCCAACCGTGCGTTGGAAAAACTGCTGGGCGGTGCGGGACTCTCGCTCGGGGCTCAGCTCGCGCTCCCGCTGGGACTTTTCGTATTCTAAGAGGCGGGTCAAGATAGCTTGCTGCCGCAGAAGGCGTTCTCGGGTGATGCGCTGGGTAAGGAGGTCTTTTTCGGCTTCCTGCATTTGCTGAATAAGGTCTTGTAGCTGGCCGTGGTCGCCGGGATTTTGGCGGAGCCACTCCTGAAGACGAAGCCGAATCAGCTCTTGCTGAGCCGAAAGGCGTGCCCGCTCCTGAGGACTCAACTCACCCCCCGGAGACTCCGCCGCCGGATTAGGCTGCGAAAGTTTCTCTAAGGCTTCATTCAGAGACTGCTGGAGCTGCCTAAGCTGGGGAATGGGAGAGGTCCCAGACGTATTCTTGCGACTACTGGGGCGGGGTGCAGAACGTTCTCCGGATTGCGACTGTTGGTTTTGTCCACTCTGGCTTTGCCCACCCTTGCGCCGAATCTTAAAAGATCGCTTACAAGCACCGCCTCCCTGCTGCCGATTTTGCTGACGCTCATCCAACGAAGCTAAAAGCTCCGTCATAAGATTGGCTAAACGATTAAGTCCCTGTAATATGTACTGCTGCCGCAACCCCAGCCGAGTAAAGTCCTGAAACGAGAGACCCCGAAAATGCTCATCCATATCCCGAAGAAGGTCTAAGATCTCCTCTGCAATCACCGGCGAACGCTCCGAAAGAGCCCGCAAAGTATCCCGAATCGGACGATAATCCTGACTTATCTCTGACTGCTTTCGTTGTAAAGCTACATAACTTTTAGATGAACGTTCGGCCTCACGAGTTTCCTTTTGAACGGCTTCCTGCCGAAAGGAAAGCTGTAAAATACCCTTAAGCAGCTGGCGGAGAGCCTCATAATCCTCAGCTTCTTCCTGCGCCTCAGCTTGTTGCTGGCCTTGATTGATAGCTTCTGTAGCTTTCTCTAAGTCTTTAGCGGCTTCCTGCTGGTCTTTTTGGGGGGAGGTGCCTTGGTCCATCTTTTGGAGAGCTTCGTTCATATTCCTCAAGGCTTCTCGCAAGTATTCGGCGGCCTTACGGAGACTATCCTTGAGAGTTTCATTCATATGGGGGCTATTCCGTATAAGGCTATCTACCTGTTTGGCGACTGCTTGGGTTTCTTCTTGGAGGCGCTGCTGTTGGGCTTTATGGGCGTCAGAGCGGAGGGAGTCGGGGACCTCGCTTAAGGCTTGTTGTCTTTCTTGGAGGGCATCCAGACGGGTCATGAGCTCTTCTAACTTTCGGGCTTCCTGGTAGGCAGGCAGGAGGGCTTCCCATCGCTCTAACTTTTCACGCCAGGCTTCATAGGCTTTTTCCAACTCTGCTTGACGGCGGGCTTGCTCTACGGAGTCTTGCGAGGGGGACGGTTGGGCCAAAAGCTGCTCCACCTTTTGGGGGTCCGCTGCCTCCAATATTTTCTGAAGCGCCTCTAAGTGTTCCAACAGCTCAGGAGTAAATAAGTTCTCTTCCACTGCTAAACGCTGAAGGGTGCGCATTTCGCTACGCAGGGCCCGAAAGCGCTCCGAGAGTTGAGAAGCCTTTTGCGGAGAGGTGAAGGCCTCTCGGGTTTGGAGAAGACGGTCCAGCTCCTGCCGAAGGAGTTTAAGCTGTTGGGCCAAAGAATCTTGAAGCTGCGCAAAGATGGCCTGCTTTTCGGCATCGCTGGCCGGCCTTAGCGTGTAGAGAATACTACGGCTGGCCTTAGGACCTGTGATGGCGTCATTGTCCCATACTTCTACATAATACTCCACCGCCTCCCCCGTCTGAATGCCCCATTCCTTCCAGGGCAGAGCTAAGCTCAGGTCTTGCTGAGGGCTGGATGATATGGCCAAAGGCCGCATGCGAAAAGTTTCTTCACTGCGCCCCGGCACAGAACTCTCTACAATCCGATACCATAAAACCGCCTTCGTAAAACCAAAATCATCCATAAGCCGTAAGCGCACCCGCTGGACATAAGTTTCCGGATCAAAATCCTCCGAAAATAGCTGCACAATCGGGTAGTTGTCTGGATACACTTCTACAAACACCCGGAAGGTGTCCTTGCCCAAGGTACTTTCTATTACGAGGGGATACTCAGCGTCTTGAGAGGCTATCCAGGTGGCTTCCCATCCGGGGGCTCTGCGCAGTAAAGGTAATGTAGGGGCATGCAGGCGATAGGGGATTTCCCCCCGAATCTGCAACTGCAAGGCTAAACGAGTTCCTTTCAGTACCCGGGCTCGGGTTTGGGAGAGGGTGTCGGCTTTCAGGCCCGTGTAAGCAGGATAAGTAGCGATAAGCTGCAAACGCTCTATGGAAGGCGGCTCCTGGACAAGAATAGAATAGCGGCCCACTTCTCGGGCTCCATCGGACAGCCAAAGGGTAAAAGACCTTTCCAAGTGAGGTAGAGAAAGAACATACCGTTGAGGCGTTTCCCGTTCTAAGGGTAAGGGGAGACCGCCTTCTTGATAAGCGCTGAGGGTTTGAGGCAGGGAATGGCCCCGCAGGAGGAAAGTGAGAGTGAGTCCTTCTCCCTTCCGATAAAAGGGACGCAGCCCCTCCACTTCAATATGGTAAGACAGGGGAGGCAAAAACGCCTTGGTAGGCTGAAGGAAACGTTCCGCTCCACCTCCTACTACCTGCGGCATGGATAGCCATGAAATACCCCCTACTAGGATTAGTCCCAAAAGAAGCAGAGCATATCGGCGAATAGGCTTTTTAGGCAAGGAGACTTCCCACGGATAACGAAGGACCACTGCCTGCCGTTCCTCTAACGCTAAGGCCACAGCGGCATTGAGTTCGGGATGCTGATGTTCCAGCTGCAAGGCGTTGAGAAGCTTATCCTGTATCTCAGGAAAGTGACGTCCTATCCAACGAGCGGCCTCTTCGTCGGAAAGATATCCCCGTAGCTTCAGACCATATTGCAAGATGGGCCAGAGCACTTCTCTGGCAAGGAAGTACAAGAGTCCCCCTACCCAGCTTACCCACAGGATGAGCCGTATGGGCACCCCCCACCAGAAAAGCCCCTCCGTCAGACTACTCAGAAAAAATACCCCACCCCCCCATAATAGCAAAATCAATAGACCCCGCAAAATCCGAAGCCTGTAATAAACCGCCCGAAATCGTGCAAGCCGTTCCCGAAGCTCTCGCCGCACCACATAGCAAATATACACATTTTCTCCCCGATAAAAGACCTGTCGGCCTTGCGCTGAAAAACCCCAAATATTTTGGCGTAAGCCTGGCTTATTAATATACCCCATTAGAAAGACTACCAGCCTCAGATATAGTCTCATAGCGCCGACTCCGGTTTGGCCTAATACCAATGCAAAGAGTTTCTGGATGCGAGTCGGTAGTGTTGTGTGGGGCCGCTCCGCCCCTTCGGGGCGGAGCGACCAAAACCTTCCCCCATTCAGAAAGTTTTTGATTGCAAATGGTATTAGTCTTATGGGCTGCCGAGGAGAGCGGTTCTATTTTCCCCGGTGGGTCGTTACAGCTGCCGCGCTGTTCACCGCGCCCAGGACGGGCAGTCGCCTTACCGGCAGGGCCATAGAGGTACAGAAAAACTTTGAGGGCCTTTGATTATGGCTTTCTGCGGGTTACCTGGTAGGGCCAAGTTGGAAAGATTGGAGAACCGGAGATGGCCGCCTTACCTTCCAAGGGGCCAAGGTTAGCATGGGAAGGCCTTACCTGCGGCTCCTAATCGGTTTTAGCAAAGATCTATCCCAAGAAACCCTATTCGCCCATCCACAACGACCGCCAATAAAGATAACCCCCTGTTTTCCGCACTAGACATACTACCGCCCCTTTACGATCAGCTGAGAGGGATGCCGGGGTTAGCTCCCGACCTAAATAGTCCCAACAGGCAATGATCTCTTCATCCTCCTTCATGGAGGCCATTTCCAGACTATTAGGAGAGAGCTGGTGAATAGCCACCACTCCATCCAAGTCTGCAGAGAGACGGTCAGGCGGCTGAAAGCGCGTAGCATCCTCAACCCGCACATAACGCGCCCAAGCCAAACCAACCTCCGAAAGATCAAATGCGTCTCCACCCGCCTGCACGGGATCCTGCCAGTTGATATTTCCACCCGAGCATCCGCTACACCCCGTAGGCGTACGCCCGGCTAAGCCTTCCCCCGTAACCGAATCGTAGGGAAAAGTCAGCCATGTCTGCCCATCTTGAGAGACGCTCACGATCATCCATTCATCAAAGACTTGGCCATTTCCGTAGCGAAAGGCATTTTCAAACACGATGAAGTCGGCTCCTGGCCCATCGGCGATAGGAGGGTCAAAAGTGAGTTCTATATATCCGCCTTTTCCTAACGACACTACTTGGCAGGGGTCTGCGCAGGGCGCAGTGGGTGTAGCTGTAGTGCAGATTACGCCCAGTACATTATAGGGGAAATACTGGGGGTCCTGCCCGAAGGTCTGTGAGGTACCAAAAGCATATGCTCGTACTGCTATGGGCCAGATAGAAGGAGAGGGGGGCACCAAGCATCGGGCTCCACAAGCACAGCCCTGCGCCCAGAGAAAGGCTATGCCAAAACCGATTGCAAATGCCGCTCGCCCCATAGAAGCCGCTCAAAATACGGCGTTCGGAAAATCCCCTGGGGATCATACCGCTCACACAGCGCTAGAAACTTCGGCAGCTCAGGATATACCTCCGCAATGTAAGCCGGTGAGGCCGTGTGCAGCTTCCCCCAGTGGGGACGGCCCCCATACGCCTGAAATATCTCCTCTATCCCCCGGAAATAAGCCTCGTACGGCATGCGGTAATAAGCATGAACAGCAATAAACACCCGATCCCCCCCATACGCTGGACTTAGGGGAATGTCGTCTCCCTTTACATACCGGTACTCAAGTGGGAAGCTCACGGCAGGCTGGTGCTTACGAATCCAACGGTCTATCTCTTTTAGGACTTCGGGCCCTGCTCCTGCAGGCACGCCATATTCCATTTCTCGGAAGCGCACCCACCGTGCCGTGGCAAAAACCTTGTAGGAGCGGTCTATCCGCACCTCCTCTCCCATATTCCGCCCGGCAAACCGGCACAACGCCGCTGACAAGCTGGGATAGTATTGCGCTACCTTATTCAGTACCCAAAAGGCGCCATTCTCCCACAGCCCATCCATCACCCACCGCTTCAAAAAAAACGTCTGACCCGGTACCTCACTCCTCTGCGTGAGCTTAAGCCCCACCCGGTCGCTATATGGAAACCAGAAAAACTCCACATGGCGATAAGCCTCTAAGTAAGAGGCAAAGTTTTCCAGCGCCTCTGCGAGAGGAATGACCCGCTTCTCAAGGCGCAAATAATACGCTTTTTCTACTTTGAGGGTTACCTGCGTAATGATACCCAAAAGGCCGAGGGATACTTGTAAGGCTCTAAACAGCTCGGGGGTGGTATCGGCATAAATGTCGTGTATTTGGCCTTGACCATCTATGAAGCGGTAATGGACGGCTTGGGTGGCGAGGATGCCGAAGTTTTTGCCTGTACCGTGGGTTCCCGTGGAAAATGCGCCGGCTATGGACTGCCGGTCTATATCTCCTTGGTTAGAGAGAGCATAGCCTTCTTTCCAGAGGGCGCGGGTGGCTTGATGGAGGCGGGTGCCTGCCCAAAGGGTTACCTCCTGGCGATGGGGCTGGATAGAAAGAAGACCCCGGAGCTTATCCAAACTCACTAAATAGCCGGAGGTTTCTACGAGGGGCGTCCAGGAATGCCCTGCTCCCATCACGCGAACCCGCTCTCTCTCCTCCGCAGCTCGGCTTACGAGAGCGACGATTTCAGTTTCTCGGCGAGGCCTGAGCCATGCCTTCGGGGAAAAGGCGAGGGTCCTGCCCCAGTTTCTCACCTGGCTCATGCTTCAAAAGTAAGTGAAATTCCCACCTGCCCCAGCACCTCCCAGTATCTTGGAAAAGATTTTGCTACCACCTCCGCTCCGTGGATGTAGAGGGGAGCCTTCCATCGGCTGGCTAAAAGGCTCAGAGCCATCGCCACCCGATGATCCCCGTGTGTACATAAATGAAGCGGCGCCTTCCCAAGGCGTCCCGGATACACCCGACACACCTCTCCCGTCCATTCTACACGAGCCCCAATTTTGTCCAGCTCCACCTGCATGGCTAAAAGACGATGCGACTCCTTGTACGGTAAGGTGCGAATCCCCCTGAAACTCCAGCTATCCTCCGCTAATGCCGCTAAGACCGCCAAAGTCGGAAAAGCATCAGGCACCGAAGCGATATCCCCCGCCCAGAGAGGGGGTATTTCACCTGAGGAAATAACTCGCACCCCACGAGAGGTCTCTGTTATTTCCAGCGGCCATGAGCCCCCCGCCCAAAAAGCCCGCTCCGGCTGATGACTCTCCAAAGAAACAGGTAGCTCCAACCGAGCCCCTGCCCCCATCGCCCAACCCCAAAAATACCCCGCCGCACTCCAATCCGCCTCTCCAATATACAGATTGACGGGAGGGCTGCCCGTATTCGCTCGACTCAATATCCAATGTCCCGGAGCCACCTTTTCCCATACATATCCCGCTTTTCGCAAAATCGTTAGCGTAAGACTCTCCACATAGCTCAAAGTGGCAGGTTCCCCCGAAGTCTCTATGACTTCGCTCCCCTCTGAAAGCCGCGGCGCCATCAAAAAAATGGCCGATAAGAACTGCCCACTGAGGCGACTATCTATGCGAAAGACCCGAGGCCTCCAATCTGGATTGCCTGTGATTTGTAGGTGCTCCCCTATGGCTTCTATTTGGGCGCCGGCCTCTACGAGAGCCTGTACGAGAGGAGCTAGGGGGCGCTTTGAGAGACGGCCTCCCAGGTGCAGGTGCGTTTTCCCGGGAAGCCCCGCCAGCCACGGCAAAATAAACCGCAAAGTCGTCCCCCCCTCTCCCACCTCCAAATGCGCAGGCAAAAACGGCCCCTCGGGCTCAAAATGCCATCTATTCCCCACCTGCCTTATCCTGTAACCGCAGCTTCTGACGATGCCGAGGAGCTTCTGGGTGTCGTCGGCTTCGGAGAGACCTTCTATGGTGAAAGGGGCTCCCGAGTGAAGGCCCATGAGAATGTGCCGAGCCGAAATGCTTTTGCTATAGGGCAGGGGCACCCAACCTTCTATCGGGCCTTGGACAGGATCAAGTCGTACTACCATACTGCCCTTGATACCAGCGCACCGCTTCCTTAAGCGCTTTCATCCCCACCTCTTCCGCGGGAAGAGCCTCCCCGAGCCCCCGCAGAAGGGGCATAAAAAGCCGCCCCGTGCGAACTTTTTTATCTTGAAATAAGAGCTTTTCCCAGTCCTTCCAAGTGAAAGGTGGAAGAGGCCGGAGGTACTGTCGCTTGCTTAGCCAGCTTACCACCTCCTCTAAGTCTGCCTCTGAGAGATGACCCAAGCGATAACTCAGATAGACCTCTTGGGCAAGTCCTATGGCCACCGCTTCCCCGTGTAAAAGGGGTCTTTCCGTCTCTCGGGAAAGGCTCTCCCACACATGCCCCAACGTATGCCCAAGATTGAGCACAAACCGAAGGCGCTTCTCTTCAAAGGGGTCAGCCCGTACGATTTGGACCTTTACTCCGGCGGCTTCTTTTAGGAGGGCCAGGGCGGGCGGCTTCTCTACGGAGGCCTGCTGAATGCCTTTCCATAAACCTCCTCCTGCAGTCAAGGCATGCTTGAAGACTTCTATCCAGCCGCTTCGTAACTCCACTTGCGGCAAGCTCTCTAAAAAGTTCGGCCACCCCCATATGGCTCGGGGCTGGGCATACACACCTATGAGATTTTTGCCCTGTCGGAAGTTGAGCCCGGTTTTCCCGCCGATAGCGGCATCCACCTGACTAATAAGGGTCGTAGGCACACTTACGAAGGGTATGCCCCGCTTCCATGTGGCCGCACAAAATCCCCCCACATCTAAAAGGGAGCCGCCTCCTATTAGACCCACCGCTTGCCCCCGGTCTAGCTGGTACTGATATAGCTTCTTCCATATCCAGCGGGCTTTGGGGAGAGTCTTCAGAGCTTCCCCCCCTTCCACAGTCAAGACAGGAGCATCATCCCTTAGCGCATCAATGAGGGACTTCCAGACCTGATATACTTTCCCGTCACAAAACCATAAGCGCACACGGGGATGAAGAGCCCGTGCGGCTTCTATGAGGTCCTCCGCAGAGGCTAAAAAAGTAGGCTCAGTGACTATGCTGTTCCTTATATCGGCGGATAGCTTCGGTGAGGCGGGGCACTACTTCAAAAGCATCCCCCACAATCCCATAATCCGCCACCTTGAAGAAAGGCGCCTCCGGATCGTTATTGATCACGACGATATTTTTAGAGCTGGCTACGCCGGCTAAATGCTGGATGGCTCCGGAGATGCCGATAGCGATGTAGAGGTTGGGGGAAATCTGGATGCCGGTTTGGCCGACGTGTTCGTGGTGGGGGCGCCATCCCACATCAGCCACGGGCTTTGAGCAAGCTGTGGCGGCACCGAGTACTTTGGCGAGCTCCTCCACCATGCCCCAGTTTTCCGGCCCTTTCAGTCCTCTTCCCGCTGAAACTACTATTTCGGCTTCCGTTAGCGGCACGCGGTCCGTGGCCACCTTTTCTACTTTTACAGGGCGAGCCCGTAAATCATCGGCGAGGGGGGCGATCGTTTTCGTTTCTACCTGGAGAGGACGACTCGCCTTAGCAGGGACAAAAGAGTTGAGTCGAAGGGTAGCCACAATCGGCTTATGCTCAGTATAAATCCACTCTATGGCCTTATTGGAGTAGGCGATGCGCCGAGCTTTATATCCAGCACCTTCTTTTTCTGGAATGGCGCTAATGCCCGATAGGAAGGCTGCATCTGCCCATATACTGAGCATGGGGCCTACGGCGCGTCCATTGTAGGTTTGGGGCAGGAAAAAGAATGGCAGCCCCACCTCCCTCAGGTACTGACTAAGGACTCTCGCATACGCATTGGGGATAAACTCCTTTAGGTCGGCGTGCGTGATAAGAACGACTTTGTCGGCCCCGTACTCGGCTAAGGGCTGAAGGGTAGCTTCTGGGAGGGGCTCGTTAGTCATCACCACCGCCCAAACCGCCAGACCTTCTTTATCGGCTAAAGCGCGTCCGGCCGTTAGTGCCTCCAAAACCGGCTTCTTGAAGCGGCCGTCACTGATTTCTGCCCAGATACCTATCGCACTCATATGTCTATATAAGGCCTTTGTTAGCGAGTTCTTTCACGAGTTCGTCGAGGTTGTTGGGGTCTATTTTCTTGAAGGGGCCTTTGGGGGGAGGGGGTTCATGGCGGAGAGTACGCACTCGGGGGGAATCATTGGTAGGTGGGAGGACATGGAGGGGCTTTGTTTTCGCCTGCATGATACCTCGTACATTCGGGATGCGCCATTCAGCCAGGCCTTTTTGTGCGCTTAGGACGAGGGGGAGCGGCGCCTCAATATGTTCCTTCCCCCCATCTATCTCTCGGGTTAGATGGGCCTTTCCGTTGGAGAGTTCTATGCTCGTAGCGTAGGAAATGAATGGTAAGTTAAGGAGAGCGGCGACCATGCCGGGCACCTGAGCCCCATTGTAATCTATGGACTCTTTCCCAAACATGAGAAGCTGAAAGCCCTTGTCTGCCGCATAAGCAGCGATTTGCTTGGCTACAAAGTACGCATCTACGGGGTCCGCATCTATCCGAACCGCCTCATCAAACCCTAACGCCAATGCTTTGCGCAAAGTCGCATCCACGCTGTCTGTGGAGGAAGCGCCGTTTTTCCCTACGCATAATACGGTTACCGTAGTGCCGGGAGTTTTTTCTTTGATTTCGGCGGCACGAGCTAAGGCAAAGTCGTCATACGGATTTACAATGAAAGTTACGCCTTTCCGATCCAGCGCTCGCCCCTCCCCGTCAAACTGAATCTTCGTGGTGGTGTCTGGCACATGGCTAACACAACAGAGGATCTTCATCCCACGCAAATCAACAAAAAAACCCGCATGCGATTCTTTCAAAACCAAAAAGGCCCCCCCTGTGGGAGGCCCTGAGGCATGGGAAGTGGGCAAAGACGGAGAGAGGGTTTTGGGATTAGAACCTTATACGCAGACCCCCAATGAGGTCAAATTGAGGTTTGGGTTGGGAGATGTTAGCATAGAGGTTCGCTTGTCCGAAGAGTTCCACGAAGCCCAAGGGGAAGAGCACGCCGGCGCCGGCGTGGCCGAGGGTGGTGGTTTGCGTAGTTTCTGGGGAGTAGCGGAGTCGCAGACCAAAGTCAAGATAGGGGGCGACAGGGGCTGCTCGGCGACAGGCGCCTTTGCAGGGGGAGAAGGTGAGGAACTGGCTTAGGGAGAGGCCGGCGGTCCAAGCATTGAGGTCTTTTCCTGCTTGGACGCCTAAATGGAGGTAAGGGTTGCCGCCTAAGACCGTACGGAGGGAGGCTACCCGAAGACCGTCTTCAGAAATGGCGACTCCGAGGGCAGTTACGCCTTCTTGTGCTTGGGCGAGCCCGAGGCTCAAGCCCACCATCAAAACCGCTTTGATTAGCTCGTTTCTCATAACACTACTCATACGAGAGAGAGGGTGGCTGGGTTGCAAGCTTGGCTCTGTCAAGCGGCTCACTCAACACCTTCTGGGAGGAGACGCTAAGGGGTAGAGCCCAATCATTTGCTCATCTTTGCCCAATGGGCTATGCCTATGTGCTCGGCTGTATCCTCACCAGCACCCTCCTTTTAGTCTGGTTGCGACTCCTTCGCCTACCCATCTTCACGCTTATCACGGCTAACTATTTCGTGGCTGCTTTAGCCGCGCTCCTCTACAAGCCCCTCTCCTGGGAGGGTCTACTCCAAACTCCCCTCAGCGGTCGGATAGGCTTAATGATCTTGGGCATTCTCTTCGTGCTGGTATTCTCTCTGACGGGGCGTGTATCTCGTGAGATTGGGGTGGGTCTGGCTGGAATGCTCTCTAAGCTCTCTCTCGTCATTCCCATCTCTTTTTCCGTCCTCATCCTGAAAGAACCCATCTCTAATCGCCAGGCTATTGGCCTTATTCTGGCTCTTTTGGCCATATTTCTCGTGCATGCTCCTTACCTTCAAGAGGGGGGGCTCAAAAGACTCTGGCAGGCTCTACGCTGGGGTATTCTTCTGTGGGTTGGTAACGGCGTTATTGACACCCTCTTCAAGGCCTTTCAACCTTCCTGGAAAAGCCTTCCCGACGAGAATATTCCCCTTCTTATCATGAGCGTAGCGGGGCTTACCGGGCTGGCCCTCCATGTCACGCAAAAGCAGCTCTCTCACTTTCGCCATATCTCCCTATGGGGAGGTGCCCTTCTGCTGGGCCTGACCAACATCGCCTCGGTCATCTTTTATGTGAAGGGTCTGAGGGTTTTGCCCACTGTACCGTTTTTCCTAAGTTTGAACCTTGGGATTGTCCTATTGTCGGGCACTTTAGGAGTGGTGCTATTTAAGGAGCGATTTTCCTGGATGGTGGGGTTAGGTTATGCGGCGGGTTTGGGCGCTATTGCTCTGCTCGTGGGCTAAAAAATAAAGGCCCCCTTGGGCAGGGGGCCGCTGGCTGGGCTGAAAGAGCACCGGGCTGGCTATGCCTCTCTCTGGGCGGGAGGAACAGGTTAGGCTTGTCAGGTATATCTGCCGGAGCCCGGGGCAAAGAGCTTGTGTTCTCTATACGTACGATGGGAGGGGGAGTTTGGTTGCAGGGGATGTTGGCTTTTCTCAAATAAGAAAAGGCCCCCTGGGTAGGGGGCCGCGGCCTGGGCTAAAAGACCCTGAACCTGGCTACGCCTCTCTCTCTGGGCAGGAAGATCACTCCTTTGCAGGAGACCTTCGCACCTGCAGGCTTAGAGCAGCTGGAACTTGCTCTATATACGCAGCGATGGCATCACGGGTTGCAGAAAAGCTTTACTTTGGAAGGTGCGCTGGCTCTGGCTCTTGGGGCTTGTGTGGGCTCAGAATGTCTGCGTGCTGGTCAGTCCTGCCCGAAAGGACCTACGAAGTTCTCTCCGCCAGAGTCATTTGGATTTTCGTATGCGGCAGAATCCTACATGGCGGGGTTTTCTTCGTGCGGAGGCAGTTTCTCCTGATACTACGGACTTAGCGCTGGGGGGGTGGTTTGTACTTCGTTTTCAGGGGGAGGATAGTCTTCAGCTGCTGGAGCGACTACGGGCCAGTGGTCTTTTTGAGGTTGTGGAGCCGCTTCGTACTCGTAGGCTTTGCGGAAACCTCAATGGCTGGCACCACCTTGCTATTCAAACGGCCCAGGCCTGGACACGTACCTATGGCCATCCAAACATCCCCATAGCTATCCTGGATACCGGTATAGACACCTCCCTCCTTGCCTTTTCCGGTCAGTACTTTATCAATCCTGCCGAAGACCTGAATGGCAATCGCCGCTTAGACCCTGCCGACCTCAATGGCATAGACGACGATCAGAATGGCTACATAGACGATGTGATAGGGTACGATTTTACGGATCAGGCCCGCCTGTTAGCTGCTGGGGATGCCTGGGACCCTGACCCCCTCCCCATAGACGAAAATGGTCACGGCACCGCTATGGCCAGTCTTATCGCCGCCAAACCCGGTACAGGCCCTGTCCAAGGAATCGCTCCGGGCTGTCCTATCCTGGTGGTGCGGGCATTTAGTGCTGATGGTTACGGCGAGGATGATGATATTGTGCGCGGTATCCTGTATGCGATTCGGCGGGGTGCCCGGGTGATTAATTGCAGTTTTGGTGATGAGGTGCCCTCTCAGATGATGGCGGAGGCCATACGGTATGCTGTGAGCCAAGGAGTCGTCGTTGTAGCCTCCTCTGGGAATGGCACGGGAGCTCGTCCGCATTATCCCTCGGGTTTTCCAGAGGTGCTGGCGGTCGGAGCCGCCAGCTTTAATCCCGAACAGGGGAGCTACTTCTTATGGCCATTGTCGGGGTATAGCCGAGTGGACTGGGTGGCACCGGGGGACCAGGTTCCTGTTCTTTTGCCGGGGGGTATAGTGCGAGGCCTGAGCGGTACGAGTCTGAGTGCCGCTATTACCAGTGCAGCTGTGGCCTTACTTCTGAGTCGGTATCCGTCCCTTTCCCCCGAAGAGGTGCGGGCTACCTTTGTGAGTGCTGCCTTGGATATAGGGACTTCTGGGTGGGACATTTACACGGGTGCGGGTCTTTTGCGACTCCCTCCCGCCTTGGACTACCCTCAGAGCGGCCTTCTCCAGTGGCTCTCTCCGGCTGCCAATGGGCATTACGAGCTTACCCCCATTCCCCTGCGCGTGCGGGTGTATCATAGCCTTCTGTCGCACTGGGAGATTTCCTGGGCCAACTCTCTTTCAGGCCCTTGGCTGGGTCCTCTTCGGGCCTTTTCCCCTACTTGGGATACAACCCTTAGTTGGACGCCACCTGCCCCCGGTCGGTGGTTCCTTCGCCTTACAGCCTATCTGCGTAACGGCAGGGCCCTCACTGCCCTTTGTCCTATCTCTATAGATACTCTTTCTCCGTCTTTTAGAGAAGCTCGCCTTGTCCCTACTTGGCAACAAAACCGCCTTGGCTATGCAGCCACTTATACCCTCTCTGCTCCCCTCCCTGTCTGCATCGTTTATCCCACCGGACAAGCCTGCATAGATCGTATAGACTCCGTTGGCGCCACATGGATAGGAAATCTCCCTTTACCTACAGCTACTTTTTCTGCTACTATCAGCCAGCAGACCCTTTCCATTTCTGTCAGTGCTCCTCCTGTGGCTCCTACTGCCTTAGGCATGGATAACTACTCCATACAAAGCCTCACGGCACCCCCTGGCTTCTATTGGCCTGAGGTGCTCCCCGATTGGAATGGCGACGGCTCTCCTGACCTTGTGGCTACCCTTTATACCCAAAATGGCACTTACGACAATCTGACTTTCCTCACCCGCTCTGGAAATACCTATCGTCCGTACGAGAGTATAGGGCGTTCTGCCCTTCCCCGAGATTTGGCGGACTGGGATGGCGATGGTCAAAAAGAGCTCCTCTCCGTCTGGTATGACAGCTTCTTCGTTTGGGGTGGCAGCCCCCCGAAAAACCTCCTTTACGCCGGCCAAGGACTCGCCGCCAAAATAGAGTACCCCCAAACCATCTGGCTCCGCACCTCCCAAGGCCACTACGAACAGCGCACCCTTAGTGGCCAGATGTTGCGTCGCCTCTTAGATACTACCCTTTGGAGCGGCTCCACCACAATTCCCCGGCTTCTGAAGCTGCGCTATGGCTCCGACTCTCTATGGGTCTTTGGCAACTACGCCGGCTACATCTTCGTTTATCGGGACGCAACCCTCCTGAGCACTTACAACACTGGCTTGGAACAGATCGGCTCATACCTCTACGCCATAGACATTAATGGGGATGGGTACGACGAGCTCATTTACCTGGGCCGACATAAAAGCGGAAAGGTCTGGCGTTTAGGGCTGCTTTCTTTGAGCCCTTGGCAAGAGATAGATAGTATTCAGTTTTGGGCGGAGGGGGAGATTCGGCCTCGCCTGCTTTTGAGAGCAGATGGTCGTCTTCTGCTCTGGCTGCCGCCTCAGCTTTATTTTGGGCGCGTTAGCAGTAGCGGCTTTGTGTGGGAGGCTTATGGTCCTTGGGTCTGGGATGCATGTGCGGCGCTGGGGAATGGCTGGCTCGTCGGCATAGATACTTTTCCCCGGCTGGTGGAGTTTACAGAAGGTCGCCTGCCCCCCCCTGCCTGGATAAGGGTTGGTGCCCTTAGCTCCACTTCCGTCATCCTGGTGTGGGAGCCTGTGCCTATGGCTTCCACTTACGAAGTCTGGCGCTTCCAGCCTCGTCAAAATCCCACTCGCATTTACTTGGGGACCAGCACCTCTTGCACGGATATAGTAGGTTCTGGCGATACCTGCTACTATGCCGTACGTGCGGTGGGGGGAGCTTTTGGGGAGCTGCGTCGGGTTATTACCGGCTCTCGTCCCTGCCTCCAAATCCAAGAGATACTTCCCAAAGACGGCCAAGTTCACCTTACCAGTTCTGGGCAGTGGTGGGACCCGGTTCCGGAGGCTTTCTACCTGCATCCTCTCGGTCTTCGTCCTGTGGCGGCTATTGGGAGTGGAGGTTCTCTTGCTCTCTACTTTGGGCAGCCTCTTCCGCCAGCCTCTTATGCGCTCCTTATAGACACCCTTCTCGTGGATGCTTATAGCCGCTTCCTCAATCCCGAATGCGATACGCTCCCTTTCACTATTGCGTCCGATACCGATACCCAGTGTCTCCTCCCCCTCCGCTGGGAGATTGTCGGCGACACTTTTGTAGAAATCACCTTTTCTGCTTCCCTTCCTCCAAGAGCAGATACGCTCTCTTATTACCAACTTTTTCCGGTTGGGCAGGTGACCCATCTTCAGCGACTTTCGGATAGGCAGCTACGTCTAACTCTATCTGTCTCGCCTCATCGTCAGCCGCTTTCTCTGACTTGGTCCTGGGATACGGCTTCTTTCTGTCCTCATACCATTGCTTTTTACCCCGCGGCGCAAACTCTTTCCAACTGGGGCTTTTTCCCCAACCCCGTCCGAGGGCATCCCCGCCTCTCCTTCTGGGGCCTTCCCCCCAAAACCACCGTCTCTATTCTTTCTCCAAGCGGTGCCCTCTGTACCCGCTTCCGCACGGAACCCGATACTCCCCTCCCCTCCTGGAACCTCCAAGACCTTGCGGGGAAACGCATTCAACCCGGCCTTTACCTGATTCTTGTAGAGCACGAAGACCAGAAAATCTGGGAGAAGCTCTACGTGGAAGAATGAGTTCATCTTCCTCCAGGTTGTTCGGTGCTTGGCCCCAGGTCGGCGGTTTCTCGTATCAGGACTATCGCTCTATCCTAAAAGGCCCCCACCTCTACTCTTCAGACGCATCCCATTGGCACGAGTTTTGTAGCTCTTGCCCATATGCTCACGCGCATCGTCCTGATGATTGGGGCTCTGAGCCTTGGGCTCGCCCAAATGACAGACAAAGAAGCCAAGAAAGAAATCCAGCGCAAAGCCATCAAGGAGGCTCGTAAAGAGGCTAAAAAATTTAAGAAACAGGGCTTTGATGTCACACCCGGCTCGCTCCCCATGGAAAAACAGCTGGAGTACACTTGGATCAAGCTCTATCAGCGGGATGAGAAAGGGCAGCCTATTTACCTCAGTGCGGATGGGAATGCGGTGGCTCAGAC
>Ga0079995_1057064_pt1 | contig 16962 bp, 25 predicted proteins | sample FaiFalFF_MnMetaG_2_FD_69198 | JGI IMG/M metagenome (GOLD analysis project Ga0079995, IMG submission 69198) | Freshwater microbial communities from Yellowstone National Park, Wyoming, USA - Fairy Falls C (FF_Mn_C) (SPADES assembly) (version 4) | ecosystem: Environmental > Aquatic > Freshwater >...
CTTAGCTCCTGAAGTCGTATGAAGAAGGTTGTTTTTCAGCATAAACGCCGAAAGGGCATCCCTAAGCTCCACGTCAAGACAGGGGATCTCGTCAAGGTTCTCTCGGGGGACGATAAAGGCAAGATAGGTCGGGTGATTCGGGTTTTTCCGAAGAAGGGTCTGGCTATAGTGGAGGGGGTTGCCATCATCAAGAAGCGCATTCGTCCCAAAACGAACCCCCGTTTTCCTCAAGGGGGTATCATTGAGATGGAGCGCCCTATTCCCGTCTGTAAGCTCCAAGTCATAGATCCTTCTATCAATAAACCTACCCGCATTGGCCGTCGCTGGGAAAATGGCCAGTGGGTCCGATACAGCAAAAAATCTGGTAAAACCCTATGACCTATATCCCTAATCTTCTTCGCCTCTACCGAGAAGTTGTAGTTCCAGAGCTCAAGGAGAAGCTGGGCTATAAAAATGTCATGCAGGTTCCTCGCCTGGAAAAGATTGTGGTTTCTCGGGGTGTAGGGGCGGCCGTTTCGGATAAGAAGCTTCTAGAGCAAGCCGTAGAGGAGCTTACGCTCATTACGGGTCAGAAGGCGGTGGTTACCCTCTCTAGAAAGGATGTGGCGGGGTTCAAGCTTCGGAAGGGTATGCCTATTGGTGTGAAGGTTACGTTGCGCGGGGCGCGGATGTATGAGTTTTTGGAGCGGCTCATCCATATTGCCCTGCCTCGTACCCGGGATTTTCGGGGGGTTTCACCCCATGGGTTTGACGGGCGAGGCAATTACACCTTGGGCATTCGGGAGCAGCTGGTCTTCCCCGAAATAGACATCGACCGCATCTACAAGATTGCCGGTATGGACATAACGATTGTAACTACCGCTAAAACAGACCGGGAAGCCTACGAGCTCCTCAAAGCTTTAGGGATGCCTTTCGCGGAAGGGGAACCAGTCAAAAAGAAACGATAACTATGGCGACGGATGCAGTGATTGCACGTGAGCGGAAGCGCTGGAAGCTCTACAAGAAATACGCAGCCAAGCGGGAACAGCTCAAGAAAGAAGGTCGTTGGCTTGAGCTGGCGAAGCTACCTAAGAATTCTTCTCCGGTGCGGTTGCGTTTTCGGTGTCAGCTAACGGGCCGGCCCCGGGGGAACTACTTTGCCTTCGGGCTGTGCCGAATAAAACTGCGGGAACTTGCTTTGGAAGGGAAAATACCGGGTATGCACAAAGCCAGCTGGTGATATGGATACGATTGGGGACTTTTTGACTAAGATTCGGAATGCGTATCGGGCTTCTCGGCCTTTTGTGGAGGCTCAGGCCTCTAAGATGCGGGAGGCCATTGCGCGGGTATTGAAGGACCAAGGTTATATTGAGGATTATCAGATTCGGGAGGAGGGGCGGAAGCGGTTTCTGCGGGTGCTTTTGCGGTATGGGCCTCGGGGGCAACCGGCTCTGCGGCAGATTACGCGGGTCAGTAAGCCCGGACGACGCTTATATGCTTCGGCTGCGAAGCTCCCCGAAGTGGCCAACGGCCTGGGAATTGCCATCATCTCTACTTCCCAGGGGGTTATGACCGACAAAGAGGCCCGGCGACGCGGTATTGGCGGTGAAATCATTTGTTTTGTGCAATAGCTTATGTCACGCATTGGAAGATTACCCGTACCGATTCCAGCCGGCGTCAAAGTAGAGTGGCAGGCACCCCTGCTCAAAGTCAAGGGGCCGAAGGGGGAGCTAACTCTTACCCTTAAGGAAGGCTTTGATATTCAGCAGAGTGATGGGCAGATTCAGGTAACCCGCCCTTCTGACGAAAAATCCGATAAAGCGCTCCATGGTACCTACCGCGCGCTCATTCGTAATATGGTAGAGGGTGTCTCCAAGGGGTATGTAAAGGAGTTAGAAATCGTAGGGGTAGGGTACCGTGCCGAAAAAAAGGGGGAAAATCTGCTGATTTTTACACTGGGGTATTCGCATGAGTTAGCGGTTGTTTTGCCGGAGGGGGTTAAGGCGGAGATTATTCAAGAGCGGGGGCAGCCGCTGCGGATTCGGCTGGAAAGCATAGACAAGCAGCTGATTGGGCAGGTGGCGGCTATTTTGCGGGGGCTTCGTCCACCAGACCCTTATAAAGGTAAGGGCGTGCGTTATGTGGGTGAAGTGTTGCGTTTGCGTCAAGGAAAAGCGAAAGGTAAAGGTAAAAAATAGCAGGCTATTATGAGCGTTTTGGAGAAGCGTTTACGGCGTTTGCGCATTCGGAAGCGCATTCGGAAAAAGATACGTGGGACGGCGGAGCGGCCGAGGCTCTCAGTTTTTCGTAGTAACCGATATATTTATGCTCAGCTCATTGATGATGATGCCGGCCGGACGCTGGTGCAGGCTTCTTCTCGGGAGCCTGAAATAGCGAGTTTAGCGGTCTCTCGCATAGAGCGCAGTCGGGCTGTAGGGCGTCTCATAGCTGAGCGCGCCAAGAGTATCGGCATTACGAAGGTCGTATTTGACCGAGGGGGGTATAAGTATCACGGAAATGTGCGAGCCTTGGCCGAAGGCGCTCGCGAAAATGGACTTCAATTTTAGAGCATATGGCGAAGCGAGTTACCTCTAAGGAAGCCTCTGCATTGATAGACCAGCTTGTTTATTTGAATCGTACGGCGAAGGTTGTGAAGGGGGGTCGGCGTTTTGGATTTGCTGCTTTGGTGGTGGTCGGCGATCAGAAGGGGGTGGTGGGCTTTGGCCTAGGCAAAGCCAAAGAAGCCAATGATGCCATTCAAAAGGGCATTGAAGCGGCGAAGAAGAACCTTTATCGGATACCGCTTCGGCGCACGACAATTCCCCACACGGTGACAGCTAAGTTTGAGGCTACCCGGGTGATTATCAAGCCGGCGGCGCCGGGTACGGGCCTTGTGGCTGGCGGCGCTATGCGCCCCCTCCTCAACGTTCTCGGCGTCAAAGACGCCATCGGCAAAATTATCGGCTCCTCTAACCCCCACAATGTTGTGCGCGCCACCATGGCGGCTCTCATGTCCTTGGAAGATGCTATCACCGTCGCTCAACGAAGAAACATACCACTTCAAAAAGTCTTTAGGGGGACCTATGAGCATCCGAGTGAGAGTAACGCAGGTGCGCAGTAGCATTGGTTGCCCGCGCCGACAGAAAGAGACTTTGCGGGCCTTAGGCCTTCGGCGTCGGGGCCAAACTGTGGAAAAAGAAGTGAACTTAGCTATCTTAGGCATGCTCCGAAAAGTAGCTCATCTCGTCAAAATAGAGCGCGTATGAGTCACATCTTACACAAACTTCGGCCAGCAGAAGGAGCTACTCATGCGGAAAAGCGCTTAGGACGCGGAGAAGGGAGCGGTCACGGGAAAACCTCCACCCGAGGCCACAAAGGGGACCAATCTCGCTCCGGCTATCGTGTCAAGCGAGGATTTGAGGGTGGTCAGATGCCCCTTCAGCGCCGCATCCCCAAGTTCGGCTTCCGAAATCCCTTCCGCGTTGCCTACGCCCCTCTCACCATCTCCCGCATCAATGCTCTCCTGCAAAAATACCCCGACCTCACGCATATCAGCGCCAACTGGCTTTATGAACAGCGCATCGTCCGAAAAGGCATGCCCATCAAAGTATTAGGAAAAGAGCCGCTCCTCCGGCCCGTAACGATTGAGGCTCATCGTTTCAGTGCAGGCGCCCTCGCCGCCATTGAGGCAGCCCAGGGCAAAGCCGTATCTTTGTCCTAATCATGAAAGACCTCATTCGGACACTGCGAAATATTTTTAGCGTTCCTGAACTTCGGGAGCGTATCCTTTACACGCTCTTTCTGCTCTCTATTTACCGGGCGGTGTCTTTTATTATTTTGCCGGGCATAGACTCGCAGGTTTTGTCGGAGGAGTTTGCGCGCACACAAGGGATGGGTATCTTGGGTCTGTTGAATGCCTTTGTAGGGGGAGCTTTCTCGCGGGGGTCCATTTTAGCGCTGGGGATTATGCCGTATATCTCGGCTTCTATTATTATTCAGCTTTTAGCGGCGGCCCTTCCCAGCTTCCAGAAACTTCAAAGAGAAGGTGAAGCCGGCGCCCGTAAGCTCAATCAATATACTAAACTTTTGACGGTGGGTGTAGTTCTTGTGCAGGGTTCGGGCTATTTAGTAAACCTCCGTACGCAATATGCGTCGGCGATTACCATGTCGGCGGGGCTCTTTACCATCACGGCATTGTTATGCATGCTGGCGGGGACTATGTTCTTAGTTTGGATGGCGGATAAGATTACGGACAAGGGCATAGGGAATGGCAGTTCGCTTATTATTGCGATTGGGATTGTAGCGGAGCTGCCGCCTGCTTTGCTCAATGAGGCCACTTCTAACCCGCCGATGGTCTTTTATGTGGAGGTGCTGGCCCTCATGGTCGTGATTGGGCTGGTGGTGCTTCTTCAGCAGGCTGTGCGGAAGGTACCTGTGCATTATGCTCGGCAGATGGTAGGGGGGCGTTATCCTATGGGAACGGGCGGTATAGCCTCCACGAGCCATATCCCCCTCAAGCTGATGTCTGCCGGTGTCATGCCTATCATCTTTGCCCAGTCGCTTATGTTTCTGCCGGCGACCATAGCGCAGTACTTCCCCGAAAGCGACTTTTGGCTGGCCGCAGGAAGTTGGTTCTCGGACTACACCAGTATCGCCTATAATGTGCTATTCATTGGGCTTATTGTGCTCTTTACGTACTTTTACACGGCTATTGCTATCAATCCCCGCGATATTGCTGAGCAGCTCAAACGGAGTGGGGGCTATATTCCGGGCATTAAGCCGGGGAAGCCCACGGCAGATTATATAGACACGGTTTTGACGCGTATTACTTTACCGGGGGCGTTAGCGTTGGCGGGGATTGCGATTTTGCCGGCGATTATGCGGGCGATTGGGGTATCCAATCAGTTTGCGCAGTTTTTTGGGGGGACGACGATCTTGATTATGATTGGGGTGGTGTTGGATACTTTGCAGCAGATAGAGAGTTTTCTTCTCATGCGGCATTATGAAGGCCTTGTTAAGACGGGCCGTATTCGTGGGCGGGCGGCAGTAGGGGGTATGGTATGAGGGGCACGGAGGGCTGGCCTATTTACGAAGAGGCAGAGATTCGGTGTATTGCGCAGGCTGGCGATATTCTAAGTCGCATGTTTGCGGCGTTGGTGCCCTATATTCGGCCTGGCATAAGTACCTTAGAGCTGGACCAGCGGGCTGAAGAGTTCATTCGGCGAGAGGGGGCTGCGCCCGCCTTCAAGGGGTATAAACCACCCTTCGAGGATAAAGCTTATCCCTATACGCTATGCGTATCTATCAATCATGAGGTGGTGCATGGCCTTCCCTCTGAGCGGAAAGTCTTAGCCGAGGGGCAGATTGTCTCTATTGATTGTGGGGTGTATTTAGAGGGGTTTTATGCGGATATGGCGTACACTTTTGGCGTGGGAAAGCTCTCGCCCTTATCAGAAAAGCTTTTGTGGGTTACTAAGGAGGCGCTGTGGCGAGGTATTGCGCAGGTGCGTGCGGGAGCGCATGTGGGGGACATCGGATATGCCATCTCTAATTTCGTAAAAAGCTATACCTTTGCACTCGCTGAAAATCTAACCGGACACGGAGTGGGAAGAGCTATGCACATGCCGCCAGACATTCCTAACGTAGGTAAGCCGAGAAAAGGGCCTCGGTTAGTGGAGGGTTTAGTGATTGCTATTGAGCCGATGGTGCACGTGGGGAAAAAGTATGTTACGCGCGGAGCGGATGGCTGGACCATTGAGACCGCGGATCGGTCGTTGGCGGCGCATTTTGAGCATACGGTTGTCGTAAGGTCAGATAGAGCCCAGCTTTTGACCTCGTTTGAACCCGTAGAGAAAGCCCTGGCGTATGTCTAAGGAGGATTTTATTCGGATGGATGGCACGATCACCGAAGCCCTCCCCAATGCTATGTTTCGGGTTCAGTTGGAGAATGGTCACCAAATTTTAGCTCATCTTTCGGGGAAGATGCGTAAGTACTTCATTCGGATTTTCCCCGGGGACAAGGTGACGGTGGAGATTTCGCCGTATGACCTCACGAAGGGACGCATCATTTATCGCTATAAATAGAAGCCTATGAAGGTAAAGACGTCGGTTCGCAGACGAAGTAGTGATTGTATCGTGGTGCGCCGCAAAGGGCGCGTGTATATCATTAACAAGAAGAATCCGAAGTTCAAACAGCGGCAGGGGTGATATGGCACGGGTAGCGGGCGTAGACCTTATTCGTAATAAGAAGGGGCCTTATGCGCTACGGTATATTTATGGGATTGGGCGGAGTAATGCGTGGGAGGTTTTGGCGAAGGCGGGTGTAGACCCCAATAAGCGGGTGTCGGAGTGGACGGAGGATGAAGTGGCGCGCATTCGGGCGGTGATAGAGAATCAGTATGTGGTGGAGGGGCAGCTGCGGGCCGAAGTGCAGATGAATATCCGACGGCTGATTGAGATTGGATGTTATCGGGGCCTTCGGCATAAGTTGGGTTTGCCTGTGCATGGCCAGCGTACCCGGACTAATGCGCGCACTCGTAAAGGGCGCCGGAAAACCGTCGCCGGCAAAAAGAAAGCACCTCGTAAATAATCTGGTTATATGACGACACCAAAGAAAGAAGGGCGAGCCCGAAAGAAAATCAAGGTTGCCCCGGAGGGGCGAGTGTATATTCAGGCGACTTTCAATAACATCATTATCACTTTTACGGATGCGGCGGGGAATACGATCGCGTGGAGCTCGGCAGGGAAAGTTGGTTTTCGGGGTGCGAAGAAGAATACGCCGTATGCGGGGCAGGTAGCGGCCCAAGATGCGGCGAAGGTGGCGTACGAGGCGGGTCTGCGGGTGGTAGATGCGTATCTCAAGGGCATAGGAGCCGGCCGAGAAGCAGCTTTACGAGCTATTGAGGCGGCTGGCATCCAGATTCGGAGCATTCGGGATGTTACGCCCATCCCGCACAACGGCTGTCGTCCACCTAAACCCAGAAGAGTCTAAACCTATGGCCAGATATACCGGACCTCGTCAGAAGATTGCCCGGCGATATCGGGAGCCTATTTTTGGGCCGTCTAAGGCCCTCCTGCGTAAAAACTATCCCCCCGGGCAGCATGGTCGCTTCAAGCGGGCTAAAATGAGCGAATATGGCATTCAGCTCATGGAGAAACAGAAGGCGAAATTCATCTATGGGGTTTTAGAGCGGCAGTTTCGCCGATTTTTTGAGATGGCTTCTCGCATGAAAGGCAATACGGGGGAAAATCTCATGCAGCTCTTGGAGCGACGCTTAGATAATGTTGTGTATCGGATGGGGTTTGCTCGTACGCGCTTTATGGCCCGACAAATGGTTTCGCACAGGCACATCCTTGTCAATGGCCGACGTGTCAATATTCCCTCTTACTTAGTCAAGCCTGGCGACCAGATTGCCCTTCATCCAAAAGCCCAAAATATAGAGGCTTTTCGCAAGGTTTGGGCAGAGAGTCGGAGTAACTATCCTTGGTTGGAAGTGCGAAAGGCTGAGTTTTCGGGTACCTTTCTTTATGTGCCGAGCCGGCAAGAGATACCCGAAAAGATAGATGAACGTCTTATTGTAGAGCTATATTCTAAGTAACCTATGGCATTTGTATTGTCATCGCCGATAGTTTTGCCTGGGGGTCTGGAGGTGATAGAGGAGACCCCGTTTCTTGGCCGGTATGTGTTTAAGCCGTTGGAGGCTGGCTATGGGGTGACCGTGGGCAATGCCCTGCGTCGGGTGCTTTTGTCGTCCATAGAAGGGTATGCGATTGCGACCCTCAAGATACCGGGGGTTTTGCATGAGTTTAGCACGATTCCGGGCGTGGTGGAGGATGTGGTGGATATTGTGCTGAATCTCAAGCAGGTGGCGCTCAAGCCTAAGACCAGCCAGCCGCCAGGACGAGTCTTTATAGAGGTGAAGGGGCAGGAAGTCTTTACGGCAGGGGACCTAGCGGCCCAGGCCGCAGATTATGAGGTGACAAACCCCGACCTGGTCATCATGCATTTAGACCCTTCCGTAAAGGTACAGATGGAGCTCAAGATAGCTCGGGGGCGAGGATATCGCTTAGCAGAGGAGAATAAGCAGCTTCTGCGGGAAGTGCTGGAGCCGCATGAGATTGTGCTGGACACGAGCTTTTCGCCTGTGGTGCGAGTCCTCCCTCAGGTGGAGACGATTCTATACGAAGGTAGGGCTGATTATGAGCAGCTTATTTTAGAGATTGAGACGAAAGGTACCGTTACACCCCGTCAAGCCTTAGAGGAAGCTACCCGCATTCTAACGGCTCACTTTGCGCGGCTGGTGGTCAAGTCAGAAGCCTCTGCCCACCTCCCTGGCCAAGAACGGGCACTTATAGCCTTCCTCTCCCAAAAGATTGAAGATTCGGAGGTGGCATCTGTCTTAGATGCGGCTACCTCTAAGGCTTTTTATGCGAAGGGCATCCGATATGTAATAGACCTGGTGGCCCTCTCTCGGAAAGAGCTGGAAGATTATTATCCCCGTATGGGCAAGAAAACCCTGGAAGGCATCGAGCGTATCCTGGCAAACTACAATCTCAAGTTAGGCATGGATGTGTCGGCATATCGGAAGTTCATCCCAACTGAAAAAGTCGTATGAGACACGGCGATAAGATCAATAATCTGGGGCGTAAAAAAGCGCATCGGAAAGCGCTTCTGCGGAATCTGGCGCTTTCTTTGATTAAGCATAAGCGTATTATCACTACCGTGGCGAAAGCCAAGGCATTGCGCCGATATATTGAGCCGCTCCTTACCCGAGCCAAGAAAGACACCCAGGCCAATCGTCGTTTGCTCTTCTCCTACCTGCAGGATAAGGAGGCCATTAAGGAGCTGTACGGGACGATAGCCCCTGCCATTATGGATCGGCCGGGGGGCTATACCCGGGTGTTGAAGCTGGGCTTTCGTCAGGGGGATGGTGCGGAAATGGCCTTGATTGAGCTGGTGGACTTCAATCCGTTTCTCGGGGGAGAATCTCTTTCTCGGACGAAGGGGACGAGTCGGCGTCGCCGGCCCGCCAAAGCGAGCTAAACCCTTAGGCCGAGAGGGCTCTTATCCCAGCCTTGAGTCGTTTCTCTATAAACCAGGGATCTCCGCATGGTAAATCTTAGGCACCCCTCGGTAGGGAAGTCCTGCTATGCCCGTTTCATGAAGGGAAATCCCTACCTACCGATGAAGCCCTCTATCATTTGCGGAGAATAGGCTAATTTTGCGGTGGGAACTTAGCTCAGGGGTTTAGAGCGTCTGCCTTACAAGCAGAAGGTCGGTGGTTCGAATCCACCAGTTCCCACGAGAAGCCCCCTTAGCTCAGTTGGTAGAGCAGCTGATTTGTAATCAGCAGGTCGGCGGTTCGAGTCCGTCAGGGGGCTCAGTTGTTTTTGCAGATAGGGAGTTCGTGGTGGCTTACGTATCGGCTGGTTTATAGCATAGGTGGTGGAGAGGTTCATGGAGTTCTGCATTATCGGGGGGTGGATTATTGGCCGGGTTTTGCTTTTGGGGCGGTGGTGGTGGAATATCCCGTAGGGCGTAGGGGGTTTCGGTGGCATGTGAATCCGCGTTGGGAGTATGGGTGGGTTCGGGGGCGTCCGGATGGATGGCAGGGGAGAATATTTGTGATGGGGCAGTACCGATGGCGATGGGGCGCCTGGATGATGGAAGGCCGCGGCCGGTATGAGTGGTTTTGGGACTTAGATGGGCATCAGGGGCACCATCAGCGGTTTCGGCCAGCGCTATTCTTTGATTATCGGATACGGGAGGGATGGCGCGTACAGGGTATGATAGAACCGATGTACTGGGTGCGGCATCGGCGTTATGCGGCGTGGAGTATCAATCAGTGGCGTTTTTTTGGGTGGGTGGTGCTGGGGAAGGGGCTTTTGTGGCGGGTGGGACCGGCGGTGTTTTATCAGCTTCAGCCCCGGCAGACAGTGGCGGTGCTAACGATAGAAGCCCAGATGCGTGTAAGGAGGCCCATCGCCAAAAGTACTTCGCCAACAGGTCAAACTCCACATTCACCCGATCCCCCGCCTTGAGGTACTGAAAGGTCGTGTGCCGATAAGTCCAGGGAATGATAGCAATGGCGAAGGTATCCGCATATAGTTTGGCGATGGTGAGGCTAACGCCGTTGATGGCGATACTGCCTTTTTCTACGACGAGGTGGGCGTAAGCCGGTGGAAGCTCAAAGAAAAAGTAAAAGCTATCGTTGGGGAGGGGCTGAATGTCTAAGAGGGTGAGGGTCGTATCAATATGGCCTTGGACGATATGGCCTTCCCAGCGGCCGTTGAGGGGGATGCTTCGTTCTAAGTTGAGGGGGCTATTCAGCTCTAACGTGCCGAGGTTGGTGCGGGAAAGAGTTTCTTGAACGGCTTCTACGCAGTAGTAGCGGTGTTTGATGGCGGTAACGGTGAGGCAAGCGCCATTGTGGGCGATACTTTGACCCAGGGAGATTTCATTGACGAAAGGGGCTTCAATCCATAGGCGTTTTCCGCCGGCGAAGGTCTCTATAGCCCGAACGAAGCCAATAGCTTCTATGATGCCGCTAAACATATTATCGGAGTAAGGTGAGGCTACCGCTTTTTTGGAAGGAGCGCTGGTCGCGGGTGTCTAAGGTGGCTTGGATGACGTAGAAGTAGGTGCCTTCGGGGGCAGGTTGGCCGCGGTAGGTGCCATCCCAGAGGTTATTGATGTCGCGGCTGGTATGAATGAGATTCCCCCAGCGGTCATAGATAGAGCACTGTATGGTGGCAATGTAGCGATAGATGAACGGACGGAAGATGTCGTTGATGCCGTCGCCGTTGGGGGTGAAGGTGTTAGGTAGCATGAGGATGGGGCAGTTGTCAAAGCAGAGGGGCTGGCTGAGGGGGCTTTCGTTGCCGCTGGTGTCGCGTGCCGTAAGGGCGAGGCAGACTTTGTGGGTGCCGTTGCCTTGCCAGGTATAGGTACGCTGCGGCTCCCGAACGTAAGCGAGTAGGGTGAAAGGCCCTTGCGGCTCCGTGCTAAGGTAGATGCCATAGCTCCCTACATCACCGCCGCAGCTGCTGTCGGGTTTAGACCAGGTGATTTGGATGCGGTTAGCTTCGCAGTCGTCTTGGATTTGAAAGGTGGTGGGATCAGGTAAGCAAGGAGGAATCGTATCCCGAGGGTAGGCACAAGCCTTATTGGAGGCGTTCCAGAGAGGGTCTCTCAGACCACTTACGCCGTAAGAGCCTCGGGAAAGCACATAGTAGCAGTAAGGGGTGTCATTCACAAGCCCTTCGTCTAAGTATGTGAAGGTAGCGAAGCCGGTGGCGCGAGCTGGAAGGGTAGCAATCTGCACGAAGGTACCGGGCTGGGGAGGGTCCGCCCGATAAATGTAGAAGGTGTCATTGAGCCAGGGGACATTTTGAGTCCATTCTAAGAGAATGGCCTTGTCTCTGGGGTAAAGTCGGAGAAAGATGCTGGTAGCGATGTTGCTGGTAGCGATTTCTTTATTTTGGCCGTCTAAGAGGCGGACGCGATAGCGATAGGGTGTGGCGCTGGTAGCGAGTGGGAGGTTCGTATCTAGGTAGGTATCTCCTGTGAGGCCTGTAGCGATGGTCTGAAAAGTGGTACTGGTGAATCCGGAAGCTCTTTCCAGAGTGTAGGTATAGGGGGGTGGGAAGAAGACGGAGTCCAAGACAAGGGGGTGGTTCCAGGAGACCCAGATGGCGCCGGTGGTGGGGTCGGTGGTGTGGATGCTGTCTTGGGTCATGAGAGGGAAGTTGATGGGGAGGGTGATGCAGGCTTCGTTGGAGGGGCAACTTTCTAAGCGGCCATAGACGGCTCGCAGGCGGTAGCAGTAACGGGGGCTAAACTCTAAGTCTCGGTCAGTGAAGGTGGTGAGGGTGCCGGGAACGGAGCCGACTAAGGTGTAGCCGGTGAGGGAGCTTCGGCAGCAGGGCGTATCGGTGTAGGTTTGAGGGGCTGGGGCCCGATAAATGCGATAAGAGTCGGGCTGGCAAGGAGGGGGTTGCCAGGTGAGGGTAATCTGGCGGGGGCCCGGCGTCAAAGTAAGGTCCGTAGGCGGTGGGCCATTCACGAATATCTTGGTAATGTGGTTAGCGGCCAAGGGGGGACGATTCGTGAGGTTGTCATGGGCGTACCAGTCTACTTGGTAAAAGCCTGGGCGGATATGAGAACAGTTGGTTTGCCAAGAGAAAAGTGTAGAGACCTGAGGTGGGGAGAAGCCGGTGAGGGGGAAGTTTGCGGGGTTGACGGTGGCGGGGCTGTTGGGGACTTGGAAGGGGCCGTTGAAGCCTTGTCCTCCGTTATTGAGGTAGAAGTAGACGCTGTCGCGGGTGTCGGGGTCTTGGGCCGTGGCCAGGAAAGTCAGGAGCTGTCCGGCGGTGATGCAGGTTTCTGCGGGGGCGATGATTTGAGGGGGGTTGTTGATGCAGGGGGAGACGAAGATGGCCATATCCCGGATCACATGGCCGATTTTGCGGCCGCGGCGGTACTCTTCAATAAGGATGGCGACGTTGTAGACGCCGATTTGCTGGGGGGTATTCCAGGTGACGAGGCCTGTCTGGGGGTCAATGAAGAAATTTCCCCCGAAAGCGCTGGGGAATTGGTAGTTTCCTACGGGGATGGGGTTTTGCATGGTGCCGGGGTCGTACTGCTGGGAGGGGATGAGGGAGAAGACGAGGGAGTCGCCGTCGGGGTCGTAGGCGCCGGGGTTGTGGGTCCAGAGGCGATTGGTGCAGGCATCGTCAATGGGGTCGTTGAGGAGAAGAGGGGAGTTATTGCAGCCGAGGAAGGGATTGTTGATGAATTGCGTTTCCACGTAGAAGGAGGTGGCGCCGGAGTTGGTCATGTTGCGTACATTATCTACCCGGGCGAAGTCGGAGAATCGGATTTCGTAGGTGCCGGGTCCTGGCAGGGTGATGGTGGTGATATAGAAGTTTTTTTTGACGCGGGGGCGCAGGTGGATGCCGAGGCGGGCTGGTGCGGGGCATCCGCTGCCACTGGGGCCGTTCGCGCGGGGGATGTTCCGGATGACTTGGATGAGGGTTTTGGTGGTGCCTGTGATGCTCCAGATTTCTAAGTCTACTTGGCAGCGGTCTACGCCGGCGGCGGCAGAGTCGGTATAAGTGGTGAGAATGACTCGGTATTGATTAGGGCCAATACATTCGGTAGTAATCTGGCCGGCGAGGTTGTGGGAGGCCCAGGCAAGCCCAAGTAGGAGGAGCCCATAGAGTCGCATAAGAGATAAGATGTCGGCAAAATAAACAAATTTGCGGCGGTGCTTTTGGAAAGGCTTTTAGGGGCGGCGCAGCAGACGGTAGTGGGGCAGCGGGAGGCTTTAGAGCTGCTGTGGGTGGCGCTACTCAGTGGTGGGCATGTGCTTTTGGAGGGGGTTCCGGGCGTGGCTAAGACGCTGATGGCGTCTACTTTAGCGCATTTGTCGGGGCTGAAGTTTCAGCGGGTGCAGTTTACGCCGGACATGTTGCCGTCGGATCTCTTGGGTGGCGTAGTGTATGAAGGGCCTGGGCGTTTTAGTGTGAAGCAAGGGCCGATATTTACGCAGGTTCTTTTAGCGGATGAGGTGAATCGGGCGCCGGCGAAAGTGCAGAGTGCCCTCTTAGAGAGCATGCAGGAGGGACAAGTAACGATAGGGGAGGTGACTTATCAGTTGCCGCGGCCTTTTTGGGTGATAGCCACGCAAAATCCGATAGAGCAGGAGGGGACCTATCCGCTACCGGAGGCGCAAGTGGATCGGTTTTTATTTCGGGTGGAGGTGGGGTATCCGTCGGAGGGCGAGGAGTTGGAGGTGCTTCGGCGCTGGGCGCGTGAGGTGTATCCGCCGCCGCCTGCTCCGCTTCTTAGTGCCGAGGAAGTTTTGATGTTACAAGAGCGGGTTCGGCAGGTGCGGGTAGCGCCTGAGTTAGAGCGTTATATGGTGCGGCTTACGCGGGCTACTCGGGATTTGGCAGGGGGAAAGCTCTCTAAATGGGAAGGGCGTATTAGCTGGGGGGCTTCGCCTCGGGCGGGCTTAGCCTTGCATCGGGCAGCTCGTGCTCGGGCCCTGCTGTATGGCAGGGACCATGTCCTTCCCGAAGATGTAAAGGCCGTTGCTCCCGCCGCCCTCGCCCACCGAATCATTCTTTCCTATGCTGCCATTGCTGAAGGACTCAGTGCCAGGGCTTTCATTGAAGATCTTCTTAAGCAGGTGCCCTACCAATGAGATTGGCCCCGGTCCATATCTGGCTCTTTGTGCTGCCCGTCATTCTCATGGGCATAGGTCTAATTAACCTCTACTCTATTGAGAATTTTCCTGCGCCGAGCTGGTCGTCTAATCTTTACAAGCAGAGCGTGTGGGCTGTTCTGACGGTGGTGGGGATGATTGTGGTGAGCTTGATAGAAGGGGCTTTTTGGCGCTATTTGGCGTATGTGATTTATGGGGGGGCGATAGGGCTGATGGTATTGACGGTAGTGATAGGGCGGGAAGTTAATGGGGCGCGGGCTTGGCTGGAGATTGGGGGTTTGCGTTTGCAGTCGTCCGAGTTTGCGAAGGTGGCTACGGCATTGGCTTTGGCCCGGTTCTTGGAGGGGCAGCCGGACTTTAGTTGGAGGAGGGGCTGGGATCGCTTTGTGGTTTTTGGGCTGGTGGCTCTACCGATGGGATTGTCTCTCTTGCAGAAGGATACGGGTACGGCGCTCACGTTTGGGGCGTTTGTGGTGCCTCTTTATCGGTATGGGATGAGTGGGTGGATGGTGGTGGGGCCGTTGGTGGTAGGGGGCTTGGGATTTGTGAGTGTGTTGTATGGGTGGAAGGTGGGGATGATCGTGGGGGCGGTCCTGGGGGTATTGAGTTACTGGTGGTGGCGGCGATGGGGGTGGGCTTTTCTGGTGGGGCTGGGTCTTGTAGGATGGGGCTGGCTTGCCCCAAAAGCCTATGAGCGCGTTCTGGCTCCCCACCAGCGCCGGCGCATAGAGGTCCTCTTGGACCCTTACAAAGACCCTCGCGGCTCAGGCTGGAATGTCATTCAGGTGCGCATCGCCATAGAAGCTGGAGGCCTATGGGGACGTGGCTACGGACAAGGCCTCCAAAGCAAATTAGACTTCATCCCACAGCGTCATACCGACTTTGCCTTCTGTGGCATTGCTGAGGAGTGGGGATGGGTGGGCAGTACTATCGTAATCGGACTTTATCTATCTCTTCTCTGGGTTTTATCCCTCTTAGCGGAGAAAAGTCAGAGCACTTTCGGGCTTATCCTGGGCTATTCTCTCGTGGGGGTTTTAGGCCTGCACTTTGTGATCAACCTTGGGATGATTCTGGGGCTTTTGCCTGTGATTGGGATACCCTTGCCCTTTATAAGTTATGGAGGGTCTTCGTGGGTAGCGGTGGGATGGGGGATAGGGGTGATGCAGCGAATATACCGGGAGCGGAGCTTACGACTTTTCGGTTAGGAGAGCGGCAAGAATGGGTTCCTGATGCACTTCGGGACGAAGAGAGGGGTCTTCTTGGAGACATTTTTCTAAGAGGTGGCGGGCTTCTTCAGTTTTTCCTAAGCGGGCTAAGAAGAGGGCCCGGTAAAAGAGCACTTCGGGCGGCTGATAAGGGAGCTCGCTGGCCTTTTGCAAGGCTTCTTCAGCCGCAGCATTATCCCCAAAATGAAGTGCCCAGAAAGCCTTATGTACCCACCAGCGGGGATTGTCCGGGGATTTTTGTAAGATAGTCTCTAAAAGCTGATAGGCTTCTCGCAGGCGCCGCTGCTGCAATAGCTCCTCATAAGCAGCCGTCAGAGCGGGTAGAAAGTCAGGCCCCCAACGCCGACACTCCGTAAGGGCATGCCACGCCTCGGGTGAGCCCAGCGCCTTGAGAATCTTGTACTTAGCAAACCACAGCTCAGGCTCCTGCGGATACAACGCAATCCCCACATTGAGCGGCGTAAGCGCCTCCTGTAAAAGCCCCGCCTCCAAAAGAACCTGACTCTGGGCTAAGTAGTCCGTGTACATACAGAGCAAAGATAAGCGCTTTTGGGCACAGACAGAGCTTTCTCCCTAAGGTGATTTGCGTAGGAAGGGAAAGCAAACTCTGGCATGGAACTTATTTGGCCGTTATGGGGGTACTTGACCAGCCTTGCCTTGATCAGACTGCGAGGAAATTTAGAAGGGGTCGTTCTTACCTATGGGATAAGCTGTGGATATTTCGGGGGATGAGCTCATGGGAGCGCGCCATAGGTACTGCCAGCCTGAAATGCTACTTGCATCCACAAAAGAGCTTAATCGGAATGCCTTGGTATAGTTTCGCCTACTTCCTCGGTAAAACCCTATATAGACACAGGGCTGGGATGGAAGTGAAGGGGATCAGGTAGGGGCGGATTGGTACCTTCGCTGGTGTGTGCAGGTAAGTGGATGGAGGGGGTATGGGGTTTCCCACTCTACCTTTGCGAAGATGCAGGCAGTAATTTTGACGGGGCCGAGCGGCTCCGGCAAAACTACGATTGCTCAGCGGCTCTTAGAGGCCCTTCCTCAGCTTACACTCTCCATTTCAGCTACTACCCGTCCGCCGCGTCCAGGCGAAGTGCATGGCCGAGATTACTACTTCCTTTCCGAGGCGGAATTTGACGCCCGCCTTTTATCTGGCGAGTTTTTGGAGTGGGAAAAGCTCTATAGCGGCTATCGTTACGGAACCCTATGGGAGGAGGTGCGACGCCCCCTCCGAGAAGGCAAAGTCCCCCTCTTCATCAAGGATGTCAAAGGCACTAAAACCCTGACCAAAGCCTTGGAGGGAAAGGTCTTTTCTGTGTTTATCTTGCCGCCCTCGCTTGCGGTGTTAGAAGAGCGGCTTCGTCAGCGAGGGGGCCTCTCCGAGGAAGAGCTCCAAAATCGCCTGCAGGCCGCGGAAACCGAAATCGCCGAAGCCTTCCATTTTTCTGCCATTCTCTACAACGAAGACATTGACAAGGCTGTGGCTCGCCTTGTTTATCACCTTCAGCGCTACCTATGACGAT
>Ga0079995_1083931_pt1 | contig 16956 bp, 13 predicted proteins | sample FaiFalFF_MnMetaG_2_FD_69198 | JGI IMG/M metagenome (GOLD analysis project Ga0079995, IMG submission 69198) | Freshwater microbial communities from Yellowstone National Park, Wyoming, USA - Fairy Falls C (FF_Mn_C) (SPADES assembly) (version 4) | ecosystem: Environmental > Aquatic > Freshwater >...
TGAATTGAACCTGTGAGAGATTGAAACGGAACTGAAGGAGATTACTATGAATTTGGTCAAAAGGGTGTGAATTGAACCTGTGAGGGATTGAAACTTTTAATCCCCTCCTTTTTTGAACATTTAGTTTTTTTGTGTGAATTGAACCTGTGAGGGATTGAAACTCACTTAACTCCTTCTTCCGCAACATCCAGCCCTGTGTGAATTGAACCTGTGAGGGATTGAAACTCCACCAGACCCTGACAAATTCCAATCCAATTCATCAGTGTGAATTGAACCTGTGAGGGATTGAAACAGCGTAATGTATCCAACTTTTATTCCGCTTGACGAGTGTGAATTGAACCTGTGAGGGATTGAAACTACAACTCATTTATGCGATTTATACATAGTCTTAAAGTGTGAATTGAACCTGTGAGGGATTGAAATGGAACCGTTAAATAAATTTAATTGACTTTTAAAAGTAAAGAGCTGATTAAATATGAAAAAAGAGGTTAAAGAACGTCTAATAACCGGTCTGATTCAGTACTTAAGTGCCCGATCATCAGGTTCAAGCAGATTTGCCGTGGATGATGGTTATCTTGCAATTGATAACTACTTCTCTGCCATCTTACTCGACGAGGGAATTGATCCGACTCGGAATCATAAACAAAAGATAAAACTTATGTTCTCGCATTTTGGAGACTTGCTTCAAAAGGCTGAAATTACCCAAAATGATATAGAAGAATTCTATGATTGGTGGCAGAAGGTAAGATACTCCTCAACGATCCCCACACCGAGTAAAACACTTTATTTCCTTCGTCTTTGCAATCGTATTATATCTGTTATCTTGAGGGAACTTGCCAGCCGATATAGCAAGTCTTATAACGAATTAGAAGAGGAACTATATACCGAAATTCTAGGAAACCGTTGGTCAAGTTTTGAGGAAAAGATTAGTTACATTCATGAAGCATGGCAGTCGGAGGCTGAAATTCTAGGTGAAATGGGCATCGGCTCTAAACTTGGCAATAAAATGTTAAATCCATCTAATTTTTGTGAAATTCTTGTACTAGCCGATGATGAAATTACCAAAGAGATTATTGCTAAAGATACTGAGTTTGGGTCTCAGGTTGCGGATTTCTATCAATCGTTTCTAAAATTAGTTGTGTATGTTCAAAATGCCCGCTTAGAACAAGGTGTTGAACCTAATGAAACTACGAATTTCATGTTATCCTTAAGATTGCGTTACCATGGCCAGAGTATGAAGGAAATAGCAGAAGATTGGGCAAAAATGATTGCTAAGGCTCTGGAATCTCTTAAGAAGAAGTCAACAGAGAATCAAGATGGAGAGGATGGCAACGGCGTATAACACAGTGTTTGTGGGATTCTACGCCTCCACAAATCCGTCTTAGGTGGACTTTACAAACACTGGAAACGTTATGCGAAATCCTGTAGTATTCAAAAACAGATTGATGGAAGTGCTTTATAAAGTGGGTAACCAGAGAAAAAGTGCATGTGGATAAAGTTGCATGCCCGTATTATCAAGAGATTTATTGACCCTGATGCTGAGTTCATTTTTTATCCTCAGAGCTACAGACGCTTCAACCATGGAGGATGGAATTGCCTTTGAGGGATTGAAACTTGTTTTTAAAAGTTATTTGAATTTTGAAGACATTTGTGTGAATTGAACCTGTGAGGGATTGGGTGGGGATTGGTTTTAGGTTGGAAAGATTTTAACGGCACCTCTGACTTTTATTCGCTCACGCAAGGGGAGAGAAGAATTAAAAGAATACCCCCTCAACCTGACCCTCTCCTGCTGGTGGAGAGATGGGACTTGCAAAGGGAGAGAAGGGATGAAAGGAAAAAATTAAAAACCCCCTCACCCTAACCCTCTCCCACGGCGGTGGCTGTGTCGTAAACCCATGGGAAATATACTCATTTAAATTTCACTTTAATATCAAACAATAAACCAAACCCTCCCCCAAACCCACTCACACACTAAAACCCAATGCAATCACATCCCTAAGGCTTAAAAACCCCTCCAAACCCTTCCTTAACTCCTTTATATACCTTGCTATCTTAAACAAATTATGAGCAATACATAGCAAAGTAAACTCACTTTTTACCTTCTCCAACCCACGAAGAAGAAAACCACCAAACCCAAAATTATGCGTCAAATTCCCCAAGACAGGCTCAACCGTCTTTCTCCTTAATGAATATACTCTCCTCCCCTCCTCACTACAAAGCTTTTCTCTCATCCTCTTTACCAATTCCTCCCCCTCGTATATCTTTATCTTTCTACCCGAAACCGAACTTGTGCACTCACCAAAGTAAACACATCCATCGCAACCCCTACTTTGATAAACCCTAAACCTTCTCCCCCTCCTACCACGACCACTCCCAACATACCTTAACCTCCTTCCCCCTGGACAAATATACTCATCCAAATCCTCATCATAAACAAACCTATCCTTGTCAAAAGGAGAAACCCTCTTGCCCCTTTCCCTCGCACGATGAACCTGGTCTGGTATATAAGGGTCAACCTTTCTATACCTATCTCCCAAAAGCTTAACAAAATTCCAAAAATTAAAATACCCACTATCAAACAATGTCTTTATCCTCTCTACCTCAAAACCAAAAAACCTCTCCAAGACACTAACATTCTCCAACACCTTCTCAACCATTGGTATCAACTCCGAAGAGTCCTCCTGCGAATTTAAATCAACCGCAACCTGAAGACGATACCCAGCGATAATCTTACCCTTGTCATTTTGCATCCTTGCGTCATTGTCAGTTAAATTTATCTCCATTGACCCCATCTCTTTCATCTTCTCTCTTGCCTCCTCCAACTTCTTCACCTCCTCCTTTATCCTCCTTGCCCTCTCAACCCTGTCGCTTATATCCTCTGGAAGCTCATCTCCCCTCTTGTCACTACCATACTTCCTATCCTCCTCCTCATCTATCTCCCTTGCCCTCCTCAAATACCTCTCTATCTCCCTCTCCAACCTCCTCTCATCATAACTTCTCCTAACAGAGGCATTCCCCTTGATAACCTTTGAATCAATTGAAATCTCACCCAACCTCGTCATACCAAGCCTGTGGCAAGTCAACAATATCTGTGAAAATATACCCCTCAACTCCTTGTGAAACCTCCTCCTAAACTCAGAAATCGTCTTGAAATCCGGCTTCTGCATCCCAGATAAATATATAAACCCAATATCAGTGTGCAACCTCTGTTCTATCTTCCTTGAACTATATGTCCCAGTCATATATGCATAAAACAACACCTTTATCATCATCCTCGGATGATATGATGGATTACCAACCAAGGGTATCCTATCGTAAAATGAACTCAAATCAAGGTTTTCAACTATCTCATCAACCACATGGACGATGTGGTCATCAGGGAGAAAATCGCCTATTGACGCAGGAAACAAAAGCATCTGCTTGTTGTTATAGTCCCTCACATTTAATTTCTTCTGCATATTTTTCTCCTTTTTGTCCATTTTTTGGCAATTTAATCATCAAGATTTTCAAATAAAAACCTAATTACGACACAGCCACCGCCGTGGGAGAGGGCAAGGGTGAGGGGTTCTGTTAAAATCTTTTCATCTTTCCTCTCTCCTCTCCACTCTGCGGGAGAGGGTAAGGATAAGGGGCTCTGTTAAAAAACAAAGAAAAAATCAAAACGAATACCCATCAGCACTTAAATATTTAATATCACTATAACATCCCTCACCCTTAATCCTCCCTGTTACCTTGCGAATATACTCCTCCCAATCCTCATCCTCATATTGATATAAAACGAAATCATCGCCAAACTATACTCAGCTAACCACCATAAAAATTGATTTCTAACGAAAAAGCCCGCATTAAAAAATCACATGATACACAAGTGAAGGAACTTCCTCTTATTTCGTTATCTTAACCACAACTGAATCCACACTCATAGAAGCAAACAACCCGTATGAATTTTCAACACCAACCGACGGAAATCTATATTTGGAGGAAACATAGTTCGCATAGTTATCGTCCGTTGCATAAATTCGCACAATATAATCACCATACCTTTTCACATTTATATCTATATTAGCCCATTCATCGTATGTAAAGAATTCTTTTATTTTCCCCCGCCCGCAAATAACTGTATCAGGATATTGGAAACACACCGGCGGACTGAGAACCTCAATGATATATAAACCAACCCCTGTACCCCTTGACCACTTCAAATTTATATGAACTGTATCCCCTTCAACTGCCTTTATTTCAATATACTTGTTAACTGGCTCTATGATCTCAAAACTATCTGGCACCACGGTTTTCCCAGATATTAAATAATCATTTATGATAATCTTTAACTCGTAAACTTTACCCGGCTTTACAAACCCAATTGAATCAACGGTATATACCCCACGCCATAATGTATCCTCATTTAATCTCACCCCATTTATCTCCACAATTGCACCACTTACTCCTTGACTCTTATCTAAATTCGCTGAATTTATCCTAACAGTTTGTGAACTGGATGATGTCAAAAGTATGGAGAAGACGCTATATTTAAATTTGTTTATCGGTTCAACTGGAATGGAGCAAGACCAAAACATCGCAGCTATGAAAATGGAAAAGCTAAAAATTGAAATTAAAACCAACAACCGCTGAAAACGGAAAACCATCAAAATACTCTTCTTCGTATGTCCTTTCATCATAACCGATCAATGTTCTGTTTTTCCTGGCATATAAGTTTATAACGGTTAAAAATGGCTCTATTTTTAAATCCTTACCATAAACCTTGATATTGAACTTACTTTTAAGTGTAACATCAAGTCGGTGATGGTTTTGCTCCCTGAAGTTATTTAAGTATATGTAAATTGGCTCATATTTTAAATAAGGGGGATATCCCCTCGTTGGCATTCCCAATAAATACGGCTTTGAATAAGGCAATCCACTATTAAATACCCAGCTAAATGATATATCAACTTTTTGGGTTAATTTGACCACGGCTAATATCTTTAAGTTATGCATTAGATCAAAATTCCCTGGAAATCTCGCCCCTTCTTGAGCTCTTATAACTCTGTTAAATGAATAACTTATAATTGAATTAAATCCTGAAAAAGCAAACCTCACAAAAACATCAACCCCATAAGATGACTCACCATAAAATTTTTTCTCCAAATCAATTTCACTTATATACGGTAACCTTAAACGCTTCTGCCAGTATAACTCACACTTTACATTCAATTTCCCAGCTGGGTCATTGCTCTCTATCCCAAAACTTAAATCCGTTGAATACGGGTATGCGTCTCCCTCAGACGGAAATGGCAGTTTGAATTCACTGTATACCTCACCCCTGAACCTTTCCCCAAATTGGACGAACATTTGAAAATTTCGCTTGAAAGCCATAAATATGTCAAACAATTTGTAAAGATAATCAACTCTAATATATGGTGTCAAAATCGTTCTATTAAGCCATTTAAGATAATCACCCCTAAAGCCAAGGTCAATGTTAAATCTATATCCCGTCTTGAATTTAAAATTCAAAAAACCACCCGCTGACCAATTCTTCCAAATGTAATCATATAAAGACGGTGCAAAATCAAAAAAAACTTCTTGTGGTGGGTTCACAATACCAGATAATACCTCAGAGTTGATGTCCCAGGCATATCTTAAATTCATCATATCAAAATTAAAACTGGAATATATATCAATCGCTTCACCCCTAAAATAAAAATTAAATTTCAGACCGTAATTTGCAATTTTATTCCTAACATTGATTATCTCCACTCTCTCTACAATCTTTGACTCCCTATTTAACCAGTCAATCTGTACATCTGTGCGAGTTGAAAAAGATGTAAAGTAAAATAAAACCTCACTTTTTACCCCCTTATCAGTATAAATCCATCGCAAACCATGAATTGAATTGCCCCAGGTCAACGGCTCATCTCTAACCCTCCTTTTCCAATCATTGAATTTCTCCAACTTTAAAATGTCGTAAACATCACGACTGAAATAAACGAAATATCTAAAACTTGATTTGCCTAAGTCGTAAAATGTCTTCAAATGGAAATCATAAAAGTAATACGGGAAACCGAAAATATCATAATAAGTTCTCCTGAACCCAGATATAAATCCAAAAGAAGAAATCGGCAGATTTACACCTATCCTTGTGGTTAAAAGAGACAAAGAACCATTTAAGCTAAATTTTGATGTGTCTAACTCCTTGGTTGATACATCTAAAATGCCAGAAAGGGTCCCATAATAGTAAAGCGGATATGCCCCCGTGTATAAATTTACGCTACCTACAATGTCAGGGTTAATAGCACTAACTAAACCACCAAAGTGATATGGATTTAATATCCTGACGCCATCCATCATCACTATGTTATAATTTGGATCTCCACCCCGAATTGAAAATTTAGATGTAAGGTCATTTACCCCAATAACCCCGGGCAAAAACCACGCCCCTCTTAATACATCCGTCTCAACAATTGTTGGAGCATTATGCAAATCAACCGCCTGTAATCTGTATGTTGCCATGCTCGCCAAAAAAGTTTCCTTCGCTTCCACCGTAACCGTGTCAAGGTGATATTCAAGCGGGGATAAATATATATCAAACTTTAAGTTTTTTACCCCAATATCAATTCCCTTCTTAAAATCGTGATAACCCCCCTTTCTTGCTGCTATCAAAGCCCTAAGGTCTTTTAAATCAAAGGATGAACCAAACCTAACAATATAATAACCTCTCTTATCCGTCGTTGCCCTTTCCTCAGAAAGGAACCTTTTCCCGCTTGAAAACTTAATCGTAATTTCTACACCTTCTATCGGCTCATATGTCCTGGCATCAAAAACAAATCCTTCTATCCTCACCTGCCCAAAACAAACACCCCAAAGTAAAATCAATATTAAAGTGAATCTCCTACTCATAAACCCACATCAAACATAAATCAACATTGTTATTCCCTCCAAAATACCATTTTTGAGTATAAAAAACTGGAATAGAATCTCCGCTTAACCAATCTATTGATGGTGAATTTGGATAAGGATAACGCCAAGTTAGCTCAACTACATCATCTCTACCTAACAACCCTCCATCATCTTCAAAAACCTCAACTTTTATCTTATCAACTGATAAATTAGGATATATTGTAGCGTTATTGTATATCTGGCGATTCACATAATATGTACCCTCACATCTTATATCATAAAAATCAGTTCTAATTGGACCATTTATAAAACTTCTCATAATATCCCAATAATAAACATGTATATAAAACTCAGGAGCACCTCCAAACCACCCCTCAAAATCAGCATTTTTACATCTGTAATATATTACCTTTAATTTATAGGTCTTAACGTAGGAACCACCTCCTCCCACTCCACCCCCACCATCATCTTCACTTTCTCTCATATTAGGCAAACTAAAATATCTCACATTACCATTATCATCTACCCTCTCATTTACCCCAAGAACTATAACAGGAAAATCTGGCGCCTTCCACGCATCTAACCAATACTCATTACCCTCACTATCAAACGCCTTAACCCTCTTAACTAACTTATCATCTACACCAACAGGGCGATATGCAACGAGCGGAACATAATTTTCAGCATCCCACTTTTCAAAATTTACAGGAACCGCAATGTTAAATTTCGGAATCAATTCAACAAGTTCTTTTACCCTTGAAATACCCTCATTAAGACCCTGCTTAAAAACTTTTGAATATCCCTTCCCAAGCTTGATTTCAAAACTTTCACCATCAATAAACCTCTTTTCCCGCGCAAACTTATACAAAAATTCATAGTCACCATCAAACTTTTTCCCAACCTCCGCCTTTATAAATTTTCTGAATTCAACATCCTTAACAGCCAATGCAAATGCTCTGGCTAACTTCTCAAGCGCCTGATTTACTACCTCCGGATTTACCTTCCCCGAATTACCCTCCATCTTGAAATCCCCGACTTTGTCGTTAAACTGAACCAAATTATCACTATTACGAGAACAACTAATTAAAATGAGAGAGAGAGAATACTAACAGAGGAAGTACAGTTTTGTAGTTCATAGTAATCACCTCAATATTTTGTTTTTACTTCATTTTTAATTTAATAATTCAAATTTTTAAAGTCAAATACCAATATCATTAAAACCTCACCTCTTTAACCTGAATACATTGAACCTACCATATTCTGAAATTTTCTCAAGATGCCTCTTTATATCCTCCCTCCCCTCAAAACCCCTATCATCGCAGATGAGATATTTCGCCCCTTTGTCTATCATCTCAATCAATTTTAATTCGCTCACCTTATCAGTTATTGACCACCCCTTCCTGTGCGCAAAATAAAGATAAACACTCGGCGATTCATCACAACAAACTATAACAAGTGACTTTCTATCAGGTATAACCTCATCAAGATGCGACTCAAGCGTTAAAAGCTCACCAGGCATTGACTTTAACCCAACCTCAAACCTTGATAACCCCCTTATAGACCCAAGCACAGGTACCAAAATTAAAGCGAATGATAGAACATATCTCAATAGCTTTTTGAAAAATGTCGCCTCACCCTCCAAAATATCACTTATAAAAAACTTAAAGCCCACCACACAAATTGAAATTAAGAACGGCAAAGAGGCTACCATATAGTAATCATGCCAGTATAACGCTGGATAAAACATAATCATGTAAAATATCAAACCAACCCCATATAGAAAGACAAAATTCAAAACATCACCATATCTAGATTTAAATTTCAAACCACTATAAATTCCCAATAAGAAAAAGATAAATTGTGCGTAATTTATGTAAAGCTCTGGCAACCACTGAATGAAAACTCTCTTCGTGGAATTCAAAATTTCATCTATATCATGAGGAAGATTTGGCGAAAGCCGAAAGTCAAAGTTTTTATAAGTGTAACTCAAATACCTCGCATAAAAATACCACCCCGCAACCAAAGCGACTGAAAGAAAAACGAAAAACAAATTTTTAAAATCCAATCCCCTTTTCTTATAGAGCAGAAAAAAGAAAAATGGCAAAGATATAAGAGAATTAACCTTGATCAAAGCGGAAAAACTGAGAAAGAAAAGGGATAAAATTAAATGATATGCCCGTGAACTCCCCTCCCATAACTTAAGATGATAAAGTGAAACGAATAGAAAAGAAAGAGATGGCACCTCAGGCATAACAACAAATGAGTAATAACAAAATAGGGGACTAAAGATAAGAAAGAACGCTGCGACAAAACCGTAAAGCTTTCCACCAAATAATAACTTGAAAAATAAATAAGAATAAGCAATGGCAACTAAACTAAATAAAAGTATAATATACCTCGGCGTTATATCATTCAAACCAAAAATTTTATAAGAAACCGCAATTAAGTAATTCACAACGGGAAACTCCATACCAGTGATACCCGTCAATACACCCCTTGAGTCCAAACGTGGCTTCAAAATGTTCATCTCCTCCTCATAAAAATTCCTCGCAACGCTCAACCCCATCGTCTGCCTCCAAAGATGAAAACCAACAGGTGGATAATTTGAATATTTTACATGGACCACAAACTGAAGCAAAAACAAAAATAAAATCAACTTTATGTCTCCCGCCTTTTCAATTAAATAAATTAACCTCTTCATCAGGTCTAACTTCTATTTTAATATTGATATGTCCTCTTTGGTCCGGGCATCGGCAAGTCCATATCCCCAAAAGCGCTAAAAAATGCACCAACCGATATAACAGGTATAAACCTTCTATAAATCGGATTATATGCGACCTCAATCCGAAAAATTTTCATCCCAGCCAACAGGGAATTTTCAATCATAAGACCAAACCCTACATCAGTTAAATTATTAATATGCGACGATTTCATAAGGGCTTTTTCAAAAAATATATCAATTCCAAATGAAAATTTCCAAAACCTTAACACATCAAAAAATCTACCCTCAGCGTTGATAATTACCTTATACCTTCCCCAATATCTCTCAGAGCCAACACCCCTTATGTCCTTAATGTCTATTAAAATTGGCTCCCCATCTTTCGGATTTTTCAACGCCTGAAATCTCATTGTAAAATTATTCTTTTTCAAAAATATCTTAGTTAAAACAAACTCAAATCTAAACATATCCTCCTTTCTTGGATAAAACCTCCCAAAATAACCCATCATATATAAATAATTCGTTGCCCCGAAAAGATTGGCAAAACCAAAAGATAAATCGCTATACCATAAATCAGACCTTAAATCAAAACCAGTTGAAAGCCCGAAAAAATGTCCAAGTTGAACATCTTCATAATCAATGGAAAAATTAAAATATCTTGATCTTAAATACCTTAAAGCCCAAGTATAAACGCCAAGGTTAAACATCTCATTCTCCCTTTTGTACCCTTCCCCCCTGTCCTTGTCAAAGTAATATCTAACTTTTAAAGCCCTCCTATTTGATATTGCCTCTGAAGAGTTGAGATAAGAAACCTCGGTTGACAATCCAATAGAAGTTAAAAATTCAAAAAGGTTATTTTTCAGGAACATTCCTTTATACGATTCGCCTTGAAATATGTATTTTTGCCCGCTGAAATCCTGATAGTACAAACTTAGCTCATGACCCGATTCTAAAGAATAAAATCTCCTGTGAAGATGAATTGTTTTTATCCCCCACTCCGGATATAACTTATCTTGAAATTTCAACTCATACCTTGTCCCAAATAAGTTTTTATCAAAAAAGATGAATTCCCTGCTTTTCCCAAAATTTAAAAACGCCAAAGATAAACTCACATTGTATCCAAAACCAAACAAGTTAAGGTCTTTAAATGTCAACCCATAGTTTCTGTAATCCCCCTGCCTCCTGTATGAAAAATTAACATAAGTTGACCATTTATCAGCAAAAGATATAATCACATCAACGGAGTCGTCACCAACCGGGGATAGATCTATTTTAACATTCGCAAGGAATTCCCTCTCCCGTAGAATTCTCTCGCTCTCATATAATTTATACAAATCTAAACTATCCCCAGCTTTAAAGGTTATATCGTTAAATATAACTGCGTCCCTCGTTGAAAATTTAAGATCATTTAAAAATGATAGAGAATTTGAAAAACTTTTCTCTTTCACAATGATTATCTTCCTTATCCACTTCGCCTTATCAGCCGAAATCAAACTTTGCGAAAAAACACCTATAATCGCAATTACAACTATAACAATCATTACATTTCCTCATTGAAATTTCAAAAACACACTTCCATTTTTCCACCTAACTTATAAACTATCTTAATACCCCTTCCCAATCACCTCCCACCGATTTCTGTACCTCTCATAATCCTTTGGTTGTAACCAATATGAAACTCTGTTATCTTTCATCATCTTTTTCACCATTTTCTTAACTTCCTCTCCCTTTAAAATATATACCTTCGGGCTCTCACTGAAAATCTCCGCACATATGATGACAAAATCAGCCATTACCTCCAACTTTGAACCAAAAGGTACGGGATTTTTTTTACTAAGCGTCTTAACTTGAATTGTTAACTTCCTCTCACCATCTAAATCATAAATTATGATGTCAACACCCCTCGCATTCCTCGTCGTAGGCAAACAATTCCATCCCCTCTTTGACAACTCATAACATACATAAAAAAGACCAGTATTTCCGACCAATTGATTACTTATCTTCCTACCTAATCCTTCTGCTTCCTTCAAATTTTCCTCCTTTATTTTCTTTTTCCAATTTATTTATCTAATTTTTTTGCTTCAACTCGCCCTGAAATACCTGTTAACCTTTAATCACACCCCTTCCTGCAAATACGCCGGCTTCGGAAATACAATTTTTACCGGCTGTCTGAAAATAGCATGACTCAAAACAAGCTCCCCCTTCTCCAAACGCGTTATATTCGCCTTCACCGCAGGATCAAGAAAACGATAATGCACCGCCGATAACTCCGCCGAACCACTCCTCCCTATAACTAATGTAGAACTGTTCCCCGCCACCCTCTCATGTACCGCACTCATAAACTGCTCAGCCCCAAACAAAACAACCCCAAGCGACCTCCCCCTCTCAGCTATATCCAAAACCTGCTCAATTATCGGCGACTCCTTCTCCCTCGTCGGTGCATACTTGTTTAACTCATCAACGAAAATTATAACCTTCTCCGGCAAATCCTCCAACTCACTCCCCTCCTCAGCATAAAGCGAATAAATCGTCCTCAAAATATCACCAAAAACCAATGTCTGCTCATCATCCGTAAGCTTCGCTATATCAACTACAATAACCTCACCACCCTTTATCTTCGCTATCTCCTCACTGATGCTCCTAACATCCTTCCTCCGATTGCTAACAAATATCCCACTCTGCCTCGTCTCAATAATCCTACGCAATATACGACGAAAACGACCAACCGTGACCGCAGGGACTTCACCAACTTTTTGACTTTGACCCGTCTTTGCATCCACAAGCGGCTCCCCGTTTAATAATGTACTCCAATCACTAACTTTTCCCCACCTACCACTCGGACCCCACTGACCCGTCCTCGGATCAGAAAGTCCAGCGTTTATCTCACCTATCAATGCTCCAAGCGTGTCCCAAGGATCCGGAATCTGCGACAAAAGCAAATCAAGCTTATTATATGTATCCTGTAATGAATACGCATATATCATCCAGTTCTTTTCAGGCAAACGAAAACTATTTGGTCTACTCGTCCTCAATGTCTCCTTCCCATAAGGCAAAAGATAACGAACTCTGTCAAACGGCTTCGGCGTCAAACCCAACCTCTCCCACATATCTAACTGCTCCTTCTCTAACCCTCCCTTCGGTGGCTGATCAATTGAAAGTAAATCACCATGCTTCACATTTAAAATTATAACCCCAATCTTATCCCTCATCCCCACTTTCTCCGCCGTCTGCAAAATTGATTGAATCAAAAACATCGCATAACTCGTCTTCGTCGCCAACCCAGAAATCCCCGTTATGTTCACATGCGCACCTTCAGGACCAAGAACATACCTCAAATCTAAATAAACAACCGCCTGCGTCCCATTTGACAAACGTATTAACCCAGCTGGCACACGATACCTCTTATCAATCTTATCAACCCCAAGAGCTACCTGAATCCCCTCCTCATCAGCAAAACGAACCGACCTGTCACACGCAAGGGGCATGTAAATATCCTTATCATTAGATAACACCGCTACCTTCGCTATCGTCGTCCCCTGCCTTACTGTGTTCGGCTCACCACCTACCTGCCCGAAATCATTTGAAATGTAATTCGCAAGATGCGTCGGCGCATCCGTAGTATGCTCCAATGTCGTGACAATGCCAAATGTCCTGCTCATCCCATCATACGCTATCTGCTCCGCCTCAACAATATCAAATGGATTAACAATTACCCCAGGCGCAAGCCAAAATGTAAAACTATCCGAACTCGTCGGCTCATTTGATGTAGCCGACACCAACCCAATTATTGCCCTTTCCTCCATTTCCCCTTACCTCCAACGAATTAGTTGTTGAATTACCTCCCTTGAATAAAATGCACTTTTTATCGCTTGCTCAGCTAAATAAATCGGATAAAGATGTGAATGCCACCTCCTATCACGCCCATACGGCGTCACATTACGCTCCGATAAAAGTGAACCCGAAACCATATCTATCAACTCGCTGTCCACCGGCTCCCTGGTCGGACTTACTAACTCACACTTTATCACCCCCATCAAAGGATAATCCACCTTCCCCTGCGGTCTTATCCTCAAATACCAAAAAACGATCCTACCATCAAGCGCCTTAAAAGCCATCGTCCGTGCCCCCTCCTCAAGCTCCGACAATAACCTGTATATCGTAACCCTCTCCTTCCTCGCTCCACCACCAAAACTAAATATCGGATCCTTCCTGAAATTCTTCGCCACCCCAACAATAGGCGGAACATCACTATACCTCTTGCATAACCCATCCAAAATTAAATCAAACATAAGCGAACCATCCTTCACCATCCAAACCCCACTATCCTTTATCCTCTCCACCAACCCCAACGCCAAATCTGCCTCAAGCTCATGCATTTTATATCTTACCTTCCCCGCAGAACGATTCCTCAAATCCTCCGAACTATAAAAACGACCAAGCGCCGAATTTGGTATCTCAACATCCTCCAACTCAATGCCAGCTTCTTTACACAAACTCTCTATATTACCCCACGCCTCATCAGATAACCGATACCTTGAAAGAATTAGATAATTCCTAACCTCTAGCCTATCACGATTGACACTGCCATCATCTTTCCTGTAAATTACACACGCACCCACCTGCGCGAAATTTACCGGCGTCTCACGATCCCCCTCAATCACCGTCCCGAGAAAATATGTCCTAAATGAACCATCCAAAAAATATCTGAAAACCTGCCTCTCTCTCCTTGAAACCTCCTTAACTTTACGATATCTACCCTTCTTAACATCAAACCCATCCTCCCATACAATATCAAAAACCTTCTCATCAGTATAAGCCCTCTCCTCCTGCTCCTCCGCATCCGCATATAACAGGTCCTCCATCGCCCCTCCTACAGCAGGCAATATATCCACTACCCCACTCCACGACTTAAATATCTCCCGAATCCTCCTTAATTCCCTCATCTCCCCTCCTTTCTTTTATTTCCCAAACTTAACAATTCTTCAAAACCCTCCTTCCTTACTAAAATTATCACTCTTAAACCACTTCCTCAAAATATCACGAATTTTTCTAAAGCTCAAATCTTTACAACCCTCCAAACTCACCTTCTCCGCTACTAATTCCTTCATCCGAGAATACCTCCCGCTAAAACTTCTCCAAGATCAACCTCACCACGCCACTCTTTTAATATCGGATGCTCATCCCCACGAACTATAACGCTCGCCCCTTCCGAACTCAATGTAAAACATAATAAATCCCTCTGCTCCGCCAATTTCAACAACAAAGGTGACTGTGTCGCAATGAAAACCTGCCCATCATAAATTGATGAAAGCGACTGATACACTAACTCCAACGCCCTCGGATGAATACCGTTCTCCGGCTCCTCAATCAAATAAATCTTATCCTCCGAAGGTATATACGCCAAAAGCGTCAAAGCTAAAAAACGAAGCGTCCCATCAGAAAGCATCCAACTCGGTGACCTCAATCCACCCTGAAAATGAACCTCTAAATATACAAAACGATCCACCTCACGCTCACGAATAACTATATCTTCAATATTTGGCAAAGCTAACTTTACATGCGAAAGCCATCTGCGAAACCTCTCCGGATTTTCCTCCTTCAATTGACGCAGAACAAGCGGTAAATTGCTACCATCCACCTGAAAACTCCTCGGAGCATCAGGACGACACGGCTCCCGCATCCGCTGACTGTTAAGCATTAAACTATGTACCCCATCCATCATTAACCTCCTCGCCCACAACGCTACTGGAAACCTCTCCTCATCCTCAGGCAAATTTGATAAACCTGCTTTCTTCGGACTTATCCGAAACGGTGCATTCCACTCTGTCCTTTCAGATCGAAAATAAACTTTCATCCCAACCCCTCTCTGAACAACTTTACGCCAACCCAAAGGCGCCCTTTGATATGGCTCCTTTACTATACTACTTGGCGTATCCCAAGAAAACTTCTCCGTCCTCGTCTTATCCCCACTTTCCTTCTTTAACCACAATGTCTCCCTCAAAATCTCCACCCCATGCTTACCAACCCCAATCCTAACCTCATACCTGCAAAAACGATAACCCTCAAACCTTACCCTATCAGGGATCTCTAACTCAAGGGCGATCTCAAACCAATCCGACTTGCCCATCCAAACCAACTCATTTAACGACCCAACCCTTGACTCCACCGCCTTCTCAACCCCATCATCAAGCAAATCCCTTACAAAACTAAACACATCTAAAAATGTGCTCTTACCACTGGCGTTCGGTCCAACTAAAATTTGAAATCGCCCCAAATCCTGCCTGACCTCCCTTAAACACTTGTAATTATTTACCTCCACCCTCTTAACCATCACTCCTCCTCTTCAATTTGTTCTAACTCCCCGCTTAACTCCTCTAAATTCTCCCTTATCTCCTCCAACTCATCTTCGCTCAACCCCCAAATCTTACCCGCCACCCTATCTATCTCCTCCTCTATCTCCCTCAACCGCTTCTCATCTCCCTCCCTCGCCACCTCATGCGCCTTCTCAGATAACTTCGCTAACCGACGATGCAAATCATCCTTCGGATCAAAACGAGGAATGCGAATATTATCAAGGATATGCATAGAACCCATACTTTTACCTCCCTCCTGACTGTAAGAAATAGCCGCAAATTGAAATGGTGAAGAATTCACAAGCGAACAGATGTAATGTGCTTCATTTGCGTTTGAACATTCAACCAAAGTTATCGTCTCTTGTGGAACAATCGGCTTATTTTCATATAAGCCAACAACCGCAGCTTCAATTTTTGCTAACCGCGTCCACACCACCTTCCAAGGGGCGAAAGTGTAGGTGCCGACATCAAACATAGAGTAGAACGGTCCTGTTTCAACAACTTTGTTGTATCTGTCTTTGCGAGTGAAATACCTTTTAAACGCAGCTCGCTCCCTCAAAACCTTTTCAAAATGCTTCAGATAACCATAAGTGCGAGGATATTGAGTTTGCATTTCTTTCTCAGATATCGCGTTAAGTCCCATTCCAGGCAAATGAGTAACTAAAATATACGCCGACGGTTCCGCCACCCAACGCTGAACATCCCTCCCCCTCAAAAGCAGATAAAGTAAATCCGGCTCAATTGTTTCAGTCACCTCCTGCACTTTCACCCTTCCGCCTTCGGTAATATTGCGAACCACCACCAACCCATCAGGACGCTTGTAAACTATATCAACCCAATAAACTGCATTCGCACCACCTGTGTAAGCCCCAGCGCGTGCTACATAATCCGACTTGCCTAAAACCTTCCTGATCGCTTTTATGGCTTTTCTTCTTGCAGTAAGCCAAGGCGATGTCAAATCACCCGGGTCGACCTGCTCCGCAACGAAGT